>Ga0066256_1001395_pt1 | contig 19853 bp, 20 predicted proteins | sample ThiBio_1000_biof_FD_87107 | JGI IMG/M metagenome (GOLD analysis project Ga0066256, IMG submission 87107) | Wastewater bioreactor microbial communities from Cape Town, South Africa - Thiocy_expt_1000_biof (version 2) | ecosystem: Engineered > Bioreactor > Thiocyanate-remediating >... | reverse complement strand
TTTCTGCGGGTCCCACGGCGGGTCCCAGACGAGGTTGCCCTCGGCGTCGCGGATGCCGGGGACGGCGGAGACGCGCATCTCGACCTCGCCGGGCATCGATTCGGCGACCGGGCAGTGCGGCGTGGTCAGCGTCATGGTCACGACCGCCGCGCCGTCGCTCGACACGTCGACGCCGTAGATCAGGCCGAGGTCGTAGATGTTCACCGGGATCTCCGGATCGAAGATCTCGCGCAGCGCGCCGATCACGCCCTCGTAGAGGTCGCCGCCGGGCTCGCCGGGGGCGATCCCCTCGGGCTTGGCCGCGAGGAAGCCTTCCAGGTAGTCGCGCTTGCGCTCCAGCTTCTCGCCCGGAGACTCGGGCGCGGCTGCCGCCTCCTCCACCCGCGCGCGGCGCGGCGGCTCGACGCCTTCGACTTCCTCGATCTCGAACCCGCTCATTTCCCGAAAATCCTCATCGTCCGCTCGATCCCGCGCAGCAGCGCGGCGATGTCGCTCTCGTCGCTGTAGATGCCGAAGCTGGCCCGCGCCGTGGCCGGCACGCCCAGGTGGTCCATCAGGGGCTGGGCGCAGTGGTGCCCGGCGCGGATCGCCACGTTCTCCTCGTCCAATATGGTGCCGAGGTCGTGCGGATGCACCCCTTCGAGCGCGAAGGAGACGATCCCCGCGCTGTCGTCCGGCCCGAACAGGCGGACCGAGTTGATCCGCCGCAACTCCTCGCGCGCCTGGAGGGTCAGCTTGCGCTCGTGCGCGTCGATCGCCTCGCAGCCGATGGCCTCGACGTAGTCGATCGCCACGGCGAGCCCGAGGGCCTCGACGATCGCCGGGGTCCCCGCCTCGAACCGCGTCGGCGGCGGGGCATAGGTGGTCTTCGCGAAGGTCACGCGGTCGATCATCGAGCCGCCGCCCTGCCACGGCGGCATGTCGGCGAGCAGGCCCGCGCGCGCCCACAGCGCACCGATCCCGGTCGGCCCGTAGAGCTTGTGCGCGGAGAAGACGTAGAAATCGCAGTCGAGCGCGGCGACGTCCACCGGCAGGCGCGGCACGGCCTGGCAGCCGTCGAGCAGCAGCCTGGCCCCGACATGATGCGCGAGATCGGCGGCGCGCCGCGCGTCGAGCACCGAGCCGAGCACGTTCGAGACATGGGCGAAGGCCACCAGCTTGTGCTGCGGCGTCAGCATCCGCTCGGCCGCGTCGAGGTCGATCCGCCCGTCCTCGGTCAGCGGGCAGACGTCGATCTCGATGCCGGTCCGGTCGCGCAGCAATTGCCAGGGGACGATGTTCGAATGGTGCTCCAACAGCGAGAGCAGCACCCGGTCGCCGGCCTTGAGGTGCGCGCCGCCCCAGGACGAGGCGACGAGGTTGATCGCCTCGGTCGCGCCGCGGGTGAAGACGACCTCCTCCTCCACGCCGCCGAGGAATTCCGCGACCCGCCGCCGCGCCGCCTCGTAGCCGAGCGTCATCTCGGCCGAGCGCGAATAGACCCCGCGATGGACCGTGGCGTAGTCCGCGCCGAGCGCCCGCGCGACGGCATCGACCACCACCTGCGGCTTCTGCGCCGTCGCGGCGGTATCGAGATAGTGCCAGCGCCCGCCGTCGGCGTTGCGCAGGCCGGGGAACTGGTGCGCCTGATCGGCGACGAGTTGCAGGTCGACCGTCACAGCATGGCCTCCAGCTTGGCGAGGGCGAGCGCGGAAAGGCGCTCCTCGTCCTCCGCGCCGACGAAGGCCTCGGCGATGAAGGCCTGGAGCATCAGGCGCTTGGCCTCGGGCGGGGTCAGCCCGCGCGATTGCAGGTAGAACAGGCCCTGGCGGTCGAGCTCGCCGACCGCGCAGCCGTGGGCGCACTTCACGTCGTCGGCGAAGATCTCCAGCTCGGGCTTGGCGTTGGCCGTGGCCGTGCGGTCGAGCAGCATGGCGCGGACCGACTGCTCGGCGTCGGTGCCGATGGCCCCGCGCGCCACCGCGACCTTGCCGAGGTAGGTGCCGACCGCCTGCCCGCCGAGCACCGAACGGACAAGCTGGCGGCTGACCGCGTTCGGCTCGGCATGAGTGACCGTGGTGACGATCTCCAGCGTCTGTCCCGCGGTCCCGAGCTGCGCGCCGCCGAGGGTGAACGCCGCGCCTTCGTGCAGGGTGACGTCGAGCTCGATCCGCCCGTAGTCGCCGCCGGCGTTGAGGATATGGACCGCCGCGCTCGCGCCCCGGGCGAGGTCCAGCGAGAGCTGCGTCACGCCGCCCGCCTCCTGCACAATGGCGCGCGCGAAGCTGCCGCCCGCGGGCACCGCGATCCGCTCGCGCTCCGGCAGGGGCCAGAGATGTTCGAGAACCTCCAGATTGGCGTAGCGCCAATCCTCGCTCTTGCGCGTGGGAAGAACGGCAGCCGTCATCGCACCGCTTTCCCATCGCCGTCATGCTGAACTTGTTTCAGCATCCATCGCGCCTCCGGCACTGTCCGCGCGAAAGGAGAAATGGACCCTGAAACAAGTTCAGGGTGACGAAGCGGGAGAGGGTTAACCGTCGTCACGCCGCTACCGCCTCGTAGCCCTGCTCCTCGAGCTGGAGCGCCAGTTCCGGCCCGCCGGTCTTGACGATCCGCCCGCCGGCGAGGACGTGGACGAAGTCGGGCTTCACGTAGTCGAGCAGCCGCTGGTAGTGGGTGATCAGCAGCACGGCCTTGTCCGGCTTGCGCATGATCGCGTTGATCCCGTCGCCGACGATCCGCAGCGCGTCGATGTCGAGGCCCGAATCGGTCTCGTCGAGAATCGCGAACCTGGGGTCGAGGATGCCCATCTGGACCATCTCGGCGCGCTTCTTCTCGCCGCCCGAGAAGCCGACGTTCACCGGCCGCTTGAGCATCTCCATGTCCAGCTTGAGCAGCCCGGCCTTCTCGCGCGCGAGCTTGAGGAACTCGCCGCCCGAGAGCAGCTCCTCCCCGCGCGCCTTGCGCTGGGCGTTGGCCGCCTCGCGCAGGAACTGGACGTTGGAGACGCCGGGAATCTCGACCGGGTACTGGAAGCCGAGGAACAGGCCCGCGGCGGCGCGCTCGTGCGGCTCCATCGCGAGCAGGTCCTGCCCGTCGAACGTCACCGAGCCGCCCGTCACCTCGTAGCCGGGCCGCCCGCCGAGCGTGTAGCCGAGCGTCGACTTGCCCGCGCCGTTCGGCCCCATGATCGCATGGACCTCGCCTGCGTTGATGGTGAGCGAGAGGCCCTTGAGGATGGGCTTGCCGGCGACGCTGGCCTGGAGGTTGTCGATCTGGAGCATGGTCATCTCTGGTAAGGCGCGGAGCGCCGGGCGTTGGGGCGGGCGCGCTGCTCGTGCCAGCGGGCCTTGAGCTCGGCGACGATGCCGGCGGCGACAGCCTCCGCATCGGCCAGGACATCGGCGGCAGGAACGCGCAGGACCTTGATCCCGACCTCGGCCAGGCTGCGGTCGCGGCGGCGGTCCAGCTCGGCATTGGCGCCGGGCTCGTCGATCTCGACCACGACCTTGAGCGGCTGGCAGGCGAAGTCGACGATCGCCGAGCCGATCACGACCTGCCGGCGGAAGCGATACTTGCCGAGGTTGGCCGCGATCAGCGCCTCGCCCAGCCGCGCCTGCGCCTCGGTCGGCGCGCGGCGCATCTCGCGCGCGGTCTCATGCAGCGTGTCGAGCCGCGATTCCGCGATGTTCCATCCACGCCCCTTCTTCTGGAGCTTGGGCGGCTCGGTGCGGTCCTCGGGCGGGCGGACGGAGAGGGTTTTTCTCATTGGCCGCGCCCTTCTAAAATAATCGCTTCCACGCGGCTGTTCGCGTCCGCCACTACTTCCGTCGCAGCTTCCATAGATCGACTGCCGGCTGGCAAAAGCTCCGGTTTGCGGTCGAATACGTCCGCTAAGGCGTCGTGAAGTGCCGCCGACTCTTGAACGCAGCCTTCAACGACCAAAGCAGCAATGATCTTGACGCCACGGCGATCCTTACGCCGTTCAAATGAACCCGAAGCAATGCAATGCACATGATTTTCCAAAGCGCGCGCGGCCACAGGTTCGTCAGAAAACCATTCGAGATTCATTGCAGGAGCAGACGCAGCAAGGATGAAAAGAAAACTCACCCCACGCTCCCCTCGAGGCTGATCCCCAGCAGCTTCTGCGCCTCGACCGCGAATTCCATCGGCAGCTGCTGCAGCACTTCCTTGGCGAAGCCGTTGACGATCAGCGCCACCGCCGCTTCCTGGTCGAGCCCGCGCTGCATCGCGTAGAACATCTGGTCCTCGCTGATCTTCGAAGTGGTCGCCTCGTGCTCGATCTGGGCCGAGGGGTTCTTCACTTCGATATAGGGCACCGTGTGCGCGCCGCACTGGTCGCCCAGCAACAGGCTGTCGCACTGAGTGAAGTTGCGGACATTCTCCGCCGCCGCGTTCACCAGCACGCGGCCCCGGTAGGTGTTGTTCGACTTGCCGGCCGAGATGCCCTTGGAGACGATCGTCGAGCGGGTGTTCCTGCCGATGTGCAGCATCTTGGTGCCGGTATCGGCCTGCTGGCGGCCATTGGTGACCGCAACCGAATAGAATTCGCCCACCGAGCCGTCGCCCTGCAGGATGCACGACGGATATTTCCAGGTGATCGCGCTGCCGGTCTCGACCTGGGTCCAGCTCACCTTCGAGTTCCTGCCGGCGCACAGCGCGCGCTTGGTGACGAAGTTGAAGATGCCGCCGACGCCGTTCTCGTCGCCCGGATACCAGTTCTGCACCGTCGAATATTTGATCTCGGCATCGTCGAGCGCGACCAGCTCGACCACGGCGGCATGGAGCTGGTTCTCGTCGCGCATCGGGGCGGTGCAGCCCTCGAGATACGAGACGTACGCGCCCTTGTCGGCGACGATCAGCGTGCGCTCGAACTGGCCGGTATTCTCGGCGTTGATCCGGAAATAGGTGCTGAGCTCCATCGGGCAGCGCACGCCTTCGGGCACATAGACGAAGGTGCCGTCGGAGAAGACCGCGCTGTTCAGCGCCGAATAGAAATTGTCGCGCACCGGCACGACCTTGCCGAGCCACTTCTTCACCAGCTCGGGATATTCGCGGATCGCCTCGCTGATCGACAGGAAGATCACCCCCGCCGCCTTCAGCTCCTCGCGGAAGGTGGTCGCGACCGAGACGCTGTCGAACACCGCGTCGACCGCCACCTTGCGCGCGCCCTCCACGCCGGCGAGCACCTTCTGCTCCTCGATCGGGATGCCGAGCTTCTCATAGGTGCGCCGGATCTCGGGGTCGAGATCGTCGAGCGAGTTGATCGTCTTCTTCTGCTTGGGCTCGGCGTAATAATACGCGTCCTGATAGTCGATGTGCGGGATCGACAGCTTCGCCCATTCGGGCAGCGTCATCTCCTGCCACATCCGGAACGCCTTCAGGCGCCAGTCGAGCATCCATTCGGGCTCGCCCTTCTTGGCCGAGATGTAGCGGACGGTGTCCTCGTTCAGCCCCTTGGGCGCGAACTCCTGCTCGACGTCGGAGGCGAAGCCCCATTCATATTTCTTGTTGGCGGCCGCCAGTGCTTCCGCGTTCTTCGTAGCCATGCTTACACCTGCTCCCCGGCCAGTGCCGGGGTCCGGATAGGATCTGCCGGATGCTGCGCCCCGGCCTCGGCCGGCACGCTGGAAAGTTGGGCGAGGGAAATGCCCGCGAGCGCGCCCTTTACAGCACCGTTCACGACATTCCAGTGCGGCTTTACCTTGCAGCTGTCCTGCACGCAGCAATCCTGCTTGCCGGCATCGACGCAGCTGGTGAGCGCGATCGGGCCTTCGACGGCCTCGACGATGTCGGCCAGCGTGATCGCCGCGGGCGGCCGCGCCAGGCGGAAACCGCCGCCGGTGCCGCGCGCACTCTCGATCAGGCCGGCGGCGGAAAGCTTGCTAACCAGCTTCTGGACCGTGGGCAGCGGCAGCGCGGTCTCCTCGGCGAGCTGCGGCGCGGTGAGCCGGCACGACCCGCCGCAATGGCGCGCCGCGGCGGACATCATCACGACCGCATAGTCGGCAAGGCTCGAAAGACGCACGCACTTCCCTTGCTGGTCCTTACGCGCAACGGCGCGGCGGACTCAATCGGACAAAAACGTTCCGATTGCGCAAATGGGCTCAGCGACGCCGAAGGTCAACCGATTCGGGGAGCACATCCGGCAGGAAGTGGAAGGTTTCGTTGTCGAGCGTCACCGCCAGCACCGGATCGATGCCCGCGCGCAACGATGTCGGGGTGTGGCCGGTGAAGTGCCGAATCTCGTTGATCAGGTGCGACTGGTCCGAGAAAGGCTCGACCACATCGTCCACCGAAGCGCCCTGATAGATGCGCATGGCGGCGCCGATCGCGCGGAACTTGCGCTTCAGATGCGCGGGCGAGCCGGCGAAATAGTCCTTGCACAGCCGCTGCACCTGGCGCTCGCCGATGTTCGAGCTCCGGCGGATGCGCGCATAGAGATCGTCGATCGTTGGATCCGTGGTCGCCGCCCATTCGCGCACCGCGCGCAGGAAGGCCAGATGCGCCGGCGGCACCGGCTTCACTTCGTGCTGGCGCATCTTGAGCAGCGGCTCGATCGCCCCCGCCGATGCCAGAGCAGCCCGGCCTGCTCGCAGAACAGCTTTTCGCCATCGACGATATGATCGGCCACCTTGTGCGCCGGCAAGTCGATCAGCGCCTTCCAGCCGATCGCGCGCAGCGACACGCCGAAGCAGTGGAAGGGCCCGCGGATCTTGTAGGTCGCGGCCGCGGTGCCGGGGCCGTTGACCATCACCCGCCGGGTCTTCTCGACATGGCCGTCGGGGAAATGGACCTCGCCCTCGCCCTTGATGACGAAGCGGAGCTGGCCGAGATCGACGCGCTCGATCCCCTCGATGTCTTCCGCATCGTGCCGGTAGAGATAATAGGACTCGACGTGCGGGAGCAGCGCGCCTTCCGCCTTGCGGAATTCGATCTGCGGCCGCGGATCGCGGTCATTTTCGGCGGCCGGTTGGGCCGGTTTCATCCTGGTTGCGCCCCGCATTTGTACCCTGTCGATCCGAGACTCTTCCCTTCCCGGATTCCTTATTTTCTGAGGCAAATATACCGCGCGGTCACGGAATAGAAAAGTGGCCCGGTCAGCCGAAGCCAGACCGGGCCAAAAGGAAAGGGTTCCCCCATTGAGCGGAAACCCCTCGGGTCGCAGTTTCCACCTAGCCGAGCCCGGCGCGGCGGTATTGGAAGGAATCGACATACGCAGCTTTACGGAGAGGAAAAGCGGTGCGAAGGCCTCCCGCCATGGCCTATCCGCTCCGTTCCGCGCTGTTCGCGCTCGATGCCGAAAGGGCGCACCGCGCCGCCATCCGCGCGCTCGCGCTATGGGGATCGCTCGGTACCGTTTTCAGATCCGAAATGGTGGAATCACCGGTCCAATTGGGAGGATTGACCTTTCCCAATCGAATCGGGCTGGCCGCCGGCCTGGACAAGGATGCCGAGGCGATTCCGGGCCTGTTCGCGCTGGGCTTCGGCGCGGTCGAGGTGGGCACGCTCACGCCCCGGCCCCAGGGCGGCAATCCCCGCCCCCGCCTGTTCCGCCTCCCCGAGGACGAGGCAGTGATCAACCGCATGGGATTCAACAATGGCGGGATCGACGCGGCGCTGGCGCGCATCGCCGGGCTGGGGCCGCGCAAGGGCATGCTCGGAATCAATGTCGGGGCGAACAAGGACAGCGCGGATCGTGTCGCCGATTATGCCCTGGGGGTGGGCAAGGCAGCCGCGCATGCCGATTACGTCACCATCAACGTCAGTTCGCCCAACACGCCGGGCCTGCGCGACCTCCAGTCGCGCCCGGCGCTCGACGAGCTGCTTGCCGCCAGCCATGCGGCGCGTGGGCGAACGCCCCTGTTCCTGAAGATCGCGCCCGATCTCGATCGCGCCGGGCTGGAAGGGGCGATCCGGGCAGCGCTCGACAACGGGATCGACGCACTGATCGTGTCCAACACCACCATCGCGCGCCCGCCGCTCCGCTCCGCCCATGCGGGCGAAGCCGGCGGCCTGTCCGGCAAGCCGCTCGCCCCGCTCGCGCGCCAGAAGCTGGCCGAGGCGGCGGAGATCGCCGCGGGCGCGCTGCCGCTGATCTCGGCGGGCGGGATCGACGGCCCGGACGAAGCGAAGCGCCGCATCGACGCCGGTGCCACGCTCGTCCAGCTCTATTCGGCGCTGGTGTTCAAGGGGCCGGGCCTGCCCCGCGCCATCGCCCGGGCGCTCGCCTAGCTACGGGTCCTAGCCCGCAAGCTTCCGGAGCCGCAGCGCGAGCGCGACATAGGCCGCGCCACCCAGGATCGCGAGCCAGGCGATCAGCCAGACGAGGCCGATGGCGCCCGCAACCGGCCAGGCGAGGATCGCCACGCCGAAGCCGATCGAGACCAGCCCGGCAAGGATCAGGAAGATCTCGCCCTCGATCTCCTTGCGCAGCGCGATCGCGCCCGCCGCCTCCATCACGCCGGTGACGATCGCCCAGGCGGCGATCAGCAGCAGCAGCACCTGCACGGTGATGCCCGGCCACACGATGGTCAGCAGGCCCGCGGCGATCCCGGCCAGCCCGGTGAGCGCCAGCCACCAGCGCGGCGTATCGCCGCCACGCATGCCCGACAGCGCCGCGGCCAGCGCAAAGGCGCCATCGACCAGCGCATAGGCGCCCCACACCAGCGCCAGGGTGAGCAGCGCCACGCCCGGCCACAACAGCGCGAGGATCCCAAAGGCGATGCCGACGATGCCGCGCAGCAGGAACAGCCACCAGCGCTTGCCGAGCGCGCGCAGCAGCGAGGGGGAAGTCGCAAATGTCGAGCCGTCGGTCATGCTAGCCCTCCTTCGGTAGCGCCGCCCGTCCGGCATGGGCGGGCATGCAGCGCGTCGACCTGCGCCAGATTGCGCCTGGTTATACCCTTGCGCAATCATCCGATCCTTCGCCGCCCGACGTAGCGTCTTTGCGCTCCGGCCAAAGCCCGCTACGGCTTGCCGGATGAAGAAGCTGTTCCTGCTGCTCGCCCTTCTCGCCGCTCCCGCCGCGGCTTCCGCCCAGGGGGTGGTCAGCGCGGCCGATCCTCGCGCCGCCGCCGCGGGCACCGAGATCCTCAATGCCGGCGGCAGCGCCACCGACGCGGCGATCGCGACGATGCTCGCGCTGAACGTGGTCGAGCCGCAGAGCGCCGGCATCGGCGGCGGCGCCTTCTTCCTCCAATATGACGTGAAGACCGGCAAGATCGCCACGGTCGACGGGCGCGAGGCGGCGCCGATGGCCGCGAACGACCATTGGTTCTACGGCCCGGACGGCCAGCCGCTCAGCCATATGGCCGCCGTGCCGGGCGGGCGCAGCGTCGGCGTGCCGGGCACGCTGCGCGCCATGGCCAAGGCGCATGCCCGCGCCGGCAAGCTGCCCTGGGCCCGGCTGTTCGATCCGGCGATCCGGCTGGCGCGTGAGGGCTTCGACGTCTCGCCCCGGCTCGCCAACGCGCTGCGCAACTATGCGCCGCACGTCGATGCCGGCGTCCGCGCGATCTATTACCACGCCGACGGCACGCCGCTGGCGGCCGGCGCGCGCGCGACCAATCCGCAACAGGCCGCGCTGCTCGAGCGCGTGGCGAAGTTCGGCCCCGACAGCTTCTATGTCGGCCCGCAGGCGGAGAAGCTGATCGCGACGGTGAACGGCTCGGCGCGCAACCCCTCGAAGATGACCGTCGGCGACCTTGCCGCCTATGACGCCAAGGAGCGGCCGGTGCTGTGCAGCACGTATCGCGCCTACAAGATCTGCTCGATGGGCCCGCCCTCGTCGGGCGGCGTCACCGTGATGATGATCCTCGCCCAGCTCGAGCGTTTCGACATGGCGAAGCTCGGCAAGGACAATCCGGTCGCCTGGCACCTGTTCGCCGAAAGCTCGCGCCTCGCCTATGCCGATCGCGACCTCTATGTCGGCGATCCCGACTATGTGCAGGTGCCGATCGCCGGCCTGCTCGACCGCGCATATCTCGCCGGCCGCTCGGCGCTGATCAGCCCGGGCGGCACCATGGCCGAAGTGAAGGCTGGCACGCCTCCCGGCGCGCCGAAGCGCATCGCGGTCAAGCCGCAGGAAGTGCCGGGCACCACCTCGCTCTCGGTGGTCGACAAGGCCGGCAACGTCGCCCAGGTGACCACCACGATCGAAGGCGCGTTCGGCTCGGGCCTGTCGGTGGACGGGGTGATGCTCAACAACGAGCTCACCGATTTCGACATCGTGCCGGAGAAGGACGGCTATCTGGTCGCCAATCGCGTCGAGGGCGGCAAGCGGCCGCGCAGCTCGATGGCGCCGACGATCGTCTATGGCCCGGACGGCAAGGTCCGCATCGCGATCGGCGCGGCCGGCGGCTCGACGATCATCGCCCAGGTGGCCAAGGCGCTGATCGGCGTGATCGACTGGAAGCTTTCGGCCCAGGACGCGATCGGCCTCGGCCTGCTCTATGCGCCCGGCAAGATGGCGGTCGCCGAGAAGGGCACCCAGCTCGATGCGATGGTCCCGGCGCTCCAGGCGCTGGGCGAGAAGGTCCAGTCCGCCCCGCTCGGGCTCAAGATGAACGCGGTCGAGCGGGTCGGGGCCCGCTGGACCGGCGGTGCCGATCCGCGCAGCGAAGGCGTCGTGATGGACCAACAGGGCCACATGACCGTTATCCATCGCGTGGGCGCGCAGCCGAACCGGCCGTCGGAATAGAAACGTCGGGGGAAGGCGGGACGTCCCGGAAAAGGGGGCGCCCGCAATGGGGAGAGGGAATGCGTAGGCTCGAACGGTTCGACAACCTGGTCCAGATGTTCTTCGCGCGGGCGAAGGAAAAGGGCGATGCGCCCTTCCTCTGGCACAAGGACGAAGGCAAGTGGCGGCCGACCAGCTGGGCCGAAGCGGCCCGCCAGGTGGCGAGCCTGGCCGCGGCGCTGACCGCGCTCGGCCTGAAGCGCGGCGACCGAGTGATGCTCGTCTCGGAGAACCGCCCGGAATTCTGCATCAGCGACCTGGCGATCATGGCCGCGGGCTGTGTGACCGTGCCCACCTACCCCACCAACACCGAGCGCGATCACCAGCACATCATCGAGAATTCGGGCGCCTGCGCGATCATCGTCTCGAACACCAAGCTGGCAAAGGCGCTGCTTCCCGCCGCGATCCGCGCTTCCTCGGCCCGGATGGTGATCGGCATGGAGGAGTTGCGCGTCGCCCAGCAGGGCAGCCTGGAGTTCCATGACTGGCGCGGGCTGATCGCCAGGCACGACACCGATCCGCGCGGCCTTTCCTGCACGTTCCGCCGCGAGGACCTGGCCTGCATCATCTACACCAGCGGCACGGGCGGAAGCCCCCGCGGCGTGATGCAGCATCACGGCGCGATCCTGCACAATGTCGAGGCGTGCTGCGCGCTGATCAGCGAGGATTTCGGCTGGGACGACGAGGTGTTCCTCTCGTTCCTGCCGCTCAGCCACGCCTATGAGCATACCGGCGGCCAGCATTTCCCGATCGGGCTCGGCGCGCAGATCTATTATTCCGAAGGGCTGGAGAAGCTCGCCTCGAACATCGAGGAAGTACGCCCGACCATCATGGTCGTCGTGCCGCGCCTGTTCGAGGTGCTGCGCACCCGCATCGTCAAGCAAGTGGAGAAGCAGGGCAATTTCGCCAATTTCCTGCTCGACAAGGCCGTCGCGATCGGCGGGCGCAAGGCGGCCGGCACCGGGCGCCTGTCCGACCTGCCGATGAACCTGTTCCTCGGCGCCACCCTGAAGCCGAAGCTCTCGAAGAAGTTCGGCGGACGGATCAAGGCGATGGTCTCGGGCGGCGCGCCGCTCAATCCCGAGGTCGGCATCTTCTTCCAGAGCCTCGGCCTCACGTTCCTCCAGGGCTATGGCCAGACCGAGGCGGCGCCGGTGATCTCGTGCAACCGCCCCAAGGCCGGGCTCAAGATGGACACGGTCGGTCCGCCGCTCGAAGGGGTGGAGGTGCGCATCGCCGACGATGGCGAGATATTGGTGCGCGGCGAGCTCGTGATGCACGGCTATTGGCGCAACGAGGAAGAGACCAAGCGCGTCCTGCGCGACGGCTGGCTCTATACCGGCGATATCGGCCATATCGACGACAAGGGCCGGATCAAGATCACCGACCGCAAGAAGGACATCATCGTCAACGACAAGGGCGACAATGTCGCGCCGCAGAAGGTGGAGGGCATGCTCACGCTGCAGCCCGAGATCGTCCAGGCGATGATCGCCGGCGACAAGAAGCCCTATATGTCCGCGGTGATCGTCCCCGATCCGGAATGGACCGCCGAATGGTGCGCCCGGACCGCCACCAAATGCGACTTCAGGGAACTGGCCCATGATCCCGACTACAAGGCGGCGCTGGGCGCCGCGGTGGAGCGCGTGAACAAGGACCTCTCGGTGATCGAGCGCGTCCGAAAATTCCTGGTCGCCGACGAGCCCTTCACGATCGAGAACGAGCAGCTGACGCCCAGCCTCAAGATCCGCCGGCACATATTGAAGGCGGTCTATGGCGAGCGGCTCGACGGGTTGTACCGGTAGGGAACCCACCGCCGAGGCTTCGCCCTCCCCCTTCCCCGTCATCCCGCAAAGGCGGGGATGGCGAAGTGTGGCGGAACGGTGCGGGCAAACAAAAAGGCCGGGGCTTCCACCCCGGCCTTTTCCATTTCCCGTGACGCGAGGGCCCAAGCCTCACTTCTTCTCCGGCACCACCTTGAGCGTCCAGTCCTTGTCCGGGCGGAGATACTTCATCGCCAGCCCCTGCACGTCCTGCGGCGTCACCCGCGAATAGTCGGCGGCCAGCGTCTCGACGGCGGCGATCCGCGCGGGATCATAGGTGCCGCCCTCGACCAGGCGCATCCAGAACATGTTGCCCGAGGACATGCGCAGAATCTGCTGCTTCAGCGGCGACGGCTGGAAGAAGAGTGCGCCCTTGTCGGGCGGCCCCAGGCCGAGCGCCATGATCTGGCCGCCCGCCGGCAACCCCTGCGGCCACGGGCTGGCCACCTGGGGCGAATAGCTCACGCCCGCCTGGCTGCGCAGCTGGTCGAGCAGCCGGTCGCGGAACACCGCGGCGAGCACCTCGAGCTTGCGGCTCTCGGTGATGCCGCCATTCTCGGTGCCGCCGCCGGTCGGCCAGGCGATCACCGCCGCGGCCTGGTTGGGCTGGCCCTTGTGGAACAGCGTCACCGGCGTGGCGACGTGCGCGGGGAATTCCACCGGCGCGAGCGGCGCCTTGCTCGCCACGCGCGGCTTCAACGCACCGAAGGTAGCGGCCACGGCCTTCACCGTCGCCTCGGCATCCATGTCGCCGAACACTTCGACTTCGATCGGCCCGGTCGCCAGCAGCGGCTCCCAGAACCTGCGGAAGCTCTCCGGCGTGGTCTCGCGGATCGTCGCCTCGGGCGGCACGCCCCAGCGCGGATCGCCATTGTGGAGCAGCCGCTCCAGATCGCGATTCAGAACCGCGTCGGGCGAGGCCGAGAGGCCGGCATAGCCCGACAGGATGCCCGCCTTGGCGCGCAACACCGGATTGGGATCCCAGCCCGGTGCGGCAAGCTTGGTCGCCAGCAGCTTGAGCTGGTCGGGCAGGTCGTCCTTGGTCGTCTGGCCCTTCAGGACAAAGGCATCGTCGTCGACGTCGAAATCGGCACCGATCTGGCGGCGGCCGGTCAAGGCGTCGAGCTCTTCCTGGCCATATTTGCCGATGCCGCTGGCCATAAGCGCCGGATCGCCGGCCCAGGCCGGGGTCTGGCCCTTGTTCGGCAGGCCCGAGAGCCCGCGGCCGAAGCGCACATTGACATAGACCTTGCCGGTCTCCGACGGGTCCTGGCGGATCAGCAGCGTGACGCCATTCGCGAATGCGAGCTTCTCGATGCCGGTGCCCGGCAGGATCTGCTCGCGGCTCGCCACCTTGCCGGGCACGCCGAGCTTGGGCAGCGCCGCAAAGCTGACATTGCCGACCAGCTTGCGCTTGCCGCTCGCCGCGACATTGGCCTCGAGCGCGGAGGTCACCTTGGTGGTGATCGCCGGATCGGGCGCATGCAGGTTGACGATCGCGCGGGTCGCGGTGCCTTCGAACACCTTCTTCGACGACGCCAGCACCGTGGCCGGCGTGAACATCTTGCCGTCCACCGCACCCTTGAAGATCGCGTAGGAGAATTCGGGCGTCGTCACCGTCTCGTTGATGTCGACCGCCTCGGCCAGGTCGTCGGCCAGCTTGGCCCCCGCCTCGACCGGCGCGGTGTTGATCCGCTGCTTCATCGACGATTCGATCTCGGCGACCTCGCGGTCGATCTCGGCCTGGCTCGGCGGCGCGGCCTGGGCGTCGGCGATCACCGCGCGCACGTCGCGCAGCGCCGCTTCCCAGTCGTCGCCCACCGGCAGCACCTGCACGGTGGTGATGTTCGCCGATCGGCCGATGTCGCTCAGGTCGGCCCCGGCGGCGATGAAAGTGCCGCCCGAGCGGGCCCGGGTCTCCAGCCGGCGATTGATGATGCGGATCGCGACCAGGTCGATCATCCGCTTCTGGTTGAAGATCACCGTATCGCCGTCGACCGTCCAGGGGCGCACGATCGCCATGGTGGTGAGCACCGGCAGTGCCGGCTCGACGATGCTGGCGGCAACGGGGGTGCCCTCGACCGGCTTGCCGAAATCGGGCGTCGGCACGGCCGGGCCGGTACCCTTCCAGTCCGAGAAATGCTTGACGATCATCTGCTCGAGCAGCGCCGGATCGACGTCGCCGATCGCAATGACAGTGGCGCGCTCGGGGCGATACCAGCGCTCGTGGAACGCCTGCACGCTTGCCGGCGTCGCGGCGACGAGCGTGTCTACCGTGCCGATCGGCTCGCGCTGCGACAGCGGCTGGCCGGCGAACATCAGGTCGAGCATCGCATCCTGCAGCCGCACCTGCGGCCCCGGCTGCTCGCGCTGTTCGGCGAGCACCACCGGCCGCTCCGAATCGAGGATCTGCTGCGTGATCTGCGGGCCCGACATCATGCCCGCCAGAATCTTGAAGCTCTCGTCCAGCCCCGCAGGGGACGCCATCGGCAGGTCGAGCTTGTAGGTGGTGGCGGTGAACGTGGTGCTCGCGTTCGAATCGGAGCCGAAGGTCACGCCCAGGCGCTGCCAGACGCGCTTCGATTCGCCGTCGGGCACGTGCACCGAGCCGCGGAAGGAAAGATGCTCGAGCAGGTGCGCGAAGCCCCGCTCGCTGTCGCGCTCCATCAGCGAGCCGACATCCATGCGCACGCGGACCGATACCTGGCCCGGCGGCACGCCATTCTTGCGCACGGCATAGCGTACACCGTTGGGAAGCCGCCCGAATTTCCACGCGTCGTCATGGACGAGATCGCTCTTCTCATAGAGCCAGGGATCCTTGGCGGTCTGGACCGGACGCCCCACCGTCTGCGTATCGGATACGTTCGGGGGATTGGTCGAAACCTGGGCCTGGGCCGGCAGGACCGGCGCGAGCGCGGCGAAAGCGAGGAGCGCGAGAGGCGCACGCAGGAAGAAATGCATAGACCGTCCATCTAGGGGCGAAGCGCCGGGCATGCCAGCGCGAACCTTTCCGCCAGATGTACGCGCGGGACACGAAGCGGCCCTTGTACGCCGCAGCGGGGCCATGTTTTCGACCCATCCACAGGCTAATCCAAGCGGTGCGGGCGAGTCCCGCAGTCGAAAAGGCAGCGTAACCAGCAAGGTCAGGTGCAGTGAAGGTCGAGCCGAGCGCGCGGGGCAGCGCAATGTGGCGGGACGCGGGCGAAGTCGAAGCCGCCGCAGCACGGGAAATGATTCCCGGCCTCACGGTCGTGTCGGACGCCAGCATGGCCGATGCGCCGCTACGCGCCGATAGCGATCGGCCTTTCCTGATCAAATATGGCAAGCATCTGCGCGGGGTCTTCGACCAGTTCATCGCCCGCTTTTCGCTCGTCTCGAACAGCCCGGTGCTCGACGTGCGCGACTTCGCCTGGACCGAGGCGCTGCGCGCCAACTGGCAGGCGATCCGCGCCGAGGCGATCGCCGCCGCGCTCTCGCCGAATCTCGCGCCTTCGCTCTCCGTCATCTCGCCCGATCACCGCGCCATCGCGCCGGTGAACAAGTGGCGAAGCTATTTCCTCTATGGCTATGGCTATCTCGTGCCGGAGAATCTCGATCGCTGCCCGGTGACCACCCGGCTGGTCGAGTCGATCCCCGGCCTCAACAGCGCCTTCTTCTCGATCCTCGCGCCGGGCACGCACATCCCGGCGCATCGCGGCGTCACCAAGGGGCTGATCACCTGCCATCTCGGCCTGATCGTGCCGCGCGACGGCGACGTGCGCATGCGCGTCGGCGATCGCATCCTGCGCTGGGCGGAGGGCGAGACGCTGGTGTTCGACGACACCTATGATCATGAGGTGTGGAACGACACGAGCGGCACCCGCGTGGTTCTGCTCGTCCAGTTCCGCCGGCCGCTCCGCCAGCCGGGCCGGTGGTTCGTCGACAGGTTCCTGGCCTGGATCCGCGGCTCGGCGTTCGTGCAGGAGGCGCGGGCGAACGTGAACCGCTGGAACGCGGCGATGCAGGCGCTCGACGATTGATTTGCGCGCGCCGCGGGCCCACATGGCGCACACGAAGGAGCTGCCGCCAAATGGCTACCAACCGCGCCAAGGCCTGGACCGAATTCCGCCGGATGATCACCTGGATCGCGCTGGCGGGCGTGCTGATGGTCGCGGGCGCCCTCTGGTATCTCTCGCTCTACGACGCGCTCTATCCCTCGGCCGTCCTCGCCACGATCGGCGGCGTGTTCCTTTCCACGCTGCTCGGCTGCGGCCTGTTCGCCGCCGCCTTCTTCAGCGACAAGAGCGGCCACGACCAGAGCGTGACCGAGGCAACCACGCACGACGAGCAGCAGGACTGAAGCCCGCCTCCTCCCCGGCTCCCGCCTCCGATACGAAGGCGGGATCCAGGGCCGTAGGAGCGATGACAGGCAGGAACCACGCCGGCGGAAACCTTTCGTTTCCTCCTTCCAGCTTGATCGCCGCCGCCCGAGCGCCCAAATGACGCGCATGCTGATCGAGACCGAAGCCACGCCCAATCCGGCGACGCTCAAATTCCTTCCGGGCCGCACCGTGATGGAAGCGGGCACCCGCGACTTCGCGAACCCCGAAGAGGCCGAAGCCTCGCCGCTCGCCGAGGCGCTGTTCGGCCTGGGCGACGTGACCGGGGTGTTCTTCGGCCGCGACTTCATCTCGGTGACGATCGCTCCCGGTGCCGAATGGCGCGATGCCAAGCCCGACGTGCTCGGCATCCTGCTCGATCATTTCGCGGCGAACATGCCGCTGTTCCACGCCGCCTCCGCCGGCTTCAGCGTGCCGGCCGAGAGCCAGGATTTCGGCGACAATCCCGAGGACGCGGAGATCGTCGCGCAGATCAAGGAGCTGATCGAGACGCGCGTGCGCCCCGCCGTCGCCAATGATGGCGGCGACATCGTCTATCGCGGCTTCGATGCCGGCAAGGTCTATCTCCAGATGCAGGGCGCCTGTTCGGGCTGCCCCAGCTCGACCGCCACGCTCAAGAACGGCATCGAGCAGCTGCTCAAATACTACGTCCCCGAAGTCACCGAAGTCCGGGCCGTCTGAGCCCAATCGCCCAAGAAAGGACTGGAACATGGCCCAACCGCTCGACGACGCGGCGCTGGACACGATCTTCCGTACCGCGCGCACCTATAACGGCTATACCGACGCGCCGGTCACCCAGGCCGATATCCGCGACATCTACGGCCTGCTCAAGATGGGCCCCACCTCGGCCAACAACCAGGCCGCGCGCTTCGTGTGGCTGACCACGCCCGAGGCCCGGGAAAGGCTCGCGGCACTTTCGAGCAGCACCAATGCCGACAAGATCCGCAAGGCGCCGGCCGCGGTGATCATCGGCATGGACCTGGCGTTCAACGAACAGCTGCCCTGGCTCTTCCCGCACGCGCCGACCGCGAAGGACTGGTTCCCCACCGAGGAGAGCCGCTACACCACGGCTTTCCGCAACTCGTCGCTCCAGGGCGCGTATCTGCTGATCGCCGCCCGCGCGCTCGGTTTCGACACCGGTCCGATGTCGGGTTTCGACAACGCGAAGGTTGACGAAGCCTTTTTTGCGGACCAGCCCAATGTGAAGTCCAACTTCATCTCGACACTGGGACATGGCGACCCCTCCACCATCTTCGATCGACTCCCGCGGCCTGAATTCGAGCAGTTCAATCGCGTCCTCTGACCTGACGCTCGTCATCGAGACCGCGACCGCAGCCTGTTCGGTCGCATTGCTCGACGGGGCGACCGTGATCGCCGCGGCCCATGAAGTCGTGGGCCGCGGCCATGCGGAGCGCCTGGTGCCGATGATCGCCGCGCTGCCGGGCCAGGGCCGGGCGGCGCATATTCTCGTCGATGTCGGCCCCGGCAGCTTCACCGGCGTGCGCGTCGGCCTTGCTGCGGCGCTCGGCCTGTCGATCGGCTGGAGCGCGGACGTGCACGGCTATTCGTCGCTCGCACTCGTCGCCGCGGCCGGCTTCGCCGCCGACCCGGCGATCGCCAGCCTTGCCGTGGTGCTCGAAGGCGGGCACGGTGAGGTGTTCATGCAGGCTTTCCATTCCCAGCCGCTGCGGGAAGACGGGCCGTTCCGCTCGCTCGCTCCCGCCGCCGCCCTTGCCGCGATCGAGGGGCGCCCGGCCATTGGCAGCGGCGTCCGCCACCTGGCGCCGCTGGCCGAGGGGCCCGACCTGCGCGAGGCGCTGCCCGCCGCCGCCGACGTCCGGCTGCTCGCGGGGGGCTTCACCGCCCTGCCGGCCCGCCCCGTCTATGGCCGCGCGCCCGATGCCAAGACGCTCGCCGAGCGGGGCCTGGCATGAGCGGCACGATCAACCTGATCGAGCTGCGCGAAGGCGGGGCGCACGATCTCCACAGCGTCAACCGCATCATGCAGGAAGCATTCGACCCCCGGTTTGGCGAGGCCTGGACCAGCGCGCAGTGCCTCGGCATGCTCTCGCTCCCCGGCGTCTGGCTGGTGGTGGCCAGCGTCGACGGCCAGGATGCCGGCTTCTCCCTCGCCCGCGCCATTGCCGGCGAAGCCGAGTTGCTGCTCCTCGCCACGCACCCTGCCGCGCGCCGCCGCGGCGTTGCGGGAGCACTGCTTCGTGCGGTGATCGAAGAAGCCCGTGGCCGCGGTGTCGCGCGTCTTCATCTCGAGGTGCGTTCAGGAAACGATGCCGTCTGGCTCTACCGTCGCGAAGGCTTTGAAAAGGTCGGCGAGCGCAGGGACTATTATCGAGGACGTAGCGGGCAGTTGTTCGATGCCCATACCTATGCTCGGGATCTGGACTGAGACTTACGGATATCTGCAAATATGATCTTGCGTTTGATCCAAAATGGTCCGATAGGGTGATGCCGGGCGACGAGTGATAGTCGTCTTCGCCGGGTCGAAAGGAAAAAAATGGAAACGCAAGCCGAGATTGATGAAACGCTGGTCACCCTGACGGCAGATATTGTTGCGGCGCATGTCAGCAACAACAGTGTTGCGGTATCCGACCTTCCGACTCTCATCCAGAACGTGCATGGCGCGCTCTCGGGTCTTGGCCGCGCCGCCGCCGAGCCCGAAGTGAAGCAGGAGCCGGCCGTTTCCATTCGCGCCTCGGTGAAGCCCGACTATATCGTGTGCCTCGAGGACGGCAAGAAGCTCAAGATGCTGAAGCGTCACCTGATGACGCACTATCAGATGACGCCGGAGCAGTACCGCGCCAAGTGGAACCTGCCGGCCGACTATCCGATGGTCGCCCCCAATTATGCCGAGCAGCGCCGCAGCCTGGCGAAGAAGATCGGCCTGGGCACCCA
>Ga0066256_1001201_pt1 | contig 19870 bp, 22 predicted proteins | sample ThiBio_1000_biof_FD_87107 | JGI IMG/M metagenome (GOLD analysis project Ga0066256, IMG submission 87107) | Wastewater bioreactor microbial communities from Cape Town, South Africa - Thiocy_expt_1000_biof (version 2) | ecosystem: Engineered > Bioreactor > Thiocyanate-remediating >... | reverse complement strand
GCAGATGGCGCTGAAGGGCCTGATCGCGCCGGCGCGACTAGCGTTCCTGCAGGCCACGCAGACGACGCCTGCCGCGATCTCCGTGCCCGCGTTGCTGGCCACCCTGGGCATCGACGAATTCGTGGCTCGCGTCGCGGTGACGCTGATTGCGAGCGGAGCGCTGCTGATCTTCGCGTTCTCCGACCAGAAGTTCCGCCGGTCTTATCTCCAGATCTTCGGCGGCGTTGCCGTCGGCGCGCTGGTAGTTGCTGGCTGGCTCGCGACCGGCTGGCTCGGCGCGGACGATTTCAATCCGATTCCAGTGACGTCGCTGTCCTTCGTGTCGCCGATTGCGGATACGCTGCAATACACCATGCTCTCCACCGGACTGTCGCTTAACTTCGGCATCGCGCTGGTTGCAGGCGTGCTGACCGGCAGCCTGTTGACCGCTGTGCTGACCGGCCGCTTCAGCCTCGAAGGCTATTCGTCGCCGAACCATATGGTGCGTTCGATTTCCGGCGCGGTCCTGATGGGCGTCGGTGGTGCGATGGCCTACGGTTGCTCGATCGGGCAGGGGCTCACCGGTCTTTCCACGCTCGGCATGCCGTCGTTCGTCGCGGTGGCTGGCATCCTGTCCGGTGCAGCGCTGGCTCTTCGCGGCCCCGTGGCCGTGCCGGCGCTCGCGACGCGCTGAGGTCAGCAGGTTCCGGCGCAATTCGCTTGTGATGACGCAGGCGCTGCGGCATCCTGCAGCCGGGAAATATGCCGCCATGAATCGCCGTGACCTTGTCTGTTCAATTGTCGTTGGAGCGCTGGCTTTTGCCGCGACGACGGTGCTTGCACAGAGCGCCGAGCGTCCAGTAGCGAAACCGCCGGAGGACAAGCCGTTCGCCGAGCATTTCATTGTGCTGCAACTGTCGGATTCCGACCAGAAGAAGGAGCGGCTGGTTCTCAGCGTCGCCAGCAATCTTCAGAAGGCTTACGGCCAGGACAAGATTGCCATCGAAGTGGTGGCGTTCGGGCCCGGTATCGATCTTCTGCGCGAGAACAACGAGAACAGGGCGCTGGTGGACAGTCTTGTGTCGCAGGGCGTTCGTTTCGATGTCTGCGGCAATACGCTCGACACCATCGAGCGCGAGACCGGACAGCGGCCGAAGATCAATCCACACGCTATCGAGGTTCAGGTCGGCGTCGGACAGATTCTAAGCCTGACCGAAAGCGGATATACCCTCGTTCGGCCGTAACGCGCTTGCGCTTATTCCGCCGGTCCGCCTTTTCCCAGCAGATGACCCCATCGGCGCAGGAAGATATCGCGCGGGGATCCATCGACAAGAATAGCAATGCCGATCCTCGCGCCGACCATCATCGCGCCGATGGCGAGCGGCGCGGACAGCGCCAGCATTGATCCTGCGGTCAATCCCTGTCCGATGGTGCAGCCACCCGCGAGGATTCCGCCCACACCCATCAGGACAGCGCCGGTGAGATGACGACGCATTTCATGATCGTCATCGAAGGCTTCCCAGCGCAATTCGTCGGATCGCCAGGCCGCCAGACACGACCCGGCAACCACGCCGAACACGCTGCCGACGCCGAAGTCGGCGAAATTGGTGATGTTGAGAAGGCCGGCATAAAGCGCTTTCCCGACGGTCGAGACGAAGGTGAGGCTTTGCGGGCGCGGCGGACCTGCGAAGTCGTCGGTGAGCGCGATGGTGGCGATCCAGCCCGCGATGACCATGAGGCCGAGAACGATTCCCCCAGTCAGCAGGCGCGGTGCGCGGCGCAGTCGTTTGTCGCCAAGGGCGAGCCAGCACAGCGTCACGCCGGCCACAACGGCGATCGCGATGCGGATATCCAGACCGAGAAACAGGGTCGAGAGCGAGACGGCATCCGCGCGGGCGTCCTCCGGCATCGCGAGGGAGAAGGATTCCAGAAAGCCGACCCGAAAACCGGCGAGGATGCCGCGCAGCGTCGCGTAAGCCGCGCCGCCGAGCACGATCACCACGACCAATGCGCGCAGATCTCCCGCACCGAGCCGCACCAGCGAACCGAAGCCGCAAGTGCCGACGAAAGCCATGCCGATGCCGAACATCACGCCGCCGAGCAGGATCGCAACCAGCGGCAAGGCTGGCGGAACGTAAGTCGTCAGTTCGGGATCGAGAAAGCCGCCGACGACCAATGCCTGCGTGCCGAGAATGGCGATGCCGAGCGCTAGCCCGAACACGCGCAGCCTGCGGCCGTCGCCGCCCATCAGCGCATCCTCGATCGCGCCGAACGTGCACAGCCGCGCACGGCGCACGGCAAAACCCGCCGCAATGCCGATGGCAAAGCCGGCGAACGCTTGTATCCAGGCAGACATATTCTGCATGGCGCTTCTCCCGGATCGGCGCGGAGTCCGGCCTTGCGGGCTTGCTCCACGTCTCCCTGCCGGTGCGGCAGGATTTATGTTTTCTTGTCTGCTCCTTCCGGAGAGCAGAAGATATCGTAGACAACCGAAATGACGCGGCGAACGTCATCATCGGCGAGGCTGTAATAGATGGTCTTGCCGTCGCGGCGCGTGTCCACCATGCCGTCGTAGCGCAGCCTTGCGAGTTGCTGTGACACCGCCGATTGCCGCAGCGAGAGAATGTTCTCCAGCTCCGTCACCGAGCGTTCGCGTTCGGCGAGCAGGCACAGCAGCAGCAGCCGGTTTTCATGCGACAGCGCTTTCAGGAAATTGCTGGCCTTGCGCGCTTTGTGCATCAACCGGTCGAGTTCGGGCGAATATTCCGCACCGTCGCGAAGTTCGGTTTCCAGTTCGGATGGCAGGATCGATGTCATGGCTGCGACTTATCTGAAATGAAATCGGTCAGGTTCGGTTGACCTGAGAAGAGGGCGCGAGTTTGGCGGCAAATGTATCCAGCAATCCCCAGAACGCATCGTCATTGCTGTAGCCGGTGATGCGGCCGATCTCCCGGCCGTTGTCCACCACTACGAAGGTCGGCGTGAAGCGCACCGGCGAGGCGAGGACGACGCCGCTCATCTTCTGGTCGCGAATGTCGACACGCCGCAGCGGAAGCAGGCGCGCTTCGTCGGTCTTGTCGTAGAGCGTGCCGACGCTGCGGTCCCAGCGCTGGCAGTAAATGCATCCGGCCTGTTCGAACATCACGAGTTCGGACGCCTGCGCGGCTGCGAAGGGCAACAGCATGCAGGCCGCGAACGCAATTCTCACGAAGGTTCTTGCTAGCTTTCCGGCGATCATGCCATACATATACACGAATTCGCATGTATCTACTAGGGCCGGAAAACCAGTGGTTTCTTCCATTTCCGTGATCGGCGCGCTGGGGGCGGGGCTGCTGTCCTTCCTGTCGCCCTGCGTTTTGCCGCTGGTGCCGCCCTATCTGTGCTTCCTGGCGGGGATCAGCCTCGAAGACCTGACGCAAAAGGATAACGCGCAGGGCTGGCGGCCGGACTGGCGCGTGGTGTCGCTGTCGTTCGCCTTCGTGCTCGGCTTTGCGACCGTATTCGTCGCGCTCGGCGCGTCCGCGTCCTCGCTCGGCAAGGCGTTCACCGCCTATTTCGATACGCTGGCGATCGTCGCCGGTATCGTCATCGTCATTCTCGGCCTGCATTTCCTCGGCGTCTTCCGCATCGGCCTGCTGTTTCGCGAGGCGCGCTTCCAGTCGGTGGCAAAGCCTGCGGGCTTTCTCGGCGCGTATATCGTGGGTCTGGCTTTCGCGTTCGGCTGGACACCCTGCGTCGGGCCGGTGCTGGCTGCGATTCTCATGGTGGCCGGGATCGAAGGCTCGGCGGCGCGCGGCGCGCTGCTGCTCGGGGCCTATGCGCTCGGCATCGGCATTCCGTTCATGCTGGCGTCGCTGTTCTCCGGCCCGTTCATGCGGCTGATGGCGCGGCTGCGCGGCCACATGGGCGCTGTCGAAAAGGTGATCGGCTCCGCCCTTGTGCTGACGGGCGTGCTGTTTTTGACTGGCGGCATGCCGCGCATCGCCGGTTGGCTGCTGGAAACGTTTCCGGTGTTCGGATCGATCGGCTGAAGGGAGGCATTCTTGAAACAACAAAAACAAATGCTGACAAGACGCCGTGCACTCGCTGCACTGGGCGCAGGCGCGCTGGCCTTGCGCGCCGCGCCGTCTTTCGCGAAGGCGACGCTCGGTGACGACGGCATCTATCACATGGACTGGTACCTGGAGAGTTTCCTCGATCTCAACGAGGATCTCGCGGGTGCGACCGCCAAGGGTAAACGCTTTGCCATCCTGTGGGGCCTAAAGGGGTGCCCGGCGTGCAAGCGCATGCACGAGGTCCACATGCTGGACCCGAAGATCGAAACCTACATCCGCGACAATTTCGAGATTCTTCATCTCAATCACATCGGATCGCGCGAGGTCACCGATTTCGACGGACGCAAGCGCTCCGAGAAAGCATTCGGCGAGGCCTACGGCATCCGCTTCACGCCGACGGTTCAGTTCTTTCCGGAGACGACTGACGGCCTCGCCGCGAAGAGCGGGCAGGCGCGGGAAGTCGCACGCATGCCGGGCTTGCTGGAGCCTGCGGAGTTTCTCGCCATGTTCCGCTACGTGCGCGAGAAAGGCTACGAGACCGCGACCTTCCCTGATTGGCTGAAGAAGCAGGTGTGAGCGGAGCGGCGGCTTGTCGCCTCAACTTCCGATTCAATTTTCAAACAGCCACTTTCATTCACGCACGCATCGGTGCCCGCGCGCTCCGCGAGCCGATCCTTCATCATTGCCCCATGAGGGGCATGGAGCGCCGCAAGGCGCAAAGGATATTGGTTCGCTTCCCGTGCGATGGGGAAGCGCGTCGCCGTGCGGCGCTCCATTCGCGGCGATTTGTGTCCGGGGGACCGTGCTTCCGGGACAGGACGGGCGTTTCCGCCTCCGATCCGGCCGGCTTTCGCCCGCCTTCATCCTGTCCGCGTCCAGCCACTGAAGGCAGAGCCACGTAGTTGGCCCGGACGGTGACCCCCGGCCTCCCGGACGAATACGGCTGCGAACCGTATCGCGCAGGCGCCGCATCCTGCTCCGCCTCAAAAGCGCCCTCGAGAAGCGCCCCTCGCGAACAGGACACAGCGAATTTAAGCGCACCACACAGCGCGGGGATCGCGATCCCCATCACGAAATGTTGCAGCGGGGGCTTGCTGGTGACGGTCTTCGTCATCGCGAGCGAAGCGAAGCAAAGCAATCCAGACAGGACATCAACAGGCGACGAAGCAACGACGATCGCGGATGCTGGAGCGGCATTTGTCATTATCGGCTTGGTCCGCCTGCGGGGCCGAAGCCTCGTGCCCGGCGAAGGCCCGGTGATCCCGATGAACTGGGCATCGCGCTTCGAATATCGAGATGGCCGGAACATGTCCGGCCATGACAGGGATACATCGCACGATCTCTCTGCGGTCGTTCCCGCACAATCTCTCGCTGTCATCCTCGCCAGCGGATCGGCGCAAGCCCATGCCCGCAAGGTGCATGTGCAGCCTTAGAGACTGTTTGAAAAGTTCGATTCCAGGGTGTCCCGGGCGCGCTGCGGCACGAAGTGCTGCTGCGCAGAACCGGGACCGTTACGACAAGCACTGTAACGACCCCGGATCAGCGGCGCACCGCTTCGCGCTGCGCCGCATCCGGGGAACCACCGAGAGGCTGTCTGATGACTTTCAAACAGTCTCTTAATTCTTGAACCGGAACGCCTCTCACCGGCCGACGATGACGCCGATCACGTTGGGCGCCGCGAGATACTTTTCCTCCATCGCCATCCGCGCCTTGGCCCGGATGTCCGGCGTCAGCAGGCCGCGATGCTCGGCGAGGATCATCCAGCAATAGCCCCACCAGTCGGCGAGAATGCCGGTGTCGTCCACCAGATCGTAGCCGTGCTCGGCGGCGAAGATGCGCGCCCGCGCCTCGTCCAGCGTGTCGAGAAATTCGTGATCCTTCAGCGAGAACAGGTCATCGCTGAAATCGTCCGTGGTGTAGCCCCACACCGACATGCAGACCGCGTTGAACGCGCGGTCGATCTGATCGTCGTCCACCGGCCGGGTGCGGGCGGCGGCATGGAGGCGGGACAGCGTGCGGGCGAAGTCCGCGATGCGCGTCAGCGCCGTGTTGTCGAACGCAATGGTGGACATGTAGTCCTCGAAGCTTGGACAGACCCTAGATATAGCGCTCCGAATGGAACGAATCACAACGATATATCAATGACTTACTAAAGTGTTCTTAATTTGTTCTAAGTGCAAGATTTATCTGCCGCGGGTGTGAAACCGGCCGGGTTCAGGTGGCGGCTTCCCTGACCTCGCCGCTGCCACGGGAAACGACGGTGACGTCGGTCACGCCGTCCATGGCCTGAATTTTGGGCACAAGAGTCGCGATGTCCTTCGAGGACACTTTGGTCAGGATCACGATCAAGTCGTCTACTTCGGTATTGCGCGCCTTGGCGAGGAACCGCTTGATCTGGCCGTTGCGGATCGCAAGCGTCTGCTTGAGCAGTTCGGGAGTGAGCGCGCCGCGCTGACTTTCGATGCGAAGGCGGCAGGTCTGATTGCGATCCCGATACGCTTCTTCGAGCGGCTTCACGCCTGCAAGGATCACCAGAATGATCGCAGTCGATGCGCCGGCCGCGAAATAAAGCCCGCCGCCGACGGCGAGGCCGATAGCCGCCACCGTCCAGATGCTGGCCGCCGTGGTCAGCCCGCGCACGATCTCGCCGCGCGCAAGGATCGCGCCCGCGCCGAGAAAGCCGATGCCGGAGACGACCTGCGCTGCGACACGCGACGGATCGAGGACAACGTGCTCCTGCGACAGCGATAGCGAGAATCCGAACGCGGACACAATCATGAACAGGCATGCGCCGACACAGACCAGCATGTGGGTGCGGATTCCGGCGGCCCAGAGCAAGCGTTCGCGCTCGAAACCAATCAGACTTCCGAACGCCGCCGCAGCCAGCAACCGTTCGACAATATCCACGTTGGACAGCACAGCCATCGACCCTTCAATCTCGCTAGAGCGCATTGGGACAGCCGTTCAAAGTAGTGACTGACAGCAGCGTTGCCTACCCCCTTACCTGATCTCGCTCAGAGCCCGAACGGATTGGGCGCACAGGCATCCACCGGTTCGGCCCTTGCTGCGCTTGCGGCTGCCGCAACAGGCACGCCGCATGTCCGCCATGACCCCGCACGTCATTGAATTCATCCGCGATCCTGCGCAAATTCCGCGACGCAACAGGAGCCACCAATGCTTGAGAAAACGCCCTCGACCGATCTTGGCGATGCCGTCCACCCGTTCGACCGCGCCACGCGGATCAGCCGCGTGGAGGGCAAACTGCAGGGCGTGGCCAGCGCGGATTATTTCGCCTTTGTCGGCCCGTTCGGCGGCGCGACCGCCGCGACATTGCTCCGCGCGATCATCGAGCATCCGGAACGCGCCGGCGATCCGCTGTCGGTTACTGTCAATTTCTGCGCACCGGTCGGAAGCGCACCGTTTGAACTGGATGCGCGCCTGCTCAAGGCGACACGCTCCACGCAACACTGGATGGTTGAACTGGTGCAGGACGGCGGTGTCGCCGCCTTCATGACGGCGGTGTTCGCCGTGCGCCGTCCGTCATGGTCGCATCAGACTGCAGCCATGCCCGAGGCTCCGCCCTTCGATCAGATTAAACCGCTGCCAACCAGCGTGATCGCGCCATGGGCGCAGCAATATCAATTTCGTTTCGTGGAAGGCGCGCCGCAATATGGAAAGGCCTCGAATGATCATCCGGCCAGCGCCTATTCGCGGATGTGGCTTAGCGATACCCGGCCGCGGCGGATCGATTTTCTTTCGCTGCTGTCGATGTCCGATACGTTCTTCGCCCGAATCTTTCATGTGCTCGGCGCGATCGTTCCGATCGGTACCGTCTCGATGACCACGGTGTTTCACGCCGACAGCGCCGACCTCGCTGCGGAAAACACAACCATGGTGCTGGGCGCGGCCGACGCGAACATCTTCCACAAAAGCTTCAGCGATCAGACCGGCCAGTTGTGGTCGCCCGGAGGCCGCCTGCTCGCGACCACCTCGCAGGTGGTTTACTTCAAGGCCTGACCTCCGCCGCTTGTTCAGCGGGGCGAATTGCCGCAGCACACGGCAGCCGCGCCACAAACGCACTGTCATATTCGCAAGCCATGGTCCGCCGCCTGCTCGCGATCCGGCATGTGTCCGCGGTCCTACCGCGTTTTCCGTCTCGCGCGCATGTCTCAACACACACGAGCGGAGATCATCATGATCCAGAAACTGTCCCATCGTCTTGCGACCGTCGCGGTCGCCGCAGCAGCGTCCATGGTTGCGTTCACGGCCCATGCCGACATCGACAACAGCTCGCTGTCCTCGCCGGATTTCCGCCCGCATGTGCGGACCTTCGGTCTGGTCTATACGCTGCCGAAAGAGGTCAACGACACGCTGGACCTGACCACCAAGGGCATGCTCCGCGAGAAGCTGCTCAACGCGAAGCTCGAGGACGAAGCCGCGCGGCACAACATTCCGCATGTCACCGTCGTGCATATCCACAACGCCGACGCGACGACACCGGAGAAGATGCTGAAGGCGCTGCCCAAGCTGCCGGGCGTCCTCAACGTCACGCTGAAGAATTTCTACACCACCGAAGCCGCCAAGGGCGCGGGCCAGCCGTGGTGGCTCGATCTCGGCATCGTCAAGGAAGGCGCCGGGTTCGAAAGCATGATGGCGTTCAACACCACCGCCACCGCGGCGCTCGCACCGCTGCGCGACGGTCCGCTGCCGCGTTGCACGGGCCCGGTCTACGCTGCGATGAGCGATGCCGCCAAGGACCTGGTGAAGACGGTCGGCGTCAGCGGCGTCAACGTGGTGAAGGACGGCAAGGAGCTGCGCTCGCACAATCCGCACAACACGCTGGTCTACAGCAAGGTGAAGTTCACGCCCGAAGTCCAGAAGGGCATGGACCAGACAGCCGGCGAGTTCAACCAGATCCTGCCGAACGGCATCCAGGTCTCGTTCAAGACCGTGTCCATCGTCGAACTCGGCTTTGCCGGAAACGTGCTGCGCGAAATCTACCGCATCGACCTTCAGAACGGTTCGGTGCTGAACGTCGCCACCAACAGCCCCGTCGGCGCGACCACCGGCGCGGCGCGCTGAGCCGGCATTTCTTCCGACATAAAAAAGGGCGGCTCGCTGAGCCGCCCTTTTCATTTCAATGTTCGCCGAACAGTTATTCGGCCGCGAGCTTGACCTCGGGCGCCGCGGCGCGAACGTCCGCATCGACCTGCTTCTCGAACTGCTCGAAGTTCTTCTGGAACATGCCGACCAGCGCGCGCGCAGTCTTGTCGAACTCGGCCTTGTCCTTCCAGGTGTTGACCGGATCGAGGATGTCGCTCGGCACGCCGTCCAGCGCCGTCGGCACCGCGAATCCGAAATACTTGTCGGTGCGGAACTGAGCGTTGCGCAGCGAGCCGTTCAGCGCGGCGGTCAGCAGCGCGCGGGTCACCTTGATCGGCATGCGCGAGCCGACGCCGTACTTGCCGCCGGTCCAGCCGGTGTTGACCACCCAGCAATCGACATTGTGCTTGGCGATCAGTTCCTTCAGCAGCTTGCCGTATTCGGCGGGATCGCGCGGCAGGAACGGCGAGCCGAAGCAGGCGGAAAATTCCGGCACCGGCTCATTGCCGAGACCACGCTCGGTGCCCGCGACCTTCGCGGTGTAGCCCGAGAGGAAGTGATACATCGCCTGCGCCGGGGTCAGCTTGGCGATCGGCGGCATCACGCCGAACGCGTCGGCAGCGAGCATCACCAGATTCTTTGGATGACCGGCACGGCCGGTGCGCGAGGCGTTCGGAATCGCCTCAAGCGGATAGGCGGAACGCGTGTTCTCGGTCTTGGAGCCGTCGTCGAAATCAGGCTCGCGGGTGATCGGATCGAGCACGACGTTTTCAAGCACCGCGCCGAAGCAGATGCTGGCGTCGTAAATCGCAGGCTCGGCTTCGCGCGACAGCTTGATGGTCTTGGCGTAGCAGCCGCCTTCGAAATTGAAGATGCCATCCGGACCCCAGCCGGTCTCGTCGTCGCCGATCAGCGTGCGGTTCGGATCGGCGGAGAGCGTGGTCTTGCCGGTGCCGGAGAGGCCGAAGAAAACCGCGCTGTCGCCGTTCGGGCCGACATTGGCCGAGCAGTGCATCGGCATCACGCCCTGCGCAGGCAGGAAGTAGTTCAGCGTGGTGAACACCGACTTCTTCATTTCGCCGGCATACTGGCTGCCCGCGATCAGGACGATCTTGCGGGTGAAGTCGATGGCGACAACGTTCTCGGACTTGCAGCCGTGACGCTTCGGATCGGCGCGGAAGCTCGGCAGGTCGATGATGGTCAGTTCGGGCACGAAGCTGGCAAGCTCGGCCGTTTCAGGGCGGCGCAGCAGCGTGCGGATGAACAGCGAGTGCCACGCCATTTCGGTGAACACGCGCGTCTTGATCTGGAATTTCGGATCGGCGCCACCGTAGAGATCCTGCGCGAAGAGAGTCATGCCTTCGCAGTGCTTGAGGAAATCCTGGTACAACGCCTCGAACTGTTCGGGGGTGATCGACTGGTTGCCGCCCCACCACATCGTCTTGTCGGTGAGTGCATCGCGCACCGTGAACTTGTCCTTCGGCGAGCGGCCGGTAAACACGCCGGTCTCCGCCACAAGCGCACCGCCAGCGGACAGCTCGGCTTCGTTGTTGCGCAGCGAATGCTCGTAAAGCGGCGCAGTGCCGAGATTCCAGTTCACCTGTTTGAGATTTTTCAAACCGAATTTATCGGCGCCGAACGCGCTGTTGCGCACACCCGTTTCTTGCACTTTTAGAATCTCCTACTAAAGACCGCGTTCGTTTCGCGCAGATGCCGCCAAACGCCCCGCCGCGGATGCCGGGCATCATAAACCCCGGGCCTCAATCCGGCGACTTATTAGTGGCCAACGCACGGGTTGCCAAGCGGGTCCGGGTATTTTGGTTGATGTGGCGCCGGAATCGTTCCAGCGCGCCCCATTCCCTTATGTTTGACACATCACCGGCGTCTGATCCTTGATCAGATTTGTGCAGTGCGGGCCTGATCCGCCAGCGTTTTCAGCATTTGCCGCAGTGCGGTAGGCGATGTGACCCGCTGTGGAAATTCCAGCCGCAGCGTGCGCGATCCATCCTGCATATCCAGTCCGTCAGGATCGCAGCCGGTGCAGCGCCATGTGCCGTCCGCAACCCTGAGCAATTTTGCCGCATAGAGATTCATCGTGTCCGCATGATCGGCATTCATGTGCGCGACGATGTCGGCCTCGGCTTCGATCAGCGATTCCGCGCCTGTCAGATCGGTGAGAAAATCCTGCGGCGCAAGATCGACGATACGGCCGAACCCTGCGACCAGATGCACGCCGCTCGGCCTGATGCGGAAGAACGAGAAATCCTTGAAGCCGACAAAATCTTCCGCAGACGGATGCGCCGCGAGATAGCGCCGCTTCAGCAACGCAGCACCCTCGCCTTGCGCTTCTTCCGCGCTGCCCGCCAGCATGATCCGCGCGCCTTCGAGCGGATCGCCAGGCGCACGCTCGTCGAGCATCAGCGACACGCGCGCGTCGTTCAGAATATTCTTGGTGTGAACAGCAAGCCGCGAGATCAACAGAATTGGCGATCCGTCCGGCAGCGAGGCGACGGCGACCAGCGAGCAGTAAGGATCGCCGGAGCCCGGCATCAGCGTGGCGAGAGCGCCCTGTCGGCTTCGCGCCAAGAGGGAGCGTGTAAGACGGGCGGGCTTGACGGGAACGGCGGGGTCCATGGTCGGGCCTTGAGGATCGGGCTTGGATTTCGGAAAACGTCGGGAACTCGATTGGTTAACGCGGCTTTTTTCCGGCAGAAAGGGGTTATCTCAAGGAATTACAGGCCTATATAGCGGCCATGGCCGGGAAATTGCCCGGTCCGGGAACTCGGTCACATTTCAGCCCAGCTTGCATTGCTCGTTGAACGCAAACGAACGCCCTGAATTTCGCGGCATCCGGTTCGGCCGATCAGTCAACAGTCGCCACGTCCTTAACGGTCACGTCCTAAACTATCGATCTGGAAAGCAGGTTCATGCCCACAATCGCCTTGGTCGATGACGACCGCAACATTCTCACATCGGTCTCGATCGCGCTGGAAGCCGAGGGCTACCGCATCATGACCTATACGGATGGCGCGTCGGCGCTCGACGGTTTCAAGACCTCGCCGCCGGACCTTGCCATCCTCGACATCAAGATGCCGCGCATGGACGGCATGGAGACCTTGCGCCGTCTGCGCCAGAAGTCCGATCTGCCGGTGATCTTCCTGACCTCGAAGGACGAGGAGATCGACGAACTGTTCGGCCTGGGGGAGCGCGTCAAGGCGGTGCTCCGCCGCGCCGTGCCGAAGGATCCGACGGTCGCGCAGAAGGAAAGGGACGCCAAGGCGCTGGAGCGCGGCATGCTGCGCATGGACCCGGAGCGTCACACCTGCACCTGGAAGAACGAGCCGGTGACGCTCACCGTCACCGAGTTCCTGATCCTGCAGGCGCTGGCCACCCGCCCCGGCGTGGTGAAAAGCCGCAACGCGCTGATGGACGCGGCCTATGACGATCAGGTCTACGTCGATGACCGCACCATCGACAGCCACATCAAGCGCCTGCGCAAGAAGTTCAAGGCCGCTGACGACGATTTCGAGATGATCGAAACCCTGTACGGCGTGGGTTACCGGTTCAAGGAAACCTGATCGTCAAAGAGTGTCATGGCCGGACTTGTTCGGGCCATCTCGACGTTCTGAGCACTGTGCTCCGTCAATCGGGATCACCGGGACAAGCCCGGTGATGACATCGGATGGATCAGCACTGAGTTCTGCCGAAAGTGCTATAAGGCGTCTGTCCGAAGCAAAATACGGTTCCACCATTGCTTGATCGACCGCAGCATGATCACGACGACGACACTGAACTCGGCGCGCCACCGCTCGCACCGGTGTCCGACGAGTCATCCGCGCCGGTCGAGGAAAAGAGCAGAAGCTCGCGCCATCCGCTCAGCCTGATCAAGCGCGCAGGGCGTTATTTTGTCGCGCTCACGTTCTCCAGCCTCACCCGCCGCATCGTCTCGCTGAACCTGATCGGCCTGATCGCGATGCTCGCGGGGATTCTGTATCTCTCGCAGTTCCGCGCCGGACTGATCGATGCACGCGCGCAGAGTCTTCTGGTGCAGGCCGAGATCATCTCGGGCGCCATCGCAGCCTCGGCCACCGTCGAAACCAACGCCATCACCGTCGATCCCGACCGGCTGCTGGACCTCAAGCCCGGCGAGACTTACGGCCCCAATGATGAAGCCCTCACCAGCATCGAATTCCCGATCAATCCGGAACGCGTCGCTCCGGTGCTGCGGCGGCTGATCTCGCCGACCAAGACGCGCGCGCGCATCTACGACCGCGACGGCGTGCTGGTGCTGGACAGCCGCAATCTTTACGGACGCGGCGACGTGCTGCGCTTCGAACTCGCGCCGCCTTCGGCGGAAAAGCCGGGCTTCGCCGAGAAGACCATGATCGCGATCCGCACCTGGCTCAATCGCGGCGACCTGCCGCTGTATCGCGAACTCGGTCCGGAAAACGGCAACGGCTATCAGGAAGTGCAGCAGGCGCTCGACGGCCGCAAGGGCAGCATGGTGCGGATCAACGACCGCGGCGAAGTGATCGTCTCGGTGTCGGTGCCGGTGCAGCGCTTCCGCGCCGTGCACGGCGCGCTGATGCTGTCCACGCAGGGCGACGACATAGACCAGCTCGTGACCGCGGAGCGGCTTGCGATCCTCAAGGTGTTTGGCATCGCCGCCGCCGTCATGATCGTGCTGTCGCTGCTGCTTGCCAGCACCATCGCGGGACCGATGCGCCGCCTCGCCGATAGCGCCGACCGCGTCCGCCGCCGCATTCAGACCCGCGTCGAAATTCCGGACTTCTCCGCGCGCGGCGACGAGATCGGCCATCTGTCGGGCGCGCTGCGCACCATGACCGATGCGCTCTACAACCGCATCGAAGGCATCGAGCGGTTCGCCGCCGATGTCGCACACGAACTGAAAAACCCGCTGACCTCGATGCGCTCGGCGGTCGAAACGTTGCCGCTGGCGCGATCCGACGAAAGCCGCGCGCGGCTGCTCGCCGTTATCGAACACGACGTGCGCAGGCTCGACCGGCTGATCTCCGACATTTCCGACGCCAGCCGTCTCGACGCGGAGTTGCAGCGGCAGGACGTGGAGCCGGTGGATATCCGCCGCCTGCTCACCACGCTGACCACCGTCGCCAACGAAACGCAGCACGGCACCGAGGTGACCGTCGAATGCCGTTTCGAGGGACGCCCCAACGACACTTACTCCGTGCCGGGCCATGACTCGCGGCTGGGACAGGTGATTTCGAATCTCCTGAGCAACGCGCAATCGTTCTCCACGCCGGGCAGCAAGGTGCGTATCACCTGCCGCCGCGTCCGCTCGGAAATCGAGATCGTTGTCGACGACGACGGCGCCGGCATCCGTCCCGGCGCGCTGGAGAAAATCTTCGAGCGCTTCTACACCGACCGCCCCGCGCAGGGCTTCGGACAGAATTCCGGACTAGGCCTGTCGATCTCCAAGCAGATCATCGAGGCCCATGGCGGACGCATCTGGGCCGAGAACCGTCCCGGCCCAGTCGACGCCGAGGGCGACGCCCGCATCGCCGGTGCGCGCTTCACGCTCCGGCTGCCCGCCATATGACATCCGCCGGCTCTGCGAGCATCCATGCCTCCGCGGTGCTGGCCGGCAATCGCGCCGTGCTGATTCGCGGCCCCTCCGGGTCCGGCAAATCGCGGCTGGCGTTCGATCTCGTTCTGGCCGGCCGCGCCGGGTATCTCCCGCCCACAACCCTGATCGGCGACGATCGCGTTCGCCTGACGGTTAACGGCGGCACGCTGACCGTGCGGGGCGTCGCGGAACTCGCAGGCAAGATCGAGATTCGGGGACTGGGAATCCGGTCGGTGAATTACGCGGCAGATGGTCCCATCGGGCTCGTGGTCGACCTGAACGCTGCGGACGCCGCGCGGCTGCCGCCGCCGGAATCGCTCAAAACCACGCTCGAAGGGCTGGAATTGCCGCGGATTCCCGTCGGTGCCGACTTTAACGCCCTGCCGCTGGTCCTGGCTTTCCTTACGACAACTTAAGGTTTCAAAACCGAACTTATGACCTTCGGATGATTGCTGAACGTGGCCGTATCGCCATATAAGCCGGACCCTCGCCACTGACAGCGACCCGCGCGAACACCTTTTTTAAAGGAGGTGCGCGGCAACATCCCCCCTTGCGTCGGGGCGCTGGATGGTCAACATGTGGCCCTTTCGTGCGGTGCATCACAAAGCACCCGCGAGGAGTTTTGAATGATTGGTCTGGTACTGGTGACCCACGGACGTCTTGCCGACGAGTTCAGGGCTGCTCTTGAACACGTCATGGGTCCGCAAAAGCAAATCGAAGCGATCACGATCGGCGCGGAAGACGACGCCGATCTGTGTCGGAGCGATATCATCGAGGCGGTCAAGCGCGTGGACAGCGGCGATGGCGTCGCGATCCTCACCGACATGTTCGGCGGCACGCCGTCCAACCTCGCGATCTCCTGCATGAGCCGACCCAAGGTCGAGGTTCTCGCCGGCATCAACCTGCCGATGCTGGTCAAGCTCGCCAAGGTGCGCGACGACAAGCCGCTGCCGGATGCGATCGCGGCGGCGCAGGAAGCCGGCCGCAAGTACGTCACCATCGCCAGCCGGGTGCTCGCCGGAAAATGAGCGCGATGACGGACGACCAGAACGCGCAGCCCGGCGTCATCGTCCGTGACCTTCCCATTATCAACAAACGCGGCCTTCACGCGCGCGCGTCCGCGAAGTTCGTGCAGACGGCGGAAAAGTTCGACGCCGAACTGACGGTGACACGCAACGGCGAAACAGTCGGCGGCACCTCGATCATGGGCCTGATGATGCTGGCGGCCGGAATCGGAACGTCCATCACGGTGTCCGCCAGCGGACGCGAAGCCCAGGCCGCGATGGATGCCATTACCGAACTGCTGGCGAACAAGTTCGGCGAAGAAGACGCGGGCTAGCCGACCGCTCGGCTTGCAACAGCATCAAACATCCGCTCGCCGGGACGACATCTGTCAGGCTCACTTGTCGTCGCCCGTCTTCGCCGGTCCGACAATCCAGATTTTCCATTTCACCGCGGGCCCGGCCTTGCCGTGGAAATAGCGCCGCGCGGCAAGATCAATCCGCTCGGCATTTGGCACCTTCTCGGTCATCCACTTCTCACACGGCGTGAATTGAGGATCCGCCGTATCGCATATCCCGATGAAACCGAGCCGCAATGCCTCCTCGAAATTCGTCAGACCCGAATCCCAGATCTCGCCGGGCACAAGCGGCACGGGATGATCGGGGCTGTAAAATGCCATCGGGGCGGAATTTCCTGTCGTGGCCGCGACGACAGCCCAACGGGTATTGAAGCGCGCGCGCTACGCCTCGGTGAGTTGCAGGGCGAATTCCGATCTCGGCAGGAACGGCAGTCCCTTGTAACCGTCGCGCCGGATCGTCTGCGCCGCGATGATCGGCGAAATGACCAGCATCACGAGCGTGAAGATCAGCCAGATCAGCATGATCCGGATGAGCGCCATCTGCGTGACGCGCAGCGTGGGGATCGCCAGCAGCGCCAGCGGCACCAGGAAGAACAGCGAAATGCCCCAGTCGGTCTTGATATAGATGCCCAGCACCACGGCGGCCACCGCCGGCACCAGACCCACAATGATCTGGATGATCCAGATGTGCTTCGCCTGCGACAGATAGACGCCCGGATTGGGCCCGCGCATCCATGGCCGCTTCGCCGACGCGACGAACTCGCGCACAACGCCCCTGGAGCGAATGGATTTCCACCACTGCAGTTTCCAAGCCAGCGCGACGGCGGCCAGCCCGACCGGCACCAGCAGAAGCCCGATATTGTGCGCGAGATAGAGCAATGACAGTTGAAGCGCGACGCCGAATGCCCGCCCACTGTAGACATCATCCGCATAGCCCAGCGGCATGAAGCCCGACTGCTTGAGCCACCACAGATGGGGCAGCATGGCAACAAAGAAGGCAGCAAAGGCCACCCATGGCGCAGGCGAACGCCAGAACCGCATCCGGTCCGGATGCAGCAACGCGGCAAGACCCGCCGCGCCGATCATGGTCAGCACCCAGTATTTCGTCATCAATGCCAGCGCGGTCGCAAGGCCGAGCCAGAGACCGGAACGCGCGGTGCGCTTCTCGAAGGCATTGAGATAGGCCAGCACGAACAGCGGAAGCGTGACGAGCTGAAGGGTGTCGGGGTTGTACTTGTAGCCCTTGAAATTGAAGATCGGATAGATCGCCAGCATCGCTACGGTGAACATCGCGCGGCGGTGATCCACCACACGCACCGCGATCAGCCAGCAGATCACAAGGCCGAGGCCCGTGACCATCATCGCCAGCGCATAAGTGGCCCAGTCGGTGACGGGAAACACCCGGAACCAGACGCCCGCAACCCAGCCCGCCAGAGGCGGATGCTTGCCGTAGCCGAGCAGAAATTTCTGCCCCCAGGCATAGGCTTCCGAGACATCCATGTGGATGTCCTGCGCGCTCTTGAGAGCGGTGATGATGATGGTCCAGAGCAGCGTGTGAGCGACGGCGAATGCGACGACGAACCTGAAGCTCGTGCCCGGATCGTGAGCGACGGCCGCGATCCATGCCGCCACCCGGCGGGTCACCGGCACATGACGCAGCCGCGCGATCTGGCGGGACCGCAATCCGGTCCGCGGTCCGGGGTTTTTTCCGGTCCTGCGCGCAGTTTCGGTCGATGAAGCGTCGGACATGTCAGTGCCTCATATCGGATGGCATTGCCCAAGGTTGCTATCAGCGCCACGCCCTTGGCGGCAACAGCAAATCATTGCGATTTCTGCGGAAGTCGGGCCCGGAAGTGCCCAATTTTGTTGCCGCTTTGCAGCGCGGATGCTATCCCGCGCCCATGGCTACCACCCCCATTTCGAACATCCGCAACTTTTCCATCGTCGCCCATATCGACCATGGAAAATCGACCCTTGCCGACCGCCTGATCCAGATGACAGGCGCTCTGGATGCGCGCGAGATGGCGGGCAAGGAGCAGGTGCTCGATTCGATGGACATCGAGCGCGAGCGGGGAATCACCATCAAGGCGCAGACCGTGCGCCTCACCTACAAGGCCAAGGACGGCAACACCTACATCCTGAACCTGATCGACACGCCCGGCCATGTCGACTTCGCCTATGAAGTGTCGCGCTCGCTCGCGGCCTGCGAAGGCGCGCTGCTGGTGGTTGACGCCTCGCAGGGCGTGGAAGCGCAGACGCTGGCCAACGTCTATCATGCGCTCGACGCCAATCTCGAAATCGTTCCGGTCCTCAACAAGATCGACCTGCCTGCCGCCGAGCCCGACAAGATCAGGCAGCAGATCGAGGACGTGATCGGCATCGACGCGTCCGACGCAGTGATGATCTCGGCCAAGACCGGCCTCGGCATCGGGGACGTGCTGGAAGCCATCGTGCATCGCCTGCCGCCGCCGAAGGGCGACCGCGACACGACGCTGAAGGCGCTGCTGGTCGATAGCTGGTACGACGTCTATCTCGGCGTCGTGGTGCTGGTGCGCGTGGTCGACGGCACGCTGAAGAAGGGCCAGCGCATCCGCATGATGGGCACCGGCGCGGCTTACGAGGTCGAGCGCGTTGGCTACATCACGCCGAAAATGGTCAATGTCGATGAACTTGGCACCGGCGAAATCGGCTTCATCACCGCCGCGATCAAGGAAGTGGCCGACACCCGCGTCGGCGACACCATCACCGACGACCGCAATCCGGTCACCGAGATGCTGCCGGGCTTCAAGCCCGCCATTCCGGTGGTCTTCTGCGGCCTGTTCCCCGTCGATGCCGACGACTTCGAGACGCTGCGCGCCGCGATGGGCAAGCTGCGGCTCAATGACGCAAGTTTCTCCTTCGAGATGGAAACGTCCGCCGCGCTCGGCTTCGGTTTCCGTTGCGGTTTCCTCGGCCTGCTGCATCTCGAAATCATTCAGGAGCGGCTCAGCCGCGAATTCAACCTCAACCTGATCGCGACCGCGCCGTCGGTCATCTACAAGATGCATCTCACCGACGGCACCGAGATGGAGATTCACAACCCGGTCGATATGCCGGACGTGGTGAAGATCGCCGAAATCGAGGAGCCGTGGATCGAAGCCACGATCATGACGCCGGACGACTATCTCGGCTCCGTGCTCAAGCTCTGTCAGGAGCGCCGCGGCGTGCAGAAGGAACTGACCTATGTCGGCGCCCGCGCCATGGCAAAGTACGAACTGCCGCTCAACGAAGTGGTGTTCGATTTCTACGACCGGCTGAAGTCCGTGTCGAAGGGCTATGCCTCGTTCGACTATCACCTCACCGACTACAAGCCGGCCGATCTCGTGAAGATGCAGATCCTGGTCAATAACGAGCCGGTGGATGCGCTTTCCATGCTCGTGCATCGCACCCGCGCCGAAGGCCGCGGCCGCGCCATGGTCGAGAAGATGAAGGAACTGATCCCGCCACACATGTTCCAGATCCCGATTCAGGCGGCGATCGGCGGCAAGGTGATCGCGCGCGAAACCGTGCGCGCGCTGCGCAAGGACGTCACCGCGAAGTGCTACGGCGGCGACATCAGCCGCAAGCGCAAGCTTCTGGAGAAGCAGAAGGAAGGCAAGAAGAAGATGCGGCAGTTCGGCAAGGTCGACATCCCGCAGGAAGCCTTCATCGCCGCGCTCAAGGTGGACAGCTAAGCCGCTTACTTCCCAGCCTTCGGAAGCGACCGGCAGTTGTTCGCCGCCCATTCTC
>Ga0066256_1002530_pt1 | contig 19871 bp, 16 predicted proteins | sample ThiBio_1000_biof_FD_87107 | JGI IMG/M metagenome (GOLD analysis project Ga0066256, IMG submission 87107) | Wastewater bioreactor microbial communities from Cape Town, South Africa - Thiocy_expt_1000_biof (version 2) | ecosystem: Engineered > Bioreactor > Thiocyanate-remediating >... | reverse complement strand
CCAGCGATCGGCCTGCACGATCTCGAGCGGATAGGTCGACGCCATCAGAACCTGCGCGAGCAGAGCATCCGGGTAGAGCGCGATCGGCGCGACGAGCGCCTCGAGCTGCTCGCGCCGCAGAAGGCCCTCGCCGGGACTTGCTGTTGGCGGACTCGCCGTCGGTGGTGGGCTTGCTGCTGGAGGGGGCGCCGGCTGAGGCGTGGTCTGCGCGTGCGCACTGAGGGGAAAGACCAGGAGAAGCAAGAGCACTAAGACAGGCATTGGTTCGCCCTCTTGTGGCAACTGTGAACTCGACGACAACGCCGCACGCGCAGGCGCGAGCGGCGCAGATAAGTGGGCGCGCCACAGGGGATGGTCGCGCCCACCGGGCCCGAGCCCCGGCGTGTCTGGCACAGGCTCTGGGCTCTAGGAGCGGGCTTTAGAAACAGGCTTTCGAAGTCAGCACGTTGAGACGTCTAGGTATTCGCGCTCGAACAATCCGCCCACAATCGGGACAAACCCCCAAAGCTCATCCCGGTCCGCCCTCAGACAAGAGGGATGACGCAAGGGTGTCGTGCCCGCGGGAACCGCGGGCCGAGGTGTGGAGAAGATTGTGGTGCGAGGGGGCTCGGCGCGTCGCCTAAGCCCCTTCGGCGCTCGCGCGTGCCTTGGTCCGGCGGGCAAGCCACCAGGGGAGCAGCACGATCAGCACGGCCATGACCCAAAGCGAATTCGAGATGGTGCTCTGGAAGAGGATCGAGATGTCGCCGCCGGAGAGCGCGAGCGCGTTGCGCAGGTTCGTCTCGAGAACTTTGCCGAGAACGAAGCCGAGGATGATCGGGGCCATGTCGAAGCCCTGTTTCCTGAGCGCCCAGCCCCCGACACCGATCGCCAGCATGAGCAGCACGCTCATGACGCTCGAGTAGGCCGTGTACACGCCGAGGATGGAGAGGAGCAGGATCGCCGGTATGAGCCAGGTATTCGGCACCTGCAGCATCTTCACGAAGATGCGCACCATCGGGATGTTCAGGATCAGCAGCATGATGTTGCCGATGTACATCGACGCGATGAGGCCGCCTGCGAGCTCGGGCCGTTCCGTGAAGAGCTGCGGTCCGGGTGTGATGTTGTAGAGCATGAGCGCGCCGAGCATCACGGCTGTCGTGCCCGACCCGGGCACGCCGAGCGTCAGCATCGGCACGAATGCGCCGCCGGCCGCGGCATTGTTGGCGGCCTCGGGGGCCGCGAGCCCGCGCATGTCGCCTTTGCCGAACGTGCCCTTGTCGAGGAGGCGTTTCTCCGTGGTGTAGGCGACGGCGCTTGCAACGGAGGCGCCGGTGCCCGGCAGCACGCCGATGATGAAGCCAGAAACGGAGCTGCGGATCGTCGGCCACCAGCAGGCCTTTATGTCCGACCAGCTCGGGAAGCCCTTGCCGATCGGAATGGGCTTGAGCGTGCCTTTGAACTGATGCTCGAGCATCAGCAGGATCTCGCTGATCGAGAAGAGGCCGATGACGATGATGATGAACTCGATGCCGTCGTGCAGCTCGGGCTGATCGAACGTGAAGCGGTAGGCGCCGGAGGTCGGATCGAGACCGATGGTCGTGAGGAGGAGGCCGATCAGGCAGCCGATGAGTGTCTTCACGGGCTCAGCGCCGACCATGGAGGCCAGCGTCGCGAACGCGAACATCATGAGCGCGACGTACTCCGCAGGGCCGAACCTGACCGCGAAGCTGCCGAGGTGTGGCGCAAAGAATGCGAGGCCGACGACCGCCAGCATGCCGCCGACGAAGGACGTCAGCGCGCTCATGGTCAGAGCCTCGGCACCGCGGCCCTGCTTCGCCAGCGGATAGCCGTCCAAGGCCGTCATGACCGCGCCGGCGTCACCTGGAACGTTGATGAGGATCGACGTGATGCGCCCGCCGTACTCGGCGCCGTAGTAGATGGCCGCGAGCAGGATCATGCAGCTCTCGGGCGGCAGCTTCATGGTGTAGGCGATCGGCAGGATCAGCGCGATGCCGTTGATCGGACCGATCGCGGGGAGCGCGCCGATCAGCGTGCCGAGGAAGCAGCCGAGGAGCGAAAGGAGAAGATTGCTCGGCGTGAGGGCGACGGCGAAGCCGGTCCACAGATAGTCGAGTGACATGGAGAGCCCCTCAGCCGGGAAAGAGAAGTGAGCCAGCGGGAAGATAAGTCCCGAGGCCATACTTGAAGAGGAGGAACCAGAAGGCGGATTGTGCAGCACCTATGGCGATCGCCGACATGGCGGAGGCGCCGAAGAGGTAGGCGGCCCAGCCACAGACGATGAAGGCGGTGGCAAGGAAGCCGATATAGTCCATCAGCCCGATGGCGATCGCGGTCACCGCGATGAGGCCTACCGCGCTACGGAGCAGCTCGGAGCCCGGCCACGGGTCGGCGCTGCCGGGGCGGAGGAAGTACCAGGTTCCGCAGACCGCCAGCGAGGCCGAGAGAATGTAGGGGAAGGCCTGGGGCCCGAGCGGATCGGACGAGAAGGCGTACTCGATCTGGCCCGTGGCAATGGCCAAGACAGCGGCAAATACCAGCAGGACCGCAGCCGACACGCGGCCGCTGAGTCCGTCCTGCCGGTGCCCATCTTCGTGAGAAGAATCGGACAAGGCTGCCTCCCGGAATGAGGGTGAGCGCGATGGGGGAACGTGCACCTCCCTCCGGGCGGAGAGAGGCGCACGAGAGCTTATTTTATGAGGCCGGCTTCCTGGGCGAGGATCTTGAAGCGGGCAACGTCAGCTTTGACGTGATCCGCGAAGGCCTTGCCGTAGGACGGGAAGGGATAGAGGCCGCGCGCCTCCTGCTCCTTCTTGAAGTCGGGTGTCTTGCTCAGCTTCTCGAGCGTCTCGACCCACCACTGGTAGTCGGCATCCGACACCTTGGGGCCGACGTAGAGACCGCGCCAGACGGTCCAGAGGATGTCGTAGCCCTGCTCCTTCGCCGTCGGGATGTCCTTGGCATCGCCCGTCAGGCGCTCCGGCGACATGACGGCGAGGATGCGAACCTTGCCGGACGTGTGGTGCGGCATGAACTCGGCGACGTCGCTCGAGCCGATCTTGACGTGCCCGCCGAGCACGTTCGTGACGACGGGGCCGCCGCCCTCGAGCGCGATGTAGCGCATCTTCTTCGGATCCTGGCCGGCCGCCTTGAAGATGAGCGCGGCCTTCATCCAGTCCTGGCTGCCGACGGCGCCGCCGCCCGCGACCGAGAAGTCCTGCGGCTTGGCTTTGATGCCCTCGATGAGGTCCTTGAGCGACTTGTACGGGCTGTCCTGCGCCACGATGACCGAGCCGAACTCGGCGCCCAGCGCGCCGACCCAGCGGACCGCGTTCTCGTCATGGGCGCCGAACTTCTTCTGCGCGAGCAGAAGGGCCGAGCCGGTGGATGCGGCGACGACCGTGCCGGCCTCGCCGGGACGCGTGCCGATGATGTGATTGTACGCCGTCGCGCCGACGCCGCCTTCCATGTAGGTGTACGCCATCGGCGTCTCGACCAGGTTCGCCGACTGCAGCGTGCCCCCGAGGAGCCGGCAGGTCAGATCGAAGCCGCCGCCCGGCTTGGCGCCGACAATGCACTCGGTCTTGCCAGGCTTCGCAACGACCGGCGAGCCGATGAGCAGCACTGTACACGCGGCAGCCATTGCGCCGGTGAGCTTCCCTAGCATTGTTTCCTCCGGGAGTTAACTTTGAGACTGGTCGGGCAGGTCCGCTCGTCTCTCGGGCGCCGTTTGATTTCTGTCAAGATCTCTCGCTCCGGGCCGGCGTTTGCGTGCGTCGCCCAGAGGCACGGGATCCACACAATCGACCGAACGGGGGCTTGTGCAGGTGTTCAATTAGATTGGGCAATTAGATCGGGCGTGACTGCCAACAGGTAGCCACGCCCGCCAATGATCGAGGCTCGGAGCTTACTTTTTGGCCGTCGCGGCAGCCGGTGGGACGACCTTCATCACGAAGGACGTCGGCGCTTCGCTGGGGCCGAAGGGGCCCGGCACCTTGTTCTGGATCGCCGGCAGGCTCTTCAGGTAGGCGACGATCGCATCGGCGTCCTCGCGCGTGAGGCTCGCGAAGGCGTGCCACGGCATGATGGGCGCAAGCACGCGGCCGTCGGGCCGCTTGCCCTCGGTGAGGGCGACGCGGATCTGCTCCGCCGACCACTTGCCGAGGCCCGTCTCTTTGTCCGGCGTGAGATTGGGACCATGGAACACACCAAGGCCCGGGATCTCGAAGCCGACCTCGGAGCCCGAGAGAAAGCGCTGCATGTCCGGCTTGCCGAAGAAGTAGCCGGGCGTGTGGCAGTCATTGCAGCCTGAGAAACCCGCAAGATATTTGCCGCGGGCAATCTGTGCATCTTGCGCCGCAACGGGGCCCGGCGGCAGTGCGATCGCCAGCACGGCTGCCATGGTTCCGAGCGCCGCCAGAAGTGCGGTGCGCGTGCCGCGCGACGGACGCGGCTCGCCTTTCGTCGCGTGAGACCTTGCCTTGAGTGTCATTGGAGCTTCCCCGTTCGCTCTTCATTTTTATGCTGCCTGTCCCAGCGTTGCGCTGGGGGCGCGCGCTCTAGTGTCCCGATTCCGAAGTTCGCCCCACCTCGATGCTGGTGTCGCGAGCGAACGTCGGAATCAGAGGGGACACTAGAATCGAAATCTTGCTAGTGCGATTCAGATCGAGAAATTCGCTCGGTGCCGTGGCCCCGGGATGTGGCGAATTTCTCGATCATCACACTAGCGCGCCGGTCATAGTCGTCCGCCAGTGTGCGCAACGCCGCACCACCATCGCCCATGAACGATGGGCCGTGCATGAGCGCGAGCGTGTGCGGTGCGAGCGCGGCGAGCTCGCGCAGCGTCCTGCCCATGCAGGGATTGAGGGAAGAATATTGGAAGAGGTCCTCGCCCGCGATGGCAGGGCCGACGATGTCGCCGTCTGTAAGTGCGGGGCCATTGCCGAGTTGCGTGAAGAGGTCGCCGCACATGAGCGTGCGCGTACCTTCCTCGTACAGAACGCCGGCGTCCCAGCCGTGCGGCGTGTGCGGTGTATCGATGAAGCGCACGCGCTTGCCGCGGCCGAGATCAATGACTTCGCCGTTGCTCAAGGCGCGCGAGGGACGGTCGGCGAAGTCGTTGAGCGAGACCATGCAGCCGGTCTGGCCGTGGGCTGCAGTAGCGTTGGGGGCAATGGCGAGCCACTCGTTCATGGCGCCGCACTCGTCGGCCTCGAAATGACCGAACGTTATCCACCTCAGGCGCTCCGGTGGGATGATGCGGCTCAGCGCTTCGCGGTTCAGCGCGAACATCTTGCGCAGGCCGGTGTGGAACATGAGGGGTTCTTCGCCGAGCACCAGGAACTGGTTGAACGTGAAGCCGGCGGGCGGTCCGATCTCGGGTACGAAGGTCGAAAGCCGGAATATGCCGTCTGCGATCTCGCTGGCTGTCGTGGTCATCGCTTTTCTCCAGGCAAAGTAGGGATGTTCGCCGCAGCGGTGTGCCGTGGGCGTGATGGTGGACTTGCAGACAATTTCGTGATACACATATGTGTATCTAAATTAGGCGGGGCGTGTAGCGGAACCGGGAGCTGTTGTCAATATGATTGCACGTATGTGTGCAGTGGAATTTTCATGACGCGCGCGTACAACATGACGAAGCGCGCCGATCAGCAGGCGGAAACGCGCCTGCGCATCGTCGAGGCCGCGATCGATCTTCACGGTACTGTCGGGCCGGCGCGTTCGAGCTTCAGCATGGTTGCCGAGCGTGCGGGCGTGCAGCGGCATACGCTCTATGCGCACTTCCCGGACGAGCGCAGTCTGCTCATGGCCTGCTCGAGCCTGCACCTTGAGCGCCAGCCGCTGCCCGATCCCGAGCCGTGGCGCGCGATCGGAGATCGCGACGAGCGTCTGCGCACGGGGATCGGGGTGCTATACGACTGGTACGCGCGCAATGAGGCTCTTGCCGGGTGCGTGCTGCGCGACATCGAGGTCAATGAGATCGTCCGCGAAGTTGCGGGGCTCCGCATTGGAGCGCCCATCGCGGCGTGCGAGCGCGTGCTCGCAGCCGGGCTCGGCAAGCGGCAGAAGGCCATGCTGCACCTCGCGCTCGATTTCTACACATGGCGGTCGCTGGTACGCGCGAGCGGGCTCAAGACGAGTGCGGCCGTGGAGACGATGGTGCTCGCGATCAACGGCGTGAAGTGAGGGCGGCGGCGCGTCGCCCCTGAGCGCCGCAATGGCTGCGCGCCACGAAGTCGGCAGCGCCGTGCCGCGTTGCGCGATGGCCTCATGAGGCGAAAACTCGATCGCCATCGTCAGCAATCATGCTGGACATTGCCCTTGTGCCCTCAATAGCCTCGGATTGCGGGGTGGTGATGTCGGGGTTGGGCCGGGGAAATGGGGAAGAGAGCAGGCGTCGCGCTTGCCTTGAGCATTGCGTCAGTGGGACCGCTCGCCGCGCAGCAGGTTCAGCTTCCGGGCATCACCGTCACGAGCCCGGCGGCGAAGGCAAAGTCCAAGCCTAAAGCAGCGGCGAGCAAGGCTGCTCCTGTGACATCGGCACCTGCAGCCACGCCTGCTGACCCATCCGAGTTCGGCGCCGTGCTTGCGATCGATCCGCGCGCCAATGACGTCGGGATCGCGCAGTCTGCGAGCCAGGGCACGGTGCCGGCCGAGGTGCTGCTTGCGACGCCGGCCTACCGCACCGGCGAAGTGCTCGAGGCGGTGCCCGGCCTCATCGTCACGCAGCACAGTGGCGAGGGCAAAGCCAACCAGTACTTCCTGCGTGGCTTCAATCTGGATCACGGCACGGACATCGCGATCACGATCGACGGGATGCCGGTGAACATGCGCACGCACGGCCACGGGCAGGGCTACGCAGATACGGCCTTCATGATCCCGGAGATCATGCGCGGGCTTGCTTTCAGAAAGGGGCCGTACTTCGCGGCCGAGGGCGACTTCGCCTCGGCGGGCGCGGTCCACCTCGATATCGTCGACAAGCTGGAGCGGAATTTTGCGCAGGTCGAAGTCGGGAGCTTCGGCCATCGCCGCGCGGTGACGGGCATGTCGGCGCCGGTCGGTGTGGATGGCACGGTGCTCGTCGCGGGCGAGCTTCAGCACTTCAATGGCCCGTGGGAGCACCCCGACGAGCTGCGCAAGCTCAATGGCGTGATGCGCTATGCGCGCGGCACGTACGACAATGGCTTTGCGCTGACCGCAATGGCCTACTCGGGCAAGTGGAATGCGACGAGTCAGATCCCGCTGCGCGCGGTCGAGAGCGGGCTGATCGGGCGGTTCGGCAATCTCGATCCGACCGACTATGGCGAGGCGCAGCGCTTCAGCCTCTCGGGCCGCTGGCATGAGACGACGGCGACGACGGCCACGCGCATCAATGCCTATGCCATCAAGAGCGATCTCAAGCTCTTTCACAACTTCACCTACTTCCTGAATGATCCCGTCAACGGCGACCAGTTCAAGCAGTCCGACGATCGCGTGATCGTCGGCGCGAACGCGAGCCGCACATATTTCGGTACGGCCTTCGGCGTCAGGAGCGAGACGACGCTCGGCATCCAGACGCGCTACGACGACATCGCGGTCGGCCTCTTCAATACGCGCGAGCGTGTGACGCTCTCGACGGTGCGCGATGATCGCGTGCGCGAGGCGAGTGCGGGCGTCTTCGGCGAGAACACGCTCAGATGGACGGACTGGCTGCGCACGACCGTCGGGCTCCGCGGCGATGTGTACTGGACGGATGTCGCGAGCAATATCGCGGCGAACGCGGGTCGCGACAGCGACGCGATGCTGAGCCCGAAGGCAGGTCTCGTGCTCGGGCCCTGGGCAAAGACCGAGCTGTATCTTAATGCGGGCACGGGCTTTCACAGCAATGACGCGCGCGGCACCGTGACGACCATCGATCCGGTCAGCGGCGATCCGGCCGCGCGCACGCCGTTCCTCGTGCGCTCGAAGGGGGCTGAGGTCGGCCTGCGCACACAACCCTGGAAGGGATTTCTCAGCACGCTCTCATTCTTCGTCCTCGATTTCGATTCCGAGATCGTGTTCGTCGGCGATGCCGGAAATACCGAGGCGAGCCGGCCGAGCCGCCGTCTCGGCAGCGAGCTGACCTTCAACGCGAAGCTCGCGCCCTGGCTGACGGCGGACTTCAGCGCCGCCTACACGCAGGCGCGCTTCCGCGAGGATGATCCCGATGCGCCGGGTCGGCACATTCCGGGCGCCGTCGAAGGCGTCGTGGCTGCGGGGCTCTCGTTCAATGACGTGCTCGGCGGCTGGTTCGGTGGCGTGAAGGTGCGCTACTTCGGACCGCGGCCGCTCATCGAGGACAACAGCGAGCGCTCGGAGGCCACGACGACCGTGTCGGCACGCCTCGGCTACAAGTTCGCGAGCGGCCTGATCGTGCGCCTCGACGGCTTCAACCTGCTCGACGCCAAGGCGAGCCAGATCGATTATTTCTACGCCTCGCGATTGCCGGGCGAGCCGGCGGGCGGCGTCGAGGACAAGCATTTCCATCCCGTGGAGCCGCGCTCGTTCCGGCTCTCGGCGACCATGCAGTGGTAGCCGACGCGCTATTCCTGTGGGAGATCTCCCCGCGTCGATTTCGTCGCCGTGCGGCGCCATTCGGCGGGCGGCGTTCCGAAGTAGCGCGCAAAGGCGCGGTTGAAGGCGGATTCCGTACTGTAGCCCGCATCCAGAGCAATGGTGCTGATGGCTTTGTCCCTCGTCTTCAATTCGACGCTGGCGAGATAGAGGCGCCAGTCGCGCAGATAGCGGATGGGAGAAATCTGCAGGGTCGCGGCGAAGCGCCCGGCTAGGGCGCTTCGCGAAAGACCCGACGCCTTCGCGAGAGCCTCGATCGTCCATTCGCGCTTCGGATCGGCATGGAGGCACGCGAGGCATCGCCCGAGCGCCGGATCGCGGATGGCTGCGAGCCAACCTGTCGAGGTCGGCTCATTGAGCAGGAACTCGCGGCGCAGAACCTCGATGAAAGTCACTTCGGTCAGGCGTTCGAGCACCGATGATCCGCCACGCTGTGGCTTGTCGACCTCGACGACGATCTGCTCGATGGTCGACGCGAGCCAGTCCGACCGCTCGCCGTTCAGTGTCCGCACGTGGATGAACTTCGGCAGCAGATCCCGGAAAGGCGCGAAGTTCATGGCTTCGCACTGGATGTAGCCGCAGAGGATGCGCATCCGGCTCTCGAAGTCGCCATAGCGAAGAGTGGGGATCTCACGCCACGGCGCGGGCGGCAGATCAACACCGGGATCGATGAGACGGCCGTCGACGCCGACACCGATCCAATGCGGCGTGCCGAACGGGAAGGCTGCGATGTCGCCTTTCTCGAGGGTGGTCCTCCGGCCTTCGATCTCCAGCCAGCAGGTGCCGCCTGCCACGATGTGAAAGCCGATGGCATCGGCTGGCTTGTAGGCGGAGGGCGTCGCGTCCGTAATCCAGTTGCCGCTCGGCATGTAGCAGTACTGGAGAGAACCGGTAATGCGGATCCTGCGCAGCGCTTCCGAAAGCAGATCGCCGACGTCGGAGCTCTCGATGACTGGATTCTGCATCAAGGATCTCGGCATTGCGGCCAATGACGGAGGAACGCTTCGGCATTAGGTCAAGCGGCGTTTTCACTGATCATAGAGCATGGAGGCAAACGTGGCGAATGTAACGGACAAGCTGGTAATCCTGGTAACCAAAGGCATCGAGAGCGAACTTTCGTCGGTGGCGTTCACCATAGCCAACGGAGGCATTACCGCCGGCCTGAAAGTCTATATCTTTCTGAGCAGCACGGGCATCGACCTCGTCCGCAAGGGCGGACAGACCATGACACAGGTGGCGCCCCTCGACTCGCTTGCTGCACTGATCAAGGACTTCCAGGCGCGCGGCGGCGTGATCTGGGCTTGTACGCCTTGCGTGAAGTCGCGCGGCTACGAGCAGGCCGATTTCATCGAGGGCGTGATCATCACGGGTGCGAGCGTCATGCACGCCGAGCTCAAGGCCGGCGCGGCGACGCTCTCGTTCTAAAGCGTCTTTGGGACCTTAAATGCGACTTTGAGGTCGGCACAGGCGTGGGTCGCATTTTAGGTCCGACGCTTTAGTTCCGCCGCACAGCGTACACATCGCCGGAGTTTGCCGCGTGCGGCAGCGCGGCGATGTGTGCGCGCATGTCATCGGCCGTGACCCAGCGGCCGAGATCGAGTGTCTGGCTCTCGCCGAGCGCAAGGTCGAAGCCGTAGTCGCCGAGCGCGGCAATGCGCGCGAGACAGGCATAGGCTACATCGCGCTGAATGGTCGTGAACTCGAAGGAGAGCGCGGGGAGCGCCTGGCCCAAGCCCGCGAGCACGTCGGCCTCGAAACCTTCGACGTCGATCTTCACGAAGTTCGGCGCGCCGTGCGCCGCGATAAGCGCATCGAGTGTCGTGACGGGCACTTCGATCTCGCGATCCCAGACCTGGCCTTCCCAGCCACCGGCGCCGTCCGCGGCTTTGACGAAATCGCGCGAGGCGGTCGTGACCGTCGGGTTCGCGGTGTTCACATGCAGGCTGATCTTTCCTGCGGCCGGGCCACATGCGCTCTCGACGAGTGTAACGTTGGTGTCGCCAGCGTAGATCGCACGAATGGCATGGGCACAGAGCGGCTGCGGCTCAAGGGCGACGACGCGCGCGCCGAGGCGGCGGAAGGCACCAATGCGGTCGCCGACGTGCGAGCCGATGTCGAAGGCGAGGTCGCCGGGCTGCACGAACCGCGCATAGAGCGCGTCCATAGCCGCCTCGCGCGTGGTGTCGCCGTAGTAGACGGCGAGAGAGCGCTTGAGGCTCTCGAGGGCGGGGTCGCGCTTCAATCCGGCGAGGCGTTCGGCAAGGGACATGGCCTCTCTATTTGCTCGGGCGGCGTTGGTAGTGGGAGGGTCATGACCGACCATTGCGGCAACGCCATGGGCGCGGCCCGGATAGCCGGAAAAGAGCGGCCCGGACGGGAGGTTGTCAACCACGTCCGGCCGCACGGAGCGCGAACGCCCGCGAACTTAAGGCATTGCGCACCCACGATCCTGTGCTAGCCTCGACCCATAAAAAGAAATTGCGTCAAGGGAGGACGCGATCTTGAGGCGCGGGTGGCTTGTCGCGGCAGGGACCTTTCTGGTCCTGTTTGCCGGCACGATTTATTTGTCGTCCAAACTACCTCTGCTGGACGCACTGGGACCCGGTCCCGGATTCTTTCCGCTGATCCTGGCGCTGCTCGGCGTGGTGCTCTCGCTCGCGCTGCTCGTCCAGCTCGTGCGCCAGCCGGATGCGGCGGTGGGCGCACCCGATCCCGATGCGAGCGAGGATCTCGTCCCGGACCGGTCGGCGATGTTCCGCATCGTCGGCATCATCGTCCTGCTGCTCGCGGCCTTCACCGCTCTCGATCCGCTCGGTTATCGCCTGACCGCACTGGTCTTCATCACGCTCCTGCTGCTGGTGCTCGGCGTGCGGAACTACATCGCCATCGCGCTCGTCGCGCTCGCGCTCAGCTTCGGTGTGTTTCACAGCTTCTACTACTGGCTGAAGGTGCCATTGCCCATCGGAGCATTCGGGCTGTGAAGCTGCAACTCATTGCATCCGGGCTAGTGTCCCCGATCGTGAAGTTCGTTGCCATCTGCGGCGGACTCTCGAACGAACTTCGCGATCGAAAGGACACTAGCAAGTCTATGGATCTGGTGTGGTTCAGGTTTCGAAGTCCGCCTCCGACACCTGCCGCGAAGGGGTGGCGGACTCCGGAACCACCACACTAGGGGGGGAATGGCGCCGATGGTTGATACCTTTCATTACCTCATGGCGGGCTTTGCGGCGGCAGCGACGCCGACGAACCTCACCTTCGCCTTCATCGGATGTTTTCTCGGCACGCTCATCGGCGTGCTGCCGGGCATCGGTCCGGCGGCGGGCACCGCGATCCTCATTCCGCTCACCTTCCAGCTCGATGCCACGGGCGCTATCATCATGCTCGCGGCCATCTACTACGGCGCGATGTACGGCGGCACGATCACGTCGGTGCTGATCAATGTGCCGGGCGAGGCGGCGTCCGTGATCACGTGTCTCGATGGCCACGCGATGGCGAAGAAGGGGCGCGCTGGTGCTGCGCTCGGCATTGCCGCCATCGGCTCATTCATCGGCGGCGTGATCGCGACCGTGCTGCTCGTCGTCGTCGCGACGCCGCTCTCGCGGCTGGCGCTGAGCTTCGGTCCGCCGGAGTTCTTCGCGCTCATGATCGTCGGGCTCGTGCTCGTGACGAGCCTTGCCGGCAACTCGCTCATCGCCGGCATTCTCATGACGGTCACGGGGCTGCTCATCTCGCTGATCGGCCTCGATCCGGTGCGCGGCGCACCGCGCTTCACCTTCGGCCTGCCGGAGCTGTTCGATGGGCTCGGCTTCATTCCGGTGGTCATGGGGCTGTTCGGCGTCGGCGAGATTCTGGCGACGGCGGAGAAGCCTTATCGCGAGGTCATCAAGACGAACTTGCGGGGGCTTATCCCATCGCGAGACGAGTGGCACCGCTCCATGGGGGCCATCTGGCGCGGCACGGGGCTCGGCTTCTTCCTGGGTCTCATACCGGGTGTCGGTGCCATCATCCCGACGTTCATGTCGTACATCCTGGAGAAGCGTCTCTCGAAGCATCCCGAGACATTCGGCACCGGTGCCATCGAGGGCGTTGCCGGACCCGAAACGGCCAACAACAGCTATGCCAATGGCTCCATGGTGCCACTGCTGACGCTCGGCATTCCGAGCTCGCCGACGATCGCGGTGCTCATGGGAGCCTTCATCATCAACGGCCTGACGCCGGGACCGCTGCTGTTCCAGGAGCGGCCCGATCTCGTGTGGGCCGTGATCGCGAGCTTCTTCATCGGGAATGTCCTGCTACTGATCCTCAATCTGCCGCTCGTCGGGCTGTGGGCGAAGATCCTGGAAATTCCGTACCAGTACATTTGTGCCGGCACGCTGCTGTTCTGCATCATCGGCGCCTACAGCATCAATCAGAGCATCTTCGATCTCTGGGTCATGCTCGGCTGCGGCATCATCGGCTATCTCCTGCGCAAGCTGAACTTCCCGCTTGCGCCGCTCGTGCTCGGCCTCATTCTCGGACCACAGATCGAGAAGTCCATGCGCACGTCGCTCGAGATGTCGGCGGGCGATTTCTCGATCTTCGTTACGCGGCCGCTGTCGGCCTCACTGCTGGCGCTTGCCATCGTCATTCTCGCCTTTGCGGCCATGCAGTATGCACCCAAAGAGATCAGGGATCCGAATGCCGATTAACCCAGCCAGCGTCGTTGGCGTGTTAGCCCAGCCAACTTGGTTGGCGTGCTAAACTGAGCCAATTCAGTTGGCGATTTGTAGCGGAGGACCACTCATGAGACTGCTCAGACTGGCAATGGCCGTGACGGCGGTGGCGCTCGTCGCAACGCATGTTTCGGTTCCGGCCTCGGCCCAGCAATATCCGACGCGGCCGATCAACATGATCGTCTCATTCCCGGCCGGCGGCTCGACGGACATCGGCGCGCGCGTCGTCGCGGGGCTCGCTGAAAAGATCCTCGGCCAGCCGATCGTCGTCGTGAACCGCGGCGGTGCGGGCGGCCAGGTCGGCTGGACGGAGCTCGCGCGCGCGAAGCCCGATGGCTACACCATCGGCTTCCTCAATCTGCCGGCGACCAACACGACGATCCTCGATCCCGAGCGCCAGGCGATCTTCAACGAAGGGAGCTTCACGCCGATCGCGAACCAGGTGCTCGATCCGGGCGTGATCTGGGTCGCGGCGAACAGCCCCTACAAGACGCTGAAGGATCTCCTCGACGCGGCCAAGGCCAAGCCGGGCACGATCCGCGCGGCAACGACGGGCATTCTATCGGATGATCACCTCGCCATCCTGATGGTGGAGGAGGTCAATCCGGGCGTGAACTTCCGCATCGTGCATCTGCTCGGCGGTGCGGCGCAGATGAAGGAGACGCTCGGTGGCAATATCGACGTGTCGTTCGACAACGTCGGCGGCATTGTTCCGCAGGTGAAGAGCGGGCAGGTCCGTGCGCTTGCGGTGATGGACACTGAGCGCTCGAAGTTCCTGCCCGACGTGCCGACGACCAAGGAGCTCGGCATGCCGACGGTGATCTCGAGCTCGACTCGCGGCATCGGCGGCCCGAAGGGCATGGACCCGGCCGTGGTCAAGAAGCTGCAGGATGTGTTCTCGCAGGCGATGAAGGATCCCGATCACGTGAAGCGGCTCGAGGATGCCGGCCTCGCGATCAAGATCATGGTCGGTGATGAGTACGTGAAGTACTACAACGAGACCCACGAGAAGGCGAAGAAGTACACCGAGTGGGCAAAGAACCGCCCGCAGAAGTGATGCGAGAATCCCCTCTCCCCGTCCTTCACGGGGAGAGGGTTAGGGTGAGGGGCGGCGGCATACGCTGACGTCAGCGCAAGTTCCCGCCCCTCACCCCGACCCTCTCCCCATTGAAGACAATGGGGAGAGGGGGAAGTGGGGGCTCCCCTGACTTAAACTTCCATCACGTCGAGAACGCCGGGGATCGTGAGCAGCTCGCCTTGCTGGCGCGGCCCGATGTCGAAGCGCCCGGGCAGCTTGAACTCGATCTCGCGCGGCGCGCCGCGACGGCCGGGCACGCTCTCCACTTCCATGGCGAGGCGGATCTCGCCGCCCCTGCCGTTCGCCGGTGCCTTGTCGAGCAGGGCACGCAGCTCGGCCATGGCGCTGCCGTTGCTCGCCTGGATCGTGCGCCGGTCGAGCACGATTTTCAGGGACTGCTGGACGTTGGCGGCGGCGGACTCGAGTGGCTCGAGATTCTGCACGCGCAGCTTGACGGTCTCGCCATCGCGCTCGGCCTCGACGGACATGAGCACGGCGGTGCCCGCGACGAGGATCTCGCGACAGCGCGCGAGCGTATCCGAGAAGATCACGGCTTCGAACTGACCGCTCGAGTCCGAGAACATGGCGAAGGCGAACTTGTTGCCCTTGGCCGAGCGGCGCTCGCGCGCGGAAATGACAATGCCGGCGAGGCGGCCCGCGGCAAGGCCGACCGTATGCTCGAAGTCCGTGAAGCGCTTGACGCCGAGCTTGCCGAGCACGCGTCCGTAGGCATCGAGCGGATGGCCCGAGAGATAGAAGCCGACGGCGCCGAACTCGTGCTGCAGGCGCTCGATCGGCGTCCAGGATTTTGCCGTCCTGAAGTTCAGCACGACAGGCGTGGCTTCGTTCTGCATGCCGCCGAGCAGGCTGCCTTGCCCGAACTGCTCGTCGTCGGCCCGGTTTCCGGCCTCCCTCAGGATCTGCTCGACATTCGCGTGCACGAGCGCGCGGTTGCGATCGAAGGTGTCGAATGCACCGCCAGCGGCGAGGGTCTCGAGCCCGCGCTTGTTGACGGCCTTGGAGTTGAGGCGGGCGGCAAAGTCCGCAAGCGATGCGAAGGGACCCTTTGCCCTCCGGCTCTCCACGATCGTTTCGACGGCACCGCGACCGAGGTTCTTGAGACCGGCGAGGGCATAGCGGATCGCGCCGCGCGGGCCGTCGGCATTGGAGGGCAATTCCCCTCCCCCTTGTGGGGAGGGGTTAGGGGTGGGGGGAATCCCGCCGATAGAGGGAGCTTCAATCGCAGATGTTCTGCGATCCCCCCCTCCCTTGCCCTCCCCCACAAGGGAGGAGGGGATTCCCGGCCTCTTCTCGAACTCGACCGTGAACTCGACATCGGAGCCGTTCACGCACGGAGGCAGCACGGCAATGCCGGCCTTGCGCGCCTCGCCGACGAACATGGCGAGCTTGTCGGTGTTGGCCATGTCGAGCGTCATGGACGCGGCGAGGAACTCCTCGCGGAAGTTCGCCTTGAGATAGGCCGTGTGATAGCTGACGAGCGCGTAGGCGGCGGCGTGGCTCTTGTTGAAGCCGTAGCCTGCGAACTTGTCGACCAGCTCGAAGATGTAAGCGGCGTCTTTTTCCTTCACGCCTTTGGACTTGGCGCCCTCCACGAAGCGCGCCTGCTGGCGCGCCATCTCGGCTTTGTCCTTCTTGCCCATGGCGCGGCGGAGGAGGTCGGCCTGGCCGAGCGAGTAGCCGCCCATGACCTGCGCGATCTGGATGACCTGCTCCTGGTAGATGATGACGCCGTAGGTCTCTTTCAGGATGCCTTCGAGCATCGGATGCAGGTAGTCGACGGGCTCGTCGCCGTGCTTGCGGTTGATGTAGGTCGGGATGTTGTCCATGGGGCCAGGGCGATAGAGCGCCACCATGGCGATGATGTCCTCGAGACGGTCGGGCTTGAGGCGCTTCAAGCTCTCGCGCATGCCCGTACTTTCGAGCTGGAACACACCGGCCGTATCGGCCCTGGCGAGAAGCTCGTAGCTCTTCTTGTCATCGACGGCGAGCGTGGCGAGGTCGAGCTTGACGCCGTGCCCGCGCTCGATGAGCTCCAGCGCCTTCTGGATGACGGTCAGCGTCTTGAGGCCGAGGAAGTCGAACTTCACGAGGCCGGCCGCCTCGACGAACTTCCAGTTGAACTGCGTGACCGGCATGTTCGAGCGCGGATCACGATAGACGGGCACGAGCTGGTCGAGCGGGCGGTCGCCGATCACCATGCCGGCGGCGTGCGTCGAGGCGTGGCGGTAGAGGCCTTCGAGCTTCTGCGCGATTTCGAGCAGGCGCGCGACGACGGGCTCGCTGTCGCGCTCCTCCTGCAGCTTGGGCTCGCCGGCAATGGCATCGGGGAGCGAGACCGGATTGGCCGGATTGTTCGGCACGAGCTTGCAGAGGCGGTCGACCTGGCCGTACGGCATCTGCAGCACGCGGCCGACGTCGCGCAGCACGGCGCGCGCCTGCAGCTTTCCGTGCGTGATGATCTGCGCGACGCGATCGTGGCCGTATTTCTGCTGGACGTAGCGGATGACCTCGTCGCGCCGGTCCTGGCAGAAGTCGATGTCGAAGTCCGGCATCGAGACGCGCTCGGGATTGAGAAAGCGCTCGAAGAGCAGGCCGAAGCGGAGTGGATCGAGATCGGTGATGGTAAGCGCCCAGGCGACGAGCGAGCCGGCGCCCGAGCCGCGACCCGGTCCGACGGGAATGCCGTTCGCCTTGGACCATTTGATGAAGTCCGCAACGATCAGGAAGTAGCCCGGGAACTTCATGCCCTTGATGATGTCGATCTCGTAGGCGAGGCGCTTCTCGTAGTCCTCCTGGGTGAAGCCGGGCGCGAGCGGATTGACGGCGAGCCGCTTGACGAGACCTTCTTGCGCCTGACGCGCGAACTCGGCGGCCTCGGCTTCGGCGCGCTCCTCGGCGGTCGCGTCGGCTTTGGTCTGCACGAAGTTCGGCAGGATGGGTTTGCGCCCGCGCGGGCGATAGGCACAGCGGCGCGCGATCTCGACGGTGCTGGCGAGGGCCTCGGGCAGATCGGCGAACACCTTGGCCATGGCCTCGGCGCTCTTGAAGTGGTGCTCGGGCGTGAGGCGGCGGCGGTCGTCCTCGTTGAGGTAGCGGCCTTCGGCAATGCAGAGGAGTGCGTCGTGGGCCTCGTAGTCCTCGGGCTCGGCGAAGTAGCACTCGTTGGTCGCGACGAGCGGCAGATCCTCGGCGTAGGCGAGATCGATGAGCTGCGGCTCGACGGCTTTCTCCTGGGGGAGGCCGTGGCGCTGAAGCTCGACATAGAGGCGGTCGCCGAAGATGTCCTTGAGCGTCTTCACGCGCGCGGTTGCGGTCGCGCCGTGATTGTCGGCAATGGCCTTGTCGATCGGGCCGTCGGGGCCGCCGGTGAGTGCGATCAGGCCTTCGGCGTGGGCGGCAATGTGGCTGATCTTGGCGTGCGGCGTCTCGCCATCGCTCGTACCCATGTAGGCGCGGCTCGCGATCTTCATGAGATTGCCGTAGCCGACCTCGCTCATGGCGAGCAGTGCCAGCAGGCCATCGCGATGCGGGGGCGGCAGGGCGGGCAGACCCGCGATGCCGGGGCCGGATTTGTTCGCTTCCTCGAAATCGACGGCGAGGCTGATGCCCACGATCGGCTGGATGCCCGAGCCGGCGAGCTTGTCGGAGAATTCGAGGGCGCCGAAGAGGTTGTTCGTGTCGGTGAGCGCAAGGGCCGGAAAGCCGAGCTTGGACGCGCGCTTGGCGAGCGCGCTGATCGGCAACGCGCCTTCGAGCAGCGAATAGGCCGAATGCACCTTGAGGTGCACGAACGAGGGCGCGCCGGGGGCGGAGGGAATCGCTTGGGTCATGCGCGGAGGCTACTCCATCGCGCCACGCCGACCAACGCGGCGAAGGCGTGCGGGCAGGAGCGGTGGAGAAGGCGCAAAACGGATGCCAAACGTATTGAGGGGCCAGCGGTGCCGGCCCCTCGGGCAGGTGATTCGCTCAAGATGCCTCTAAGCGCGCCGGGCCGCGGTGGTGCCGTCCATGCGCTTGGGGCTTTCGGCCGGTAGGGGCGCGAGGCCATCGACGTCGGCGCCGATCTCGTCCTGCCATGGTGTGAAGCGCTCGAGCACGACGAGGAAGACGACGAGAGCGGCCGCCAGTGCCAGGGCAACCATCCAGAAGGGCAGGCCGAGGAGCTGGTCGAAGCTGATCTTGTCCCCCTTCTCCGGCAGCAGCGCAATGATCGGCTCGTAGAAGTAGCCGTAGGCCATGGCGCCGAAGATCGCGCCGAGGACGATGAACCAGGCATCCTTATAGCCGGCACCGAGCTGAGCCATGGATGTGCCGGGGCAGGCGCCTGCGAGGGCGATGCCGGCACCGAGAATGAGGCCGCCGACGATGTCGGCACGCAGCAGCAGCGGCTTCAACTGCAGCGGCACGCCGAAGATGCCATTGAGAACGGCGAGCACGACGAGACCGGTGATGACGGCGGCAAGGAAGACCTTGAGCATGATGAAGCTCCTGAGCTGCATCTGCCCGACGATGATGCCCGGCTCGAAGACGCGGGACTTCTCGAGCGCGAAACCGAAGGCGATGCCGGTCGCGAGACCGATCAGGACGGCAGTGATCAGGGACATGGGATTTCTCCGTCGAATGGGATCAGGCGCGCTTCATGAGCATGGCAGTGAGGATGCCGCCGGCGAACATGGCGGCAACCGCCAGCGTCGAGCCGACCGAAAGCTGGGCCATGCCGGAAATGCCGTGGCCGCTCGTGCAGCCGCCGGCAATGCGGGCGCCGAACAGCATGATGAAGCCTGCAGCGAAGGCGATGGGGGCGCGCGCGCCGAGCGAGCGGATACCCATGGCGCGCTCCCAGACGGGCGAGATGGTCTGCCGGCGCGCGCCCGAGAGGCGCATGGAGATGAAGGCGCCGATCGCGATGCCGACGACGACGGCGACCTGCCACCAGTTCTTGGCGCCATACATGTGGCTCGCGAAGTACTTCATGGTCGCGATGCCGGGATCGAAGAAGGCGGCGATATGGGCGGCCACGGTGACGAACGAGGACGAGGCGCCGAGCGCCGTGTTCATGAGCAGGAAGGTCGGGATCTGCAGAAGCCCGATCGCGATGCCCGCCAGATAGGGCGGCCACGCCTTTCGATGCATGAGGCACATGCCTAGCTCTCCTTGAGAGGGATGCGGATGGCCTCTTATATTCCAATATTCGAATGTAATAATTTGATCTGGGTCAAGCAGAGCGGGAGAGTGGTTTCGGGGCGCCGCGAGGCACGGCGCCGAGCCGGCAGGAGCGCAGCATGGACGGCATCAAGGCACTGACGTTCGATACGGGCGGCACGATCCTCGACTGGCACGGCGGGATCTCGCGCAAGCTCGCAGAGGTCGCGGGGCGGCGGGGGTTGAAGGCCGACTGGGCCGCCGCGACGAACGAGGACCCGCGCCCCTCGCTCGGCGCGATCCTCCATCAGCTCGGGCCGCGCGTC
>Ga0066256_1002524_pt1 | contig 19895 bp, 22 predicted proteins | sample ThiBio_1000_biof_FD_87107 | JGI IMG/M metagenome (GOLD analysis project Ga0066256, IMG submission 87107) | Wastewater bioreactor microbial communities from Cape Town, South Africa - Thiocy_expt_1000_biof (version 2) | ecosystem: Engineered > Bioreactor > Thiocyanate-remediating >... | reverse complement strand
TCCGCCGTACCCTCGAAACGCATGCCTCGATCCTTCTCACAGTCGCGCGGACCCTATGGGGCGGGCGCACGCGACGCAAGCCTCGGACGCCGACCCGGGCACTGGCGCGGCAGGCCAGCCTGTCCTATATTCGGTTCCGGCGTTCTGCGCTTCCCGACAGGAGTAACTTATCCCCGGGGCCTTATTGATCCTTAGGGAGCTGTCCCTGGTTCGGCCCGTGGGCCGGGTCATACGGCGCCCACCTACTTTGTAGGCACCCGGGATCAACCTCTCCATCGGTCGTCGCGGTTCGCCTCTGTTTTTTTCGCTCACGGGCCGTACCGCGCGCTTCGCGCGCTGGCCCTGCGCGGGCGCGCCGGACGACCGGCGGGCGGCAGTCGCCGCCGCGGCCTTCGGCCGAAGGGCCTCCATCCAGCCGCCTTCTCCCATTCCCATTGCTTGTCGCATCGATGCAATCGTGGCAAGCACGGGACAAACGGAGCGTTGCCATGAGTTCGCTGGTCGAGCTGAAGAAGAGCTTGCGCGCCGAGGCGCTCGGCCGCCGCGATGGCCTCGACCCGCAATGGCGCATCGAGGCTTCGCTGCGGATCGCCGAGGCCGGCGCGGCGCTGGAGATCGCCCCGGGCGAGACGGTGTCGGGCTTCTGGCCGATCCGCTCGGAGGTCGACGTGCGGCCGCTGATGTTTTCGCTCGCCGAGCGCGGCGCGCGGCTGGCGCTGCCGGCCATCCTCGACGGCGAAACGATCGTCTTCCGCGAGCTGGTGCGCGGCGCGCCGCTGGTCGACATGGGCTTCGGCACGGCCGGCCCCGGCCCGGACGCAACCGTGCTGGAGCCGGACCTGATGCTGGTGCCGCTCGCCGCCTTCGACATGCGCGGCCACCGCATCGGCTATGGCGGCGGCTATTACGACCGGGCGATCGACAGGCTGCGCGCGGCCGGGCGGGCGCCGCGCCTCGTCGGGGTCGCCTTCGACTGCCAGCAGGTCGGGCGCGTGCCGGACGAGCCGCACGACATAGTCCTTTCGCAGGTGCTGACCGAAAGCGGCTTGCGCACGCTCGGTCACGGTCTATAGACGGGCCATGCGACTTCTCTTTCTCGGCGACATGGTGGGGCGCACCGGGCGCAGCGCGGTGTGGGAGCGCCTGCCCGGCCTGATCTCCGACCTCCGGCTCGATTTCGTCATCGTTAACGGCGAGAACGCCGCCGGCGGCTTCGGCATCACCGAGGAGATCTTCCGCAACACGATCGAGGCCGGCGCCGACGTGGTGACCACCGGCAACCATGTCTGGGACCAGCGCGAGGCGCTGATCTTCGCCCCGCGGGAGGAGCGCTTCCTGCGTCCCGCCAACTTCCCCTCCGGCACGCCGGGCCGCGGCAGCGGCGTCTACGAGGCGCGCAACGGCGCCCGCGTGCTCGTCTCCAACATCATGGGGCGCGTCTTCATGCATCCCGAGCTCGACGACCCGTTCCAGGCGGTCGAGCGGGTGCTGGAAGGCTGCCCGCTCGGCGGCGGCGCGGATGCGGTGGTGTTCGACTTCCACGCCGAGGCGACGAGCGAGAAGATGTGCTTCGCGCATTTCGTCGACGGCCGCGCCAGCGCGGTGATCGGCACGCACACCCACCAGCCGACGGCCGACCACCAGATCCTCAACGGCGGCACGGGCTACATCTCCGACGCCGGCATGTGCGGCGATTACGATTCCTCGCTCGGCATGGACAAGGAGGAGCCGCTCAACCGCTTCCTGTCGAAGGTGCCGAAGGGCCGCTTCGAGGCGGCCGACGGGCCCGCGACGATCTGCGGCCTCGGGCTGGAGCTGTCGGACCGCACCGGCCTGACCGAGAAAATCGCGCCGCTGCGGCTCGGGCCGCGGCTGGAGGAGACGGTGCCGGCCTTCTGGCGCTGATTTTTCGAGCCGTCATTGACGGAAGGGCAGCGCGTTCCTACCTGAGCGCGAACACGCCCTCTCCAGGACGCGCTTCCCCCCATGATCGAATTCCTCGCTCCCCACCTCAACTGGTTCGGCGACCCGACTGCGTGGGTCGCGCTGCTGACGCTCGTCGTGCTTGAGATCGTTCTCGGCATCGACAACCTCATCTTCATCTCGATCCTCACCAACAAGCTGCCCGAAAGCCAGCGCGCCTCGGCCCGCCGGCTGGGCATCGGCGCCGCACTGGTGCTGCGGCTGGTGCTGCTGGCGACGATCTCGATCATCGTGCAGCTCACCAACCCGCTGTTCGAGGTGGCCGGCCACGGCTTCTCCTGGCGCGACCTGATCCTGATCGCCGGCGGCCTGTTCCTGGTGTGGAAGGCGACCCGCGAGATCCACCATTCGGTCGATCCGCAGGACCACAAGGAGGACATGGTCGGCGAGGTGCTGCAGGTGTCGCTCGCCGGCGCGATCTTCCAGATCCTCCTGCTCGACCTCGTCTTCTCGATCGATTCGATCATCACCGCCGTCGGCATGACCGACGAGATCGCCATCATGTACATCGCCGTCATCGTCGCGGTGACGGTGATGATGGTGGCGGTCGGGCCGCTGTCGCGCTTCATCGAGAAGAACCCGACCATCGTCATGCTGGCGCTCGGCTTCCTGCTGATGATCGGCATGACGCTGATCGCCGACGGCATGGGCTTCCACGTGCCGAAGGGCTACATCTACGCGGCGATGGGCTTCTCCGCCTTCGTCGAGGGGCTCAACATGATGGCGCGCCGGCGCAAGGCGCGGCTGAAGGGCCACTGATACGGCAGGCGGGCGGGCAGCGGGAGCGGCCGCCCGTCAGATGCCGGCAAGCACCAGGATGGTCGGCTGCCGCGGCAGGGTCCGCAGCGAAACCTCGAAGCTCCTGTCGGAGCTGAACTCGACGGCGAAGCGCTCGCCCATGCGGCCGAGGAATTCACCGAGCGGCGTGGCGTGCCGGTGCATCGGCAGCACGATCGAGGAGAACAGGCGTGTGGCGATCTCGCTCATGTTGGCGAGCGACTGCGTCATGCCGCCGTCGATCGGCACCATGACGATGTCGAGCCGGCCGATCGCGGCGTAGTGGGCGTCGGTCAGGTCGTGGTGCAGGTGGCCGAGATGGCCGATGCACAGGCCGGCGACCTCGAAGACGAAGATCGAGTTGCCGTCGGCCTCCATGCCGTTCCAGGTGCGGATGTCGGTCGGCACGTTGCGGATCAGCACGTCGTCGACCCTGAGCAGGTGGCGGGCGGGGCCGCCCTCGGGGTTCCAGCCGCGCAGCACGTGCTCGATGGCGGGGTCGGGGCTGTCGGTGTAGTGGCTCGAATGCGCCTTGTTCATGGTGACGACGCGCGGCAGCCGGCTGGCGCCGTTGTAGCCGTTGAAATCGGTGGCGATGCGCACGCCGGCCGGCGTCTCGATGACGTAGGTCGAGTGGCCGGCATAGGTGATCCTGACCGGCCCCTCCTGCGCCTGCGCAGGCGTGTAGGCGGCGAGCACCACGCCGGGCAGCGCCTGCGCGATCGCCATGCAGCGGCTGGAGAGCGAGGCTTCCGGCCCGGCGGCGGCTGCCGGCAGCACGAGCGCGCAGAGGAAGGCGAGGACGGCGGTCATGCGCATGCCGGCTTCCTTTCCGGATCGGTCCGGGACGCATGATATGCCGCGGCGGGTGCGACGGAAGCCCCGCGCGCGCCGCGACCCGTCACGATATCGCGAGCGGGCGGCCACGGCCTCGTCTGGACCTTTTCGCGGCCTTTCACTATAAGGCGCGCCACTCTCGAAAATCCGAAGCCTTCCGCAGGGGTGCCCATGGCCGGCCATTCACAGTTCAAGAACATCATGCACCGCAAGGGCCGTCAGGACGCGGTGAAGTCGAAGATGTTTTCCAAGCTGGCGCGCGAGATCACCGTCGCCGCCAAGATGGGCGTGCCCGAGCCCGACATGAATCCGCGCCTGCGGCTGGCGATCAACGCCGCCAAGGCGCAGTCGATGCCGAAGGACAATATCCAGCGCGCCATCAACAAGGCGGCCGGCGCCGACACCGAGAACTACGACGAGGTGCGCTACGAGGGCTACGGGCCGGGCGGCGTCGCCCTCATCGTCGAGGCGCTGACCGACAACCGCAACCGCTCCGCCTCAAACGTCCGCGCGGCCTTCACCAAGGCCGGCGGGGCGCTGGGCGAGACCGGCTCGGTGTCGTTCATGTGGGACCGGGTCGGCGAGATCTACTATGCGGCGGACGCGGCGAGCGCCGACAAGGTGATGGAGGCGGCGATCGAGGCCGGCGCCGACGACGTCGAATCCGACGACGAGGGCCACACGATCTACTGCGCCTTCGAGGCGGTCGGCGAGGTGTCGAAGGCGCTGGAAGGCGCGCTCGGCGAGGCCGAATCGGTGAAGGTCATCTGGAAGCCGAAGAACACCGTGCCGGTCGACGAGGAGCGGGCGCAGTCGCTGATGAAGCTCGTCGCCACGCTCGAGGACGACGACGACGTGCAGAACGTCTACGCCAATTTCGAGGTGGACGACGCCACGCTCGCCCGGCTGAGCGCAGCCTGAGGCCGGCTATGGCGGACGCTGCCAAGCCACGCATCGCGATCACGTATTGCAGCCAGTGCAACTGGCTGCTGCGCGCCGCCTGGATGGGCCAGGAGCTGCTGCAGACCTTCGGCCAGGACATCGGCGAGGTGGCGCTTGTGCCCGGCACGGGCGGCATCTTCGAGATCCGCATCGGCGACGAGCTGATCTGGGAGCGCAAGCGCGACGGCGGCTTTCCCGAGGCCAAGGTGCTGAAGCAGATCGTGCGCGACCGCGTCTGGCCCGAGCGCGACCTCGGGCATTCGGACCGCAAGCAGGCCGACTAGATCGTCCTGCGTCCTGTCGGACGCACAAAGACGATCTAGCACTTTGATTGAGCATCGAATAATCCGAAAACCGGATTCCACTTTTCGGTCCGATGCTCTGATCCGGCTGGCCCACCCGCTTCCCTTCCTTGCGCGCTTGCCACGCGGCCCGCAGGCTGGTTGGCTCGGGCGTCTTCCCCGAGCCGCAGCCGCCGCCCATGAGCCAGCCCACCTTGCGCGACGCCACCCGCGCCGACCTGCCCGCCATCACCGCGATCTACGAGCACGCCGTGCGGCACGGCACGGCGAGCTACGAGCTGGAGCCGCCGACGCTGGCCGAGATGGGCGAACGCTTCGCCGCGCTGAAGGCCGGCGGCTTTCCCTACATCGTCGTGGAGGAGGGCGGCGAGATCTTCGGCTATGCCTATGCCGGCCCGTTCCGGGCGCGGCCGGCCTACCGTTTCATCGTCGAGAACTCGATCTATCTCGCGCCGGCCATGCAGGGGCGCGGCCTCGGCCGGCTGCTGCTGGCCGCGCTCGTCGAGCGCTGCACGGCGCTCGGCTTCCGCCAGATGATCGCGGTGATCGGCGACGGCGGCGCCCACAGCGCCTCGGTGAAGCTGCACGAGCGGATGGGATTCCGCCATTGCGGGCGGATGGAGGGCTCGGGCTACAAGCTCGGCCGCTGGCTCGACACGGTGTTCATGCAGCTCGCCATGAACGGCGGCGCCAGCCTGCCGCCCGACCCGCAATCGCTGCCGGAGCGGCAGTTCCGCGGGGAGGTTTGAACGGCGCGCCCCGTCAGGCCTTCACCAGCTTCAGCTTGCTGTCGAAGACGCCCAGCACGCGGGCGAGCTCGTGGCCGCGCTTGAGGATGGCGCCGGTGGCGGCGACGACCGAATAGGCGCCCTGGCGGGCGCGCAGCTTCGGCGTCTTGACGATGCGGAAGAGCGGCACCTCGCTGGTGCGCCGGTAGACGGAGAAGACGGCCTCGTCGCGCATGTGGTCGATGGCGTAGTCGCGCCATTCGCCGGCCGCGACCATGGTGCCGTAGACGCGCAGGATCTGGTCGAGCTCCCGCCGGTCGAAGGTGACCGGAACGTCGAGGCGTTCGCGCCGCGCCTCGCTGAGCGCAATGAGTATCCCGGACTCTTCCCTACCCTCCATCTTCGCCGCGGCGCTCCTCGTGAACTGGCTACCGACCGAAGTTCGCCCTTCCCGCAGCGAATTTCAAGGGCGGGCGGCGCGCGCAGGCAGGCTCGCGCGCACGGTCACGCAAATCGGACCGTCTGTTTGAATTGGTGATGGCCTGCCACAATATGGCCACGAACAAACCAATCTCGCGCCACGATGCGCCGCCAGCATCCCCCCGTTGCCTGAGACGGTTCGGTCCGGCACCGGCCTCGTAACCCCAAGCCCCCCGCCCACGGGGTCATTGCCGGATCGAACCAACCCGGCCCTGCCGGGTCCAAGGCGGACGATCCCAAGCAGTTGAAATCCCAAGCAGTCGACCGGAGCAGGCAGCCCAGCCAGCTCCGGTTTTTTCCGTATTCGGGACACGCCGCCTAGGGGCGGCTCAGCTTCCGGTCATGGAGATCAGCGCGGCGCCGAGGATCGGTCCCGGCAGGCCCTCGCGGTCGACCTTCTGGAGCAGGATGGCGCAGCCGCCGGCGCCGCGCATGGCCATCTCGGCGACGGGCACCTCCAGCCGCTCCGCCTCGCCGTGCCACATGCCGACCGTCTGCACCCAGCGCACAGCATTGCGGTAGGTGACGGTGCGGCCGGAATTTTCGCCGCGGTCGATAGCGACCGTGCTCTCCGGCGCGAAATAGGCCATCACCACATGCGCCTTGGCGGCCTGCGCGCCGGCGCCGAGGCGGATGACGACGCTCTCGCCCGAGTAGGCGGCGGAGACGTCGACGGACATGCCCTCGCCGCTGCCGGCCATCCGGTCGATCGCCTGGCTGATCCCGCCGCCCTCGGCGCCGCTCATGTGGACGCGGCCGTTGACCACCGCCTGCGGCGTGTAGACCGAGCGGTCGCCGAAGGAGCGGCCATAGGCGCGCTGGCGGGCCGTGTTGGCCTCGGAGGCGAGCGTGTCGCGCCAGCCGAGATAGTCCCAGTAGTCGACATGGTAGGACAGCGCCACGACGTCGGGACGACCGGCGAGGCCGGCGAACACCTTGTCGGCCGGCGGGCAGGAATTGCAGCCCTGGCTGGTGAACAGCTCCACCACGGCGCGCGGACGGGCCGCCTCGCCGGCGCCCGTGGTGCCCGCCGCGAGCAGGAGTGACGCGACGGCCGCCGTCAGCGCGAAGATGGGGTTCAGCCTCATTGCCTGTCCGGTTGATCCTGCGCATCCGCCCGTGGAGGCGGGACCCGAACGTCCCCGCCCGGGCGATGTCGATGCCTTAAGATTAGGCGGACGCGGCAGTCAACCTAAAGTCACGTTGCGGTGAGAGGCCTTCGGGAGCGATCCCGCGGGGCACGGTGAGAGGCGCGGGCGAATCAGCTAGTCTGCGGCGCGGCCTGCCTGCGGGGACATCGCCATGAACGCCTCTCTCCTCGAAGCCATCGACAATTACTGCGAGCGCACCGGACCGGAGCTGTGGTCCGAGCCGCTCAACGCGCTGACCAACCTCGCCTTCATCGCAGCCGGCGTCTGGGGGCTGGTGCTCGCGCGCCGGCACGGCACCGGCCGCTTCGCCGAGGTGCTCGCCTGGATGGCGATCCTGGTCGGGCTCGGCTCGGGCCTGTTCCACACCTGGGCGAACGGGCTCACCAAATGGGGCGACATCATTCCGATCGCGCTGTTCGTGTTCACCTACACGCTGTTCGCGCTGCGCCGCTACCTGGACCTCGGCCGGGGCACGACGGCGATCGCCTTCATCGCCTTCTACGCGGTGGCGGGCTTCATCACCTGGATGGTGCCGCAATGGCTGGTGGTGGCCACCAACGGCTCGACCGGCTACCTGCCGGCGCTCCTGGCGCTCGTCGCGCTGGGCGGCTGGATCGCCTGGAGCGGCCATCCGGCGGGCCGCTACATGGTCGCCGGCGGCGCCATCTTCATTGTCGCGGTCGCCTGCCGCATCGTCGACATGCGCGTCTGCGATGCGCTGCCGATCGGCACGCATTTCCTCTGGCATACGCTCAACGGCCTGCTTCTCGGCGTGCTGCTGACGGCGGCGGCCCGCTACGGCCACCCGTCCGGCGACGCGGTGGCGGCGTTCGGCCGCGACGGCGTCAGGCAGCCGGCGTGAGCGGCGGCCGGCCGCCGAAGATCGCCGAGCCGACGCGGACGCTCGTCGCGCCGAAGGCGACCGCCGTCGCGTAGTCGCCCGACATGCCCATGGAGAGCTTTTCCACGCCGGCCTCGCGGGCGAGCTTTTCCAGCAACGCGAAATGCGGGCCGGGGTTCTCCCCGGCCGGCGGGATGCACATCAGTCCCTCGACGGCGAGCCCGTGCACGTCGCGGCAGCGGGCGACGAAGGCGGCCGCCTCGCGCGGGTCGATGCCGGCCTTCTGCGGCTCGAGCCCGGTGTTGACCTGCACGTAGAGGCGCAGCACCCGGCCCTGCCGGGCGATCTCCTTCGCCAGCTCGGCGGCGATCTTCTCGCGGTCGACGGTCTCGACGACGTCGAACAGCGCCACGGCCTCCTTCGCCTTGTTGGACTGCAGCGGGCCGATCAGATGCAGCTCGATGCCGGGAAATTCCTGCCGCAGGCCGGGCCACTTGGCCTGCGCCTCCTGCACGCGGTTCTCGCCGAACACGCGCTGGCCGGCGGCGAGCACAGGGCGGATGGCGTCGGCGTCGAAGGTCTTGGAGACGGCGACGAGGGCCACGGAGCCCGCCGGCCGTCCCGCCTCGCGCTCGGCGCGGGCGATATTGGCGCGGACCTCCTCCAGTTGCGCGACGGCGTCGCTCATCGCCCGCCCGCCCGCATTTCAGGCCCGCGCGACAGGGCGCGGAGTTGACGCTTTGCCGAAACCATGTTGAAGGTCCGCCGACTTATTTTCCGGCCTTCTTTTATGTGAAATCCGTCGCATGGCAACCGAACGCTACAATCCGCGCGCATCCGAGCCGAAATGGCAGCAGGCCTGGGCTGAGGCGCGGCTCTTCGAGACCCGCAACGACGACCCCCGGCCGAAATACTACGTGCTGGAGATGTTCCCCTATCCGTCGGGGCGCATCCATATGGGCCATGTGCGCAACTACACGATGGGCGACGTGGTGGCGCGCTTCCAGCGCGCCAACGGCGCCAACGTGCTGCATCCGATGGGCTGGGACGCGTTCGGCCTGCCGGCCGAGAACGCCGCGCGCGACAACAAGGTCGACCCGCGCGCCTGGACTTATGCCAATATCGGCACGATGAAGGGACAGCTCAAGACGATGGGCCTGTCGCTCGACTGGTCGCGCGAGCTGGCCACCTGCGACCCGAGCTACTACCGCCACCAGCAGAAAATGTTCCTCGACTTCTGGCGGGCCGGGCTGGTCGAGCGCAAGTCGGCAAAGGTCAACTGGGACCCGGTCGACATGACCGTGCTCGCCAACGAGCAGGTGATCGACGGCAAGGGCTGGCGCTCCGGCGCGCCGGTCGAGCAGCGCGACCTGACCCAGTGGTTCTTCAAGATCACGTCGATGAGCCAGGAGCTGCTCGACGGGCTCGACACGCTCCACCGCTGGCCCGACAAGGTCAAGCTGATGCAGGCCAACTGGATCGGCCGCTCCGAGGGCCTGCTGGTCCGCTGGCCGCTGGACAGGGCGACGACGCCCGCCGGCGAGAGCGAGCTCGAGATCTACACGACCCGGCCCGACACGATCTTCGGCGCCTCCTTCATGGCGATCGCGGCGGACCATCCGCTGGCGCGCAGGGCGGCCGAGAAGAACCCGGCGCTCGCCGCCTTCGTCGACGAGATCCGCCACCGCGGCACCTCGGCGGCCGAGATCGAGACCGCCGAGAAGAAGGGCTTCGACACCGGCATCCGCGCCGTGCACCCGTTCGACCCGTCGTGGACGCTGCCGGTCTACGTCGCCAACTTCGTGCTGATGGAGTACGGAACGGGCGCCATCTTCGGCTGCCCGTCGGGCGACCAGCGCGACCTCGACTTCGCGCGCAAATACGGCCTGCCGGTCGTTCCCGTCGTGATGCCGGAAGGCGCGGACGCGGTGACTTTTGCCGTGGCCGACGAGGCCTATACGGAAGACGGCGTGATGATCAATTCGCGCTTCCTCGACGGTCTGGCGCCGAAGGCCGCCTTCGAGGAGGTGGCGACGCGTCTGTCGGGCATCGCGGCCGGCAACCGGCCGATGGCCGAGCGCAAGGTGCAGTTCCGCCTGCGCGACTGGCTGATCTCGCGCCAGCGCTGCTGGGGCTGCCCGATCCCGGTCATCCACTGCGAGACCTGCGGCGCGGTGCCGGTGCCGGACGACCAGCTTCCGGTCGAGCTGCCGGCCGCGTTCAGCTTCGACAGGCCCGGCAACCCGCTCGACCACGACCCGACGTGGAAGCACGCGGCCTGCCCGAAATGCGGCAAGCCGGCGCGGCGCGACACCGACACGATGGACACGTTCGTCGATTCGTCCTGGTACTTCGCCCGCTTCACCGACCCGTGGAACGAGGCGGCGCCGACGACGCTGAACTATGTCGACGGACCGGGCGGCTGGCTGCCGGTCAACCAGTATATCGGCGGCATCGAGCACGCGATCCTGCATCTGCTCTATTCGCGCTTCTTCGTCCGCGCGATGAAGGCGACCGGCCATGTCAACGAGGTCGAGGAGCCGTTCGCCGGCCTGTTCACGCAGGGCATGGTGGTCCACGAGACCTATCGCGGCCCGAAGGGCTACGTGACGCCGGCCGAGGTCAGGATCGAGGAGGCCGACGGCGGCCGCCGCGCGAGCCTGATCGCCTCGGGCGAGCCGATCGAGATCGGCCCGATCGAGAAGATGTCGAAGTCGAAGAAGAACGTGGTCGACCCCGACGACATCATCGCCAGCTACGGCGCCGACACGGCGCGCTGGTTCATGCTGTCGGATTCGCCGCCCGAGCGCGACGTGATCTGGACCGAGGCCGGCGTGGAAGGCGCGCACCGCTTCGTGCAGCGGCTGTGGCGGCTGGTGTCGGAATCGGCGCCGGCGCTCGCCGGTGTCGCGCCGCGCGCGGCGGCCGACGGCGGGGCCGGTGAGATTTCCCGCGCGACCCATAAGGTGCTGAAGGCGGTCGGCGACGACATCCGCAAGCTCGCCTTCAACCGGGCGGTGGCGCGCATCTACGAGCTCGCCAACACGCTACAGGCGCCGCTCGCGGCAGCCTCGGCCGGCAAGGCGGACGCGGCGATGCGCGGCGCGCTGCGGCAGGCGACCGAGTTCCTCGTCGTGATGATCGCGCCGATGATGCCGCATCTGGCCGAGGAGTGCTGGGCAGCGCTCGGCGGCAAGGGCCTCGCGGCGGAGCAGTCTTGGCCGGCCTTCGACGCGGCGCTGACGGTGGACAACGAGTTCGTCTACCCGGTGCAGGTCAACGGCAAGAAGCGCGGCGACTTGACGATCGCGCGCGACGCGGACCAAGCTGCGGTCGAGAAGGCCGTGCTGGCGCTCGACTTCGTCGAGAAGGCGCTGGAGGGCCGCGCCCCGAAGAAGGTGATCGTGGTGCCGCAGAGGATCGTCAATGTCGTCGGCTGACGCGCCCGGGACGCGGCGGCCGCTGGTCTTCCGGGTCGCGGCGGCGGCGCTCGCCGTCTCGGCCGCGCTCGCGGCCGGCGCCTGCACGGTGCAGCCGCTCTACGCAACGGCTCCGGCGGCGCCGGGCGCCGCGGGCAACATGGCTTCGACGCTCGCCCCCATCCCCGTCGACCCGGTTGCCACGCGCGAGGCGCTGCAGGTGCGCAACCACCTGATCTTCCTGCTGTCTGGCGGCGCCGGCAATCCGGCGAGCCCCGCCTACGATATGCGCATCATCGTGTCGTCCAGCTCCTCGGCGGCCGCCACGGTGCAGCTCTCGACCACCGAGCAGTCGCCGACCTCGTCGCTGCTCAACATGACGGCGGTCTACTTCGTCACCGACAGGGCGAGCGGCAAGGAAGTGGCGCGCGGCGAGCGCCGCATCTCGTCCACCTACGACGTGCCGCGGCAGCAATATGCCGCCATCCGCTCGCAGCGCGACGCGGTAGACCGCGCCGCCCGCGAGCTCGCCGAGCAGCTCCGCTTCGCCGTCGCGCAGGACCTGTCCCGGCCCAGATAGGCCGGAAGCAGGACGCAGCGGCGTCATCCCGACATGGTCGGTCTCGCGGCCGAAAGGCCTGGCCTATTCACCCTTGCGGCAGAGAACGACGAGCCACGGCGCGCCGCCCGGCGATTGGCAGGGGTCGGCGGTGAAGCCCGCGGTCGCGGCCGCCCCGCACACCTCCTCCGGCGTCCTCATCGTGAAGATGTCCCGGGGCATGCCCATCGTCTCCATCCGCTCTTGCGGAACGAAGCCGACCGCGAGCAGGCCGCCGGGCCGAAGCGCGCGATAGAATTCGCCGAAACCCTTTTCCAGCGACCGCCAGAAATACACCGTATGGACGGTGAGCGCCTTCGTGCACGAGCCGTCGGCGATCGGCAGGTCCTCGACATTGCCAAGCACGAAGCGCGCGCGGCCTTGCGCGCATTCGGCCGCGAACAGTTTCGTCGCAGCCGCCACGGTGTCGGGAGAGCGATCGATCCCGATCACGGAGGCCCCCCGGTCCGTGAGGCGCCTCAGGTTCGGCCCGCCGCCGAATCCCACTTCCACCACCTTGTCGGCCGGGCCGACATCCAGCCGGTCGACCGCGAAGGCATTCACGCGGGCGTTTCCGCGGTTCATGCCGAGCCGCACGAGCCAGCCGCCGATGCCGCTGGGGTTGGACAGTTGCCTGGCGACGAAACGAGGTGGCATCGAACGGCCTCTCTCCCATTGGAATGGATGATAGGCGGTTCGTCGGGCGGACGATAGCATTCAGTCAGGCAACGACGGCCGGCGACCGGCCGTCGTTGCCCGCGATCCCGTCAGCCGATCTTCTGGCCGGTCTTGGCCCAGTCGACGAGGAAGGCGTCGAGCCCCTTGTCGGTCAGCGGGTGCTTGACGAGCTGGCGGACGATCGCCGGCGGGATGGTGGCGACGTCGGCGCCGATCAGGGCGGCTTCCTTGACGTGGTTCACCGTGCGCACCGAAGCGACCAGGATCTCGGTCTCGAACAGGGAGTTGTTGTAGATCTGGCGGATGTCCTCGATCAGGCTCATGCCCGGCTCGCCGATGTCGTCGATGCGGCCGACGAAGGGCGAGATGAAGCTGGCGCCGGCCTTGGCGGCGAGCAGCGCCTGGTTGGCCGAGAAGCACAGCGTGACGTTGACCATGCGGCCGAGATCCTTGCGGATCGAGCGGCAGGCCTTCAGGCCGTCGAGGGTGAGCGGCACCTTGATGCAGACATTGTCGGCGATCCTGGCCAGGATCTCCGCCTCGCGCATCATCTCCTTGTATTCGGTGGCGACCACCTCGGCCGAGACAGGGCCCTCGACGATGTCGCAGATCTGCTTGGTCACCTCGGAGATCTTGCCGCCCGATTTCAGGATCAGCGACGGGTTGGTGGTCACGCCGTCGACGAGCCCGAGGTCGTTGAGGTCGCGGATTTCCTTCACGTCAGCCGTGTCGACGAAGAATTTCATGGCAGGTCTCCTGACATTTCCAGACGGTGCGGGCCGCCTTTTTCGGGCATTGCTTTAGAGCAAGAACCGGGCAAGGTCACGTCCGATGACGAAAGATTCGCCTGTTGCGCGGACGGTGCCGGTGCTGGTGCCGATGCCGGCCGAACGCCCGTATTCCTATGCGGTCCCGGACGGCATGGAGGTCGAGCCAGGCTCGATCGTGCGGGTGCCGCTGGGGCCGCGCGAGGTGGGCGCCGTGGTGTGGGACGGGCCGGGCGAGGCGGTCGACCCACGCAAGCTGCGGCCGATAAGCCTCGTCTTCGACTGCCCGCCGCTGACGGAAGAGACGCGCCGCTTCGTCGACTGGGTGGCGGCCTACACGCTGACCCCGCCGGGTCTGGTGGCGCGCATGCTTCTGCGGGTGCCGGCCGCCTTCGACCCCGAGCCGCCCGTAGAGGGGCTCGAATATGCCGGCCATGACCCGGACCGGCTGACGCCGGCGCGGCGGCGCGTGCTGGAACTCGCCGGCGACGGCATGGCGTGGACGCGCTCGGGGCTGGCGCATGCGGCCGGCGTGTCGTCGTCCGTGGTCGACGGGCTGTCGGCGCAGGGCGTGTTCCGGCCGGTCATGCTGCCGCCGCGGCCGATCGTGGCGCCGCCCGACCCGGACTACGCGGCGCCGGAGCTGACGGCCGACCAGGCGGCGGCCGCGGCCGAGCTCACGGGGAGCGTCGAGAGGGGCGGCTATTCGGCGACGCTGATCGACGGCGTCACCGGCTCCGGCAAGACCGAGACCTATTTCGAGGCGATCGCGGCGGCGCTGCGGGCCGGCAGGCAGGTGCTGATCCTGATGCCGGAGATCGCGCTGACGCAGGCCTTCCTCGACCGCTTCCACGACCGCTTCGGCGCCAAGCCGGCCGAATGGCACTCCGACGTGCCGCCGCGCGGGCGCGAGCGGGTGTGGCGGCAGGTGGCGGAAGGCGCCGTGCGGGTGGTGGCCGGGGCGCGCTCGGCGCTGTTCCTGCCGTTCCGCGAGCTCGGGCTGATCGTCGTCGACGAGGAGCACGACACCGCCTACAAGCAGGAGGACCGCGTCTTCTACAACGCCCGCGACATGGCGGTGGTGCGCGGCCATATCGGCGACTTCCCGGTCATCCTCGCCTCGGCGACGCCATCGGTGGAGACGCGCGTCAATGCCGACCGCGGCCGCTACCGGCGCGTGGCGCTGCCGGCCCGCTTCGCCGGCGCGGCGCTGCCCGACATCGCCACGATCGACATGCGACGCCACCCGCCGGCGCGCGGCGGCTTCCTGTCGCCGGTGCTGCTTTCGCGCATGAAGGACACGCTGGCGCGGGGCGAGCAGTCGCTGCTCTTCCTCAACCGGCGCGGCTATGCGCCGCTGACGCTGTGCCGGGTCTGCGGCCACCGCTTCCAGTGCCCGGACTGCTCGGCCTGGCTGGTCGAGCACCGCTTCCGCGGGCAGCTCGTCTGCCACCATTGCGGCCATCACGAGCCGCGGCCGGAGGCCTGCCCGGAATGCGGCGCGCTCGACCATCTCGTCGCCTGCGGGCCGGGAATCGAGCGGATCGCCGAGGAGGTCGTCGGCCATTTCCCCGACGCGCGCACCATCGTACTCTCCTCCGATCTCGTCGGCGGCACCAAGCGGCTCAGGCTGGAGCTGGAGGCGATCGCCAAGGGCGAGGCCGACATCGTGGTCGGCACGCAGCTCGTCGCCAAGGGCCACAATTTCCCGAACATGACGCTGGTCGGCGTGGTCGACGCCGATCTCGGGCTGGCGAACGGCGACCCGCGCGCGGCCGAGCGCACCTTCCAGCTCCTGTCGCAGGTGACCGGGCGCGCCGGCCGCACCGGCAAGAAGAGCCACGGGCTGATCCAGACCTTCCAGCCGGCCCATCCGGTGATGCAGGCGCTGGCCTCGGGCGATGCCGAGACGTTCTATGCGCGCGAGATCGCCGAGCGCGAGCGGGCCGGCATGCCGCCCTTCGGCCGGCTGGCCGCCTTCGTGGTCAGCGCGGCGACACGGCACGAGGCCGAGGGCTACGCCCGCGAGCTGCGGCGGGCGGCGCCCGACATGGCGGGCGTCGAGGTGCTGGGGCCGGCGGAGGCGCCGCTGTCGCTGCTCGCCGGACGCCACCGCTTCCGCCTGCTGCTGCACGGCGAGCGGCGCGCCAACATGCAGGACTTCATCCGCGCGCTGCTGGCTGCCGCGCCGCGGCCGCGCGGCTCGGTGCGAGTGCAGGTCGACATCGACCCGCAGAGTTTCCTCTAGCGTCGGGTTGCTACAAAGTTTCCGTCACCGGAAACTTTCTCTTGCATATCCGACTTCGATCCAATAGTTTCCGCGTGTAGAAACAATTGGTGCCGACCCATGTCGCTGACGCTCTACATCCATCCGCTGGCTTCGTTCTGCCACAAGGTGATGATCGCCTTCCACGAGAACGGCGTGCCGTTCGCACAGGAGACCGTCGACCTGATGGATGCGGGCTCTGCCGCCAGCCATCTCGCCCGCTGGCCGGTCGGCAAGATCCCGGTCCTCTACGACGACGAGTCCAAGCGGGTGGTGCCGGAGACCAGCATCATCATCGAATATGTCGCCGAGCGGCTGGGCGACCCGGCCGGGCTGCTGCCGGCCGATGCCGAAGCGCGGCTGGAGGCGCGGTTGTGGGACCGCTTCTTCGACCTCTATGTCAGCCAGCCGATGCAGAAGATCGTCACCGACCGCATCCGGCCGGAGGGCGGCAGCGACCCCGTCGGCGTCGCCGAGGCGCGCCGCACGCTCGACACCGCCTATGCGATGATCGAGGAGCGCATGGCAGGGCGCATGTTCGCCTGCGGCGAAGGCTTCACCATCGCCGACTGCGCGGCGTTTCCGGGCCTGTTCTTCGCCGGCATCGTGCATCCTTTCCCGCCGCAGGCCGCCAGCCTCGCCGCCTATTTCGAGCGGCTGCTGGAGCGCCCGTCGGTGCAGGCGACGCTGGCGCAGGCGCGGCCGTGGTTCTCGATGTTCCCCTACAGGGATGCTATGCCCGACAGGTTCCTTGCCGGCTGAGAAGGCGTACAGACCCCGATGCAGGAGCCGCAGCAGCTCGACCGCCTGTTCCTGGCGCTGGCCGATCCGGGCCGGCGGGGCATGGTCGAGCAGCTCAGCCGCGGGCCGGCCTCGGTCAAGGAGCTGGCGCAGCCGGCCAGGATGCGCCTGCCCTCGGCGCTCAAGCATCTCAGGGTGCTGGAGGAGGGCGGCATCGTGGTGTCGCGCAAGGTCGGGCGCACCCGCACCTACGCCATGCGCGCCGAGGCGCTGGCGCCGATGAAGGCCTGGATGCGTGAACGCGAGGCGGCACTCAATGCCGCTTTCGACCGGCTGGCGCAGGCGATCGCCGACATGCCGGAGGAGGACGCGCCGTGAGCGGCATCGAGCACACCACCTTCGTCATCGAGCGCGACCTGCCGGCGCGGCCGGCGCATGCCTTCCGCTTCTGGGCGGAGAAGGCGCTGAAGCGACGGTGGAACGACTGCCATCCCGACTGGACGGTGCTGGAGGACCGGCTCGACTTCCGCCCCGGCGGCGCGGAGGCGATGCGCTGGCGCACCGTCGAGGGCGTCGAGCAGACGTTCACGGCGCTCTATCTCGACATCGTGGCGGCCAGCCGCATCATCTACGCCTTCGAGATGAGCTCGGCGGGCGAACGTGTGTCGGCATCGCTGGCGACCGTCGAGCTGCGCGCCGCGGAGGCCGGCACGCGCATGGTCTATACCGAGCAGATGGCCTTCCTCGCCGGCGCCGAGGCGATGCGCCAGCGCGTCGCCGGTACCGGCCTCGGCTTCGACCGGCTGGTCGACGCGCTCGCCGTCGACGCGGCGGGCGTGCACTAGCTCCCGGCCCGGCGCCGCTTGACTTCGCGCCCGCGCGGCCTTCAATGCGCCGGATCATTCGCGGCATGAAACCGTTCGGGGGTTCTCCATGGAGCTGGCCTTTCCGTGGCCGTATTCGCAGGGCGAATGGCTGGCCTGGTCGTCGGCGCTCGTCACCGTGCTGCTCGGCCTCGCCGCCCTGTTCGCGCCGAGGACTGTGCTCAGGCTGCTGCGGCTCGAGCCGCGGGCCGACCGGCCCGGCGGGCTCGCGGCGGCGCGCGCGAGCCTGTCGGGCTTCCATATCGGGGTGGGGCTCGCCTGCATCCTTCTGGCGCAGCCGCTGCTCTACCTGGCGCTCGGGCTGGGCTGGGCGGTGACCGCGTTCGGCCGTCTCGTCTCGACGATGTCGGACGGCGGAAACGGCCCCTACAACTGGATCGCGCTCATCGTCGAACTGGTGCTCGCGGCGCCCGCAGTGCTGTTCGGTTTCGGCCTGATTTCCTGATCTGCGGCGGGGCGCGGCGGTCTGCGACAAAACTGCCGCAAATCAGCGGTCGCGCGCGTGTTGCGAGTCGCGGGAGCCTGTGCTAGACGGCAGGCGAATTTTGACCGGCGCGGCGGCAGGGGTTTCCAATCCGGTCAGAAAACTTCAACAAGGTCATGGATTTAGCCAGAGCGACGCGCTCCAGCAGAAAATCTCGCGGCCTGTCAGACGAAAGAAGCGACGGTCCGTGGCAAAATCAGGCTCGCTGATCTCCGGGGTTGCCGAACGTTATGCGGGTTCGCTGTTCGAGCTCGCCAGGGAATCGAAGTCGGTCGACAGCGTCGAGAAGGACCTGTCGAAGGTCGAGGCGCTGATCGCCGGCTCGGACGAGCTGAAGCGGCTCATCGCCAGCCCGGTCTTCTCCGCCGAGGACCAGTTCCGCGCCATCGGCGCGATCGCCGACAAGGCGGGCATCAAGGGTCTGGTCGGCAATTTCCTGCGCGTCGTGGCGCGCAACCGGCGGCTGTTCGCCGTGCCCGGCATGATCGCCGCCTTCCGCAACATCGCGGCCGCCAGCCGCGGCGAGGTCTCGGCCGAGGTCACGTCGGCGCACGCGCTCGACGCCGCGCAGAAGAAGGAGCTCGCCACCGCGCTCAAGCAGGTGGCGGGCAAGGACGTGGCGATCGCCGTCACCGTCGACCCGTCGATCCTCGGCGGTCTCATCGTCAAGATCGGCTCGCGCCAGATCGACACGTCGCTCAAGACGAAACTCAATTCGCTCAAGCTTGCACTGAAAGAGGTCGGCTGATGGATATCCGCGCCGCGGAAATTTCCGCAATCCTTAAGGACCAGATCAAGAACTTCGGCAAGGAAGCCGAAGTCTCCGAGGTCGGTCAGGTTCTCTCCGTCGGCGACGGCATCGCCCGCGTCTACGGCCTCGACAACGTCCAGGCGGGCGAGATGGTCGAGTTCCCGGGCGGCATCCGCGGCATGGCGCTGAACCTCGAGGCCGACAATGTCGGCGTCGTGATCTTCGGCAACGACCGCGACATCAAGGAAGGCGACACGGTCAAGCGCACCGGCGCGATCGTGGACGTGCCGGTCGGCCCGGGCCTGCTCGGCCGCGTCGTCGACGCGCTCGGCAACCCGATCGACGGCCGCGGCCAGCGCGAGCTGATCATCGGCGACCGCCAGACCGGCAAGACCGCCATCATCCTCGACACCTTCCTGAACCAGAAGTCGATCAATGCGGGCGACGACGAGAGCGCCAAGCTCTACTGCGTCTACGTCGCCGTCGGCCAGAAGCGCTCCACCGTCGCGCAGTTCGTGAAGGTGCTGGAGGAGCGCGGCGCGCTCGAATATTCGATCGTCGTCGCCGCCACCGCCTCCGACCCGGCGCCGATGCAGTATCTGGCGCCGTTCGCCGGCTGCACCATGGGCGAGTTCTTCCGCGACAACGGCAAGCACGCCGTGATCGCCTATGACGACCTGTCGAAGCAGGCCGTGGCCTACCGCCAGATGTCGCTGCTGCTGCGCCGCCCGCCGGGGCGCGAGGCCTATCCGGGCGACGTGTTCTACCTGCATTCGCGCCTGCTCGAGCGCGCCGCCAAGATGAACGAGGACAACGGCTCGGGCTCGCTGACGGCGCTGCCGGGCATCGAGACGCCGGCCAACGGCGCGGCGGCCTACATCCCGACAAGCGTGATCTCGATCACCGACGGCCAGATCTTCCTCGAGACCAACCTGTTCTTCAGGGCATCCGTCCGGCCGTGAACGTCGGCCTGTCGGTGTCGCGCGTCGGCTCGTCGGCGCAGATCAAGGCGATGAAGCAGGTTGCCGGCTCGATCAAGGGCGAGCTCGCGCAGTATCGCGAGATGGCCGCCTTCGCGCAGTTCGGCTCCGACCTCGACGCGGCGACCCAGCGTCTGCTGAACCGCGGCGCGCGCCTGACCGAGCTGCTGAAGCAGCCGCAGTTCTCGCCGCTCAAGACGGAAGAGCAGGTCGCGGTGATCTTCGCCGGCGTCAACGGCTATCTCGACAAGCTGACGATCCCGCAGGTCGGCCGCTTCGAGCAGGG
>Ga0066256_1002522_pt1 | contig 19925 bp, 14 predicted proteins | sample ThiBio_1000_biof_FD_87107 | JGI IMG/M metagenome (GOLD analysis project Ga0066256, IMG submission 87107) | Wastewater bioreactor microbial communities from Cape Town, South Africa - Thiocy_expt_1000_biof (version 2) | ecosystem: Engineered > Bioreactor > Thiocyanate-remediating >... | reverse complement strand
GATCTAGACTTTCACACCTCCGCTGATCCCCTGTCCGTCAGGACGCGCCCCGCAACGGGCCTCGGCGATCCCGCCGAACCGCAGGTCCTCCGCCTCGACCTCGGCCGACGAGACGTTCTCGCCGCGGCGGCGTAGCGAATCCTTGACCCGATCGACGAAGAAGAAGCGCCCCATCTCGTCTCGCCGCATCCCGTCGCCGGTGTGGAACCAGCCGTTGCGCCAGGCGCGCGCCGTCGCTTCGGGGTTGCAGGCATATTCGGTGGTTATCAGCCAGGGAAACGACGTGCGCAGAACAAGCTCACCGACCTGTCCATGGGGCACTTCGAGATCGTTCTCGTCGACGATTCGGGCCTCGTAGTCGGGGCAGGCACGGCCGCAATAGCCATAGACGTAGTCGTCGTCCGGATGTCCGGCCAATGGCCCTGGAACTTCCGTCTGGCCCATACCGGTAAACACGTCGGCGATGCCGAACCGCTCCTTGAACTCCACGGTATTGCGCGGCAAGGGCCCGGCTAGCACCGCGCGCAGGCCATGATCACGATCGTCCGGACGAACCGGCTGCGCCATGATGAACGGCACCATCGTGCTCATCAGGACGCTGAGCGTGACCCCACCGTCGCGGATGACCTGCCAATAGTTCGACAGGCTCGGCGCCGAGCGCACGGTCAAGCGAGTGCCGGAATAGAGGCAGGCCGAAACGAAGCGGTAAGCGGCACCATGGAACAGCGGAATGTCGACAAGAAGATTGTCCGTGCGGTCCGCTTTCGCCGCCATGATCAGGCCATTGCCACCGCGAACGCCATAGACATAGGTGCCTCGGACCAGCTTGGATGGCCCAGTGGTGCCGGAGGTCAGCATGTAAACGGCCGGCTCCCACAGCTCGATGGGCCTGATGAGCGACGGCGGCGAAATGTCCGCGCCGCAAAGATCCGACGGCGCAAGGCGCACCGACGGCAGCAGGCCCGGATCGACCGTGGAGAACGCTTCGGCATAGTCGGTGGCGGAAACCACCGCGCTAGGCTGGGCAAGGCGTAGAAGATGCTCAAGCATCGCTCCGCGAAACCCGGTGTGGACCGGCACGAGCACCGCACCAATCGTCGCGACGCCCCACCAGACCCGGATGAAGTCGGGGCCGTTGGGAAGCATCGCGAGCACCTTGTCGCCGCGCTTCACCCCACGATTCACCAGGTCGTTGCCGACCCGGTAAGCCTCTTCGAGTGCTTGCTTGCGCGTCCAGATACGCCCGTCCTCGAAACTGATGAAGGCTTCGTCGGGCCAGGCGGCCGCATTCCGTTCCAGCATCGAGCGCGTGACCACGTCCTCGGAGCGTAGGTTGGCGTAGTCAAGCATGATCGCGGTTTCCCATCTCTTCCCTCATTGTGATATTAATTCATATTATATTGTACAATACTATTTTGATTGCGTTTTCTGGAAGGCGGAAATCCACAAGCGAAGCGCGGCCTGCCCAATCAATCGCGCGCTTCGGCAGGCTCCCGTGCGTGCCAGGCGCGCAGGATATCGTCTGGATTGCTCGCCTCTTCGGCTACGGAGCTGATGCGGGCGCCCGTGTGATTGGAGAAGCGGGGCGCAGGACGCGGTTGCACGAAGCCCTGGCTGGAATCGTACACCCCCCTCGCCACCATATGGGGATGCTCAACGGACTCGTTCATGGACAGAACCGGCGAGGCGCACGCGTCGCTTCCCTGGAACACCTCCGTCCATTCGGCCAGGGTACGCGACTTCACGATCTCGGCTACCCGCTCACGCAGGCGTGGCCAGGCGGCCCGATCCAATTGCTCGGCCGGCCGGCACTCCAACCCGAGCTTCTCGCACAGTATCGCGTGGAACTGCGGCTCGATTGCGCCCAGCGCAAAGTACTTGCCGTCGGCACAGCGGAACGTGCCGTAGAAATGGGCGCCGCCGTCCAGCAGGTTGTGCCCCGGCTCGCCCGGCCAGCGCCCTTGGGCCACGAGCGAATGGAAGACCGACATCAGGCTGGCCGCGCCATCGCAGATGGCCGCATCGATCACCTGCCCCCGGCCGGTACGCTGGACTTCGAGCAGCGCTGCCAGGATACCGACCACCAAGTAGAGCGCCCCACCGCCGTAATCGCCCACCAGATTCAGCGGCGCCACCGGCTCACCCTGCCGGGAACGGATGGAATCTATCGCTCCGGTGAGTGAAAGGTAGTTGATGTCGTGCCCGGCAGTCGAGGAAAGCGGGCCGGATTGCCCCCAGCCCGTCATTCGCGCGAAGACCAGCCTCGGATTGCGCTCAATGAGCTGATCGGGACCCAATCCCATGCGCTCCATTACGCCGGGGCGAAACCCTTCGACGACCGCGTCCGCCGATGCAGCCAGTTCGATGGCCTTGGCCCAACCCTCCTCGCGCCTCAGGTCGAGCTCCACCACCCGGCGGCCGCGGAAGATGAAATCGGTCGCCGGCTTGATGCCGTTTCCCGGACGCGCGACCGAAACGACCTCGGCCCCCATGTCTGCCAGCATCATCACCGCGAAAGGCCCCGGGCCGATACCGGCGAACTCGACGATCCGAACACCGGCAAGCGGCCCGCCTCCGGCTCGGCCCGTCGCACCTGATAGGCATTCACTGTTATTCATCCGACTCATCCATCACCATATAAATATGGTACCATATGATATTGTCATTGACCATGATTCGGGATATGACGCAACCGGGAATGACGCTTTCCCAATTGGATTTTGCGCCGCACCGACAGCTCAGGTCGGCTTACCGGCGATCTTCATCCTGCGACCAACGCGCCAGCGGACGGGAGTGCAGGTCGAATTCTCGCTTATATCCTTCAAAATAAAAGGTATTCACTTCCATGGACACGCTGATCGTAGGAACGGGTTGCAGCAATTTCGGGATGTTCATCGACACCCCACTGCGCAAGCTCGCGGCAAAGGCCATCGAGATGGCTCTCCAAGACGCCGATCTGGCAGGCAAGGATATAGGCCTCGCGGTGGTCGTCGGCGTGGGTGCCGAAAAGATGACCGCGGAAGATCGGACGCTCGCGACGAAGGCCTTGGCGACCGCGACCGACGTCGAGACGCGCGAGGAACTGCTCGACGAGAACGGCAAGCCGCGGCCGGTGTTCATGGAAATCTATGCCGCGAACGCACGCCGCTACATGGCCGCGACAGGCGCGACAGCCGCGGACTTCGCTGACGTGGTCGCGAAGAACACCAGGAACGGCAGTCTCAACCCGATCGCGCAGATCCGCACACCAGTCAGCCGCGAAGAGGTGTTGAGCGCAAGGCAGATCGTCGATCCTCTCACCCGCCCGATGTGCGCGGGCATCGGCGACGGCGCCGCCGCAATCGTCCTCTGCTCCTCGAAATTCGCGCGGGAGAAGGGACTCAAGGGTCCCAAGGTGCGCACGACCGTGCTCGGCTCCGCTGAGCGCGAGAACAATCAGGAGATCGTGTCGAAGACCGCAAGGCGGCTCTATGAGGCCGCCGGCATTGCCCCTACGGACGTCAGCCTCGTGGAACTCCACGACGCCGCCTCGCCGGCCGAGTTGATGGTGCCCGAGGAACTGTCCCTGGTTCCTCCGGGCGGGGGGCCCGAGCTGATCCGCAGCGGCGCGAGCCAGATCGGGGGGCGCCTGCCTATCAACCCTTCGGGCGGCTTGACCGCCCGCGGCCACCCGATCGGGGCTACGGGCGCCGCACAAATCATCGAGCTCGCCAACCAGCTACGCGGGCGCTGCGGTCCGCGGCAGGTCGAAACCGCGCGGATCGGGCTCGCCGAAAACGCTGGCGGCAGCATTTTCGGCGGCGCAGCGGCCTGCATGTTGACCATTCTGGAAGCCTGAGCGCCTGAAAGGCGCATCGCCCCCTTTCCTAAAAACCTTGGGACCGGTGTGCGATGCGCCGCCCCCAAGGTAAGGAGGGCGGCAAGGAGAGAATGCCGCCGGAAGAATGTTGGCCGGCCCTGCGGACTGTCAAGGCAACACGTCCTCGCCGGGGATATCTCCCACTCGTGCATGTGGCGCTCCGGCACCCGGTGAAGCCTCCATCTCCAGCTTCGACGACGCCCGCCGATAGGGAATCGCGACCGCGAAAACTGTGGCGACGATGCAAGTGCCGAGGATGAACAAAAAGCACAGGTCGTAGGCAGACGAACCGGGGAAGCGGCCCTTCGCCAGCGGCCCCGGCACCGTATCGAAGGTGAGAACGGCAATCACCAGTTGCGCACCGAGCGCCGCTCCGACCGACCGGCACAGCGTATAAACGCCGAGCACCTCGCCACTCCGTTCCTCGGGAGCGGCATCGAGAAGGATGATCGGCATGGCTGCATAGGCGATGATGAAGCCAGACGCCTCGAGTAGCATTCCCGACAGCAGGAACGGCAGGTGAGCCCGGCCCAAAAAGATCGCGGTCCACCCGATCACGGTCAGTGCACATCCCACGACTAGGGTAATATGAGCATTCATACGGGAGGCTAGCCAGCCGCCCGCCGGGCTAGCCACCACGCCGATCAGCCGGGCCGGCATCAGGATCATGCCCGCCGCGGCGGCCGTGAGGCCCAAGCCGGTTCCAGTCGATAGCGGCTGCTGCGCGTACATCGACAGGATCAACGCGTGCTGCATCGTGCCGATCGCGATCACCAGCATACACAGATTGGTGAACGCGATGCGCCTGTCCGCAAGCAGGCGGAGATTGATGAGCGGATCGCTCTCCCGCAGTTGCCCAGCCGCCCAGGCCGCCAGAGCCGCCAGGGATACGCCGAACAGCGACAAGAGCCGCCAGTCTCCGATCACCCAGTCCTCCGCCTTTGACACGGTCATAAGTAGGCCGGCGACTCCCGGGGCGAACAGCAGCCCCTTCACAACCCGCACCTTGCGCCCGACTCCGCTGCCGATCACGGTGGTGGGAACCGTCAAAATCACCGCCGCCATTGCGCTTGCGGCAAAGCCGGCAATGAACAGGAAAATGCTGGCCCAGCCAACATGATCGACGAGCAGGCCGCCAATCACCAGTCCGGCCGCGCCCGATACGGTCGCCGCCATTACCACGATGGAAATACTCATCGGCACCTTGGCCGCCGCCACGTGGTCGCGCACCAATGCAACTCCCAGCGGCAGCGCCGTACCGCTCGCGCCCTGGAGCAAGGCGCCGGCCAGAACGATCGAGACGGTGCTACCCATTCCCGAGACCAGCCCTCCGAGCGCGGTCAGCGCCAACGACCAGCAGAGGAGCCGCCGCCGACCGAACAGGTCGCCCAGTGGGCCGGAGGCGGCAGCCGCTATGGCAGAGCTCAGTAGCTTTCCACTAACGATCCAGCCCAGCGCCTCGGACCCAGAAAAGACGACGTTGAGCTTCGGCAGGACTGAATAGATCATTGTGGTTTGAAGCGACAGGGTCGCCTCGGCCATCATCAGCGCCAGCAGCATCGTGACTGGATAGGATCGCAACGAAGGCCGCATCGAACGACGCGTCAAAAGGTCTTCCTCAACTCGATCCCGTAGGTGCGCGGATCGCCCTTGTACAAGGTGTTCCAACCCAGCCCCGTTGCCGGCGTGTCGAAGTCGACACCCGATACATAGTAGTGCTTGTCGGCCAGATTCCGCCCGAAAACGGCGACGGAGATATGCGGGTTCTCGAAGTTGAACTCGACTCGCGCATTGAGCAGTCCATAGGCGGGCTGGGTCACGCTGCTCGCGATATAGGCGCGCGGCACCAGATTCAGATCGTCCTGCCAGTTGTAGTCCACCCGCGTGACCACCGAGCCGAAGGTCGTCGGATGCTCGTAGCGCGCGGAAAGGCTGAATGTCTTCTCGGGGATCGGGAAGACCTCACTGCTGCGATCGCCGGTCAGGTCCACGAAATTGTCGTAGGCGGCCTTGGTATAGGCGAAAGTGCCGGTGAGCGTGAGCCGCGGCGTCGGACGCACTGTGACTTCGGCCTCGAAGCCGGTGATGTGCGCCTTCGCCGCGTTGGTGATCACGGTGAAGGTGGAACCGCTCGTTTCCGACAGGGTCACCGTGCGCTGAATGTCGCGGTACGAAGTATGATAGACCGCCGCATTGACCCGCAACTTGCGATCGAACAACTCCGCCTTGACGCCCGCTTCGTAGTCGGTGGCCACCTCGGGGCGGAACGCCTGCGACGATGCCGCCGTCGTGCCCCGCAAGTTTTCGCCGCCTCCGCGGAAGCCCCGCGAGGTCTTGACGTACAGCAGGACGTCCCTGGCCGGCGAATAGTCGATGCTCGCAAGGTAGGAGATGTTGCTGTAGCTGTTGCCCCGCACCGACAGGCACGTCGCGGGATCGATCCGCAGCGTGGTTGCGAGCGCGCAGACGCCGCCGCGGCTGTTCACGACACTGAGGTCCTTGCGCTCCCAGGTGCCGCGGATACCGCCAGTCACGCTCAGCCCGTCGAGCAGCTCGAACGTGGCTTGCGCGTAGATCGCCTTGCTGCTGTTCTCGACGTTTCCGATGTTATATTGCGGCACGCTGGCCGGCGACAGGTTGGGCAGGATCACCGAGATCGTGCCGTCGCTGCCCGTCTCGCGGCTGTAGTACCCACCGAGCACCATGTTGAGGCGGTCGGCCGTGTAGCTGAGGTTGAGCTCCTGGCTGAAGAACTTGCTTGTCGTGGGGAAGGTAACATGCAGGAGGTCGAACGGTGTTGCATCGGTATCGACGGCGGTCTCGCGCTTGATGTAGCGATAACCTGTGGTCGACTTGAGGCTGATCCGGTCGCTCAGGTCGAGCGTAGCGTTGAACGCGACGCTGCGCACCTTCGTCCGGATATATTGCGGGAAGGTGCCCCCGCTATCGAAGAAGCTCGAATTCGCCCGCCCCGCGCTCAACACATAGTTCTGCCAGAGGTTCTGGGCGGCCTGGAAGCCGACGGTACTATTAGGCAGGCCGTTCTGAACCCGGATCTGGTTCAGGCCGTTCGGCACGCTGTCCACGAAGGTATTACCGAAACGATCGGTAACGGTGATCGGCGGATAGGGCTTGAGGTAGGACACCGTAGCGCCGGGGCCGCCATCGTCGATGTCCGTATATTCTCCCGTCAGGTCGAAGCGGAGATTGCTTGTCGCATCCCATGCCCAGCGGGCGCGGAAGTACTTCTCGTCCTGATTGGCGAGCCTGACCCCGTTGGCGTCGCGACCGATGCCGCTCGATGTGGTGGATCGGCCGACCAGCCTCAGCGCCATCCGATCGGCAAGCGGAATGTTGACCGCGGCAGACAGGTCGAGCGCGCCGTAGTTGCCGATCTGGGCATCGACGAAACCGCCCCACTTACCGAATTCGGGGCGTACCGAGGTGAGCGTGATCGCCCCGCCCGTGGTATTGCGCCCATAGAGGGTACCTTGCGGCCCCTTCAGCACCTCCACGCGGGCTAGGTCGATCATCGCGGGAGAGATGCCGAACGATCGGGGCACAGCGACACCGTCCATATAGATGCCCACGGAGGAATCGACGGTCAGCAGCACCTCAGACTGGAACTGACCGCGGATCGACAATTGCAGAGCACTGCGGTCGGACGTCGCGGGCAATAGCGTCAGGCTGGGCACCTGCGCCTGGATATCGCGGAAGTTGGCAACGCCAGCCTCGCGCAGCCCGTCTCCGCTGATTGCGGAAATGGCAAGCGGGACTTTCTGTAACGACTCCTCGCGCTTGCGAGCCGTGATGATGATCTCTCCGCTGTCGACGCTGCTCCCGGCCGTCTGGCCCTCGGCGACATCCCCGTTGCCCGCCACGGCGGAATCCGCCTCATGGGCCACGGCGGCAGTCGACAGCGCCATCAACGAGACGGCTGAAATCAGGAAAAAACCACGATTGCGCATTTCCAACGCCCCTTCCCCAAATCAAGTCTTTCTTATTTATAATTGGCGTATACATTCCATATTATTTCAATTTTTATTTTAATTATTAAGAAATTACTGATTTAAATTTTCCGATACGCCTAATATGTTTGTATTCTATCGGGAATAGATCGAGAATCAATCGAAACAAAGCCACCTATATAATAAATTACATCTGTAATAACTTGAAAAATAGTAGGGATTAGATTGCACCTGAAGATACAGAGCCTAGAAGTACCGCCAACCTCATGGGAAACCGCATCCGGCTATGCCGAGGTGCACTTATCAAGGAGACCAAGGATGGCTGACGTAATGACGGCGCTCGAAGTTGCGCAGAAGAAGTTCAAGGCGCTGCAAGCCCGGGATAATCAGGGAGTGCTCGACTGCATGGACGAGAACGTCGTGCTGCGCGTCCCTGGGCGCCGCCCCTTGGCCGGCACCTATAAAGGTCACGCCGGGATCATCGATTTCACCAATCGCTGCCGCAGCGTGACCGACACCGGCGAGCACGTCGAAATCGTCGACATGATGTCGAGCGACAATCGGGTCGCCGCGATCATCAAGCTCGGCGCGGAGCACGGCGGCCACAAGCTCGACGATCCGACGGTCCATGTCATGAAGGTTGAGAACGGCAAGATCACCGAATACTGGGTCTATCCCTGGGACGTCTATGCGGTTGACGAGTTCTGGATCAAAGCCGCCCAGGAAAGCTCCGTCAGCTAGCCGACGACAATCGCCACGAATAGCACAGAGCGCCGGGAGCGAGCGAGGTCTGCGGGCCAATCGCCACGGTCCGGGGAGGAGGCGCATTCCTCCCCGGACTCGCCCCAGCGCCCCATTCGAACCGGCAGCAGGCGTCCGGATGATGGCAGATCCAGAGAAAACCCCCGTTTCACCGCGACTCCTGCCGGGGCAGGACGGAACTCACATAACCTTCTGCCGCATCTGCGAGGCATTCTGCGGGCTTACCGCGGAGGTTCGCGACGGCCGCATCGTGAAGGTCGGACCGGACCGGAACAGCCCGCACTCACGCGGGCACATCTGCGTCAAGGGTCCGGCGATGATGGACGTCACCTACGACAAGGACCGCATCACCAAGCCCAAGAAGCGCGTCGGCGAGGCGGGCGAGTTCGTGGACGTCGAATGGGACGAGGCGCTAGACGACATCGCCTCGCGCCAAGCGGCGATCCTGGCCAGCTACGGCGATCAGGCGAGCGCCGCCTATCTGGGCAATCCCAAAGCCTTCAACATCGGCAGCTCGGAATGGCGGTCCATCCTGCGCCCGATGGGCTTCAACAAGTATTTCAGCGCCGGCTCCCAGGATTCCAACGCACGCCACGTCGCTTGCTACGTACTCTATGGATCGGTGGTCCAGCAGGCCTTTCCCGACTTGCCTTCATGCGACCACCTGCTGATCTTCGGCGCCAATCCGCTCGTGTCTCACGGTTCCGTGCTGACCGCCCCGCGAATGCTGGAGGATTTGGCCGCCGTCGCCGAGCGGGGCCGCGTCATCGTCATCGACCCGCGTGAGACGGAAACGGCCGCACGTTTCGAGCATCTCTCGATCCGGACCGGCACCGACGCCTGGATGTTGGGCGCCATGGTCAACACCCTGTTCGACGAAGGCCTGGCCGACCTCAATTTCCTGCGAGAGCGGACGCTTCACTGGGAAACATTACGCGACCGGATCAAGCCCCTCGATGCCGAGTTGGCCGAGCGGCAGTGCGGCATCCCGGCCGACCGCATCCGCCGGATGGCCCGAGAGTTCGCGGCTGCACCGCGCGCTGCGGCCTATAGCCGCCTGGGGCTATGCCGTGGGCAATATTCCACGCTGGCCAATCTCCTCGTCGACAGCCTCAACATCGTCGGCGGCAAGTTCGGACGACGGGGCGGCTGGGTGCTGGGCGAGCCGGCGATCAATCTCGCGCGCCTGCTCCCGGGTGGCTACGGCGAGCAGCACAGCCGCATCGGCAACCTGCCCAGCGTCGTCGGCAACTTGCCCTCGATCGTTATGCCGGACGAGATTCTGGTCCCGGGCGAAGGGCAGGTCCGGGCGCTGACGGTGGTCAGCGGGAACCCGGTCGTCTCCGCGCCCGCCCCGGCCCGTCTCGAGGCGGCGCTCGAGCAGTTGGAACTGTTCTTCTCGATCGACCTCTACATCAACGAGACGAACCGCCACGCGCATTATGTACTGCCCTCCACCTCATTCTTCGAGCGGGAGGATCTGCCGCTCCTGGGATTTGCGCACATGGTCCGCCCATATGCGCAATATACCGATGCGGTCATCCCACCGATCGGCGAGTGCCGGCACGAGAACGACATCCTCGACGAGATCGCCCGTCGCTTTCACGCGGCGAGAGGTACGGAGCCGGAGCGGCTCGAGGCCCACGGCACGCGCGAGGTTCTGGCGCGCCTCGATGACCTGATGCGCAAGGGGGAGCATGGCGACGGCTTCGGAGCCCGTCCGGACGGGCTCTCGGTCGAAAAACTGCGTCAGGCGCGGCACGGCATCCTGTTCTCCGAGCAATTGGCGCTCGGGGATTGGAGCGAGAAGGTTCACGCCGACGGCAAGATCCACCTGTGGGATACGATCCTGGAAGGCGAGATCGAACGGATGGTAGCCCACCAGCCACCCGGCAACCTGGTGCTGTTCGGACGCAGGGACATCCGTTCGATCAACTCCTGGATGCATAATGTCGACCGCCTGACTCGATCACAACGCCCCACGCTCCTGATCCATCCGAACGATGCGGTAGCCCACGGCCTCCGCAACGGCGACGTCGTTCAGATCGACAGCGATATCGCCTCGATGGAAGCTCTAATCGAAGTCACCGACGCAGTACGCGAGGGCGCCGTGTGCTATCCCCACGGTTGGGGGCACAACGGCAGTTGGCTGCGAGCGAACGCGATGGACGGCGGGAACGTGAATCGCTTGGCGCCGGATAAGGTGACGGACGTCGAACAGGTTTCCGGCGCATCCTTCCTCGACGGCTTCCCCGTCGCGCTACGCAAGATGGAGCGCGAGGCCTGAGGCCGGCTGCTCTTGGCCCGCGAGCCTGAAAATGCGCTGAATGGTCAAGCCGCCTGATACTGTTCCACCAACCCCCGCAGCGCGCTAACGATCCTACCTTTCTTGACCTCAATCTCGTCGGTCGGGCCGCCCACTGCAATCGCTACCGGCGAACCGCCGAGCGGCAGGGTAAAGGCCACCGACACGCCGGAGAAACCTGGGATATAATCCCCACGACTCTCACTATAGCCCTTTTCCCTTACGCGAGCGATCCGGTCGAGATAGGTTTCCCGGGCGACACGCGCCTGCTGATCGCACGCCTGGGAATTGCAGCGGTTGATCCAGCCGAGGATTTCGTCGTCCGGCTTCCTGGCGACCAGTGCTGGCCCGCATGTCGTCCGCGTCAGCACGTTCCGACGGATCTCCCGCTCGTTGGACCGGATCGGAAACCTCACGCGATGCCCCAGGATGTACTGTACGAAAGCGCCGTTCTGGCGGCTCACATAGACGCCCTCGCCGGTGGCCTCGTGCACCTCGTCGATGTGCTGGAAGAAGGAACGCCCCCGGATCAAGGTCCGCTCGAGCCAGCTTCCCAGCAGCAAGGTCCGGATAGTGGGCAGATAGGTCCGCTCGTTGCGATCGTAATCGAGGTAGCCGAGGTTAGCGATATTGCGCAGCAGCATGCTCATGCTCGGCTGCGGCACGCTCAGCGTCTTGGCGAGATAGCCGACCGTGAGCGGCTGCTGAACCCTCGCGAAGTGCTCCAGTATCTGCAATGTGCGCTCAGCCGATTTGATCGATCTGTCCGACATCCTCTCCTCCTAGCTTATTTTCAGGGGCTCCCTATTCCCTTCTTCTAGAGCCAGAATCGCTTTGCGTGCAGTCGACACCACTGACCGAGCCGGCCAAGCCGGGCGGATCACGACATCTAGTTAGTAATGATCTATACCATATGTTTCCATATCCAAAAACCAGCTTTTGTGACGGCCGCCTGGGTTGCCCGGCGAGCTAGACCAGCGCTTGCCTCAGGGCTCGCCATTCCTCCGCCAGCCCCTTGCGAAATCGCGGATCGGCGATGGCGATCATCGCCTCCGCGCGCTCGTCGACGCCTTTGGCGCGCAGTTCGGCCACACCATTCTCGGTCACGACCGTATCGATATCCGACCGGGCGATCCCGACCGCAGGCTTGCCGATGCGCGTCACGATGCGCGACAGCGTTCCGCCCTTGGCAGTGGACGGCAGGGCGACGATCGAACGCCCGCCGGGCGAGAAGCCCGCCCCGCGCATGAAATCGGGCGCGCGGCCGACGCCGCCGCTCAACGCATCGCCCTGCCATTCGACATTGACCTGGCCGAAGAGGTCCACTTCCAGGGCCGAGTTCACGCTGTGCAGCAGGGGCGCCTGGGCGAGCTCCGGCAGGCCGTGGGTGCGGTCGACCGAAGCGAAGCCCACGAGATCCGACCGGGCGAGGTCCTCATAGAAGCGCCGCGAGCCATAGGCCATGGCAGCGAGATGTGCGCCGTCGGGCGCCAGGGCCCCTGCCTCGCGCAGATCCAGCAGCCAGTCATTGGCCATGCCTGACCGCAGGATGAGCCCGCGATGATCGCGCAGGTGCCGCCAGATCGCGCCCGGCGCCCCGCCGATGCCGGTCTGGACATGCGCTCCATCGGGGATGAGCGTGGCAACACGAGCTGCGATGACCTCCGCCTCGGGATCGCTGCGGGATGGCGGCGCCTCCACCAGCGGACCGTCCAGGGTGACGACCACGTCCGCGGCCGCGAGCGGCAGGGCAGGCGCCCGAGGGATCGCCGGCATCGACGGGTTGACCAGCAGCACCTTGCAGGCCGCATTCGGCCAGACCAGCGGCGTGAAATCGCTGGAGATGCCCAGCGAGCACAGGCCCCGCCCATCGGGCGGCGCGACATGGGCCACGGCCACATCGCAGCGCATGGCCGCAAGCAGCCGCGCCATAGCCCAATAGGTGAGCGGGAGCAGGGACACGCCTCCCGCATGAAACCCGCTGCGCAGCGCGCGCGGCAACATGTTGGTGGTCACGCGGCAATCCGGCGCGAGCGAGGCATAGTCGAGCGTCTCGCTCAGACGGGGACCCAGACAGCTCAGCGGGCTCGTCCCCGCGTTCGGTTTCGGATCGCCCCGCAACGCCTGGGCAAGAGCGATCGATTCCCCCGCCGCGCCCGGCAGATAGACGGTCCGACCAGGCCGAACCGCGTTCCACAAAGGATCGAGCCCGGTCATTCACCGAAATCCCGTGCCGGACTCATGCCGCGGGGAGGTCGAGCACGGTCTTGGCGATGATGTTCTTCTGGATCTCCGTCGTACCGCCCAGGATCGAAAACACCCGCTGGTAGATGTAGTTGGCGGTGGCCGTGGTCTCGAAATCCTCGCCACCGGCCCATTCGCGCTCCGGCGCGCGCGCCGCGTCGAAAGCGAAGGGCAGCGCGTCAGGCCCCAAGGCATCCATGGTGAAGGCCGAGATGTCCTGACTGAGCCGCGTCGCGGTTATCATGACCAAGGAAACGTATCGGCCCGGAGCACCCTCAGCCAACATCTCCTCAACGATCTTCTCGACCCAGACGTTGAGCGCACCGTAGCGGATTTCGAGATGCGCCAGTCGATCCCGGAACGCCGGCCTGACGCCGAGCGGTTCTCCGTCCGCACCCGGGCGGGCGGCAGCCCGGCGGGCGCGGACCATGGCCTGGCCCAGACCGAGCGATCCCAGGACTCCCAGCCGTTCGTGCGACAACAGGTATTTCGCATAGGTCCAGCCCTTGCCTTCTTCGCCCACGAGGTTGCCGACTGGCACCCGGACGTTGTCGAAGAACACCTCGTTGAAGCTGTGGCTGCCATAGGCGGCAACGATCGGTCGGACCGTGATCCCGGGCGATTTCATGTCGACAAGGATGAAAGAGATGCCCTGCTGCCGCTTTTCCTCCTGGCTGGTGCGGGCCAGGACGAAGATCCAGTCCGCGTAGTGCGCCCCAGTCGTCCAGATTTTCTGCCCGTTCAGCACATAGTGGTCCCCATCGCGCCGGGCCGACATCTTGAGCGACGCGAGGTCGCTTCCAGAACCCGGTTCCGAATAGCCCTGGCACCAGGCGGTCTCGCCCGAAAGGATACCGGGCAGGAAACGGCTCTTCTGCTCGGGCGAGCCGAAGCGGTTGAGCACCGGGCCGACCATCTTGGTCGCAAAGAGCGGAAGCCGGGGCGCGTTCATCTCTGCCGCGATCTGTTCGAACAGGAACTGCTGGAGCATCGAAAGCCCCGCGCCGCCCTCGGCCTGCGACCAGGTATAGGCCAACCAGCCCTTTCGCCCCAACGCCTGCTCCCAGGCCAGCCGCAGGGCCTGCGACGGGGTTCCCCCCGCGGCCGTGATGTCGCGCGTGACCGGATCGAGCTCCGCTGCAATGAAGGCCCGCAGCCCCTTGCTGAACGCGCGGTCCTCCTCATTCATCTGCGCGGCGAAGCGGTTCTCGGCGGCTTGGTCCTGCATGGTCGTCCCGACGAACCGTTCTAGGTGATGCTCAGCATCGCCAAAGCGAATGCGCAGGGCGATCAAGCGCCGAAAATAGTGGCTGACGACGCTCTCATCGGTCGTGCCGATTGCGCCATGCATCTGCACCGCCTCTTGCGAGACAAGGCGTGCCGCGTCGCAGACGAGGACCTTGGCTGCCGACACCGAGCGACGGCCCGCAGCGGCATCCCCGGCAAGCGAGTTCACCGCATCCTCGGTCGCGGCCTCCTCGATCGCACGGAGCATATCCACCAAACGGTGCTGGAGCGCCTGGTTGGCTCCGACCGGCTGTCCGAACTGCACACGCTCCTTCACATAGCCGGTGGTAATCTCGAACACGGCGCGCATCGCGCCCACGGCCTCGCTACAGGTCGCCGCCACAGCGAAATCGAGCACCTGCTCGATCAGCAGTCCAGCCTCGTCCCCAGCCGCCAGCAGCGCCGCGGAAGGAAGCCGCAGGCCCTCGAAACGCAGATCGCTCCCGCCCGATCCGTCGATCAACACATAGTGCTGGGCGGCGAGGCCGACGGCGCTTACGGGGCGGGCGGCGCGCGGGGGCCCCGCGGCGAAACCCCGCCCCCCGACAAGCCCGCGCGCGCCTCCGGGCCCCCCCGCCCCCACGGTCTTGCTGCCGCCGAGCACAACCTCGTCGCCATCATCGCGATGGCGGGCCGCGCCGGTGCGCCAATCGACCCGGGTGCGCGCCCCGGCAAAGGCGAGGGCAAGCCCCTCGCGCCCTGCGACCGCCGCAGCAATCAAGCCGTCGCGTTCGGCGAAAGCGGGGATGCCGGACAACAGCTGCAACCCCAGCATCGTCGGCAGCACCGAAGCCCGGCAAAGGCCAGCCCCGATCTCCTCCATGATGACCTGCACCTCGTAGGGACCTTTGCCGAACCCACCGAGTTCCTCGTCGAGACCCGCCAGCAGCCAGCCGGCCTTAGCGATGTCCCGCCATTCCTGCTCGCTGGTCCGGCCATCGAAACAGGCCGATGACCAATGCGCCGGCCGGTGATCCTCGATCAGGGTGCGAACGCTGTCGCGCAGCATCTCCAGTTCACTAGCGCTTGCCATCACAGGGTCCCGCTTCTTGCCTAGATCCGCTGGATGATGACGGCGGGCGCCATGCCGCCGGCGGCGCACATGGTCACCAGGCCGAACTCCAGGTCACGGCGCTCCAGTTCGTCGAGCACTGTGCCGACCAGGACCGCGCCCGTGGCACCGATCGGGTGGCCCAGCGCGATGGCGCCGCCGTTGACGTTGACCTTGTCGCGATCGACGTCGAGGTCGCGCATGAACTTCTCCGCGACCACCGCGAAGGCTTCGTTGACCTCGATGAGGTCAATGTCGGCGAGAGCCATCTTCGCCTTGGCCAGGACTTTGCGGGTCGCGGGCACCGGGGCATTGAGCATGAGCGTGGGGGAATCCCCCATGTTCGCGGTCCGCACGATCCGCGCCCTCGGCTTCAGGCCATGAGCGCGGGCATAGTCGGGCGAAGCCATGAGCAGGGCGGCCGAGCCATCGACTACGCCCGAGGAATTACCCGCGTGGTGGACATGGTTGATCTTCATGTCCGGGTAAGCTTGCAGGGCCATGCTGCGATAGGTCGCACCGCTCTCGTCGACCACGGTGTCGGCGAAGGCATCGAAGGAAGGTTTCAGTGCCGCCAGGCCTTCCAGCGTCGTCTGCGGTCGGGGAAACTCGTCGTGGTCCAGCGCCACGCTGCCGTCCGGTCGATAGACCGGGACAAGGCTGCGGTCGAAGCGCCCCTCCGCGATGGCCACCGCCGCGCGCTGCTGGCTGACGAGCGACAGCGCGTCCAGCGCCTCGCGCGGGATTCCTTCCAGGGTCGCGATCATGTCCGCGCTGACGCCTTGTGCAGGCTGGGGATGGGCGGCGCGCAGATGCAGGTTGCCGCAGTCCATCAACGCCGGCCCGTTGCTGCCCCGCCGGCCGGGCATGGACATCATCTCGGTCCCACCGGCGACGATGAGATCTTCCATGCCCGACATGATCGAGGCCGCCGCCAGGTTGACGGCCGAAAGCCCCGAACCGCAGAATCTATCCAACGTAATGCCGCTGGATTCGATGGCATAGCCGGCATCGAGCGCGCTCATCCGACCAAGGTCGCCCGATTGCGTATTGACCTGGGCGCTGCACCCCCAAATGACGTCGTCGACGTCGCGCGTGTCGATGCCAGTCCGCTCCGCAAGCGTGCGGAGGACCGTGGCTCCGAGTTGCTGCGGGTGCATGTCGGCCAGCGCGCCCTTGCCGATCTTGCCGATGCCGCGCGGCGTGCGGCACGCGTCGATGATCCAAGCCTCTCCCATGGTGGAGTCCCTTCCGAAAGTCTGAAGAACGATAAAAATGGCGGTCAGCGCGGCGCCATACGAATGGCCCCGTCGAGGCGCACATGCTCACCGTTCATGTAGGTGCAGGTTATCATCGTCTCGGCGAGCTGAGCGAACTCCTCCGGCATTCCGAGACGCTTGGGAAAGGGCACCGCTGCGGCCAGGCCAGCACGCACCGCCTCCGAGGTACGGCGCAGAAGGGGGGTATCGAAGGTGCCGGGTAGGATGGTATTCGCCCGCACCCCTTCCGACGCCAAATCGCGTGCGACGTTGAGCGTCATGCCGACGATTCCCGCCTTGGACGAGGTATAGGCGACTTGACCCACCTGTCCCTCCTTAGCGGCAACCGAGGCCGTGCTGACGATCACGCCGCGCTCGCCGTCTTCCAGCGGATCGAGCGTGAGCATGCCGGCCGCGCTGGCCGTGATGCAGCGGAACGTGCCGATCAGGTTGACCTGGATGATGCGCTCGAAGTGATCCATCGGGTACATCTTGATCCCGCCAGTCTCACGGTCGCGCCCAGCGGTCTTGGCCGGCCCGCCGATCCCGGCGCAATTGACCAGGATGCGCTCATGGCCGTGCGCTTCCCGGGCCTTGGCGAAAGAGGCGAGAACGCTGTCCATGGATGCGATGTCGGTCCGGCAAAAAGTGCCGCCGAGTTCCGCCGCGATCACCGCGCCCAGATCTTCGTTCACGTCGAAGATTGCCACACGAACGCCATGCGCGGCCAGACGCCGCGCAGTCGCCTCGCCCAGGCCGGACGCACCGCCCGTGACGACCGCCGAGATTCCCTTATTGAGCTGCACAGAACTGTTTCCTCGTTTTAGAGCGATCGGACGAAATCGATCGTGCTGATATCCTCGGCCAGCAGGGTTTCGCCGAGCGTGCCGGCCCAGCGCCGGCTGCCGCCGTACGACAGGCGCCAGTTTCGCAGAGCATGGACGAAGCCGGACAACGAATGCTCCGCGCTGACGCCGATGGCGCCATGAACCGCATGGGCGACCGCCGTGGCGACGCTCGCCGCTCGATTGACGCGGAGCTTCGCGACAGCCGTCCGCCCACCGAGCGCCTGGGTCCCCAAGGCGCGGAAGGCCCACTCCGCCGCCATGCGCGCTGCGATCACCTCTTCCGCCATGACCGCGATCTGCTGCTGGACAGCCTGGAACTGCGCGACCGGGCGCCCAAACTGCTTCCTGACGACCGCATATTCGGCGGTCATCGCGAGCATCGCTTGCATCGCGCCCACCAGCAGCCCGGCAGTCGCCACCGCGGCGACCGCCCTTGCCTCATCCTGCTCCGCCGCGACCAGGAACTGTTCTAGGTCGCCAACGTCGCGGGCCTCGGGATCGACGCTGCGTGCGATGATCGTGTCGAGCGCGCCCGCGAGCCACGGACGCGCGCCCAGGGACAAGGCGAAAGGAAACAGGTCGGCCAGCACGAGACCGCCCCCACCGACTTCCTCGCCGATGCACAGGTCGAGGAACCCCGCGCTAGCGAGCGTATCCAAAGTGGTCTCTCGATCAGCGCCCGCGAGCACGCGATCGAACTCCTGAAGAAGAAGCGACGTCGACATCAGCGCAACCCCAGGCCACGGGCGATAATGCCACGAAGCACTTCACGCGTTCCGCCCCGAAGCGAAAAGGACGGACTGATCGCAGCCGTATAGTGAAGCGCACCCAGAAGGTCGGCCGGAATGGCGCAATCGAGGGACGCGAGATGCTCGATCATCAGGTCCGGCAGCCGCGGCTCGAAGCGGGTCCGGAGATCTTGGAGGATCGAAGCCTGGAATCCGGCCCCCTCTGGCTCGTCGAGCCGCGCCGTCACAGCCAGCGACAACTGGCGCAGGACGGCCAGCTCCGCCACGAATTCACCGGCCAAGACCTGCTCGGCCTCACTCACCCCGCCGCGCTCGCGCAGGAAGGACAGCCAGGCCTCCAGCAGGACCATGCTCGAATAGAAGCGCTCCGGGCCGCTGCGTTCGAACGCGAGTTCCTTCGTCACCTGCTGCCACCCGGCCCCTTCCGTTCCCACGAGCGCGTCTTCGGCCAGCAGCACATCGTCGAAATGGACCTCGGAGAAATGCGCGTCGCCACACAGGTCCAGGATCGGGCGGCGGGTGATACCGGGGGCCGTTAGATCGATCACGAATTGCGAAAGGCCCTTATGCCGGTCGGCGGTCGTGCCCGAGGTACGCACGAGAGCGATCATATAATCGGCGCAATGGCCGTTGGTGGTCCAGATCTTCGCACCGTTGAGCCGCCAGCCCTCGCCCGTCCGAACGGCATGGGTGGTAACACTGGCCAGATCCGATCCGGAGCCGGGTTCGCTCATGCCGATGCAAAAGAATGCCTCGCCACGGCAGATCGCGGGAATGTAGCGCTCCTTCTGCGCGTCCGTCCCGAAATTAAGCAGCAGCGGCGCGCTCTGCCGCTCCGCAATCCAGTGAGCGGCAACCGGTGCGCCCGCCGCCAGCAACTCCTCGTTGAGCGCGAACCGGGCGAAATGGCTCTGGCCGCCGCCGCCGTAGGCCTGTGGCAGGGTCAGCCCCACCCAGCCGCGCCGTGCCAGATCGCGGGAGAATTCCGGATCGAAACCCAGCCGCGACCGGGCGCGCTTGGCCGGCGATAGGCCCGTCAGACGCTCCGCCAGCATTTTCCGCACCGCCGGCCTCAGCGCCTCGTCTTCCTCCGGAATCGCAATGGGGCAAAGAGGACGGAGGACTTCCACGAAATCACCTAGCTTGAAGATCAACAGGCCAATCTATATGGTATAATACCATATAGTAGTCAAGAGTACTACTTTATACTCTCAATGCCAAGTCGCCCCGCCGTCGATGGCGAAATCCTGCCCGGTGATCCATTTCGCGCGGTCGCTGCACAAATAGACGCACAGGCTGGCCACCTCCCCCGCGTCGCCTGCGACACCGAGCGGCGTGCGCTGGCGCACGAAGTCGTTCCAGGCCTGGCCCCGTCCGATATCGTTCGTCCGCGAGGTGTCGATGATGCCGGGCAGCACCGAGTTGACGCGAATATGCTGACTAGCAAGTTCTTGGGCCATGGTCCGCGACAGCGCGTTCACCGCAGCCTTGGAGGCGGAATAGGCGCCGTTTCCGGGGGTCGCGTTCCGGCTGGCGATCGACGAGATGTTGACGATGCTGCCCCCTCGTCCCTGCTCTACCATGCGGCGGGCG
>Ga0066256_1002521_pt1 | contig 19933 bp, 21 predicted proteins | sample ThiBio_1000_biof_FD_87107 | JGI IMG/M metagenome (GOLD analysis project Ga0066256, IMG submission 87107) | Wastewater bioreactor microbial communities from Cape Town, South Africa - Thiocy_expt_1000_biof (version 2) | ecosystem: Engineered > Bioreactor > Thiocyanate-remediating >... | reverse complement strand
CTTACGGAGATCATCGTCTCGCCAGAATGGCAGTGCGGCCGCGATAAAGGCCACGAGTTTGCGAAATTGGGTCGCAGGCAGATGAAGTCCTACCCTCAGCCCCTGCACCACCGGCCCTTCTGCTCCCCGATCCGCCAGCATGAACTAGTACCCCTGCGCGCGAAGATCGGCGAGCACCTCGTCGGCGTCGCGCAGCGCGATTGACCGCATCCAGAAGCGGAGCCGGTCGGGTTTTATCAGGAAGAGAAGATTATCGTCATAGATTCGGGCAATCCGGGTCACCGAGATTTTTTCTCTGCGCTGCTCCCGGATAAGCACGTTGAGTCGGCCGCGCAGTTTATCGCTGTCCGACCAGTCGATTTCAGTCGGGCCAAAAGAATAGGGCTGGCATATAATGCCAGGCCAGGAATGGTATGGATGTGCGATCAGCGGATTGTCGCCGTAAAACCGATTGATCGAAGCGAGGAACGTCTCGTTGAACTCAAGCATCGAGCTATGGCCGGTGCTTTTCAGCGCGAGGGATTTGTCGCCCATCCGGATGAGTTCGCGCTGAAACTTCACGATATCCTGAACGAGAATGGATTCGCTGGCGCTCAGTGCCAGATCTCCCGTCTCCGGAAACGGAAGGTCAAGAATGTCGCCCGTGCTCGTCACCGTTGCTTTCTTATTATACAGCCGGAAGCTAGTTGCCGCGACATAGGCCGATAGCGCATCTCGATTGGCCGACAGAAACTCCGCGACTTGGCGCAGCGACTCGGCGCTCCGTTCTGCCCCCGAGAAGCCGACGATCTCAACCGCGAAAGTCATATAGCCGTCAGTCCACACCCCGTGGTCAAGATCTTGGTGCTTCCGGACGAGGAGGAGCGGTGATTGGAATGCCTGCTCGGACCTCGGGTCCGAGATTGGAACCTGCGGAGCGTCCGTCACTTCACGTCTGTCGATCCCGAACGGACCGATTGCGCCGGGGGGGACCATTTTCCTACCCCAGATGTGATCAAGCGAATGCCGATGAGCCTTGTTGCCGCGCATAAAGCCTTGGCCAAACTCCCAACCACTTTCATAAGCGTAGTCGCCAGCGTCCGCATCTTCGTCAATCGCCGAACGAAGTCAGAGACACGCTGGCTCCCGAGGAGCCCTGCGCGCCATGTGCGATGATCAGCCAAATCCGGTGCCCTGGTTAACCAGTGCATATCATAATAATCGATGTCGAAGCTCTGCTCAGCGTCCGCCTTGCCGCTGCGGCGGAATATAGCGTGCAGGACCTTACGAGCGGGATCGAGTTCGCCCGCCACGGCGACGACGACGACGATCTTTGTGTCCGCATCGCCTTTAGAGAACAATCCTCGGACCGATACGAAATCGAGGATCTCGCGAATATCCCAATCCCTGAAAAGATGCCGGCGTACCGCTTCGGGCTTCAGGTTGTAGAGAAACCCGGCCGGTTGGATCATACTTATGACCCCGCGCTTGGCGAGAAGGCCCTTCGCATAAACGAGGAACAGGTAAGCAAGTTGGTCATCGGGCAACTTGCTACCGAGTGTTGTCTTGAAGGCAGCAGCGGCACGCGATGCTGCAGGTGTTGAAAGCTTGGACTTGAAAGGTGGATTGCCAACTATCACGCCGACATCCTTCTTAATTACCCCCCGCTCGATTGCCTCGAAGAAGCAACTGAGATGTAAAGTCTTGCCTTCAAGCTCCGGGAACAATTGGACGCTCTTGCGAATATGTTCTGGCTCAAGCGCCTCGCACAGCGCGAGGCAGAGACTGAAGGCAGCGAGCTTGATCGCGCCGGGCTCCAGATCGACGCCGTGAACGCGGGCGAGCAACGCCTTCAAATCTGCGGTCTTCGGTCTTTTCCATCCGTTTCGCATCCGCCAGTGAAGAACGAGGCGCTTATAGGCTTCCACAAGATAAACTGCCGAACCGCATGCCGGATCGAGAATGATCTCGTCACGTTCGATCAGCGAATCTATACGCTCCCAGCTCAATGCCTCATCCAGCATAAGGCGGACAAGCGCCGGCGGCGTATAGATCGAGCTATCCTTGTCCTCGACGAACAATTGATAAATGTTGCTGATCAGTTCGACCGGAAGGTCACGGAATGAGTAGAGCCGCCAGAAGCTTCCTTGGCCATGCGCATCATGTTGTCCTTCGATGAGATCGGCGAAAGCTTCAAGTTGCGTGCTTTCGACAAGTTCTGCGCGGAGATCGTCATCGAGTTCGAACACATGGCCGTTGAAGCGTTTCTCGAGGGCCGCCAACAGCTTGATGAGAGCCGGACCACTGCGCATCACTTCGGCGAAGGTCGTCGCTCCGGGCTGGAACTGCGTGAAATAGTCGGTCTCGAGTGCTTTGCGCTCGTCGAGATAAGCGATCAGCAGTGATAGGATTAGCAGCCGGCGCTGTAAGCTTTCGCTGAGTAGCGCACCCGCCTTAATCTTTTTGTACAGACCAAAGATATTGCCAACTAGGTGCCGATGCGCCGACGCCGTGTCTGACAGCAGGTGCTCGCACACGGTAGGGTCGTCCCATAAGGTGCCATTGCGTAGGCGGCCGAAATCCCACCATGCGGCCGTGACGCTTTCAGCATTCGCAATGTCGGCGGCGAGGGTTAACGTATCATAGGCGCGATACTTGGGAATCTCACTGCTCTGGTCGAAGTCTGCCTTGCTAGCACAGCGGAACAGCTCCACTTTCCCGGGTGTCTTACGATAGAGCAAGGGAACGCCTCCCCAACTCCAAAGCCTCTTGTGCAGGAGAGCGAATTCATCGCTCGCACCGGGATGATCGCTGACGTATATGAAAGCCTGAGCTACCTGCGACCGGTTGTTCCGACTGGCCTCGAAAAAGACCGAATGCGCCTCGTAACTCTCCGCCTTCTCCATCATCTCATATTGTTCAGGCGGAAGTTCTAGCGCACGGAAGCCATTCACCAGAATCAGCCCGTCGATGCTGCTTGTGGTGTCCTCGCCGGAAAGCTCGATCAGCCAGTTTGCGGGGTTTTCGGCCCTCACCGTACCTATCTCCGTCTCGGCAAATTCCTGAATTCCTGCCGGTCCCCGACGTCCATTTACGCCGTCACTCCAATGACATATGTGCTGAGTCAGTGCAACTCTTGGGCTTTCGAATAGATCGGCGATTTCGCCGGGAAGCTCCTTCATCGGCGTCGGATCAGGCAGTTCAAATCGTCAAAGGACGTCGCGACCTTGAGAGCGGTCGGCACCGTGCCGCGGCCATCGTCGTAGATGGCCGCATCTATCACTGCATCGCCGGCCTGGCGGACGTAGACGCGAATTTCGCTGGCGCCGGCGTGGATGGTATTGTCCTCATGCTCACAAACAGCCGGTTTTTTCATGGGCCAACGCTTCAGGCCCATACCTGTCACCACCCCGGGACCGCACGAAAAACCGAACATAATAAAATTTACAAATCCTGATGTTCGGAAGTGAGACAGTAGGAAAGCCTTGATCTCGTAGAGTAATTTTCAGTTGGCGTCAGGGTCTCGCCCTTGCTGCTCATCGGCAACATAACGAACGGCATGGAAACGCTGCCTTTCGTGAGGTTCTGATGAAGCAGGCTCGGGTTTTAACGGATGCGGAATTCAAGCGGCTGCTGGCCGTGGTCGCGCAGATGAAACATGCGGGACGTAACCGGCTGGCGCTCATGTTGTCGCACTTCGCCGGATTGCGCGTCGGGGAAATTGCCGCGCTGGCCGTGCGCGACGTTATCGACGGCGATGGCAAGGTGCGCGAGCAATTGCGTCTGAGCGCGAAAATCACCAAGGGTGGGCATGCGCGTGTCGTGTTTCTGAACGACAAGCTACGCCGGGAGATTGAAAAGCTTCGGGATGAATGGCCCGAGGACCGCAAGGCCGATATGCCGCTGCTGTTGACGCAGAAGCGCACGGCATTTTCCGCGAACACCCTCTGCCAATTGCTGGGGCAGCTTTACCGGAGCGCCGGCCTCGACGGTGCCACATCCCATAGCGGTCGTCGCTGGTTTATCACCCGGCTCGCCCATTCCGGTGTCAGTCCGAAGGTCATCATGACGCTGGCGGGGCACCGTAATCTGACAACGACACAACGGTATATCGACGTGCGGGACGAAATGATGAAGGCCGCTGTCGATCTGCTGTCTTGATAGCCACGCATGCGGTCGCGCTCGTGTTCTCGACCAGGCAGCTACGGCTGGCGACGTCGAATGTCGGTAATCGCCCGACGCTCGATCTCGGTGGTAATTTTCTGCTGGAATTCAAGCAGCCTAGGCGAGACCTCCAGCGGCATGCGCCGCAGCCTCCAGGAGATCGCGCAGAGCGTGGCTAGCCCGGGTTCCCTCCCGACTGCGATGAGGTGGGCAAAGTAGCGCGGGCTGCGTCCGAGCCATATCCGCGAGAATTCCACCTGTGAGTTGGTAAGCCCGTCCGCGTGCATGGCCTCATAGATTTCCTTGATCTTCATTCGCTTATCTCCCTGTTTTAAATATTTATTTCCGAAATTCACCGGTGTTACATTAGATGCTAAATAAGTAGCAGGCTATTTTAGAGGAGATTTTCGATGAAGATGGAGGTTCAGCAGTTCCAGGCGGACATGATGACCAAAGGCGCATTCACGCGCCGGGAGCGGCGGCAAATAAAGTACCTAAGCCCCGGCAATCGAGAGCAGCATCGTGTTGTCAGGGAAACTCTGCCTCGGCAGCATATGGCCCGCCGCTGGATGGAAAACTGCGGCGAAGTCGATGATTGGGGCAATATCGATTATTGTGGCGTACCGCTTTGCCCGCGATGCCATCTGCGCGAGCGCGGCGTACAAACGGGGAAGGCCATCAAGAAGGTGTTCGCGGGAGCCGAGAACGAAGACCTTGCATTCGCGACGATCCTGCTGCCGGTGCAATTGGACTTTTCCGGCATGACCGATCTCTTGGAAAACGAGAAGCGCCGGCTTCGCACATTCATCGACCGTCAGCGTAAGAAGGACGCCCGCTGGTATGATTTCCAATTGAGAGGCTGGTGGGAAATCGACCGCATGAGCTTCGGGGATTTCGAAAGCTCCGGTCGCAATACACGTATCGCGTTGGATGACCTGGAATTTCCGCTCATGCAAGCCCCGGACAAAACGATATGGCGGCCCCACCTGCATGCGATCATCCGCAAGGGGCGATTGACCACCGAGGAAATTACCAGGGCGCTTCGCAAAGAGACCCATAGCGGAAAGTACCAGGTGGATATTCAGCCGTTCCGCGCGCATCGCGAGGTAGCGACGAATATCCAGAATGTCGTTCGCTACTGTCTGAAGTTCCGCATCGAATGCGACTACAAGCGGCCGGACGCTCAGGACTTCATAGAGGCGGATATCGCGGACAGCGCGAGGTCAATGGGGCGAAACTGGTGGCCGGCAGAAGATATTCGCGACTACGTGGACTGGCTATGCGTGGAGCGACGCGGCTTTCAGTCGCTTCGCGTCGTCATCGGCCGAGCCAAGAGCTATCCGGCCAACGACATGCGACAGGCACCGCCATCAAACCGTTCCATTGCGGAAGAGATTCGAGACGGTGAAGCATCGTTGAATTCGATGTCAGACCGTATTCGATCTGAAGAGAATGTCGGTGAGATGAACGGTCATGCCGTTGCGTGGGATGTGAATGGGATTTTCGCTGTCGAAGACAGTCATGCTGTGTCTGGGTGTGGTGCTGGTGTCTCCGCTCTTGGCAATAGCGTAACGCGCTGTGTGTATAATAATAATATACAGGATACGAACTGGACAAATGATGGCCGGAGTGGGCGTTCGCCGTTCGATGAAAGCGGCAGGTTTACCGGCAACGGTGTAAATTCTGGTGAGACATCCAAATACGCCGGCAACGTCATTAGTCTTGCCGAGCGTCTGCATCGAATTGGCGTCTTTTGATGAGGCGTTCGTGACCAGGATTTTCGGCACGAAATTATGAAAGCCCTCCCGCTAATCTTTTAAAAAGAAAATAGTGGCTAGTTTAGCTCCAGAATATCGCCTTTTGGCAGACGAACAAGGTTATCTCGATGGCATCGAAGCCACGCCGCATTCCGGGCATCGCCCCTTCTCAACCTCACAATTCGATCCTCCAACGGGCAGTCTACCGGAACGTCGCTGATAAACGGGACCGGTTCCAAAACGATGCCATCGCCCCGGACATAGCGAGCGCCGCCGAATTTCTCGACCGTATATGGCCGCTATACGAGATTGCTCGGTACGACGCGATTGGCCCAGTTGGTGGGCGTGCTACGTTGCCTCACACTGGGCGGCGCATGTCTCATAAGGCTCTTTTATGGTTTCAGTTTCTTCGTTCCGATGGAAATCTGTCAGTCGGCCAGCAATCAGCTGCGCTGGTTGTCGAGGACATTGACGGGCTGATGCGCGATGGAATGCTTCCGAATGAACGCAGAGTGGTCGCGCTGCTTGAAGCCCACCTTGGGGAACCGATTCCGCGTCCCGTCGGGGACGAGACGTCGCGGTTTAACCGGAGCCTCCAGCCAACCGAACGCTATCGGATTGGCGATCAGTTTGACAGCACCGATATATCCTTGCCCGCATCGAAGCGCCGGGCCGCGATCCCGTTCATCAAGCGGCAGCGGGTCTGGCGCGGGCAGCAGTCGCTCAACGCTTGTCAGGCGCTGCATTTTTTGGAGCGCGATCTTCAGCGGAAATCGCCTGTCGATCTGAGCAAGCTTGAAGCCCGCTACCACGCCTGGGGGCTACCGCATTATCATGTGCTGCCGATGGTAGCGACGAGGACAGCCCGTCTGGCCATTTGCATGGCCTCGGTCGAGCCTATGAGGAAAGGCAGTTGGCTCTATCGGCTCGACCTCGTGCAGGCGGCACTGGTCGCCCGAAAGTACAACGCATTTCTTGCTGCTCAAAAAACAGTCACGGCCACCAAAGGTAAAAATCCAAGCAAGAATCTGATATTAAAAGAATATCTTCAAAAAATATGACGGTTTCCGTAAAATCTTAGCCGGCCTTCTCGGTCGGTTAAGATGATTTTTTTCAGCCATCCTTCTGGCGTTTTCAACAAGCCAGCAAGGAGATCATCATGGCTGAAGACGCGTATAACATCACCGGCAGTCACGCAGAGCCGGCCACCGGCGCTGCAACAGACATGCTTTTGTCTGCACATACGACAGGAGCCGAACCGCACGCAGAAGGGGACGTGAACGGCCCGGAGACTTCCGAGCCCGTTCTCGTCTTCGCATGGGACAACTGGTCCAACACGCGTCGGGCACTCGGCCAGGATAGTCAAGACGACTACGAGCGTTCGCGCACAAAGCTCAAGGAGGCGACGGCCATGTTGGCGATCGAAATCGCCAATCGGCCCGGCTATGACTGGAAGATGGAAGCAGCCGAAATGATGCTGCATGTTCCTGCCAGCGATCACCCCTTCATGGCCGCAGCCGCTGCGACCTTCGGGGCAAGGGCGTCCGACGAGAAGGCCAAGAAGGCTCGCTCGGCCTTCCTCGACCGCATGGCGCTTGCGGTTGAATGGCTTGTTCGTGCGCTTGAGGTCGACCTTGCCAAGTATTCTGCCGACCAAGCGGGTATCGACGCCCTCGTAAAGGTGATTGACGATAAGGGAGGCTTGTCGAAAATCGCTACTCTCCAGCGACAGGAGAACGCCAAGAAGAAAACATCCGCAGCAACGCGCGACGCAAAGATCGAGCTCGATCAGGATGCTGCGCGTCGTACGCGCCTTGAACGCGCACGCAGCCTGTTGGAGCAGAAAGCACCGACCAGCAACGCGGTCGTCAGGTTGGGCCTCGTCTACGATGACGGCTCAAGCCAGTCCGTCGGTATGACGCTCCCGGTCAGCGACGACCGGCTTGAACAGGCCATGCTTGACCTCGATGTCGTTGAACCGCTTGTCGATCAGCTTGGTGAGCTTATGCAGGTGGGGGAAATGGTTGCGGAAGAGGTCACGACCATTCCCGTCGATAGGATGGACGATCCGGAAGCGCCGGAGCAGGGTTTTCGCACGGCGAATCGGCATTTTGTTTTTGTTGACGAACAACCCGTCGTCATCACGCCGATTCTGACCAGTTCGTCTGTCATCGTGCGGGCAAGGCCGAAGGTCCCTATTTTCGCAGCGCCTCTTGGCGTTCCCTGCCATTTGCGGACCCGCGAACGCCGGATCATGGAGGCGAATATCGCTGAGCCGGAGCGCCGCAGGGTGTTTTCCGCTGAGATCGCCGGTCCCGGTGACACGAAAGGCATTTGCCGCTTCGTGGTGACCACCGAGGTGGCCGGCGACCGGGCTGATAACGGCCGCAACGTCGGCGTCCTCGTCGAGCCCATCCGTTCGGAGCAAGGAAACTTGCCGCTGGCCCTCGACCTTGAACGCTTCACCCCGCGTATAACGGGTCAGATCAGCCTGACGTCGTGGAGAAGCCGGCACAACGATTACATCGCCAAGGCGACGAAACCGACTGGCGCAACGGCAACAGTGAGGCAGAAGCACACCCTCAATGTGGGCTCGTGGAAGATCGCGTCAGCGAAAAAGGACGACGAGAGGGACATGGGCGTAGATGGCGTGAGCACCGAGGTCGAAGTCATGGCCGGCGATTTCTACCGCGTCAGCCAGGTCGTCGCCGCGCTGCCTATCGTCGGCCTGATCACGGTCAGGGCGGAAAAGCACACCGGGCTCTGCATCGCCTTCTCGACGCGCTACTTCTCCTACGAGGTCTACGTGCCGGCGCTCACCACTGGCGGGGATCGCACGGCCGCTCTGCTCGGTCCCTACAAGCTGCCCGAGAGCGCGTAACCGCTCGGCATGGCGCGGGCACCGGCCCGCGCCCCCCACAATCTTTAAAAAAGACAGGATTTCAAAATGACCGCCGATCTAACCGTCGGCATGCAGAACCATGCCCTTTTTCTTCCCGCCATCAACGAAACCTTTGCGCGGTTTCCGCTTTTGCCGCCGACAGGTTTCCCGCGCACGCTGCCAGGTGGGTTTCCGCCGTCGGCTCTCAACTATCTCGATCCTCACACTCCGTTTTTTCACTATCATGCGGGTCTGCATAGTGCGGCGTTCGGGGTCTACGAGACCAACCCGACGATCATCACCGCACGCGACCGCAAGCGTACCGTGATCGTCGGTGACAGCGGCGGCTTCACCGAAATCAACAATGGGTTGAAGGAGCCCCTGGAGACATTCCGCCCACGCTCGCTGGATTGGCAGGAGCGCAATTGCGACGTCGGCATCATTCTTGACGTCCCGACCCGAGCCCTCGACATCAAAGGCGGCAAGTACACGAACCTACAGCAATGCCTCGACGTGACGCTGGACAGTATCCGGCATGCCATCGATCATCGCTGGAACGCTGACATGGCTCTATTGACCGTCATGCAGGGCAGAGACCGTAGTGAAGCGCGGGCGTGGCAAGCGGGCATCGCTCCATATCAGCCGGAATTCGAGGGCATCGCCCTTGCGGGCGCCATGAAGCTGGATTTTGCGCTTTGGGCCGAGCTTCTTATCGATATGAGGGACAAGCGCCAGCTCGACAAGCTGCGGTGGATCCATGTTCTTGGCACCGCTCAACCGGGCGTCGGCGTGATGTTGACGGGCCTTCAACGGGCGCTGCGCAAGCATCTCAATCCGGCGATTACCATCAGTTACGATAGCTCGCTTGCTTTTCGGATCGTGCAGGTCAACAAGCAGATCACGACGGGCATCGTCTACGACCGGGAAACAATGCGATTTTCCCGCTATCATTTCCCTGATCATTGGTCGGCGCTCGACCGCAAGGCACGGTTCCCCTTTTCTAGCCCGCTTGGCGATCTCGCGAAGGTCGGTGATTTCAACCCGGCAAACGCCAACAGCGTCACCGGCTGGGACACACTTGGCATCCAGATGCTGTCCCATCACGAGGTCTTCAAAGAGGTGACCGCGCTTGCCGAGGTAAACCGACTTGCTGAAGCGGAAATTACCCTCAAGGGACAGACCCCTTGGCATGTCCGGCAGGCGTGGGCGGGTTTCGATGCGATCTTCTCAAGCGCAACCCCGATGAAGGAAATCGGCCGATACAAGCATTTCCTTAATCACTACGGCAAGGGCGGGGCGTTGGAAGACGATGCCCGATAGCACCTTTATTCATCGAACCGACCTTCAACGCGCCGGAAGCTCCGGTGCGCATCCCTGCACATCGCGGAGGCAGATATGCCGATAATCGACTACAGTTATGGAAGCGCGCCGGTCGAATTTCCGGATCGACCTTACAAGGCCGCCGAGATGTTCGCGGCTTACATCGTCTCCTATCTGCCGGATGTCCCGGAGCACCGCGTCAAGCGCCGCCTAAACCTGCAAAAGCAGCTTCGCTGGTGGCGGCAGATGACGGATATCCCCGTCCATGTCCTCGCCTCAAACTGGACCACGCTTGGATTGTCGGGGGACCCGGAACTGGCCTTGCTCGCGAACCATGGCGGAGGTGTAACCGTTGTTCCCTCACAATCGCTCATCCTTAATCGCATCGCGTGCCTGAACGCCTTCTATGCAAGCGGACATCGATGGGGGAGCCTGATGGACGGTGATGGCGTCCTGTAGGACGGGACCGCCTATAACAGCGGTGGCGCATTCTTTTCCGAGATGGCCCGTGACCCATCCAGCAACTATAACGGCGTCGATGTCTTTTTTCCCATCAACCCGGCTAAGCGGCCAGGCCAAAACCGGATTTGGCAGAAGGTCCCGACGCTATATTCGGATTATCATGTCTTCGAGGCCAACTACGACCTGAAGGGCAGCATGTTCGTGGTACGCAATTTCCGCCTTGATGGAAGAGCGCAAATATTACCGCCTGCTGGCCATCGACTTCATGGCGAAGATACCCTGTTCGCCATTGAGGCAATCAGCAAGGGCTGTTCGGTCTTTCGGTGCGGCAACATTGTTCTGAAGGAGTTTTATGGGCCGAGCCACTTCGGTCACTCAAAGGCGGTCATTCGGGCCGGCAACGCGGCGATCGCCGCAATGTACGCGGCCCAAGGCTTGAAAATGAATGTGATGCCGTCGCCAGATCACCTGCTCGATCGATCCGCCATGCTTGTACACTGCCTGGCTGGCAAACCCAGACAGGTCGTTGTGCGAAAGCCTTAAACGTTATGTTCGAGCTGTCCCAGCGCTGAAGGCGTAGTCATTATATATCGCGCGGTCTCGAAGGACGGCCATGTTCGGATTTTCCCGGCATGCCTGATCGAAAATACTGAAGACTGCTTTCGATGATGGCGGTGGGACCGTAAGCTGAGACACATTGCCCGTCAGCGACAAGTCGGCAAACTCCGGCTCTTCGACAATCCGGCCGGTCATCGCAGCGGCTTCCAGATATGCGCTGATTGGCATGGAAGCCGAGAATGTTTCGTCACGGACAAGCTCGGTGCCAAGCATTGGGCGCAAAGCCATGATGTCGGAAATCCATAGCGGTTGGAATACCGGCCCACCGTCGCTGAGATTATGCAGCGCATCGACGGCATGACCGCATAGCCGGCTTCGGGTCAGCAATAGGACGGCATTGCTATTCGGATCGTAGAGCCGAGCGACCTGCGGGAAATTTGCATTCGGTCGCGCATGCCATTGAAGGCGGCGCAGTAACGTTTGCGGGAACAGCCGTCGGTACCGGCCGGGTTGGTCCATCTCGTGGACGGTGACAGATTTGCCCTCGGACAGTGCGAACAAGAGAATCGCCCGCCATGACAGCGCCGATAGGTAGCTTCGATGGAAAAGCCCACCATCGACCTCGTAGTGCAGGTTCAGCGACGTGCCTTTGCGCTTGATCCTGTAGAGGCGTTCGGACCCCACATGCAGATCGGTCATAAAGAGCATGGCCAAGTCGATATGTGCCTGCGTGGGCTTGTCGCCGTGATGGTCGTTTGAAGGGGGCTGCATCTGGTCTCCGCTCGATTTCGGCGGAACAAAATTCCAGATGGCGCAAAGGGCGAGTTCAAAGTGCAGCCCGGCCGAGCGGTGACAGCGCACGGGGGCTCCGGGGGGTAAGTTTTGCGGGCAGCGCGCATCGCGCAGACGCACAGGAGCGTCAAGGAACGCGGCGAAGAGCAAATATGCATGCGACAGCGCGGAGACCCATGCGCGCGTCCGTGGCGCTTTTTGACAGCGTTCCGGCCGGGCCGGAACGCACGAAGGCCATAGGATCATTCATGATCCTATGGCCTTCGGATGCCTGCTCCGCGAAAACTACGCGGTTTACTTCGGCTTGCGCAGCATCTGGCCGCGCTCGGCGGCGGCAGCGGTCAGTTGCGCGTCGAGTTCGCCGGCCCGGACAGCTTCAACCAGCGTGTCGATGACCTTCGGCAGTGCCGAAAGCTCGCCAGCCTCGATGGCATTCTTGTCCTTGGCGAATTCGATGGCCTTGCCGGCATAGCGGATCGCGAAGAACACCTTGCCGTTGCCGTCGGTGAACCAGCCCTGACGCACGCGCTTGGGAGCTTCGACCTCGACGCGGACGCCCTCGGCATTCTTCTTGCGCACGATATGCGTCAGCGTGAACGCCTGACCGGCGATCTTCGCCTCGGCCATCTGCTTTTGCTCGGCCAGCGCCGCGATCATCTTTTCCCGCGCACGCTGCACCGGATCGGCGGCAGCGCGAACCGGGACTGCGGAGGTGAGCTTGAGAGCCTTGAGGTGGGACATGCTGTAATCCTTTCCGAAACCGTTGAACGTGTTTCCCGGATACAGCCGTCTGCTAAAAGGGCGAGCAAAGAGTGTCTTTCGACGCCACCTGTAACCAAGAGCTAATCCGTTGCGGCTATCCCTCAAAGTTGCACAGAACGATGTAGGGGGCATTCATGGTTCAACGGCACAGCGTGGTGATCGCGAAGGACGACGGTGGGCTTGAAGTCTATCCGCTGAAACGATGGCTTCGGCAGAACCCGGATCATTTGCCTGCGGGTATGGATGGCCCCCGCAATACGTCGCATCAATTGCGCGCGGCACTTCGGCAAGCCGGGTGGACAATGTAGGAAACGCCTGATGAAGTCCGCATGATCTTTCCAGGCCACTCGGCGCGCATCGACGCGGTCGGTGAGGTCTTGGGCGGGACCGACGAGCCGGTCATCGACAACGATGAAGGCATTCCCTACTTTTCGCTGGAATATCAGCTACGGGATTTCCTTGCTACGAACCTACCATCCATTGACTTCGGCGGGCGCAAACTGAACGTCTACGTCGATCCGACCGGCAGGGATGGCGTCGAATATCCAACGGCGGTCGGACCAATCGACATTCTTGCTGTCGATGAGACGGGGGCATTTTTCGTTTTCGAGCTAAAACGGGCGCAAAGCTCCGACCGCGCTTTAGGGCAGATCGCCCGATACATGGGGTGGGTAAAGCAAACCATCGGGCGCGACAAGGACGTGTCGGGCATCATCGTTTCGAAGTCGGTCAGTTGCAATCTGAAATACGGGCGAACCGTCGTGCCGAATATCTACCTGTTTGAATACGCAGTCAGCTTCAGCGTAACCCCGGCTCACGATATCAATCCGGCATAGCTGCGCGCTACACTGGACATCAGCCTGGCACCTTAACAATTTTAACGTGTTTTTCAACGCGACGTAAAAACGTGCACCTTATTCTCGCCCTATGAGTAAGTTTCCGCTGATCGTCGCTGGCACTTGGATGGTCGTGTTTCTCGGAACCGGCGGCTATGCCTTCGTGCCGCGATCCCTGTATGATCCGGCCTGCGACATCAAAGGCAATATCTCCATAAACTCGGGCGAACGCATCTACCACGTCCGGGGGCAGGAAGATTACAGTTCGACCGTCATCCGACGAGAGTACGGGGAACGCTGGTTCTGTACCGAGGACGAAGTCAGCGTTTCAGGTTTACCAGCACTTCCATAAGCTCTGAACCCGTCTGAAACACTTTGGAATTTGCCGTATAGTTGCGCTGCGCTTCGACCATGCTCGTCAGCTCCTCGGCAATGTCAACGTTCGAATCTTCCAGCGCGCCGGAAAGGATCGTGCCGAAACCGCCGTTGCCGGCATAGCCCATGACAACGACGCCCGAATCGGTGCTTTGCGAATAAACGTTGCCCGGCAGCGGCTTCAGGTTGTCGGGGCTTTGAACCGATGCCATGGCGATACGGTATTTCGGGGTTAATTCGCCATTGTCGTATTTCAGCGAGAGGACGCCGTCGTCGCTGATCTCGTAGCCGGTGATCTTGGAGGCCGAGTTGCCATCGACTTTGCCGTTCGAGATGTCGAAGTCTGAAGCCAGTTGGGTCGATCCTGAAATATCGATCGTGAGCCCGTTAAGGATTGACCGGGCCAATCAGTCGGCCATTGTTGTCGAAGAGAATATTGATCGGGCTTCCTGTTTCGTTTCCGTTGGACGACGTGACGGGAATGTGTGGCCCCGGGGAATTTTTGATCTGCGATAGATCGATGCGAATAGGAGGAAGCGTTGCACCCGCGAAGGTCGAGGCTGTCGTTTGCAGAATGGGATCGGTAGTCAAGTTGCCCGCACCATCGAAATCCAGAACCCGACTGGCGATAACGCCCGATGTCGAGGTGTCGATGACATCCAAAGCCCAGCTCGTCGGTGAAATCATTGTGTATGTGTAGTTGACCTGCCTGCTATTGCCCTGCTCATCTCCGGGCGTATTCCTATGTCCGTATGAGCACCCGTAAGCAGCTTCGCGGGGATAGCCTGCGCCGGCAGCTTGAACGGTCGAAGGCGTTTGCGGACGAACACTCTCTGCTTCTGGACGACAGCTTGCAGGACCTGGGCGTCAGCGCGTGGAAGGGCAAGAACTTCAAGACCGGCGCTCTCGGCCGGTTCCTTGCCATGGTCGAGAACGGACAAATCCCCAGGGGCAGCTATCTGCTGATCGAAAGCCTCGACCGGCTCTCGCGCGAAGCCGTGCCGGATGCGTTGACGTTGTTCATGGCGATCATCAACGCCGGCATCGTCATCGTGACGCTGGGCGAGGATCGGCAGATTTATAGCCGCGACCGGCTCAACGGTGACTGGACCAAGCTCATCATCGGGCTTGCGGTCATGTCGCGCGGGCATGAGGAGAGCCAGACGAAGAGCGAACGCATCAGCGCGGTCGCGAAACGGAAACGGGAACTGGCCCGCGAAGGCAAGGGTCATATCACCAGCATCACGCCCGCGTGGATAGATGCCCGAAGGATCGATACGAGCCGCTACAAGTTCACGCTGAACCATCACGCGGAGACGGTGCAGGCGATCTACGAGATGGCGACGCGTGGGCTCGGTGCGACGGGGATCGCCCGCAAACTCAACGCGGATGGCGTTCCCGCCTTCAAGAGCAAGGACGGCTGGTATCAGAGCGTCATCAAGGCGCTGCTGCTCCGGGCCGATGTCATCGGGACGTTCCAGCCGCATCGTATCGTTGACGGCAGGCGCGTGCCGGATGGCGATCCCATCATCGACTATTTCCCCGCTGCCATCGACAAGGATTTGTTCCTGCGTGTGCAGGCGATGCGGAGCAATCCGGGAAAACCCGGACGCAAAGGCAGCACATTCGCTAATCTCTTCACCGGGCTTTGCCATTGCGCGCATTGCGGCGGACCGATGACGATGAAGATGAGCCGGGTCAAAGGCAATGAAAATGGCCGCTATCTCGTCTGCGCGAACTATGTGCGCGGGCATCGTTGCGCCGATGGCAACCGGCATTTTCGGTACGAACCGCTGGAGGTCGCTATCATTGATCACGTCAAGGAACTCAATCTCGCGGAGACGCTGCAATCGGCACGCTTCGATGACACCGTGCGGGAGCTTGATCAGACCATCGCCGGTCTGTCGCTGCAACTGGAGGAGCTTCGGCGGAAGGAGCAACGGCTAGCGCAGATAATCGAGGATGATAACGCGCCGCCAGATGTAGTGGTCGATCTGCTGAAGGCCCGGCAAAGCGAACGGAAAGCTGTCGAAGCCGAGCTACGACACCAGCAGGCTGAAAAACAGCGCCGGTCAATTCGGCACGATAGCCCCATGGAAATATTCGACCGGATCGGCAGGTTGCGAGACGCGTGGGAGCAAGCCGACGACGCTGCTCGCTATGAGCTTCGCTCGGAGGCACATGCCGCGATAAGAGAAATCATCACGGAAATCAGCTTTGACAGTAGCGATTGCTCAACAACGCTGATCGTGGAAAACGGTATCGTCGTGCATCGGTTTGCTGAAGGTCGAGCCTCCTGCCGACATCAAGTGTGGTACGCGGTGCCTTTCTTGACAATGCCGCCGCCTGATGCGGTCAGGCTATGAACGTCGTCCACCGTACCTTTGCGATAGTTTGTCAGCGGTGCGCTCAGTGGTGGCTCCGGCTTTCAACTCGGCCAAACGTTTTTCCAACAAAGCGATTTCGTCGTAGGTCTCGTCGTCAAGCAGCTTCGGCTCCTTCATCAAGTCCTCCTCGCCGGGGCGGAGGAAGTCTTTGATCTGCTCGGTGTTGACCTGGGCGTAGTGCTTATCGATCATCGAAATCGAAGTGCGCGTGTTGCGGGCGACATGGTGGATCGAGACATTGTTCGCAAGCATCTGCGAGATATAGAAATGCCGGAATGAATAGGCGGTCCGCTTGACGCCTCGGTGGTCGTGCTCCAAGTCGGCCGCTTTGAGCAGGGCGTTCAAGCCACGCTGGAACGACAGGATAGGCTTGCCGCCTGCATCCGCAAAGACAGGATCGTCATCGGTAGGCTCGCGGCCGACCTCGCTGACAAAGACGTTCCACAACATATGAAGTGCCTGGATCGCGCCATGCAACGGCACCGCATCGCCATGTTTGCTTTTTCCATGAACCTGTAGCCGCGCGTCCTGCTGAAAGAGGGGAAGGTCCTTTGTCTGGCGATAGCGGAGAATGTTGCTCCATTTGAGGTTCTTCGCCTCAGTGGGGCGCAGGCCCGAACTTGCCATGAACTCGATATAAGCATGTAGGCGCACACGATCCGAGCGCACACGGCTGGTGAGTGTACTTTGCGTCCAGACCCGACCGTCTTTCGCTTTGATGAGTCGTACAGATTGTTGAGGCTCGCTAATCCGCTCCAAGCTCTTACCGAGCAGACGTTCGTATTCCTCCGGCGAGAAACCCGGACGGCGCGTGTCGGGTTTCTTTCGAGCTTTGACGGCGGGAATGATAATGGGCTTGCAATAACCCCATTTCGCTGCCTGCTCGAAAAGCTCGCGTATGATCACCATCTCGCCCTTGACCGTGCTCAAGGCCGCGACCTTGCGCGGTGCGGGCCGAACGAAAACCCGGCCATCTTCGCGTTCGCACTGAATCTTCTGAATGTGGATGCCGGGACCTGCTGTCCAGTAGGTCTTGCGCCATTCCAGATATCGTTCGATGTCGGCGGTGGGGGTCGTCTCGATGGCGCGATCCCCGAAGTAGCCAATGGGGAAACGGCGAATGATCGGCGGCCAATAGATCGGATGAAATTTGCTGCGTTCGTCCCGTTCGGCCTCTGCCACGACTTTCTCGATGAACTCTTCCGCCACCTCGACAAAGGAGCGGCTATCCAGCGAAAGCCCCTGCTTGTTGCGAAAGCTCTGCTCGTGCCAGATTTCGTAGGCCCGTTGCAGCGCCTCTTCCTCGTTCGCGGTTCCCAGCGTCCTTTTGTATTGCTTGCCGCCGAGCGAATATCGCATCGACCAGTTCCGCGTGCCTTCCCGTTGGAAAAGCGCGAACGGGGTCTTCTTCGTTGAGGCCGGGCTTTGCAGCATAACGTGGGGCACCTTTCGAGTTGCTATGGTCGGTGCGCTGCGCTGAAACTGCGCTAGCGACGTGTCCAAGCCCCGAAAAGCTACTTTGAAATCATTGAGGAATTCCCAATCGCATGCGCTACTGGGCTAGGACTGAGCTAGCTTATTTCCAGCCCGCGCGAGGACAAGATAAAACTGATAAATCAATGAAATCAAGCAGTTCAATGGCGCACCCGACAGGATTCGAACCTGTGACCTTTGGAATCGGAATCCAACACTCTATCCAGCTGAGCTACGGGTGCATCTAAGGCGATGACTCGCCTGTCCGATGAGAGGGTTCTTAACCCAGGTGGGGGCGGGCTTCAATGCGGAAATTGCGGAAATGGCAAACTGTTATGGGTTTGCCGGTGATGAAGGGGAAAGGCCGCCTCTTGGGGCGGCCTTTCTGGCGTGAGAGGGATCAGGCGGTCTGCATGGCGCCGGGGCCGGGGATGGCTTTTTCGGGGACCTTGCCGAGGATGATCATGCCGAGCACTTCGTCCTTGGTGACGTCCTCGGTGCGGGCATGGCCCACCACCTGGCCGTTCTTCATCACCGAGACGCGGTCGGCGAGGTCGAAGACGTCGTGGATGTCGTGGCTGATGAGGAAGATGCCGATGCCTTCCTTCTTGAGCTGCTTGATCAGCTCGCCGACCTGTGCCGTCTCCTGGGGGCCGAGCGCCGCCGTCGGCTCGTCCATGATGAGGATGCGGGCGTTGAAGAGGATGGCCCTTGCGATCGCCACCGACTGGCGCTGGCCGCCGGAAAGCGCCTTCACCGGTTCCTTGAAGCGCTGGAAGTTGGGGTTGAGGCGACCCATGACCTCGCGGGTCTTGGCCTCCATCGCCACGTCGTCGAGCGTGCCCCAGGGGGTGCGCAGCTCGCGGCCGAGATAGAGGTTGGCGGCGGCGTCGACATTGTCGGCGACGGCGAGCGTCTGGTAGATCGTCTCGATGCCGTATTTCTTGGCGTCGCGCGGGTTGGCGATGTCGGCGGACTCGCCGTTGATCAGGATCTCGCCGCTGTCGCGCCTGTAGGCGCCGGAGAGGATCTTGATCAGCGTCGACTTGCCGGCGCCGTTGTGGCCGAGCAGGGCGACGACCTCGCCGGGATAGAGATCGATAGAGGCGTTGTCCACGGCATGGATGCCGCCGAAGGAGATGGAGATGTTCTTCATCTCCACGAGGGGCGTACGGGTGTCCGTCATTGGGTGGGCTCCTCTTACTTGGCGCGGGCGCGGTAGATCGTGTCGAGCCAGACGGCGACCACGAGGACCACACCGACAACGATGCGCTGGAACGGGGTGTCGATGCCGACCAGCACCATGCCCGATTGCAGCGATTGCATGACGAGGGCGCCGAGCATGGCGCCCGCGATGGTGCCCATGCCGCCGCCGAGCGAGGTGCCGCCGATGACAGCGGCCGCGATGGTGTAGAGCTCGTCGAGCTCGCCCTGCGCATTGGTTGCGGCATTGAGGCGGGCGGTGGAGATGGCGGCGGCGATGGCGCAGAGCATGCCCATCAGCGCGAAGATCTTGACCGTGACCCAGCGCGTCTTGATGCCGGCGAGCTCGGCGGCTTCCTGGTTGCCGCCGATGGCGAAGACATAGCGGCCGAAGCGCAGGCGCGTCGAGATGAAGGTCATGACGATGCCGACGAGGATGGCGATCAGCACCGGTACGGCGATGCCGTGCGGGATGAACAGGCCGCCTTCCGGCCAGGCGATGCCGTTGGCGTCGGCATATTTGCGAGCGATGGCGACCGGCCAGGGATAGCTGTTGACGACAGCGACGGCGCCGAGCACCAGGGCGCAGCCGACGGCGGTGAGGAAGTACTCGGCCCACATCGGGCGCTGCGGGAAACCGAAGCGCTGGCGCTGCTTGCGGGAATTGATGATAGTGGCGACGATGGCGATGCAGGCGAGGATGCCGACGATCCAGCTGGCGGTGGCGCCGATCGAGCCTTCCGTACCGCCGCCCATCAGGCGGAAGGTCGCGTCCATTGGGGCGACGGTGCGGCCGCTCGTCACGAACCAGGTGGCACCGCGCCAGACGAGCAAGCCGCCGAGCGTGACGATGAAGGAGGGCACGTTGAGGAAGGCGATGATGGCGCCGTGCAGCGCGCCGATGCCCGCGCCGAGCAGGAGGCCGGCGAGGAGGGTGATGATCCAGGTGGCGGGATGGTTGAAGCCGAGCAGCTGCGGCAGCAG
>Ga0066256_1002520_pt1:10000-12500 | contig 19940 bp, 13 predicted proteins | sample ThiBio_1000_biof_FD_87107 | JGI IMG/M metagenome (GOLD analysis project Ga0066256, IMG submission 87107) | Wastewater bioreactor microbial communities from Cape Town, South Africa - Thiocy_expt_1000_biof (version 2) | ecosystem: Engineered > Bioreactor > Thiocyanate-remediating >... | reverse complement strand
TGTGTGGCGTGTGTGGCGTGCGTGGCACGGCGCTGGTCGCTGGCGGTGGCCCGGCCGGTGGCCCGGCAGGCGGCCAGCAGCCAGCACTGGCCCAGCAGCCTGACTGATGGCGTGCATTCACCACCTCGGAGGAGCTAATTGAAGGCAAAAGGCAACCGGCGTGCACGATCTCAACGCCAGCGACGCGCGTTTGCTGGTGGGCGTGGATAGCAGCGGCGTGGTGACAGTGGCACCGTCAGCCGTCGCACCGCACGTGCACACCGCCGCCGTGCCCCGTGCCAGCAGCGCCATCGCGGTGGCCAGCGGGAGCCCGCACTGCAACCAGCGTGGCTGCTGGCCCCGGAGCGAGCACAGCTGAGCTGCAGGGATGGTGTGCGTGCTAGTGGTGGCACGCTGAGCGCGTGTGTGCGCCTGCAGGTGGCTGCCGGTGTCCGGCTACCTGCCACGTCTGCCGTCACCAGCGGCCAGCACGCACGGTGCGAGCCTGCGCGCTGCCTGCCACCGTGCTAGCCACCGGGGAACGCACGCCGCACCGCTGGCGGAGTGTAAACCCCTCGCACATGCTCTGCCGAGCACGTACCGGGCTGTGGACGCGTGGGCGGGTGCGGTGGACACGGCACGGCACGCTGGCGCTGCTGGAGGTGCTGGCGGCACCGGTACCGGTACTGGTGGCGGTGCTGGGAGTGCTGGCAGTGATGACGGCGGTGCTGGCGGTGCTGGAAATGCTGGCAACAGTGTTGGTGGTGCTGGCGGCGGTGCGCGCGGCAGTGCTGGAGACGCTGGCGGTGCTGGCGGCGGGTGCTGGGCATTGCTGGCGGTGTTGGCGGTGCTGGCAGTGCTGGCACGTCAGCCTGCGCTGCACGACAGTCAGCCTGCGCTGCGCTGCGTGTGCTGGCAGGCTCGCCAGCGAGTTGGCGGGCGTGCAGCAGTGGTGCTGGACACGCGGGCGCGGTGCTGGCGCGGGCAGGCTGCCTTGCCGGCGTCACGCGCTCGGTATGCCGGCGTCGTGCTGGCAGACGTCCGCCGGCGCACAACACCGACGCCACCGACTCGGACTGGTTGCTGGTGCACACAGCCGCCCGCCACACCACGCACGCAATGCACACACTGCTGGCGTGCTGCTGCACATGCCTAGACGTGCGTCCAGCGCCAAGGCGCTGGACGGGCTGGTAGCACACGCAGCGCTGCATTAGTCGTAAAGCGGGAGTGGGTTACGCAACAATGCGGCCCGCATTAATTTTAACCCACCCACGCATTAAATTTAAAGCGGACCCGCATTACTCGTAATGCGGAAGTGCATTAACATTAATGCGTGCCCGCATTAACATATTAAAGCGGGTGCGCATTAATGCAGCAAGGCACCCCGCAACACCGCCACGCACACCGTGCCACACACACGCTGCACAGACGCCGGCGCGATGCTGGCGCACTGGCGGTGGCACACACATGTTGCACGCGCGCGCTGCGGTGCTGGCGTGGCGTCCGGCATGCGCGCTACACGGCGCACACGGCGGTGGCCACCCCGGCAGCACCCCGGCACCAACCCAGGCGAGTGGTTTATAAGGGGACTGGCACCCCTATACTTCCGTGATCGTTCATACCTAGCAGAAAGCACCAGGCTCCATCAGAACCCTGAAGTTAAGCTGCTACGGGTCAGCTTAGTAGTAACGTCGGGGACGAGTTGCGAATCGTTGATAATGATCGCCTTCTTTTTATTTTTTTTTGCACGCACACACACATGTGCAGGTGTCACAGATGTGCGTGTGTGTTGGTTTTATGCTGCTGGTGTGTGTTGCCGTTGTTTTTTTGCGCGCTGGCGCGCCGGTGTGTTGGTCGGCGGGTTGCTGGTGGCAGGGTGTTAGGTAATTGGGCGGCGATGTCGCCCTGATACCTGATACCGGTAACTAGCTGGATGCAGTACAGCGCCGGGTGCGTGGCGGCAACGGCGGTGGTGGTGGTAGCGATGATGGTGGCGACGGTGATGGTGTGGTGGTGGTGATGGTGCTGGTGGTGCTGGTGGTGGCGTTGCTGGTGGCGATGGTGGTGGCCACCTGGTGGCGGCGGGCGCGTGGCAGCGCTCACGGTGGCGGCGGGTGAGCAGCGGTGGTGGTGGTGGCAGCGCGCTGCTGGTGGGCGTGGTGATGCGCTGGTGATGATGGCAGCGTGGTGGTGGTGTTGGTGGTGGCAGCGTGGTGGCGGTGGTGCGGGTGCACGGGGTTGACGGCGGTGGCGGTGGCAGCGTGACGGTGGCGGCACGGCGGTGGTGGCGGCGGTGTGACGGTGGTGGTGGCGGCGGCACGGCGGTGGTGGTGGCGGCGTGGCGGTGGTGGTGACGGCAGCGTGACGGTGACGATGACGGCGGCGTGACGGTGGTGTTGGTGACAGCAGCGTGACGGCGGCGGGGGTACAGCCTGCAGCCTGCACAGGCAGGGCACAGCGCACAAGTCAGCAGAGAGCACAGCACAGCACGGCAGCGCACAGCACAAGTCGGCACAGCGGC
>Ga0066256_1002520_pt1:0-2500 | contig 19940 bp, 13 predicted proteins | sample ThiBio_1000_biof_FD_87107 | JGI IMG/M metagenome (GOLD analysis project Ga0066256, IMG submission 87107) | Wastewater bioreactor microbial communities from Cape Town, South Africa - Thiocy_expt_1000_biof (version 2) | ecosystem: Engineered > Bioreactor > Thiocyanate-remediating >... | reverse complement strand
GCTTACCTGGCCGCCCGGTGGCTGCCTGTTGTCGCCCACCACCTGTACCGCCCACACGGCCATCCGGGCGCGCCACCAGCAGCACACGGCGCCGGGCACGGCGGCACGTCGCGCCAGCCTCGCTCTCACTCCCACAGATATACCCGCGCACCGCGCCGCTTGTTGGCGGCCCCTGGTGACACGACCATCACTGCACCGTGACGCCGGCGTCATGTTGCCGTCGCATATCCGGATATGGCGTTGACACTCGCACGCCGTGTTGTGTTGCGCGGGTGTTTGGTTTGGCGCGGTTTAAGTAATGCGCGTTTCTTAGTTTGCTGTCTAATTTCTTAATGCACCGTCATGGTTTGTGCTGTTTCTGGTTTGTGTGGTAATGCGTGTCGCCAATTTGATGACCGCGGGCGTAATTGGCGGGCAAGTTGTTGAAGTTCCGAAATAAAGCGGCCGCCGTTTGGTTTTTCGAAGTTCCGCATTGGAAGTTAAACAGGCCCTGGTTAAACGACGCGGCCATTAATCAGGGCGCCGCATTAGTGTCACATTAGTGGTGCATTAGTGGTACATTAGTGCCGCATTAGTGCACATTAGTGGTGTATTACCGCCGTATTAGCACCACATTAGTACCGCATTACCGTCGCATTAAACGTGTGTACACATTAACCAGGGACGCGCCGTAATGCAAATATTGCTGTGCACACATGCGCAGCGTGCGTTTACAGCATCCTCTTGCAGCATTTAATCGCCGCAACACACTTGTACTGATTTTAGCGTTGTAACACCACGGCGTCACAATTTGCATTACCCCGTATCCCACTCCCTCTCGCCTCCTACTAGCGACCCCACCCCACGCACCATAATGGACGACCCGGAGCTGGTGGCGCTGGCGGGCGAGCTGGTGGATGCGGCGTACATCCGGCAGGGGGTGGAGGAGGTGCGGCGGGACCGGGCGCGCGTGCGCACGCTGCTGGCGACGCGGTGCCTGCCCGACGAGCCGTGGCCGGACGAGGCGATTGAGGCGTTCGTGGCCTCGGTGGCGCGCATGGACAGCAACAACTTTAGTGCCAACGTGGGCGCGGGGGAGCGTGAGGGCCGCATCGCCAGCGCTGTGGTGCGCCGGCGGCACTGGGGGTTGGCGCACGGCGTGGGGCGGTCAGGGGACATTGCAGCGGTGCAGCCCAAAGCGGCGGGCAGCAGCTTGTTGTACAAGCTGACCAACCGCATGGCGCTGCATGCCATCCGGCTGTGCGGCGTGCAGCGTGCCGCCGCTGCGCTCGTGCTACCCACTGCCACCGGCATGTCCCTCACGCTTGTGCTGCTCACGCTGCGCCGTGGCGCCACGCTGGCGTCATGTAGTCGCCGCCGGGACGCGGCGCCGCGTGCCGCGGCAGCGGCTGCAGCAGCTGAACCTGTCGCCGCCGCCGCCGCTGCTACCGCCCCCGCTGCCGCCGCTGCAGCTGCCAGTAGCGCATCGCGTGTGGCGGCGGTTGACTTTGATGCAGCGCCACCCTCGCCTGGCCGCCGCTACGTGGTGTGGTCGCGCATTGACCAAAAGTCGTGCTTCAAGTGCATCACGGCGGCGGACTGCGAGCCCGTCGTCGTGCCGCCGCGCCTGTGCGGCGACGAGCTAGTGACGGACGTGGACGGCATTGCGGCGGCCATTGAGCGGGTTGGCGCCGCCAACGTGGTCGCCGTCCTCACCACCACCTCCTGCTTCGCGCCCCGCGCCATGGATAATGTCGTCGCGGTGGCGGGTGTGGGGGCGCTCGCGCGCGGCGCGTCGCGTGTCAACCGCGCGCTGTGCCACATGGGCCGAGAGTTTGCCCGGGATGTGAGGGGCGGTGCGCGGGTGGGGCGGGGGGGGGCGGGGGGGGTGCCCCCAGAAAAGGCTTCTAGGGGCGTTTTTTTTGGGGGGGGGGGGGGGGGGGGGGGGGGGTCTCCGCCTAGGCCCCCCCCCCCCCTTCTGCAGGTACCGGTGGGCGGCGCCATTGTGTGCTCGCAATCCGAGGCCTTCTTAGTTGCCGTGTCAGCGCTGTACCCGGGGCGTGCCAGCGTGTCGCCCATCCTGGACTTGTTCATTACCTTCCTGTCTATGGTACGTGTTAGGGTTAGGGTTAGGGCCGGGTACATTCAAGGCGCCGCCGCTGCCACCACCGCCCCATATCCCCCCATACCACCGCTGTTGCAGGGCGTGTCTGGACTGCAGAGCCTGCTAGCACAGCGCAAGGCGGTTGCGCAGCACCTGCGCGCCCGCATTGAGGCGGTGGCGGCGGCACACGGCGAGCGTGTGTTGCTGTCTCGCAACAACCCGATTTCATTTGCAATGACGGGGGACGCCGTGACACGACGCGTGCCGGCTACCACTGCGGCAGCTGCTGCCACTGCAGGCGGCGGCGGTGGCGGCGGGGGCCGGGGGGGCGGCCGCGGCCGCCCCCAGAGTGTCCGCCCCGTCCCTTGCGCCATGCTTTTTTGGCCCCGGGTGGGCGGCCCACGCCGCGGGGGACCC
>Ga0066256_1002428_pt1 | contig 19969 bp, 5 predicted proteins | sample ThiBio_1000_biof_FD_87107 | JGI IMG/M metagenome (GOLD analysis project Ga0066256, IMG submission 87107) | Wastewater bioreactor microbial communities from Cape Town, South Africa - Thiocy_expt_1000_biof (version 2) | ecosystem: Engineered > Bioreactor > Thiocyanate-remediating >... | reverse complement strand
GGGGGGGCGCCCCGCCTGCAAACATGCCGGGGCAGCGTGCGGCGCCCTCAGCAAAGCTGCCGCTGGCCTCCTGCGTGCCCCCGTGCGTCAGCCCCAGCACCGATGTAACCTCCCGCCGCGCCGTGTACTGCAGCGCGTGCGTCGCCATCAGCACCGTCTTGCCGCGCCGCACCAGCAGGTCCACGATGCAGCGCTGCCACACACGCGCGCCCACGATGGCGTCCAGCGCCGACAGCACGTCATCCAGGATGTACACGTCAGCGTCGGCATACACGGCACGCGCCAGCGCCAGGCGCGCCTTCTGGCCACCGCTCAGCGTAATGCCGGCGTCGCCCACCAGCGTGACGTCACCCTTGGGGAACGACGCAATGTCGTCGTCCAGGCAGCACGCTGCCACCACAGTGGTATACCAGCGCGGCCGGAACGGCAACACAAACACCACGTTCTCCCGCACCGTGCGGTTCAGTACCCAGGGCGTCTGCGTCGCAAGTGCCACACTTCCTGCTATGGTAGCGCTGCCGCCCAGTCGCAGCGCCTCACCCACCAGGCCGTTCAGCAGCGTGCTCTTGCCGGCGCCCACGGGGCCCACCACCAGCGTGACGGAGCCGCGCGGGCACGCGAGCGACAGGTTGTGCACAACCGCGTGCGGCGGCAGCGCAGCTGCAGCGCGGAATGTGTCACCCTCGCTGCCCGCGTCGCTGCCGCCCTCGCTGTCGCTGTCGTCATCTGCCGGTGGATGGCCCTCACCCTCCCAGCCAAACGTCACGTCGCGGCAGGTGATAGCTGCAGCACCGGGCGCCAGCACTGGCAACACGACGGGAGGTGGTGGTGCCTCATGCCGTCCAAACTCGGGCACTCGGAGCCCCTGCTGCAACAGTGACAGCTCCACCGCGTCGCCCAGCAGCGACGTGTGTAGCCAGTCGGTCATGTCGAGCGGCGGCTGCGCGGCGGCGGCACCAGCTGCGGCGGCGGCAGTCTCGCCGCCGCCCTTCGTCGCCAGCAGCGGCTCCTTCTCGGTAGCAGCGGCAGGCGCACCTGCTGCTGCCGAGGAACGCTTGGGGGAGACACCACGACGGTGCGACGGCGGCGGCGGCGCCACGGAGGTGAGGTGAGCGCGCCACTGTGCCATGGACGACACGTCCACGTTGGGCGCCTGGAACAGCGCGGCTATGCGGCGGAGGGACACGGCAACGTCAACAAAGCCAGTGATGACGTACGGAAGGATGCGCAGCGGGAACTGTAGTGTGGACACCCATGACATGGCGGCAAAAGCGGCGGATGCAGTGAGCGGCGCAGATGGGTTGAACACGTTGTACAGCGCGAACATGCCGGACATCATCAGCAGCGGCGCCGTGAAGCCCAGGAAGTCGCCCGCCACGGCAAGGTACTGCTTAGTACGCAGGGGGCGCACCTCGCGGTCACGTGCTTCTCCAACCTTGCGTGACATCCATGCCACCCACCCATATGCCTTCAGCGACTGGATGCCGGCAAGCGCCTCCGTGATGAGCTTGCCGCGCACGTCCCGCCGCGTCTGCACCTCCGTGCCCAGCCGGTCCATGCAGCGCGTGAGCAATGTGGCAGACGGCACCAGAACCGTCAGACTGGCAGCACCAATGCCGCCCGCCAGCCCCAGCAGCGCCGTCAGCTGGTACATGGCGACGCCAATGGTGATGGCAGCCGCCCACGTAAACCAGTGCGCGTCGTTGAAGGAGTAATTGTTGCAGGCGCGCCCCGCGTCCACCGCCATGTGGTTCTGCAGCTTACCACGTGTCGTGCCCGCACGCGCCGTCGTGGACAGCTGCAGCGACTTGGCGTACACTGCGGTAGCAAGCGCCAGCTGGTGGTGCAGGCCTACCGCGCTGGCCTCATACCAGAAGCGGTGGATGGTGAGGCACTGCGCCAGGATGGCGAAAAACAGCGCAAGCCCCCACAGGTATGCGCGCAGCGGCTCAGCGGCGGTGTCAGTGTTCTCCATCACATCCAGCAGCTGCTGGATGGCAAGCGGTGCGCCCAGCAGACCCACCTCCTGCACCACCAGCAGGAAGCCGGCGTACATGAAGCGCCGGAACCGGAGGCAGAGAGAGGCGCGCCACAGGCGTGCCGGCGTGGCGCCAAACCACGTCACAAAGTCTGCAAACACGACGTACGGCTCGTCTTCACGCTCCAGCCGTGGCAGGTCACGGAACTCCAGCCGACCACGCCGGGCACCCTTCACCAGCACCGGGAAGATGTAGGTGAACATGAACCGCGAGGCGGCCGACCAGGCGGTGGAGGGTGGTGGTGGTGTGTCGGCATCCTCAAATGACGCCGTCGAGCTACCCTCGCTCACCGCGCGCACCAGCACCGGCGGCGCCAACAACGGCAGGTCGGCCATCATGTGCGGTGGTGTCGCCGACGCTACAAGTGGGCTGCCTCGTGGCCCCTTCCGCAGTGGTGGCAGCAGTGCTTCACTGTCACTGGCACCACTGCCGGTGGGTCCGCCAGGCGGCGGGGCCGCCGCCGCCTCGCCAGCTCGCCGCACCATAGTTGATGGAAACGACAGGATGGTAAGGGATTATGGTCTTGTGTGTGCTGTTTGTTTGTTGTTACTGCGGGGAGTGTGGTGGAGTGGTGGGTGGAGGGAAGAGTCAGTCGTGAGGGGGTGATAAGAGGCAGCGACTGCTGCTCATTTTATGCACAGATATCGTCGTTGCGCGGTACTCCACAACACAGCATTCCATACCCTAGTATACTGTACGCGTGTGGCCATAATCATAGCACTGCGCAATTGCCGCATTGATGTTTTGCAACATTGCAAACTACCGACTCCCGCACCACGCAGGCAGGCCGCACCGCACCGCACCGCACCGCACCACGCCTCCCACCACACAAATGCAACGGCGCCACGCAGCTCTCGCACACACCACGTCGACCACACGAAGGTTACGTACTGCGGGGTGCGTTTTGTGCGTGTGTGTGTAAATTGACGCGGCTGCCGTGGTGAGTCGCGCCGCCGCGTGTGGAGGCTCACGCACGCACGACACGATTGCGCGGCCATTGCACGGAGGTCGCGGCCGCCACTGGCGCGCAGGTTCGCGCCGCCGCTGGCCAGCCCCCAACATGGCACGACCCTCGCACCGCCGCTGTCGCAGCTGGTGTTGAACAGTTTATGTTTGTTGAACGTGCATGCCAAAGAGTGAGAGGCTTTTGGCGGTTGGCGCGATGGCGCCTTTTTCACCACTGCGGTTGCATGACTGTGGTCTGGGCGTCCTACCGGTAACTGTTCGCTGCGGCACACATGTGCAATATTGCTGTAGGAGCAATGAAAACGCACACACGCAGCCGCACTGGTGTGCCATTGATACAACAGTGCCAATGTATTGATATTACGACGTTAGATTCTTTGTTTCCATATTTTCTACCACCCACATCCCAAGATCGCTGGTGGCCTGCAGCAGGCTTCATGCACAACTGCAAGTACTGGCACCACTGTGCTGCACTGGTAAAACAGTACCGGCACCACTGCACTGGTCTGGCGCCACTGCACTGTGGACTGTGGGGTGTTTGCGCGTACTGTGGCGCTGCTGTGACAGCTGACAGCCACCTGCAGCTGCGGCTACCGGTAAACTGTATCGGGACACGTCGGACATGGCGGCGTCGGCTGACGTCGATGTGCCGCTGCTGGTGCGCGTGCTGGCTGGCAATCCGGTAACGTGTGCGTACGTTCTGTCATGTTTCAACACTGCCGACACGCGCGCACTACGGCAGCTGCACGTCGTGGTGGCGGGCGCGGTGGCGGGCGTGCCATGGTGCGACACGGGGACGCCTGTTGTGGATGCCGTGCGGTGGCGCGCGGCGCTGCCGGGCGCAGTGGGCGTACGGCTGACGGATCGTGCGGTGGCGGGGCTCCTATCAACCGATGCTGTGGCGACAGTAGTGCCGGGGGGCGTCACACACCTGGACCTGCGCGGCTGCTACAACGTCACAGACGAGGTGCTCCGCTGCCTGCCGCCTACGATGCGCACACTGAATGTGAGTGCCTGCTACAGCCTGTCTGCGCGCGCTAGCGTTGCGCACTTGACGGCGCTGGTGTCACTGGACTGCAGCGAATCGCTGGTGGCGTCACGTGCCAGTATAGATACGAATGGCTTACCGCCAGCATTGCAGGAGCTTGACATAAGTGCCGCTTTTTCTTCCAGCCACCTAGCCGGCGTGTCACTGGCGGACCTGAGCCAGCTGCGGGTGCTGCGCGCCAGCGGGACCGACTTGGATGCTGCCACGCTGGCGTCCCTACCGCCGGGCCTTGTGGAGCTGGATATAAGGAGGTGCAACACAATCACGCCGCAAGCGTCATTTGCGCACCTGCCCGCGTTGCAAAAGCTGCACGCTGCACGTTCCAGCCTTTCCAACGCGGCATTGGTGACCCTGCCACCGTCGCTGGTATATCTTGATGTGACGCATTGCAAGAACCTGACGCCCGCCGCGGTGCTGCCGCCCCTACCGACGCTGCAGCTGCTGGACATCAGTTGCACGCGTGTTGGGACCGCGCTGGTGGCCAGCCTGCCGGCGGCCCTGGAGGAGCTGCGCATGGTGCGGTGCGGCAGCGTGACAGCTCGCGCCACGTTGGATCATGTGCCGACGCTGAAGGTGCTGCACAGCACCGCTACCGCGCTTGCACCCGCCGTGGTTGCTGCCTGTCGCGCGCGTGGGTGCGCCGTGCTTGCTGGTGGTGTTTTGAGTGGGCACGCGGCAGACACGTCGGCATTGGCGGTACTGGCAGATGGCCGGCTGGCGAGCGGTGATTTCGAGGGCGAAGTACGATTGTGGGATACGGCGGCTGGCGACGACGTCACGGCGGATCTGCACGCGAGAAACGGGGTGTACGCACTGACAGTGTTGCCCGACGGCCGCCTGGCTGTCGGTATTGTTGATGATGACACGGGGGAGACCGTTGAGGTGTGGGACGTGACCGGCGCGCCCCCCACCCGGGCTGCAGCCATCCTATGTGAAAGCACCGTGTGGGCACTTGCGGTCCTGGCTGACGGCCGCCTTGCCGCAGGGTGTGCTGACGGCAGGGTGCTGGTTATGGACGTGGACGCGGGTGTTGTGGCAGCGGTGCTGGAGGGGCACAGACAGACGGTGGTCGCGCTGGCGGCGCTGCCCGACGGCACTCTGGCCAGTGGGTCGTACGACGACGGCAAGGTGCGGGTGTGGGATGTGGGCGGGAAGGTATGTGTGGCGACACTGAGCACTGGTGCGGTATACTGCCTGGCGTGACTGCCTGACGGCCGCCTAGTCAGCGGGTCAGCCGGACGCCCCGTGCAGCTGTGGGACACACGCCCCGCCGCGGCAGCTGCTATGGCTACCAGCAGTCGTGCAGCGAGTGTCGTGCCAATGACCTTACTGGCGCAATTGCCAGATGACATAGCCGCGCTGGCGTTGCTGCCAGACGGCCGCCTGGCCTGCGCCTGCCGAGAAGAGGTGTATCTGCTGGAAGTGCCGCCGCCCGCGATGTACGAGTAGCAGCTGAGTGGCCCCTCCGTTGAATGCGCTGCTTGATTGAAGTTGAACAGGGTCAGACATGGAGTAATTGATTGGAGTTCCAGGTTCCAGTTCCACCATCATTATGGCATTGCCAACAGATCGCGCGGCAGCAGGAAGATGGTGTAGTGCCCCTTTCCCGCGTCCCGCTTGCGCTCTACGCCCCTGACCACCCACCGCAACGCTGCGATATCCGCCTCCACGGCGAGCCTCAGCCCTTCAGCAGAACGCGCACCGGTCTGAAGGGAGAGGCAGAACGCAGAACGCGAGAACGCCGTTCGGAGGCCGCTCGCGTATCATAAATAACAAACACAACCACGCTATTTACAACGCGTCAAAAATACGGGAATGTAGGTATTGTATGCTGGTTATGTGGTGTCATGCAAATTTATTGCGGATATCTGTGTTTTCAGCTATTAATTTGCGCATGATACGGGTACCCCCTCTCCTCCCTCCTCCCTTTTGCAGCACCGACCAGCGCACAACGCACACACGTGTGACAAGCGCCGACGGTTGTTGACAAGTGGGTAGCACCTTCCCTGCTACCTACAACACCTTACCACCACCCCTACCTCCGTCACCCACCCAACACAACAAGACAGCGCCATGGCGGTGTACACGTGGGGGCGCGCGTTCCCGTTTGGGGCGCCGTCAACGGGCAGCAACCTGCCGGCGGCGGTGGACATGCATATTGAGAGCGGCGGCAGTGCGCCGACGTCGGTGGCGGCAGGCTACCGGCACAGCCTGGCACTGACGGAGGACGGCGTGCTGTGGTCCGTGGGGCACAACAGCGAGGGGCAGCTGGGGCGGCGTGGGGTGCAGACGACACCCGCGCCGGTGGAGCTGGGTGCCGACGAGCCGGTGACGGCGGTGGCGGCCGGCGCGCTGCACTCTGTTGCCGTCACCGCGGACGGCAAGCTGTATGAGTGGGGCCTGCTGTTCCGCCCCGTGGCGTCGCGTGTGCTGGGTGACGGCGGCAGCGGCGGTGGCGGCGGGGGTGCCGGCCAGCGTGCGCTGGCAGGCATGGCAGGCCGGCTGGGACGCAATGAGTACCTGCGTCGCATGGTGCTGCGCAGCGAGGCGGCATACCTGTCAAACCGCGACGTGGCAGAGGTGGAGACGGAGGGCGTTGGTACGGGGGGCGGTGACGGTGCCAGCGGTAGCGGCGGTGGGGCTACACCTGCGGGCGCTGTTGGTGGGAACGACGCTGCAGCACGCACAGCACCGGCGCCACCCAGTAGCAGCGGCACTGGCACCGCCGCCGTGTCTGCCGTGGACGTGCTGCGGCAAGGCGTGCTGCGCCTGCCCGTGCTCCGCCCCCGCCTGGCGCCCGGCCTGGAGGGCGTGCGGATTGTGACGGTTGCGGCGGGCTACTCGCACACCATTGCGGTGGACGCCAGCGGGTGTGCGTGGGCGTGTGGGTACAATGACCGCGGCCAGCTGGGGGTGGGCACGCGCGTGGCAGCTGCGACGTTTGTGCGGCTGGCGGGTGCGGCGGCGGCGGGCGTCCGGTTTGTGGCGGTGTCGGCAGGGCAGGCGCACAACGTGGCGCTGGACGCGCGCGGGCGGGTGTACGCATGGGGCAGTGGCGCACTGGGACAGCTGGGGCTGGGCACCATTGGCGATCGCCTGGCGCCCGTGGAGCTAGACACCTGGCCCGAGGGAGACGAGCCGCTGTCGTTCACGTCGGTGGCGGCCGGCAGCAACCACAGCTTGGCGCTGTCAGCCACCGGCGGCGTGTACGGTTGGGGCCACTCAGAGTACCAGCAGATGGGTGACGTGGAGGCGGGCGTCGACCCGGCGCACTCTGCTCGCCACCTTTTCATACCCCCCCCCCCGGCCGGCCTGTCCCGCCCGCGCGTGCGCGCCACCGCCGGGGGCGGCCACGGCAGCCCCGGGGCGAACGCCGACGGCGGCGTGCTGAGCTGGGGGTGGAACGCGTACCACTCGCTGGGCCGCGGCACCGACCTGAATGCCGCCCTGCCGCCATTTGGCCGCGTGGCAGGCTTGGTGGGCCGCCGCGTCACCGCCATTGCCGTCGGCGTCAACCATGCCGTGGCAGCCGCAGCGTTGGAGGGGCATGCCTACGCCGCATCCTTCCTCGCGCTCCTGCGCGTTGCCAACCCAGCGGCAGCGCTGCCGGCAGACGCGCTGCCGCCACCGGTGGCGGGTTTTGATGCGGCTGGCGGCGGGCCGGGTGGCGCCGCCGCTGGGGATGCGGGTCACGTGGGCATGCGTGCGGTGACGCTGGCCAAGTTCCGCTCCCGCAAGTCGCGTCGTGGTGGTGGTGGTGGCGGCGGCGGTGGTGGTGGTGGTGAGGGCGATGACGAGGGCGGCGGTGGGGATGGGGATGCAGATGGCGCTGATGACGGCGGCGGCGATGGTGCCGACGACGGCGGCGCTGGTGATGATGACGAGGATGTGGCGGCGGCAGTGGCAGCAGCAGAGGCGGAAGGGTGGGGTGGGCAGTTGGAGTCCACCAGTGGCGCCACCATGGTGCCGTTTCCACCTGATGTGCTGCTGGTGGGTACCGGGGTGGCTGCGCCCGTTGGCAGCTCCGCCGCTGTTCCCAACCTGGGTGCCGCCCTGCAGCTGTCAAAGGCCAGGCTGCGGCACGTGGACCGCAGCGAGCCGCCGGGTGCGCCAGCAGCTGGCGCGGGTGCCGGGTCTGGCGCTGGCGCTGGTGCTGGTGCTGGCGCCGGCACCGGTGCGGCGGCGGCGGCGGCGGGGACCGACGGCGATGGTGCAGGGGTACCGATTCCATCAGTGCCGCGCTCCCTGGCTGCCGCGGAGGGCGGTATGGCACGCGTGTCCCTCATGGACGCGCTGGCGTGGCGGACGCTGCCTCGTGCCACGCCTGACGCGCCCGCCGACGCTGACGCTAGCGGTGGGGCGGCGGCCACCGGCGCAGCAGCGGCAGCAGCAGTGGCAGTGACGGCAGCGACGCCTGTGCCGCCACCACCGCGCCCACCCCAGGCTGCCGCCGCTGCAGAGCCGCCCGTCGCTGCTGCGCCCGCTCCCGCGCCACCCGCTGAACCACCCATTGCAGGCCATGCCGTCCTGCTGGTGCATCGCTGCCGCGTGCTCGGTGCCGCCATGCTGGCAGCCCGCACCGCGGGTGAGGCGGGTGACGCCGCTGGCGCCGTGCAGCGGGTTCCCGTCACTGCGGCGCGCGGATGCAAGTCCATCACCGTGACGTACACGCCGCGCACGGGTGAGCCACGGGAGGGTGGCGATGCAGACGATGTGCGCTGGCGCATTGAGTTTGAGGGTGTGCGCCGGTCCGTCCTGCTGGCGCTCGCCACGTACCTGTACGGCGACACGCTGGAGCACGTACCGGCGCACCGTGTGCCGCAGCTGCGCCTGCTGGCCGAGGTGCTGGGCCTGCGCCACCTCGTGTCGTTGTGCGACCGCCTGATGCATGCGTACGACGCTGAAGCGGCGGCCCCCATTGCGGCGCCCCCTGCTCCTGCAGCTGCTGCTGCAGCGGCTGCTGCTGCGATGGCGGCGTCGGCACCTGCACCTGCCGGCCGCACCAGTCCGACTGGCGACGGCAGCGAATCCACCTGGGCTGCTGACATGCAGGAGGCACTGACAGGCGGCCGGCTGGCAGATGTGTTCCTGGAGGTACCCGCCGGCGACGATGGCGGCAGCGGCGAGCCGGTGCGCTTTCACCTGCATCGCGCCATCCTGACGCGGTGCGAGTACTTCAACCGCCTGCTGCTGGGCGACTTTGACGAGGGTGGCGGCGTCACCTCCGTACCTGCTGCCGCCGCCGCCGCCGCCGCTGCTGCTGCTGCTACCGGTACAGGACGGCCAATCGTGCTGGCGGATGTGGATGCCACTGCGCTGCGTGACGTGCTGGCGTTCATGTACGCCGGCGACTTGAGCGCGCTGACACGCGACGGCGGGCGGTGCATGGCGGCGCTCGCGCTTGCCTCCCGCTTCTGCCTGCCCGACCTGGTGCGCGCGGCACAGGACATTGTGATGCAGCGCATGTCGCCCGAGGACGCCGCCATCTGCCATGAGTTTGCACTGCAGTACGCGCTGCCTCGGCTGGCGCGCTTTGCAGCGCAGCTGTCGGCTGCCGCCGCACATGACACGGCGACGGCGGCGGCGGCGGCGGGTGGCAGTAGCAGTGGCAGTGCCGTGGCTGCGCACTAAGTATTTATCGTAACATGATGATGTTAACTTCGACATGCATTGAAATGGGTGCGCCACGTCGCGTGGCACTACGACTAGAAGTCATCATCTACGGCGTGTCGGTGCGCGTGAGCTCGTGCGCCAGGAAGGCGTAGATGTCGGCGTACTCGTCCAGCACCATGGAGGTGGGCTTGCCGGCGCCGTGGCCGGCGTTCACGTCCACGCGCACGAGGAGGGGGCGGCGCTGCAAGGGGCTGGCGCCCGCCACCGCCTGCAGCTGCGCCACCATCTTCATGCTGTGCAGCGGCACCACGCGGTCGTCGTGGTCGGCGGTGGTGATGAGGATGGAGGGCAGCTGGTCGGTGAGGGAGGGCGGCGCGCGCACGTTGTGCAGCGGCGAGTAGCGCATCACGTTGGCAAAATCGTCCGCCGAATCCTCAGTGTAGCCGTACTCGCCACGCCACAGCGCGCCCACCGTGAACTTGTGGAACCGCAGCATGTCGGCGACCGGCACCTGCGCCACCGCGGCGCCGAAGCGCGCCGGCCACTGCAGCGCGCATGCCAGCGCCAGCAGGCCGCCGTTGGAGCCGCCCATGACGCCCAGCCGGCGCGGCGTCGTGATGCCGGTCTCCACCAGCCACGATGCCACCGCCGCCAGGTCGTTGAACACGTTCTGCTTGTTCAGCCGGCTGCCCGCCACGTGCCACGCCTCGCCGTACTCGCCGCCGCCGCGCAGGCACGCCAACACGAACACGCCGCCCACATCCCCCAGCCACGCCAGCCGGATGGCGGAGAAGGTGGGCTGCAGCGACACGTTGAAGCCGCCGTAGCCGTACAGGAGGGTAGGCGCGGGCCCTGCCGCCGCCGCCGCCGCCCCGCCCGCCGGCCGCTTGCGCACCACAAACACGGGCAGCTTGCCAGGCGTGCCGTCCGGCAGCGGCACAAAGTGGCGCGACGCCTCGTAGTCGGCGGGGTCAAACCCGGGCAGGCGCGTGGCGTACCACTGCGTCGCCGCCGGCGGTGCACCCGCGGTGTGTGGCCCGGACCCCAGCGCCAGTCGTGTGGTGGCGCCCGGCAGCAGCGGCGACACAAACTTGAGGCACGCGACGTCCTGGTCGCGGCGGCCGGAGAACGAAACGATGGTGGAGGCGGGCGGGCACGGCACGTCCCACAGGCGCGCCAGCGGCCCGGCGCCCCTGCCATCCAGCCGGAACGCCGCCACCTCATTGCACACGTCGCGCATGTAGCAGGCCATCAGCACGTCGCCGCCCACCGCCACCGCCCAATCCAGCACCGCCTCGCCGTCCGCCGCCACGGCGTCCGTCACGGCCGGCGTGGCGCCGTCGGCCGCTGCGCCGGAGGCCGGCGACGGTGTATGCGGCGCGTCAGGCGGGAAGGCGAGGTTGACGAGGCGGTAGTTGGGCGCCGCCAGGTTGGTGCGCAGCACAAAGTGCGGCCCGTCGTTGGCAACGTAGTCGTACTCCGCCTCAAAGTTGTCAATGGGCCGCACGAGCGGCAGGTAGGGGTAGGCGTCGGCAGCGGGCGGGACGCCGCCCGGCGGCACCGCCAGCGGGCGCGCAGACGACGACCGCCAGGCGGCCCACACGGATGGCAGGTGCGCGTAGTAGAGGCGGGACACGGGGTCGGTGCCCTTGCGCGTGGACAGGAGGAGGTACGCGCCGTCGTCCGTCACCTCCACGCCAAACCGCCACACAGGGTTGGCCGGGTCGGCGTACACCAGCACGTCCTCCGCGGCGTCCGTGCCCAGCACGTGGTACGCCACCATGCAGTGGGTCGTAGCCGCCGTCTCCGTGCCCGCCGACGCCGCGCCGCCGCCGCCCGCCACCGTCGGCGGTGCGGGGTGCCGGCTGTAGAAGAACCCCGCATTGTCGTGCGTCCACGCGATGCTGGTGAACTTGGTCCACGGCACCACGTCCGCCAGCTGCCGCCCCGTCGCCGCCTCCCGCACGTACAGCGTCTGCCAGTCACTGCCGCCCGTCGCCAGGCCGTACGCAAAGTAGCGGCCGTCCTCGCTAAAGGAGCTGCTGCCCAGCGACGTCGTGCCCGCCGGGAACTCGGCATTCAGGTCCAGCAGCGGCGTGGCGGTGTCCCACGCGCCGTCCGGCAGCGCCGCGGCGTCGCCGCCGCTGCCCGCCGCCAGCCGCAGCAGCACGTCCTGGTTCTGCAGGCCCGTGTTGCGGTGGATGTACCACGCGTCGCCGCGCCGGTACGGGCACCCCACGCGCTCGTAGTTCTGCAGCGCCGTCAGCCGCTCCCGCAGCGCGGCGCGCGAGCCGCCAAAGGCGCGGAAGTACGCGCTCGTCACGCCGTTCTGCGCTTCCACAAACGCGCGCGTGGCGGGCGCGTCAGGGTCCTCCAGCCACCGGTACGGGTCTGCCACCCGCACGCCGTGCAGCTCCTCCACCACGTCGCCCTTGGCCACCTCGGGGTACGTCAGCCGACCCGGTGTTGGCACCGGCACCGGTGCAGCAGCAGCGGCGGCGGGGGAGGGGGAGGCGGCAGCAGCGGCAGCCATTGCAGCGGTACTGGGATGGGTGAGAGCAGTGGGTAAACACACAGCGAGGCAGGGCAGCGGCCGCACGTTGCGCAATGCAGCAGCGGCAGCGGTGGTGAGGTCTGCAGTAGGGCGGTGGGTGGGATGGGATACACAAATGGGTGAGTGCACTACAGCGATCACAACGGCAGCAGCTGCTGCCTCGTCACTGCTGCCACCTTCCCCTGTGCATCTCCCCCTCCTCCCCTTCCTCGCCCTCCCCTGCCCCTGCACTGTAACTTCCCCACCTCCCCTTCCTCGCTCATCAACTGCCGCCTGCCACTCAGCACTACAACACAGTCGACCACCTGCCACGTCACCAGCACAACACGACAAAAGGGGAGAGTCGAGAGACAAGATGAGGAGAAGCGAGAGGAGAGCAAGAGGAGAAGAGAGGGGAGGCGAGAGAAGCGTGGATACACCCGACAAAATAAAATACAAAACAAATTTGTTACGCCATAAAATCACGCAGAGTACGTACAGCGTGTTACCAGCATTGCGTCCACGGTGCTATTTTTGTGCGTACGCGCCGCGTTTGCATTATCGTATTTCGGATTTTCGACCCTTCTACCGTACCCTTCTCTCGACTTTCTCTCTCTCTCTCCTCTACTACTGGTTCTACTCCTCGTGTTTGCAGCATGAAATGTCACAATCAACGCAGCCGACAAGGCATGAACAAGGGGGGAGGAATTAAAAAGCGGCGCAGAAGCAAAGGGGGGCAGTTTACTACAATAGGGGCTTGCGGTAGTGTGTGTTTGTGTCTGTTTGTGTGTGTGTAGTTTCGCGTAGTTCTCGACGTGACGCGCATGTGTGAGGTACTGATGGCAGCGGTTGGTGAGCACGTGCTCGACACTATTGGCGGCAGACTGGGCAACAAAGCGTGCGCGCACAAGCACGCAGGTGGGCGTATAGGCAGCTGTGTATGATAGGCGAGTGATCTGTCGCTTTTTATGCCGTGGCTGTGAGTGATATCCGCCGCTTGTGCCCCTCCACTTCGTGACTGGCGGCGCGGCACTATGGAGTCCACCGCCTCCACCAAAGGGGCGCCGCTGCTGGTGGAGGATGACGCGGATGACAGCGTGGTGCCGGGGCCGGTGACAGGACCTGGTATGCCTGACTTGCCGGCGCCTGCTGAGCCACCTGCCGCGCCGCCGCTGCTGGTGCGCGCGGTGAGTGAGGGCAGCTCGACGGCGTCGTTCGAGGACGGCGACACGCCTGCGCCACCCTCTGCCTGGTCGGCCATCCCACGCTTTGTATTCACCTACATCCTGCCGGTGCTGATCAAGGGCGCACGCCGTGGTCGGCTGGAGTTCCGTGACCTGCCGCGCCTGGAGCGGGATGATGAGCCGTACGTCGTGTTTGCAGACTACGTGGCGGCATTCGGTGCGGCGCCCACACACCTGTGGCGCGCCACCTGCTGTCTGCGCGCACGCAAGTTTATTTACTCTGGCTTCCTGCTGGCGGTGCAGGAGGTGGGCCTGCTGGGCGCGCCGCTGGTCATCCAGCAGCTGCTGACCGTGATGGAGACGACCGACACCGCAGCCAACCCGCTGCCAGCGTACCTGTGGGGGTTCGCCCTCTTTGGCGCCGTGCTGGCGCAGTGCCTCACCATCCACCGCTTCTGGTACGAGTCGGCAGTAGTGGGCCTGCACCACCAGCTGGCTACCTCCACCGCGGTGTACACCAAGGCGCTGCAGCTATCGACGACGGCGCGCGCAAGCACGACGCGCGGCAAGCTGCAGAACCACATGGCGGTGGATGCCGGGCGCGCGTGTGACCTGTTCCTGTTCCCGTCGGCGCACTGGTTTACATGGGCGGCCGCCATCACCATTGGCGTCGCCATGTACCAGCTGGCAGCGCTGCTGGGCCTGGCAGGCGGCATCGGCGCCGCCAGCCTCCTCATCCTGCTGCCAACCACCACCTACATCATTCGGACGCTGAAGAGCTTGACGACGGAGGTGCAGGCGCGGCGGGACGTGCGCGGCAAGCTCATCACGGAGGCGCTCGCCGGCATCCAGTCTCTGAAGGCGTATGCCTGGATTGCGTGGATGGCACGCAAGGTGGGGGCGGCGCGCGACCGCGAGGCGCTGCCGCTGCGCCGTAAGCAGTACATTGCGGTGGTGGGCGACTTCATTGGGTTTACGGCACCGCTGATCATGCTGTCTGGCACCTTTGCGCTGTACAACTACCTGCACCCCGCCGCCCCCCTGCCGGCGTCAGACGCCTTTGCCGCCATGTCATGGGTGTCCACGCTGCAGTTCCCGCTGCGCGCCCTGCCGTACACCATCACCACGTTTGTTGATGTTGGCATCTCGCTGGGCCGCATCCGCAAGCTGTTCCAGGCGTCCAATGTAGACGTGTCGTCCATGGCGCAGTGGCGGGCACACCTTGCCGCCGTAGCGCCGTCGAATCGTCGCGACGCCTCCTCTAAACCGCCGCCTTCGTCGGCAGCAGCACGTTCGCCTGCCGCTGCTGAAAGGGAGCCGCTGCTGGCGACGAAGCGGGGAGGCGTGACCATTGCGAACCCGGATATTACACCTGCCGCCACCGCCGCCGGCTCCGCCGCCGCCGCCGCCGCTGCGCAGCCGCCGCTTGACATGGCTGACTGGCTGCATACATCGTTGCTGGGTGACGCGGTGGAGCTGTCGCTGTCGCAGCAGGGGCTGCGAGTGCCCGAGTTTGGACGGCACGAGCCAGCACCGCCGCCCGTCTTGCTGCCAGTGCTAGCGCCCGGCGCCGCAGCCATTACCTGCCGTGACGTGACGTACGGCTGGGCGGGCGAGGGGCGGGCGGATGGTGATGAAGACAAGGGCGCTGGCCGCACAGCCACCGCCGCGGCGTCAGAGGCTGCCCCGGCTGCGCTGCCGCCGCACGCGGTTGTGCACAACTTGTCGCTCGCGTGCCCGCGCGGCTCCGTCACGCTGGTGGTGGGTCCCGTGGGTGCCGGCAAGAGCACGCTGCTGAACGGTCTGGTGGGTGAGGCGCTGCGGCTGGGTGGCAGCGCCAGCGTGGCGGGCAGCGTGGCATTTGCGACGCAGACGCCCTGGGTGCTGAACCGCACCGTGCGGGAGAACGTGGTGTTTGTGTCGCCGTTCCGGCCGCGTTGGTACACAACGGTGGTGGCAGCATGCTGCCTGGATGACGACATTGCGTCGTTCCCCAAGGGCGACGTCACGTTGGTGGGTGACGCCGGCATTACGCTGAGCGGCGGCCAGAAGGCGCGCCTGGCGCTGGCGCGTGCCGTGTACGCTGACGCCGACGTGTACATCCTGGACGACGTGCTGTCGGCGCTGGACGCCATCGTGGGCGCGCGTGTGTGGCAGCGCTGCATCGTGGACCTGCTAGTGCGGCGCGGCAAGACGGTGCTGATGGCGACGCACGCGCTGCAGTACACGGCGCGGCGAGAGGTGACGGCGGTGCTTGTGCTGACGCACGGTGGCACGCAGGAGGCCAGCGGCAGCTTTGCCGAGATGGCGGCACGCTGCCCTGTCATGTTTGCAGGCGTGGCGCCGCCGCCGCCGTCTGCAACGGTCGACGCACCGTTGGCCGCCGGGCCGGGCGACGAGCCGTCGGTGCCGCTGCCGGAGGTGTCCACGGTGCTGGTGGACCAGGCGGAGCCGTACTCGACGGGCGCGGTGCGCGCCGCGCACCTGTGGGCGTACCTGCGGTCGTTTGGCTCCCCACTGCTGCTGGCCAGCCTGCTCGGGTTGTATATTGCCTCACAGGCGCTGACGGTGGTTAACACGTGGTGGATGTCAGAGTGGGTGGCTGGCACAGGCGGCAATGGCAACGGGAGTGGGGGCGCATCTGCAGCTGGCGGCAATGGGACGCAGCCGGTGGATGCGTCGTCGTACGTCATTACCTACACTGCGCTGAACGGCGGCTTGGCCCTTGTGACGCTGGCGCGTATGCTCATTCTTACCTATGGCGCGCTGCGGGCGTCAACCACTCTCCACAATGCTGCCTTTGGCGCAGTGATGCACACGACGGCGCGCTTTTTCGCTACCAATCCTGCTGGTCGCGTCCTGAACCGCTTCCTCTCTGACGTGTCGATCATCGATGACACGGTCCGCAACTCCGTTTCCAGCCTCACGATGCTGGTGTTTAACTTTGTGGCGGTGGTGGCGGTCATTGCGTACACCACGCCGCTCTCCCTCATTGCCATCGTGCTGCTGTCAATTGGCTACTACTACCTGGCGCAGCAGTACCGCATCTCGGCGCGCGACATGCGCCGCATGCAGAGCGTCGCCAAGTCACCCGTCCTGGCGCACTTTTCGGAAACGCTGCGCGGCCTGCCCGTCATCCGCGCTTTTGGCCCTGCCGCAGCAACCGCGTTCGTGGGCCGTCACATTACGCTGGCGCGCCAGTTCGCGCGTGCGTGGCTGTCGTACTCCGCTGCCAACGAGTTCATCTCCACGTGGCTGGAAGCGGTGGGGTCGCTGATCGTGCTGTCGGCCGTCATGCTGGCGGTGTATGCCAATACGAAGGGCACCCTGTCTGCCGCCAACGTCGGCTTCCTGGTGAACTACGTGCTGCAGCTGCCCTCCATCCTGATGTGGCTGGTACGTGACACGTCACAGCTGGAGGTGGATGCGGTGTCCATCGAGCGCGTGCGCGACTACGGCGCGCTGCAGGACGAGGAGGGTGCCATGGCGGCACTGAGCGAGGCGGCACACGCGGTCGCGGTGGTGCCGGTGGGCAGTGTGCCGCTGGGTGGGCCGTCGGTGGGCATGCTGGAGCTGCCCACTACCGGCGGTGGTGGCGGCGGCGCAGCGGGCGGCATGTCGTCACTGGGCGGCGCGCCGGCAGCGCTGGAGATGGAGGACGTCTGGCTGCGGTATGCGCCGACCCTGCCGTGGGTGCTGCGCGGGTTCAGCATGCGGGTGCCGGCGGGCGCCAAGGTGGCCATCGTGGGCAAGACGGGCGCCGGTAAGAGCAGCTTCCTGCAGGCGCTGCTGCGCATGTACGGCTACGAGCGTGGCGACGTACGCGTGCACGGTGCAAGTATGAGTGGCATGACTGTTGCGGCAGCGCGCCGGCGCGTGATTGCACTGTTGCAGGATGCTACCCTATTTGCGGCGTCGGTGCGAGAGAACCTGCTCGGTCCGCGCACGCCGTTGGAGGCAGAGCCAGATGGTCGCCGGCGCCACTGGCACGGTCTGCCGCGTGGCGGCACGCGGGCACGCGGCGTGGTGAGTGACGACGAGGTGTGGCGCGTGCTGGAGCGCGTGCACGTGGCAGACGCTGTGCGCCGCATGCCGGGGCAGCTGGATGCGCAGCTGACGGAGCTGGGCGGCAACGTGAGCGCTGGCGAGCGCGCGATGTTGTGCTTGGCGCGCGCGCTGCTCGCACTGGCGGCCGCCGACGCTGCCACCGCCATCTTTGTGGCTGATGAGGCGACGGCGTCGATTGACCACGCGGCAGACGCCATGGTGCACGACACCATCCTGGCGCTGCACACCACCGTGCTGTCCATCTGCCACCGCCTGCGCTACGTGCCGCGGTTTGACTTCGTGGTGGTGGTGGACGCTGGTACCTGCGCCGAGTTCGGCACACCCGCCGCCCTGGCTGCTGACCCGACCTCGCGGTACTCCCGCTTGCGTGCGTCCGCTGTTGAGGACGGCGCCCTTGGCGGCGGCGGCGCCGACGGCGCAACCGGCCATTGAAGTGGGTTTATACATGGCATGCGTGCATTACATTCAATAGCCACTCACATGGCACCAGGGCGCCGTGGCGACGAACCGCGCGTACCGCCAGGCGCGCCGGCTGCGGCAGACGCACTGCCGCCACCGCCCATACCACCGACGCCGGCACCCCCGCCCGCAGAAACAAGCTTCCGGCCAGCATGCGACGCACCCATCGTGCCGGCAACCATGGCTGACAGCCGTTTGAGGGAGACGCGGTCCACCACCGCGCCGGCGCCAGCGCCATGCAGCAGCTTACTGAGGTCAGCGGCGCTCTTGTGCAGGGCCGCCGCCACGGTGTCATCACCGCCGCCGCCACCGCCGCCGCCGCCGCCGCCGCCACCGCCGCCACCGCCGCCACCGCCTGGTGAGGATGGACGGGACGGCATCGCACTGCCGCCGCCACCGTCGCCATCCCCTACCCGCGCGCTGATGCGCACATTGCGGTCGCTGGTGTCTGGTTCCAGCGTCATCATGCGCTGGAACACGCGCGCCGACGCCTTGTCTGACAGCGCGGCAACCGACATGCGGTGTGCGGCGGCGTCCGACTCGGTGACGGGCGGCGCCGTGGTGTCCAGCGCCATGCCTGCCATGCGCGACGACGTGGTGCCAGACACCGCGGAGGCGCCGCCCGGCGCCCCACCCCGCCGCACCTTGGCCTTGGTCTTGGCACTTGTAGCCTGCGCCGCCTCCTCGCGCTCAAACACTGCCGCCAGGTGCGCCAGCAGCTGCCCAATGCGCTGCTCCAGCTGCGTCAGCGCGCGCTCCAGCGCCTCTGGCTGCACCAGCTTCAGGTGCTTGCGCACATGCGGTGACGACCCCTCGCCGTCGCCGCCGTCGGTGCGCGTGGTGCCAGACGCGGTGGGCGGCGGCGACGCCTGGCGCACAGTGCCGCCCGCAGTGCCGCTGCCGGCTGCCGTGCGTGCGGATGCTGCCAGCGCCGCGGCCGCCGCACCGCCGCCTGCAGCGCCAAATGAGCCACGTCGGTGCGGCGCGCCGGCAGCACCCACCCCCTCGTCTGGCGCGCCGACGGAAGCACCCGACGGCACAGCGGCGGCAGCGTCGCCACCGACGCCCGGTAGGGCAATGGGGGCGATCAGCGCCGCTGAAGTCGCAGCAGCGGCAGGCGCGGCGGGTGCGGCGGATGCGGCAGGCGAGGCGGCAGACGGGGAGGACGGGAGGGCGGCTTCCGACGGGGAGCGGTCAAAGTCATCAGGTGCGGGGGCGCCGGCGGTGCCTGCCACCACGCCCACGATGGCGGTGGCCTCCAGACCCACGCGCTCCAGCATCTTGGCGAGGCAGGCGCGGCACTCCTCCAGCGTGACGGACACGCGGTCCAGGCGCTCGCGCGACTCGCGCACGCGCCTGCCCGCCTCCGCCATCTTGCGGTCCTTTTCCTCCGCCGAATTGTACAGCGCGCGCGACTCCAGCGCCGCTGCGCCCGTCGTCTGCGCCTCGTCCAGCGCCCACACCAGCTGGCGGCGCTCGGCGGCCAGCGTGTCCACGCGGTCGCGCGCCGCCTTCATCTGCGCGTTCAGGGTGGCCACCGTCAGGTCGCGCGTCTTGTACTTGTGGATGATGGCGGCCACGTCGGTGAGGCCGGTGGCGGTGCGGATGCGCTGGTACGCGATGGACAGGCGGTCGATGCGGCGCTGGTCGTCGCGCAGGCGGCGCGACAGCATGTTGTTGTACACGTTGCGCACCACAAACAGCTGCTTCAGGCGGTCCTCGCCGTCCTCGTCCAGGTCGCCGCGCGGCATCATGGACAGGTTCTGCCGCTTGCGCTCGCGCTCGTCAAACGCCGCCAGCCGCGCCTCCTGCTCCGCCAGCGTCGCCTCCACCTTGTCCATCTTCACCTTGCGCTGCGCGCGGCCCACCTCCAGGTGCCGCGTCAGCGTGTGCACCAGCGCGATGGCGCGCGTCTTTTGCGCCTGCGACGTGTGCAGCAGCAGCGCCGACGCCTCCGCCTCCGCGTTCAGCGCCTTGGCGTCGCGCCCCAGCCGCTCAATCAGGATCTCCAGCTCCTTCGTCTCGTCGCGCAGCCGCGTGATCATGTACTCGTACATGT
>Ga0066256_1001158_pt3 | contig 19972 bp, 19 predicted proteins | sample ThiBio_1000_biof_FD_87107 | JGI IMG/M metagenome (GOLD analysis project Ga0066256, IMG submission 87107) | Wastewater bioreactor microbial communities from Cape Town, South Africa - Thiocy_expt_1000_biof (version 2) | ecosystem: Engineered > Bioreactor > Thiocyanate-remediating >... | reverse complement strand
TGGACATCCCCGTCATGAGCTCCTTCAATGAGCCGGACGACAATCTGGTGGCACGCATTCGTCCGCAGTCCATCGAAAAAGCCATCCTCGACGTCGGCGCTTCGGAAGACTGCGACGCCGTTTTCGTCTCCTGTACCAGCCTGCGTGTGGCGCGGATTGTCGAACAGGTTGAAAGGAAGCTTGGAAAGCCCGTCACATCGAGCAATCACGCCCTGGCATGGCACATGCTTCGTCTTAGTGGCGTGAACGACTCGATCGAGGGGCTCGGCGAACTGTTCCGGAAGCCGCTGAAGTGACGATCATAGTTTTCCCGCGCAGCACTGTATGAATATCGAGAATGCAAATGGAACAGAGTGATATCGAAACCGACGTCGTGGTGATCGGTTCGGGATCGGGCGCGCTTTCCGCCGCCTTGCGGGCTTCTGCCGGCGGGCTGCGGGTCGTCATCTTGGAAAAGGCTGATGTCATCGGAGGCACGACAGCCATGTCGGGGGCCGGGACGTGGATCCCGGCAAACCATCACGCCCGCAACGCCGGGTTCGGCGACTCGGTCGAGGAAGCCATTGCCTATCTTCGTTCGGCCGCGCCCGGCGGATGGCGCGAGCATGAGGACGCGCTCTGGACGAATTTCGCGATCAATGCGCCCAAGGCACTGAAATTCATCGAGGACACCACACCGCTGGAATTTGCCCTGACCGAGGAGCCGGACGTGTTCGTCGAAGCTCCGGGCGGCAAGAAGGTGGGGCGAATGCTCTCGCCGAAACCACTCAGCAAACACATCCTTGGGAAGTTCAAGAACAAGATCCGCTCGTCGACGCTTCCGCATATCTTCACCTACCAGGAAGTCTACATCGGAGACCTCTATCATCGCCCTATTTGGACCGGGTTCCGGTTCGCCCATAAGCTGGCCTGGCGCCTTCTCACGAAATCGCGCGCGCAAGGCAGCGCCTTGGTGACGGGGCTTCTCAAGGGGTGCCTTGATCAGGGATGCACGATCGAGACCGGAACGCGCGTCACCGAGCTCGTCACAACCGTGGGCGGCTTGGGGGAGACAGGCGTGGACGGCGAAACCGGCGCAGGCCTGCGCCGCTATCGGGCGCTGCGCGGGGTCGTGATTGCAAGCGGTGGCTTCGAATGGAACGAGGAGATGCGGAAAACGTACTTCGCCGGTCCGCTCGATTATCTGGGTAGTCCGCGCACGAATGAAGGCGATGGGCAGAAGATGGCGGCTGCCGTGGGCGCGCACCTCGCCCATATGGACCAGGCGAACGTCTATCCGACGATGCCCACACGCTATGAGGGGAAATCCCACGGCATCCCGCTGATTTTCCAGGCGGAGCATCATGCGATCGTCGTGAACAGACACGGACGCCGCTTCGTCAGCGAGTATGATTTCAACATCGGGGAGGCTATCGACAAGCGCGATCCCAACACCGGAGAAGCGGTTCACCTCCCTGCCTGGGTGATTGCCGACAAGCGTTTTCTCAGCCAGGCGCTTCCCTTCCTCTGGTATTCCCGCAAGGCGCCGAACTGGCTCCGCAAGGCAAGATCACTCGGTGAGCTCGCCCGTCGGATCGGTCTGCCAGCCGCCGAACTCGAAAGGACCGTTGCGCGGTACAACGGCTTTTGCGCAGCGGGTAAGGACCAGGACTTCGGGCGCGGCGAATCCGAATGGGAACAGTTCAAGGCAGGAGGCAAGGATGCCGCGCTCGCGACGGTCGAGAAGGGGCCGTTCTACGCAATGCCTTTCAACCGGTCCATCCTCGGAACCAAAGGCGGCGCCCGCACCAATGAACACGGACAGGTCCTTCGTGAGGATGGAAGCCTGATTTCTGGTCTGTACGCGGCTGGTCTCGCCATGGCGAACCCGATCGGCACTCGTGCCGTCGGTCCCGGAACGACAATCGGACCGAACCTGACCTGGGGCTACATCTGCGGGGAGGCGCTTTTGCGGGACAATCGAGTCCAGGGATAACGCCGCTGAGTCACTGAGCGGCGCCTAACCGCCCGTTTTAGAAAATGCGAGCGCTCGCTCGATTGATAGAGGAGTGGCCAATGGCCTGGGATGATCTGAACGGCAAGACAGCGTTGATCACCGGAGCTTCGAGCGGATTGGGCAAGCATTTTGCTGGCGTCCTTGCCCGCTGCGGGGTGCATGTCGTTCTCGCGGCCCGTAACGAGGCAGCCTTGCAAAATGAGTGCGATGCCATTCTCGCCTCCGGAGGCCAAGCTTCGTTCATCGCCATGGATGTTACAAATCCGGTTTCCGTCGGGCAGGCGTTCGAGAACGCCCGGATGCGCTTCGATATCATCGTGAACAATGCAGGGATCAGCGGCGCCGGCTCGGCCCTGGATATCGAGGAATCGACGTGGGACGCCGTTGTCGACACCAACCTCAAAGGCGTGTTCTGCGTGGCGCAAGCCGGCGCAAGGAAAATGCGGGAAGACAAGCACGGCGGCAGTATCGTCAACATCGCTTCTATCCTCGGCCTGCGCGTGGCCGGGCAGGTCGCCGCCTATACCGCATCCAAAGCCGCCGTCGTTCAGCTCTCGCAGGCTCTGGCACTGGAATGGGCGCGATACGGTATCCGGGTAAACGCACTTTGCCCCGGCTACTTCGAGACCGAGCTGAACAAGGAATTCTTCTCTTCGGAAGCTGGGCAGGCCCTGATCAAGCGTATTCCTCAGCGCCGGCTCGGCCGTCTGGAGGAACTCGACGCACCGCTCCTGCTGCTATGCTCGCAGGCTGGCAGCTTCATAACTGGCGCGACCCTTGCGGTAGACGGCGGCCATCTGGTTTCCAGCCTTTAGGGCGTCTCCACCCTTCATCGCCGACTTTCACTAACACTCTGTTTTCTCCCATTTCCCGCGAATTGCCCTGAAGGATTAATGCTATGGACTTCACGATTTCGAAAGAGCTGGATGACCTGCGCAGCCGCATTGCGGCGTTCGTAGCCGACAACGTCCTGCCGCTCGAAAGCAACCCTGACGCCTATGACGAGCACGGCAATATCTCCACGCGTCATTTGGGACCTCTGCGCGAAGAGGCCCGTCAGGCGGGTCTATGGTGCCTGCAACTTCCACGGCCGGACGGTAAATTTATCGGCCGTGTCGGCATGGCGGTTTGCTACGAAGAGATGAACCGATCGATCTTCGGTCCGGTCGTCTTCAACTCGGCTGCTCCCGACGACGGCAACATGATGGTCATGCATCAGCTGTGCCGACCCGACCAGCGCGAGAAATGGCTACAGCCGATCGTCGAGGGGAAAGTGCGTTCGGCATTCGCCATGACGGAGCCGAGCCCAGGCGGCGGCTCAGACCCGTCAATGATCCGGACCACGGCGAAGAAGGTCGGCAATCGCTATGTGCTTCATGGCCGGAAGTGGTTCATCACCGGTGCGCAGGAGGCTGCACATTTTATCGTCATCGCCAGGACGTCGGATGATCCTCGTTCGGGGCTGTCCGCGCTCATGTTCCACAAGGATCAGCCCGGCTGGCGGATCGTCCAGCGGATACCCATCATGGGGCCTGAGGAGCATGGCGGGCATTGCGAAATCGAGTTCGATGGACTGGAGATTCCCGAAGAGGATCTCCTGCTCGAAGAGGGAAGGGGGCTGAAGGTCACCCAGGTCCGGCTCGGACCGGCGCGTCTCACGCATTGCATGCGCTGGCTGGGCCTGTCGAAGCGTGCTGTGGAGATCGCCGTGGACTATGCCGAGCGGCGCGAAGGCTTCGGCGTGCGCCTTGCCAACCGTGAAAGCATCCAGATGATGCTGGGGGATCTGGCGATGGGCATCGAGGTCGGACGACTGCTGGTGATGAAGGCCGCATGGGAATTGGACCAGGGCAGCTTTGCCAAGAAGGAAGTCTCCATGGCCAAGATCCATGTCGCAAACCTGCTTCACAAGGCGGCCGACACCGCGATCCAGATCAACGGCGCTCGGGGATACTCGACGGACACTGTGCTCGAATGGATCTATCGTTACGCGCGGCAGGCTCGCTTGGTCGATGGGGCGGACGAGGTGCATAAGATGGTGCTGAATCGTCACCTCGCCGATGAGCGGCGCGATTTCTGGCGCTGGAACACTGGTGAAACCCAGACTGCGATCAAGTGACCGGGGCGAAAGATGAACCAAGTTTCAGAAATGCAGGCTGGCGCCCAGGCAACCGAGTTCGATAGGGATAAGCTGCACAGGTTTCTCGATGCCACATTTGGCGCGAGCAAGGATTTCAGCCTTACACGGGTCAGCGGAGGGCAGTCCAATCCGACATTCTTCGTCGAGCACGGCGACAGGCGGATGGTCTTGCGCAAGAAGCCGCCGGGGCAGCTTCTTCCTGGAGCCCATGCGATCGAGCGCGAGTATCGTGTGATCTCGGCTCTTTCGTCGCAAACGGACGTGCCTGTGCCGGCGCCTATCCTTCTTCACGAGGATAGCGAGCTTCTCGGAACGCCGTTCTATCTGATGGAGCGTGTCGAAGGAAGGGTATTTTCCGATTGCGCGTTGCCGGAGGTTGCCGCCGAAGAGCGGGCGGGCTTCTACTTTGGAATGGCGGAGGCGATGGCGAGGCTGCACGCCGTTCAGCCAGAGGAGATCGGGCTTTCGGACTTCGGTCGCCCTGGAAACTATTTCGACCGGCAGATCGCCCGTTGGACGAAGCAATGGGTCGAATCGCCCAGCGAACGTATCCCCGCGCTTGACGAGCTGTCACGGTGGCTTCCGGCAAACCTCCCGGATGACGACGGCGGCACATCGATAGCGCATGGCGATTTCCGTTTGGGGAACATGCTGTTTCATCCGACCGAGCCGCGCGTTGTGGCAATCCTCGATTGGGAATTGTCGACTTTGGGGCATCCTCTGGCGGATCTTGGTTTTTGCTGCATGCCTTGGCACACTGCACCATCGGAGTATGGCGGGATTCTCGGCCTGGATGCCGCAGCTCTTCGCCTGCCGACTGAAGGACAATTCATCGAGCACTATTATCGGCACGCAATTCCGACATCGCCGCTGCGGCGTTTCCATGTTGCCTTCGCGCTTTTCCGGTTTGCGGTCATTTGGGTTGGCATCGCCGATCGTGTTCGGGCGGGCAATGCCGCCGCTCACGATGCGTCCGAGGCGGGTCCGCTCGCGGAGAAGTTCGCTCTGCGCGGCCTCGAAGTTGCGACTGGCCGGCAAGGTTTCGCCGAAACCGGCGGCGGCGCCGGGCCGGTTTAAGGCATACGGATCGAGACGACCGTCAACCGGTGCGTCCGAAAAATATGCGGGCGAGACCTTCCTTCGTCACCTCAACGGCATGAGCCGAACTCATGATGATATGCCTCTCGATGAGCGCGCCGCCAACGTCCTCGTCGCGTCGCGTCAGGGCGTCGATGATAGCGGCATGCTCGTCATATGTGCTGCCGCGTCGCCGCTTGCTTTCCAGATCGATCACCCGGAAAAATCGAATTCGGTCATTGATCTCACCGATGGCACGGATCATCTCTGAATTCTGGCTCAGTTCGACGATCGCGAGGTGAAAGGCCTCGTCTGCCTTGGCGACCTGCGTCCAATCGACCGCACTCATATCGTCGAGTTTTCCGCCGCTGTTCGTCCAAACCGCCGCGGCTGCCGCGATTTCCTTATCGCTGCCGGGTTGGCACGCCCATCGAAACGCGCCGCGCTCGATCGATGCCCGCAGTTCGTAGAGAGCCTGAACGCTTTCAGGCGCAAGTTCGCGGGAGTAAAACCCTTTGTTCGGAACGAAGGTCATGAAACCGTCTCGGACAAGACGATTGAGGCTTTCGCGCACCGGCGTCCGCGAGCAGCCGAGCCTGGCGGCGAGTTCGACTTCGTTCACACGTTCACCTGGCTTGAAACGATATTCGACCGCAAGTTCCTTGATGGCCTCGTAGACACGATCGACAACGTCGGCCGGACGGGCTGGCTTTTGTGCCTTTACTTGAGTGGATGAGCGCATGCCGGAAAGTGCCTCGTTCGGATCGCCGCCTTGACGGAAGCATTTGATTTGGATCGGTTGTATCCAGATTTGTCTTTAACGGCACGTAGAATCGATGCCAAGCCCGGATTCGCCGGCCATGAAGGCCAACTCGAGCTTCCTGAGGCGGCGCGGGTGCCGGCCGGTGGACGGCCGGCACGATCGTCAGATATGCAGCGCCTGTCCCAGTGAGCGCAACGCCGCTTCCTGGAAGGCTTCGCTCTGGGTCGGATGCGCATGGATCGTCCCGGCGATATCCTCAAGGCGAAGCCCCGCTTCGATGGCCAGCGCAAATGTCGCCGACATCTCCGATATGCCCGCGCCCACGGCCTGAATGCCGAGAATGATGTGGTTGTCCTTACGCGCAACGATCCTGACGAAACCGTCCTCGCGCTCGGTGGTCATCGCGCGACCATTGGCCTCGAACGGGAAGGTGCTGACGATCGTCTCCACGTCTGTAGCATCTTCGGGCAGCGCACCGACCGAGACCAGTTCGGGATCCGTGAAGCAAACCGCCGGAATGCACCGCTTATCCCAGTCGCGCTTGTGACCGGCGACGATTTCGGCAACCATTTCGCCCTGTGCCATCGCGCGATGCGCCAGCATCGGCTCGCCGGTGACGTCACCGATGGCGAAGACGCCGCGCATCGAAGTCCGGCAGGAGCCATCGATCTTGATGAACTTTCCGTCCATCGTCAGCGACAGGCGTTCGAGATCGAAGCCTTGCGTGCGCGGCCGGCGGCCGACGGTCACGAGGATTCTCTCAGCCTGAACCGTTTCCTCCTTGCCGTCGACTTCCACGACCAGGCCGCCGCCTTGTGCCCGGCCTTTGGCCTTGGCGTTGGTCATGAGGCGAATGCCAAGATGTCCAAGCCGCTGGCTGACCGGGCGAACAAGTTCCGCGTCATAGATCGGCAGAACCTGCGATGCCGCCTCGATGACGGTAACCTGGCTGCCAAGTTTCTGGAACGCAATTCCCAATTCCAGCCCGATATAGCCACCGCCAACAACGGCGAGGCTATCGGGAACCGTCTTCAACGAAAGCGCCTCCGTGGAAGACAGGATATCCCCGCCGAAGGGAAGGGATGGCAGTTCGACCGGCGCCGAGCCGGTGGCGATCACGACATTCTCCGCGGAGATCTGCACCGGGCCATCGGCAGTGTCGACCACCACGGTCTTTCCGTCGAGGATTTTGGCCTCGCCTTCAATGAGCTTGACCTTCGCCTTCCGGAACAGTCCCGCGACGCCTGTGTTGAGCCTTTGAACGATTCCGTCCTTCCAGGCGGTGGTCTTGCCGAGATCGATTTCCGCGCCTGAAGCGGAAATCCCGATCGAATGACCGTTCTCGAGCGAACGGAGCTTATAATATTCGTCTGCCGCGTGGATGAGCGCCTTGGAAGGGATGCAGCCGACGTTCAGGCACGTTCCGCCCGGTTTTTGCGGATCGACGACGATCGTGTCGATGCCGAGCTGGCCGGCCCGGATCGCGCAGACATATCCTCCGGGACCGGCGCCGATGACGAGCAGTTTGCAGGAGAGCTTGTTCATTCGCTTACGTCTCCAGGAAGAGCAGGGCCGGATTTTCCAGAAGTTCCTTCATCCGGTTGATGAAGACGGCCGCGTCGTAGCCATCAACGATGCGGTGATCGAAGCTGCAGGAAAGGTTAATCATCTTTCTCGGCACGAAGGTCGATGTCGTCGCATCCCAGACAGGGCGGATCGCCATCTTGTTGACACCGACGATGGCCACCTCCGGATGGTTGATGATCGGCGTGAACACGATGCCACCGAGAGCGCCAAGCGATGTGAGGGTGATCGTCGAGCCGGTCAGTTCATCCCGGCTGGCCGTTCCATCGCGAGCGGCTTTCGAGACGCGCAGAACCTCGTCCGCATTGCCCCAAAGACTATTTGCCTCCGCATGCCGGACGACCGGAACGAGCAGGCCGCCGCCCGTTTGTGTGGCGACGCCGATATGCACGGCGCCGAAACGGCGCACGATGCCCGCTTCGTCGTCGTAATGGGCATTGCAGACCGGCAGATCGGCGAGCGTGCGAACCATCGCCTGCATGAGGAAGGGCAGGACCGTCAGCTTCGTGCGGTCACCCTTGGCGTTCAGTCTGGCCCGCAACTCTTCGAGAGCGGTGACATCCACCTCCTCGACGCTGGAGATATGCGGAATATTGCGATTGGCAAGCGACATGCGCTCGGCGATCTTGCGGCGAAGACCGATCACCTTGATCTCGCTCACATCCGTCTTGGGGCGTTTACCGCCGCCGGACACGGGTGAATCCTGCCCGCCGCTTGCGAAATAGCCGTCTAGGTCCTCATGCGTGATCCGTCCGCCCGGCGCCGTGCCGCGAACGCGGCGCAAGTCGATACCAGCAGCTCGGGCGCGGGTTCTGACCGCAGGCGAAGCAAGGGGCTTTTCACCTTCCGGCCGCAGCGGCCCGTTGATCTGTTCGGGGCGCGCGGGCGCTGGCGCGACGGATGAAGGCACGGTTGCGGGTTTGGCCGCAATTGGCGGCTTTTCCGGCTCCGGGGCCGCTTCCGCCTTTGGAGCCGGTGCCTCCTCGGTGGAAGCTTGGGCTACCTCATCCATATTTCCCGCGCCATCGATCTCAAGCCGGATCAGTTCCGACCCGATGGCCATCAGAGTACCGGGCTCGCTGCCGAGCCAGACCACTTTGCCGGAAATCGATGTCGGGATCTCGACGGTCGCCTTGTCGGTCATCACGGCGGCGAGGAGATCGTCCTCGCGCACTTCATCACCGATATTTACGAGCCATTCGACCAGTTCGGCCTCGGCAATGCCTTCGCCGATATCCGGCAAGCGGATAGAGTAAATGCCCATCTCAGGCCTCCATGATTTCGGTAAGAGCAGCGGCGACGCGCGCGGGGCCGGGGAAGTAGCTCCATTCGTGGACCTAAGGATAGGGCGTGTCCCAGCCGCAGATGCGCGTGACAGGCGCTTCGAGATGGTAGAAGCACTCCGCCTGGACGAGCGCCGCCAGCTCGGCTCCGAAGCCGGAGGTCAAGGTCGCCTCATGGACGACGGCGCAGCGACCGGTCTTTTTCACCGATTGCACGATAGTGTCGAGGTCGAGCGGCAACAGCGTCCTGAGGTCGATCACCTCGGCATCCACGCCACTTTCCTCCGCCGCGGCCTCGCAGACATGGACCATTGTGCCATAGGCCAGAACCGTCACGGCGGACCCTTCACGATGAATGGCGGCCTTTCCGAACGGTGTCGTGTAATAGCCGGGATCGACCTCGCTGAGGGGATGCGCTTTCCACGGCTTCACCGGACGGTCGTGGTGACCGTCGAAAGGCCCGTTATAGATGCGCTTCGGCTCGAGAAAGATCACAGGATCCGGTTCCTCGATGGCCTGAAGCAGCAGTCCCTTGGCATCCTGCGGATTAGACGGAATGACAACCTTCAAGCCTGGAATATGCGTAAACAGCGCCTCCGGGCTCTGGCTGTGGGTGAGACCGCCGAGAATGCCGCCACCGGTCGGCATGCGTACGACGATGGGGCAGATAGCATCACCTGCGGAGCGATAACGCATGCGCGCCGCCTCGGAGACGATCTGGTCATAAGCAGGATAGACATAGTCGGCGAACTGGATCTCGGCGACCGGCTTGATGCCGTAGGAAGCCATGCCGATGGCCGTGCCAACGATACCCTGCTCGCTGATTGGCGTGTCGAAGCAGCGAGTCTTGCCATACTTTTGCTGCAGGCCGACCGTGCAGCGGAACACCCCGCCAAAGTAGCCGACATCCTGTCCGAAGACGACCACCCGGTCGTCTCGTCCCATCGCCACGTCCAATGCGTTGCGGATGGCCTCAACCATAGTCATCTGGACCATATCAGAACCCCATTTGCTGGCGCTGCCGAACAAGATGCGGGGGCATCTCGGCATAAACGTCTTCGAACATTGTGCTGACCGACGGCCGATCACCGGAATGCAGGGTGCCGATCGCTTCAGCTTCCTTCTGCACGGCGATGACCTCGGCCAGGATTTCCGCTTCCGCCTGGGTGTGCCGCTCCTCCGACCAGATGCCCTTGGCAATGAGATATTGCTTGAAGCGGGCAATGGGTTCTCCGAGCGGCCAGGCGGAAACCTCCGAGGCCGGTCGATAGGCGGAAGGGTCATCGGTCGTGGAATGTGCGCCGCCGCGATACGTCACATACTCGATCAGCGTCGGACCGAGATTGAGCCTAGCGCGCTCGGCCGCCCACTTGCCGGCGGCGAACACCGCCAGATAGTCGTTTCCGTCGACCCGCAAGGACGGGATTCCGTAGCCATGGCCGCGCGCGGCAAAGGTATCGGAGCCGCCGCGGGCGATGCCCTGGAACGTCGAGATGGCCCATTGATTATTGACGACGTTGATGATGACCGGCGCATTGTAGGTGGAGGCGAACAGCAGCGAGGTCGGGAAATCGCCCTCCGCGGTCGCGCCGTCGCCAATCCAGAAAGCGGCGATCTTCGTATCGCCCATGATTGCGGAGGCCATGGCCCAGCCCACCGCCTGGGTGCATTGCGTGCCGAGATTGGCGGAGTGCGAGAAGAAGCCATGTTCGAGCGAGGAATAGCAGACCGGCACCTGGCGACCCTTGTTCGGATCCCCGGTGTTCGAATAGATCTGATTGACCATCTTGATCAGCGGATAGTCGCGCCCGATCAGGAGACCCGCCTGTCGGTAGTACGGATAGTTCATGTCACCGGCATCGAGCACCTGGGAGAAGGCGCAGGAGATCGCTTCCTCGCCGACATGCTGCATATAGAAGGACGTTTTCGACTGGCGTTGCGCGGTGAGCATCCGCGCGTCGTAGGCGCGCAATGTGAGCATGTGACGTAGCCCCGTCAGAAGAGCTTCGTCGGGTAGATCAGGTGCCCACGGGCCGACCGCGCGGCCCTCGTCGTCCAGCACGCGGATCAAGGTGAAAGCCAGATCGCGGATCTCCGATTGATCCGCATCGACCGGCGGGCGCCGAACAGATCCCGCGGCGGGGAAAACCATCCAGGAAAAGTCTGGAGTTTCCCCCGGCCGAGCTCCCGGCTGGGGTACGGTAAGCACCAGTGGCGTTCGTTTCTCCATCTCTCTCCTCCGGGGTCAACAGCGACTTTGCGCTCGAGTGATGGATAATTCTATATGTGATGCACAAGTGTATCCACAAGGAAAATCTTTTGTGCGTTTTCCAGTTTCGACAGAGGTAGGCGACGCCACGCCACCGTGGCGCGTGGTTGTGGATGATCGATGGAGCATCGCAGGGGAGGCAGTCAGCAACGGACAAAGGCCGGTCCGCTCATGCTCATGACCGCATTTATGTCGGTCGCCGGCGTCCCTCGCGGCATGGACGTGTAAGAGGTGAACGCGCCGCGCTGGGAGCATTACTGCCCTTTGTCTCGATCTCCCATGATCCTTAAATAGGCTTCGAACAACGCGATGTGATTGGCATTCAATGAGAGAGTGGGCCTCGTTTCTCGCCGCTTCTCGCATCCCTCTAGGAAGTCCGCACTGCGACGGATCCCCTCCTTGGGGCCGCCCGCCGCAAGGATCATATACCGCCGATAGGCGACACTGGCATCGTTGTCTGGAACCAGCCAGTCGAAAGGGCGCGATGCAAGCTGTTCGAAGAGCAGGATTCGCGTCGAAGTAGAGAGATTTCCAAGTATCTTTGTCGAGGCGGTTTCCGCAATAGCTGGCGCGCGCAAGACGCGATAAATCAGGCCCTTTGCTGCCGCTGAGCGCGTGGCCGTCTCCACCCTCATTATATCCGCGATAACAGACTCCAACTGCCGAGCTGCTGTCTTGACCTTAGGGGCCGCCGCCGTCCGCAAGTCAAACTCGCATCGCACGCACAAATGCTGGGGAACAAGTTCCCCCTGGTCGAAGGACGCGATGCCGCTGCGGCATTTCGGGCATCGATCGCGAAGGCCTCGACGATGGACGAAACAGGATATGCGTGACGACAGCCGCCATTGCTTGCGGAAGTAGGAACTTTCGTTGTCACTCGGCATTGTAACGGGACCCCGTATCGGCTCCCAAAAGGGGCTCTGACGCAATCTCGATGACATCACGGCACTCCGACGATGCGCGCTTCAAGCAGATCGAGCTTTCCGCGCCCGTACATTTGATGGGATGGACGGCCTCTGCTCCCTCACCGGCAGTGCTAAACTTGCTGCCGTTGATTGCGCAACCCAGAGGAGTCGTTCTGATGCAAATTGTTACGATAGGCTTGGATATCGCGAAGAATGTCTTTCAACTTCACGGCGTGGATGCCGCGGGTGACGTGGTGTTGAGGCGGAAGCTGCGCCGCAGCGAAGTCCGAATTTTCTTTTCACGCCTGACACCTTGTCTCATAGGAATCGAAGCATGCGCAACTTCGCACTACTGGGCCAGAGAGCTGGTGAGCCTGGGACATTCCGTTCGGCTAATTCCGCCTTCGTACGTGAAGCCTTATGTCCGGCGTGGAAAGAACGATGCCGCCGATGCTGCGGCCATTTGCGAGGCCGTCGCCCGGCCGACTATGCGTTTCGTGCCCGTTAAATCCGTTGATCAACAGGCTGTCCTTGTGCTCCATAGAAGCCGAGATCTCCTGGTAAAGCAGCGGACGATGCTGATTAATGCACTGCGATGCCATCTCGCGGAATTCGGCATTGTCGCGGCTCAAAAGCGAACCGGGCTTGCAGAACTCGTCGCCTGCGTCGAGGAGGGCGTTGATGATGATTTTCCAGAACTACTTCGGCGTGGACTTAACCCCCTAATCCACCAGCTCAAACAAATTCAGGCGCAGATTCTGCAACTCGAGAAAGAAATCGAGACTTGGCATCGATACAATTCGATCAGCTGCCGCTTGGCGACGATTCCCGGTGACGGTCCGATCATCGCATCCGCCATCGCAGCGACAATGCTTGATCCAGCGCATTTTCGCAGCGGCCGCGAATTCGCCGCTTGGCTTGGGCTTGTGCCAAGGCAGAATTCGAGCGGCGGCAAGGAACGCCTCGGTCGAATATCGAGGCAAGGCAATAGATATGTTCGCCGTCTCCTGGTGATCGGGGCCACCGCAGTTCTGCGCCATGACAGGCGTCGAACATCGGGAATCGGATGGATGCGAGCACTTCTGGAAAGAAAGCCGGCCCGGCTTGTGACAGTGGCTCTTGCCAACAAAATGGCCCGCACGGCTTGGGCCTTACTGGCTAGAAACGCGGATTATCGAGTCCCGACAACGGAATAGGAGACCGGCTGTAAAATTCGATTGCAAGTGCTGATCATGACGTGACAATGACCGGTAGACCCCAAGTAGGAGAACCCGTTCCAAGCGAAAGCAGCATAGACTGCGGACATTTGATTGGGACCTGACTTGCGGATCACATCAGGGCCAGTGGCCATGTGAGCCACGTCAACAGGCCGGACACATGACTGCACCCACCGGTGCTATGCCACGAAAGATTCCGCTTGCAACGCAGAGGCCGTCCACACATGCCGTTTGATGAGCTTGAGCTTTGTGATCTGGCCTTCCGTCTGGCCGTTCGACCATAGGGAGGTTATCGCATTCTGGATTGCGGCTCGGTCTCGGATAACGCCATTTGCGAATGATGCGACCAGGCTTTTCGCCGCGCGTTCGGTCCAGGCCTCCAGATCACCGGAGGACTTGCGGCGCAACATGCCATGGAAGCTCTCGACGACATCCCTGGCCTCCACAAGGTCCGGCAGCCTCTCTTCGATGGCGGCAACCGTCATCGTTTGAGCCTTGGTCAGGTTGTTGCGCTCGAGGGTCATCAGGCGAACGACGGTACGCGCGGCGGGAGCATAGCCGAGTCCGCTTTCAGCCTTTTCTGCCCGTCTTCGTCTCGTTGCCCATTCGGTGACAACACGCAGGCCTCCGCCAAAACCAGTCAGCCGAAGCCTCCGCCACAGTTCGGCACCATTACGCAATCCAACATCCCATTGAGCTTCAAGCCAAGGCAGGTGCGGTTCGAGAGAGGTTTGCCGGACCCGGAAGATGTCTGTCCGCTGACCACGAACGACACTGCGGACCAGCTTTCGGCTATGCCCAGTTCGGCGCACAATTTCCTTGATGGAGGCACCATCGGCGACGAACCCGCGGATAACGGCATTTGCCTCTTCGCGCCGCAGATATCCCTCGTATTGCAGCCGCTCAGCGGCAGTCAGAAGTTTCGGATTTACGGTTGCAGTGCCGATCGCCATCCGGACCTGCCGCATCGATTTGCGAACAGCGTCGAGAAAGGCGTGGCTGGCGTTTTCCATCAGATGCCAACGGTCGGCAACCTGATCAGCGTGTGGGAGAGCTCGTGCGACGGCCTGCGCATATCCACCGCCACGGTCTCTTGCGACGATCTCGATCTGCGGTTGCTGGATCAGCCAGGCCTCGGCGGTCGCCTGTTCCCTGTCGGATAACAATGCGATTGTTCTTCGGCGTTCAAGATCGCAAATGATGGTGCCGTATCGATGATTGCGTCGCCAGGCCCAGTCATCAATGCCGATGACGTTCGGTGGTATCGGCGCAGGGCGGTCGTATCGGCGAACGGTTCGCAGCAGCGTATCATTGCTCACCGGGAATCCGAGACGATCTGCAAATCGGGCCGCCGGACGACCACCCAATGCGAGAGCGAGATGGCGAACCAGACAGTCCAGGCGTGCTGTCCGGCGAGCCATGGGGCGAATTACATCGTCGCCGAAGCGCTCGGCGAAAATTTTTCGGCGGCAGTTGCCGGCACTACAGACGAAGCGTCTGACGGTCAGATGAAGTTCGAGCCGCCGACCCGCACACGGCAGATCGACAAGCATCCGAGGATAGCGACTATGAACGCGCCGGGAGACGGTTCCACAGTGGGGGCACCTACATTCTTGTGACCGGCCAGACGCGACGACAACGATCGCGCCAGCCGCATCGTACACTGCTTCAACGTTGAATTCGGCGGGGGTCAGATCGGAAGGTCGAAATCGGGTCCGCATGGCGCTGATTCTCCAGAAGAAACCACGCCAATTGAAGCCTAAACATCATCGAGATTGAGTCAGAGCCCCATTTCGATGCCGATCACCCCATTTGCGGGGTCCTTATTCCATGCTTAATCACAACGGGATCGAAGACGACATCTTCTCGTTCCCAGCTTCTGGGATGACGAGCAATGATCTCGCCGCGGCAGCCGATCACCACCTCATTGACATAGCCCCGGACCCAGACGTCCTGATGGCCGTAGGCGACCGGTACGGAATAGTCGTTCGTCTTGTAGCGCACCAGCGACTGGGCTGTCACAACAGCGCTGGCCTGGTCGCAGGCATCAAACGGCGACGCCGGCAAGGGACGCATGGCCGCAAGATCGCGCTGCAGCCGTTCGCCAATCGTCTCGCTCTCGCCCCGCAGCTTGTCGCGCTGGCGTTTGCGGCACTGCTCCTCAAGCCAGACGTTGAACGCATCCCATGTCATAAACTGCGGAATCGGAACCATGAAGTTGCGCCGGGCATAGCCAACGAGACCTTCGACGTTCCCCTTGTCGTTGCCTTTCCCAGGACGACCGTAACGATCCCGGATCAGGTAGTGGGACAGAAACCCGCTGAACAGCGTCGCGCGCTTGCGTGTACCGTCGGCCAGGATCTTCGCCACCAGGCAGCGATCATTGTCGTAGACGATCGATTGCGGCACGGCCCCGAAGAAGCAAAACGCATGCACGTGGCCATCGACCCAGGCCTCGGCCACCGCCGCCGGATAGGCCCTGACGTAGCAGCCGTCACTGTGCGGAAGATCCACACGAAGAAATGCGCCTTGCGTTCCACGCCGCCAATGATCACCATCGCCTCGCCGAAATCCGCCTACCCATGGCCGGGTGGATGCGACAGGGGCACGAACCCCTCCTGACGACGCTGATCCCGCTCGCGCATGTAATCCTTGATGATCGTGTAGCCGCCGGTGAACCCGCGCTCGTCTCGAAGCCGGTCAAACACCCGCTTGGCCGTATGGCGCTGCTTGCGCGGCACCTTGAGGTCTTCCTCCAGCCAATGCTCGATGGTCGAAACGAAAGCATCCAGCTTCGGCCGCCGTATCGGTGATTGCCGCTGATAGCCAGGTGAGAGCAACCTTTTCGGATTCGGCGCGGGCCTCTTTATGAGGAATGGTAAGCAGTAGGCCTGCAACAATCGAAAAGAGTATTAGATTTCTCATTTCAACGGTCCTCCCAAATTCATTTATCTTTAAGCAGGGATCTCCACCCCTTCCTCGGAAAAAAATCCTTGAAAAGCTCGACGAAGCTGTCGACGGCCAGAATTGTTGCGAGCAGCCCGACCGTCAAGGTTACAGAGCTGATTGCAATGGCATTGGCGACAATTCTCATGCCTTCCATCTCACCAGCCGGCGTATCGTGGAAGTCGCCGCTCGCAAGATGGCTCGCTCCAATTATGATATATCGACCGGCGAAAACTTCAGGGATGATTTTTTTGTCGCGGAAAGTCTCGGCGGACCACTGGGTAAGGGCCGGCACGGGGCCAACGCCGTTGGGGAAGGAAACATCGCCAAAGGCCGGATGGGTTGCGTCCGTGGCGCCGAATACGAAGTCACTGGCGGCATTCTTGTGCAGTCCGTTGACCCAGGAAAGGTCGTGTCCAGTCGTGGACGGTGAACAATTCTCGGGCCGGTTCCCGAGCCGGTCCCGATCAGCAAGGTGGCTGGCGATTGCCTTGAGGTCATCCTGCCGTGCGCTGTCCAGCAGGAAGAGGAGGAGTTGCGGTGACAGGAGCGCCTCACAGGCTCCTTTCGGCGTTTCCCACAAGTTCCAGTTCCGGATCTTGATGTCGTCGCCGCGTTCGAACAGCAGATTCACACGGTAGATCGGCTTGTCTTTCCCGACATAATCATCGATGAAATCGGGCTTCATCGTCACTTCGAATGCCCCGATGTCGAGCCGTTTGGGAATGAGCAGGGGAGGGTCGCTGGCTGTCCACTCATTAAGGACTTTCGTCAGACGGCTGACATCGTCCGTGGGCGTCGTCGCGGACAGATCGAAATCGACAAGGATGGCGGCGGGCTTGGTAGGCCGGACCACTTCGAGCAGCTCGGCTATACGGGCTTTTTCCATCGGGAATGGACGACCCCATGTCTTGAACGTGCTCTCGTCTATTCGGACCAATGTGACAGGAAGTGTCGGGGAAGGAAGTAGTCCCGCAGCCCGCGCAAGAACATGGAACGTGTCCGCATTGGGAATGCTGGCGAAAAATATGACGGCTGCGGACAAAATTGCGGGCATCGCGAATAAGGCGCAGCCGAGTATTATCGAAATGATATAGTTCCGAAGATCCTTGGGTAGTCTGAAACTTCTCATTACCAACTTCCAAGATGAAGCTCGCCGCACCGGTTGGAGATTGTGGTGCGAGCGTCAATTATTCAAGTGATAATTGAAAATGGAATTGGAAGCCGAGTTATTGGTCCTCGGAGAATAGCCCGTCGGCGGTCAGACGTGCTTGATGGCGGCCGAGGAGCGTGCCCGGCACATTGGCGCCGAAGCGCAAGTAGCGAAGCGTGGTGACGCGATAACTTGCGCGTCGGCGGCGAGACGCGCTGGTCCATCACCCGCGCTTACGAGCCGGCGTCCTAAACGACTGCTTCCATAGAGTTGGCAGCGGCCAGCCGTAACGTGCCAGAGGCTTACGTGACTATGTCATCGCGAAGAATTCAAGATCAGGTCGGCCGCCTTCTCCGCGATCATAAACACCGCGGCCTGCGTGTTCCCGGCGACGACGGTGGGCATGATTGATGCATCGGCGATGCGAATGCCGCCAAGGCCGCGAACCTTCAGGTCCGGGTCGACGACGGCCATGTCATCGCTGCCCATCTTGGCGGTTCCGACATTGTGATAGATCGTCTGCCCGTTGTTGCGGGTAAAGGCTTCCCAGTCCGCATCTGTCTGGCAAGCCTGGCCTGGCGCCATTTCATGCGCGACGTAACCCTGCATCGCGGGCTGCCCGATAATTTCGCGCGCGATCTGCATGCCCCGCCGCATGACGTCGATATCGTTTTGCGTGCTGAGGAAATTCGGCCGGATCGATGGTCCCTGGAACGGGTCGGCGGACTGGATATGGATGGTGCCGATGCTGTCGGGCCGGAGCTGTGTGACGCCGATCGTCATGCCGGGCTGGTGGTCGAGAATGCGCTTGGCGGCGTCGGCGTAGCTCGCATGCATGAAGAAATACTGGATATCGGCATCCTCCAGCCCGGGCCGCGTCTTGACGAAGCCATAGGCGAGGCCGGTGCCGAGTGAGAGTATGCCTTTGCGGGTCGTGAAGTATTGCAGAACCGCGCGCGGCAGCGACAGGCCCCGCGTCTGCTCGTTCAGGGTTATCGGCCTTGTCACCCGCCAGTTCATGCGCGTGCAGTAATGGTCCTGATAGTTCTCGCCGACGCCGGCCAGAGCGTGTCGGACGGCAATGCCGTGTCGTCCGAGCACATCCGGCCGGCCGATGCCCGACAGTTCCAGCAATTGCGGCGTCTGGACGGCACCGGTGCAGACGATCACCTCTCGACCTGCCCTGACGGACACGTCGCGACCGTCCTTGCGATAGGTCGCGCCAACCACTTTGCTTCCTTCTAGGTCGAGCCGAAGGATATGTGCGCCCGTGACGACGGTCAGGTTGGCGCGCCTGCGGGCAGGGGCCAGGTAGGCCTTCTCGGCGGAAACCCGGCGGCCGCCCCGCTGGTTGACCTGATAATATCCGAAGCCTTCCTGATGGCCATCATTATAGTCCGTGTTCCGTGCATGGCCGGCCTGTTCGGCGGCGCGGATGAAGGCTTCGGAAAGTTCCGGTCGCAGACCGACCTCGGTGATGGCGAGCGGCCCGCCCTTGTGGCGCGTCTGGCCAGTGGCGCCGTCGAAGTCTTCCAGCTTGCGGAAATATGGCAGCACGTCCGCAAAACTCCAGCCGCGTGCGCCGCGCTGGGCCCAGTCGTCGAAGTCACGCGCCTGACCGCGCACATAGATCATGCCATTGATCAGCGTCGATCCGCCAAGGCCCTTGCCGCGAGGGATCGAGATCGCGCGGTTTCCTGTGCCCGGTTCCGGATCGGAGTGGAAGCGCCAGTTGTAGTTGGGGTCGACCAGCAGCTTGGCAAAGCCGGCGGGGATGTCGATCCACATGCTGCGCGGCTCGCCGCCGCCTTCGATCAGCAGCACCTTGTGCCGTCCATTGGCCGTCAGGCGGTTGGCGAGGACGCAGCCGGCGGTGCCGCCGCCGAGGATGATATAGTCGTAAGCAGCAGTCATGGCCGGTCTCCGCGAATGAGTTTGCCGGGATTGAGGATCATGTCTGGGTCAAGCGCGGCCTTGATCCGCTCCTGCAGCGCAAGGCGGGCCGGCGAAACGAGACGATAGACCTCCGAGAGGCGATATTGCCCGACACCGTGTTCGGCGGTGATGGAGCCGCCGCAGTCGACGACGAGATCATGGACCGCGCGATTGAGGGCGCCGGCCGCGTCGGGTCGGTCGCACAGGATGTTGTAATGCAGGTTACCGTCACCGATATGGCCGAAGATATGCGGGTTCAGCGTCGCTCCGGTCTGCCTGCTGACATCCGCCAGCAGGGTCTCGCCGCGTCGCAGAAACTCGGCCATGCGGGAGACGGGAACCGAGATGTCGTGCTTGACCGAACGTCCGCTGAGCGCCTCGGCCTCGGTCAGGTTTTCCCGCAGGCGCCAGAAGGCCTGCCGTTGCGACTGACTGGCGGCGATCGCGCCATCGGCACAGAGGCCGCTTTCGAATGCCTCCTCCATGAAGGCGGCAAAATCCTGCTCGAGATAGGACGAGGTGCTCGACGTCTCGATCAACACGAGCCATCGTTGGGCCTCGATCGGGCACTTCAGGCCGAAAGCCCTTTCAACGCGGCCAATGGCGTCGCGGGACATGATCTCGAAAGCCGCAAGTCGGTCGCCAATACGGTCGACCGCGCGGGCATAAAGCTGCAGGGCCGCATCGGCGCGGGCACGCGGGTT
>Ga0066256_1002518_pt1 | contig 19988 bp, 16 predicted proteins | sample ThiBio_1000_biof_FD_87107 | JGI IMG/M metagenome (GOLD analysis project Ga0066256, IMG submission 87107) | Wastewater bioreactor microbial communities from Cape Town, South Africa - Thiocy_expt_1000_biof (version 2) | ecosystem: Engineered > Bioreactor > Thiocyanate-remediating >... | reverse complement strand
CCGGCGACGCCGCCTGGGCTGGCGCAGGGGCCAGCGCGGCAGGGGCCGGAACGTAAAAAGAAATGCCCGGGGCCAGGCCGGCGGGCTCAGCCGCCACGGCAGCATCGGCCGCCGGGGCCGAATCAAAATCAGGGAACGGCGCAAAGTCCGTGGGCTCGCTGGCAGGCTCCTGCACAGGGAACCGGGGAATCACGTCGGGCACCACGGTGGCTGAACGCTCTTCCAGCTTGGCGGGCGCTTCTTCCACCGCATCGGAGGCGCGCGCACGGGTCTTGCCCATGAGGATGCGCAACTCGCCCAGATCTTCGTCGTAGACGAAAAGCTTGCGCGCCATGGTGCGCTGGTAGCTCAGCATGTCGATCAGGAAGCCCAAGGCTCCCAGGCTGTTGCCCAGCTTTTCAAATGCGCCCTGGCGTTCTTCTTCGGGCACTTCATTGATCAGCAGACGCTCCACCGTGTCGCGCATGCGAACCACGGCCAGCGACGCCTGGTCCAACCCCAGCACCGACAGCACGCCACGCATTTGCGCTAGATGCCCTGGCACGGTCGCCAACACGCCGGTGTCCTTGGGATTCCGGAAAAACTGGTCCATGGCCTTTTCGGCCTCGCCCAGGGTCACCCTGAGTTCATCGACCACGCTGCCCATGGTCTGGTTGTCGCTGACCCGGCGGTACAGCTCTTCCATCCATTGTTCGAGCGGTTCGGGCTCGGCACCTGCCGTGACCGCGTCCAGACGCTCTGCGAGACGGCTGGCGCGGGCTTCCATCTGCTCGTCCGCCGTGTCCAGCTCTTCAAAAGCCGCTTGCAGATACAGCACCGAGGTGGCCACTTCCATGGCCAACGCGGGCGATGGAGGCTCACCCGATCGGGTGGTGGAATCAAGGGCACGCGTCAGCGCTTGCGCCAGGTTCTCGCTACCGGGATGGAGTTTGCGCAGCGAATCGCACACCAGACTGAACTGGTCTGCGGCTGGCTTGAGTTTGATGCGGTCACCGCCCGCCAGGGCGGACCAGGTTTCCGTGGCGGAGGCAATGCGCTTGCGCGCCTGGGCCAGCACCGCCGGGTCAAAACGGCCAAAGCGGGCGGTCTCGTAGTCCACCGGCTTGAACCGGTCCAACGCAAAAGCTTGGCGAACCGCCCGCAGCGATGGCGCAGCGTCATCCGGGAGATCTGCCACCCGCGCCTGCGAGCAGAAGAACAGCAGATCCTGCACCAGCCGGTCGGCAATCGTCGGATCACCCTTGGCCAGGGTGGCGTACTGCATGAGCACACGGGACGCCACGCGCTTCACGTACACATCCGGCGGCAAGAGCCCTGAGCCAAAGGCATCGAAGAAGCCCGCGCAGATTTTCCAGAACGCGCGAGCCTGCCGGTCCGTCTGGGCAGCCACAAAGCCCAGGCAGGTGTCGCGCAAGCTGAGGGCGGCCTTCAGATCACCCGACTTGACGATGCGCAGCACTGCAGCATCCAGCCGCGCACGCGCCTCGGGACCATAAGGCAACGGAGGCAGCGACACCGCGCCTTCAGGCTCGCGGAAACGGCGTTCCACCGGCCACAGGTCTGCGGGGTGAACACGATCAGCGCCCGCCAGGGCCTGGGCATCGCGGTATTGCGGAAACAGCGCCACCGGCGACACGGCTTTGCCGGCCAGCACGGTTTCCAGGTATTCGATCAGTGCAAAACTGGCACGCTCGATGACGGCGGCAGCGTCATCGCTGCAGGTCTCGGGGCGCTGCACAAACTTCTGCACCGCCGATTCCATGGACCGCAGCACCAGTGCGGGCGGGCCCATGCCCACCATTTCCAGCGCGCCGCAGGCCTGGTGCAACTGCTGGCGTGCAATGCGCAAGGGGCCAGCGTCCAGCGCCGCCAGATCGGACTCGCGTGCTACCTCGGCATCACGCACAAAGCGACGCATCGCCTTGACGGCACCGTCCAGCGATTTGCGCAGCTCGTCAAGCACCCAAGCCAAAGGACCCAGGTCCTGATCTCCCTGGGTCCCGTCGGCGGCCGGTGCATTGTTGACATCAATAGATGACATGGATTCGTCCCCGGCTGCAATGAGCCAGCTGGTTGATGACTAACTGCTGCGTCAGGCGATCTTGAACCGTGCCACCGATTGGCGCAGTTCTTCGGCCATGTGCGAGAGCTCGCGCACCTGTTGCGCAGTCGTGCGGGTACCTTCACCCGTCTGTTCGGTCACCGCAAAAATGTGCTGGATGTTGTCGGCCACTTCGTTGGCCAGAACAGCTTCCCGGGAAGTCGAAGACGAAATCTGCTCAATCAGTTCAGCCAGACGGCGCGACACGCGGTCGATTTCGGTCAGTGCGGTACCGGCGCTGTCGGACAGCCGAGCCCCTTCCACCACACCCTGCGTGGAGCGCTCCATAGCGGCCACGGCGTCCTGGGTGTCGGTCTGAATGGCTTTCACCAGCGCCGAGATCTGGCGCGTAGCGTCTGCGGAGCGTTCAGCAAGGCGCTGCACTTCTTCCGCCACCACCGAGAAGCCGCGACCGGCTTCACCGGCAGACGCGGCCTGAATGGCGGCGTTCAGAGCCAGCACGTTCGTCTGCTCGGTAATGTCAGAAATCAGCTCGGTGATTTCACCGATCTCCTGCGACGATTCGCCCAGGCGTTTGATCCGCTTGGAGGTGTCCTGGATCTGGTCGCGGATGGAGTTCATACCGCCGATGGCGTTCTGCACGGCCTGCAGACCCGAGTCCGCAGCTTGCAGCGACTGACGGGCCACCGTGGCGGACTCTTGCGCCTGTGTGGACACCTCGTTGATACGGGTCGCCATGTCCAGAACGGAGCGGCCGGTTTCGCGAATTTCGCGCAGCTGCTCGGTCGATGCTGCCAGCAGCTCGGTCGAGGTGTTGTCCACCTGAGCGGTCGTCTGCGCCACCCGGGTCGCCGTGTTCTGCACGCTGCCCACCAGCTGGCGCAACTCTTCCACCGTGTAGTTCACCGAGTCGGCAATAGCGCCGGTGATGTCTTCCGTCACCGTGGCTTCTTGCGTCAAGTCACCTTCAGCAACCGACTGCAGTTCGTTCATCAAACGCAAAATGGCGGCCTGGTTGGCGTCGTTGACGCGCTTGGCTTCCTGCTCCTGGCGCTTGGCGTCGCGTTGCTGGTTTTCAGCAGCTGCCTGACGGCCACGGCTGTCCAGCAGCTGAACGCGCGAAATACCGATACCGCACAGCAGCACGAACAAGCCTGCCAGCGCCAGAGCGGCGAACTGGCCTGCGCCCAGACCGGTCTGGGCGGACAGCTTGCTCTGCAGGCCTTCCAGCTGGCGGCGCAAGGGTTCGCTGTCGGCAATGATGGCGGACTGCGCTTCGCGGGCAGACACCAGACCTTGCAGGTTGCCCAGAATGGCGCTGGCCTGGGTACGGGTCTGTTCGTACAGCTTGATCAGCGCTTCCAATTGCTCGCGGGTCTGCGCGTCCTTGGTGGCCGACAGGCGCAATTCGGGGCTGCCTTCCAGCAGGCCTTGTGCAATTTCCTTGAAGGAGTTCAAGTCCTTGCCCAGCAGGAACACGGCCTCGGGGCTCACGCCTTCCATGGTCTGGAACTCGTTGGCAGACTTGCCGATACGCTGGGTCAACATCACCAGCTGGCCTGCGGCAGAGATTTCTGCCGCAGGAGCGTTTTGCTGCAGCTTGAGCGACGACACCGTTTCAGCGATTTCCAGCAGGTCGGACGACTGGCGGTTGATGGTGCGCAGAGCGTCACCGACCTGCGTCAGGATCTTTTGCTGGCCCATCACCACGCTGGCATTGCGCTCCGCGCGCTCCATCAGGGGGTTGACGGCATCCAGATCGGGCTTGAAGGGTTCGCCCAGCGACTGCACACCCAGCTCGTTGTCACCCGAATTCAGGGCGCGCACGTTGCGGGCCAACACGCCCGAGCTTTCCACCACGTCCGGGAACGCCTGTGGACTACCCACCAGCGCCTGCGACACCGACTTGGCGAGACGTTGCGACTGCATCAGCGACTGGCCGGTAGCCGCCAGTTGTTGCGCGGAACGATCGGCCTGCTGCAGCACCCAACCGGCGATCAGTGCCAGCACCACCACCCCCACGGCCAGCAAGGCCAGCAGCCGGCGCTGATGGCCGGCAGCGGTCGAGCGGCCCAGCAAGGGCAGGCTGATGAGGTCTTCTTCCGCTTCGGGCGCGGTCAGTTCCGGCGTGTAGCCGTCGGGATCGCCCTGGACGCTGTTCATGGCTTCGGCCTGGTAGGAGTCGCGCAGTTGCGAGCCATCCAGGGCTCCCGTGGCCAGGAGGTCCTGCCCATCGTCGGTCGCGCCGGTGGCTGCGCCGGTATCAGGCGTGGCGGGTTTCCGGTTGAACAGTTTTCCAAATTGATTGACGACGGACATGGTGCAGCCTTACAGAAAAACTCAAGCACTGATGCTCAGGAAAGCGGGATGTTGGGACAGGATCTGCAAGTTCAGCTCCTGCCAGCGTGTGCCACTGGAATCGATATAGGTGGTGCCGAAGAAGCTGGGCGAATCCTCGGCCGGCGGTTCGGACGACACAAACGCGTCCGTGCCGCGCAGCCCGGCCAGGCGGTCCACCAGCAGGGCGGCATTGACGTCGAGCGCGGCGTTGAACGCGAGCAGGCTGGCCTCGGACAAGGCTTGCTCGGTGCGCGGTACGGTGGAACCCAGCAAACCCGCCAGGTCCACCACCCCCACCAGGCCACCGCGCAGGTTGGCCACGCCCAGAAACCAGCTCTGGGTGTAAGGCACGGCCTGCACCGACACCCAGGGGAAGATCTCCCCGGACTGCCCCAGGGGCAGCAAATAGAAATTCCCGGCGGACTCTACAGCCAGCCAGGAGGACACGGACGTACCTTCGGACCTTGCAGCCTGCAAGCGGCTGGCAAGTCGGGTCTGGAGCTCCCGTAGGGCTTCGCGGTTTGCCATGAGCGCGCCGCTGCCTCAGTTCAGAGCGTCGATTTTGGCCTGCAGCTCTGCGGGGTCCACCGGCTTGGTGATGTAGCCGCGCGCACCTTGGCGCATGCCCCAGACACGGTCGGTTTCCTGGTTCTTGCTGGTGCACATGATGATGGGCACATCAGCGTAAAGGGGGTCGCGGGTAATGGCACGCGTGAGCTGGAAGCCATTTTGGCCGGGCATCACTACATCCATCAGGATGAGATCGGGCTTGTCTTCGGCCAGACGGCGAAATGCCTCTTCGGCATTTTCTGCAGTACGGACTTGCATGCCTTTTTTCTGAAGCAGGTCCGTCAAAAACATCAACTCGGTCTTCGAGTCGTCGACGACCAATACTTTCTGAATGGGCATTAGAGGGCTCCTTGTTGGGAATTGCCAAACTGCTGCACGGCCTGCAACAGCTGGTCTTTGGTAAACGGCTTGGTGAGATATTCCTGGCAGCCGACCATGCGCCCGCGCGCCTTGTCGAACACACCGTCCTTGGAGGACAGCATGACCACCGGGGTATCCGCAAAACGGGCGTTGCGCTTGATGATGGCGCAGGTCTGGTACCCGTCGAGCTTGGGCATGAGGATGTCGCAGAAAATCAGCTGAGGCTGGTAATCGTTGACCTTGGCCAAAGCATCAAAGCCGTCGTCGGCCAACAAGACTTCGTGCCCCCCCTGCTTGAGAAAAATCTCGGCGCTTCGACGGATGGTGTTGCTGTCATCCACCACGAGCACTTTGAAAGATGCGCCTGTTGTAGTCAATTGTCACTGCTCCCGATGGAGAAAATAAACAACGCAGCAGCGAATGGTGCTGGAGCGCCTCAGATCTGGACCATCTCGAAATCTTCCTTGCGGGCGCCACATTCTGGGCAGGTCCAGTTCATCGGGACCTGATCCCAGGGCGTGCCGGGTGCAATGCCGTGCTCGGGAGACCCCGCCGCTTCGTCATAAATCCAGCCGCAAATCAAACACATCCAAGTTTTAAAGTCGGTCACAGCTTAAAGGGCCTTCACATAGAATGCAACGATTGTATCTAGCGATTTCCGCGGCCTGCAGCTTCCGTGCCACCCCTCCAGCAGGATCTGGTCCATGACCACCAAAGCCTCCCTTCCCCCCTCTGAAATCCCAGATATTGACGACGATGACGCGGAGGAAGCGAGCCCGGCCTGTGTGCTGGTCTTCAACGCCAGCGACCCCAGTGGAGCGGGCGGACTGACCGCCGACATCACCACCATCGCCTCCGTCGGCGGACACCCGATCGCCGTGGTCACCGGAGCCTATGCCCGCGACACGGCTCAGATTTTTGACCACTTCAGCTTCGACGACGAGGCGGTGTCCGAGCAGGCGCGCGCGGTGCTGGAAGACCTGCCCGTGCAGGCGATCAAGGTCGGCTTTGTGGGCAGCCCCGAGAACATCAGCACCATTGCCGAGATCACGACCGACTACGACGAAGTCCCCGTGATCGCCTACATGCCCAACCTGTCCTGGTGGCGCGACGAGCTGATTGACGAGTACCTCGACGCCTTCCGCGAGCTGCTGCTGCCCCAGACCTCGGTGTTGGTTGGAAACCACAGCACCCTGTGGCGCTGGCTGCTGCCGGACTGGACGGGCGAGCGCAGCCCCACCGCCCGGGATATTGCCCGTGCCGCCTCCGAGATGGGCGTGCCTTACACCTTGGTCACCGGCATCCCGCTGCCCGAGCAGTTTGTCGAGAACGTACTGGCCTCGCCCCAGACCGTGCTGGGCAGCGGCAAGTTCGAGCTGTTCGATGCCACCTTCTCCGGCGCAGGCGACACCCTGTCGGCAGCGCTGACGGCCCTGGTGGCCGCCGGCAACGATCTGGGCGAAGCCACGAGCGAAGCGCTGGGCTACTTGGACCGCTGCCTGGATGCAGGCTTTCGCCCCGGCATGGGGCACATCGTGCCCGACCGCATGTTCTGGGCGCAGCCCGAGGACGAAGAGACCGGCGGCGACGAAGAAGAACCCACGATTGACGAAACACAGGCCCTGGAGGGTTTTGTGATGCCACCCCATGACACCAAGCACTGATCTCAATATCCCCCTGTTCGAACGCGCCAAGGCGCTGATCCCCGGCGGCGTGAATTCGCCAGTGCGGGCCTTCAAGGCGGTGGGCGGAACGCCCCGGTTTGTGAAACGCGCACAAGGCGCCTACTTCTGGGACGCCAACGACCAGCGCTTCATTGATTACATCGGCTCCTGGGGCCCGATGATCCTGGGCCACGGCCACCCGGCGGTGCTGGAGGCCGTGCAGAAGGCCGCGCTCGAAGGCTTCAGTTTTGGCGCACCGACCGAGCGCGAAGTGGAGCTGGCCGAAGAGATCCTGAGCCTGGTCCCTTCGATGGAGATGATCCGCCTCGTCAGCTCGGGTACCGAAGCAGGCATGAGCGCGATTCGCCTCGCGCGCGGCGCCACGGGTCGCAGCAAGTTCATCAAGTTTGAGGGCTGCTACCACGGCCATGCCGACTCGCTGCTGGTCAAGGCCGGCTCGGGCCTGGCCACATTTGGCAATGCCACCAGCGCCGGTGTGCCGCCAGAGGTAGTGCAGCACACCATCGTGCTCGAATACAACAACATCCCGCAGCTCGAAGAAGCCTTTGCCCTGCACGGCAGGGAGCTGGCCTGCGTGATGATCGAACCCATCGCGGGCAACATGAACCTGGTGCGCGCCAGCGTGCCGTTCATGAAGCGCTGCCGCGAGCTGTGCACCGAGTACGGCGCGCTGCTGGTGCTCGACGAAGTGATGACGGGCTTCCGCGTGGCCCTGGGCAGCGCCCAAAGCGTGTACGCCAAGAGCATCCCCGGTTTCCAACCCGACCTTACCGTGCTGGGCAAGGTGATTGGCGGCGGGATGCCGCTGGCGGCGTTTGGCGGGCCGCGCGCCATCATGGAACACCTCGCGCCACTGGGCGGCGTGTACCAGGCGGGCACGCTGTCGGGCAACCCGGTGGCCACGGCCTGCGGGCTGGCCACGCTGCGCGAGATCCAAAAGCCCGACTTTTTCGATGCGCTGTCGGCCCGCACCCGCTCGCTGGTCGATGGACTACAAGCGGCCGCCGATGCTGAAGGCGTGCCGTTCTGCGGCGACTGCGAGGGCGGCATGTTCGGCTTTTTCCTGCTTCCCGAGCTGCCGCAAAACTACGCCCAGGTGCTCAAGACCGACAGCGCGCGCTTCAACCAGCTGTTCCACGGTCTGCTGGACCGGGGCATCTACATTGCACCGGCCCTGTACGAAGCCGGTTTTGTAAGCGCTGCCCACACTGCCGACGACGTGGCAGCCACTGTGACTGCAGCGCGTGAAGTGTTCAAGACGCTCTCAAAATAATAGCTGTCTGCGCATATTGCACTAGCGCTTCCTGCCTATTTGGCACTGAATGGCCCTCACGAGGGCCATTTTTCATGGCGACGAGGCTTGTGGCGGACAGTCACAGCAGTCCGCGCAGTTCACGGGCGGCCTCCTGCAGCAACGGCAGCATGTCGCGCTGCAAGCTGCCCTCGTCCATCTGCTTGGGCGATGCCACCACGTTGAGCGCCGCCACGGTGTGGCCCTGTAGGTTGCGCAGCGGCACGGCCAGCGCGTGCACGCCCAGCTCGTGCTCCTCCACCGCCAGGCAATAGTCGTCGCGCCGCACCTTGGCGATCACCTGCCGCAGCGGGCCCACCTGCGTGATCGTCTGCGGCGTGAGGCGGTGCAGGGGCCGGTTCTTGAGCCAGGCCGTCAGCTCCGCCGGGGGCAGCGCCGCCAGCAACACCCGCCCGGTGGACGTGGGGTGGGCCGGCAGCCGCGCGCCCAGGTGCAAGCCATAGGCCAGCACCCGCGCCGGCGCGCCATACACGCCGCTGCGCGCCACGATCACCCCCTCACCCCCGTCCAGCACCACCGCCGAGAACGACTGCTGGGTCAGCGCGGCCAGCCGGTTCAGCGTGGGCTGCAGCACGCGCGGCAGCCGTGCCGACGCAAGGTAGCTGCCCGAAAACCGCAGCACCTTGGGAGCCAGCCAGAAGTAGCTGCCATCCGTCTCCAGGTACCCGAGGTGCGCCAGCGTCAGCAGGTGCCGCCGCGCCGCCGCGCGCGTGAGGCCCGTGCGTTGTGCCGCCAGGGTGGCGTTCAGGCGCTGGCGCTCGGTGTCAAAACTTTCCAGCACGGCCATGCCCTTGGCCATGCCTTCAATGAAATCTGCCTTGGCGATGGGGGTGGAAGCCATGGGCGGTGGTGTGTGCAGTGCAGGTGGATGGACCCGGGGCGCAAGGGCTGGCGGAGCCCCGCAGCAGCTCGGAGCGATGACGGCCAGGGTTGCCAACTCCAGCCACCCCGGAGACTGCGCGATCATCGCACAAAGCATCGACTGATCGCACGCAATCGGTAGCGCCGGATATCGCTTTGATCTGGATCAACCTACGCTCACGGCCATTGGTTTTCGGTATCTCCCCAGCTTCCACATCCCTTTCCCAGAGGTTTCCCATGCGCACCCAGGTTGCCATCATTGGTGCCGGCCCCGCCGGCCTGCTGCTCGGTCAGTTGCTCCACAAGTCTGGCATTGACGCCGTCATCATCGAGCAGCGCAGCCCCGACTACGTGCTCGGCCGCATCCGCGCCGGAGTGCTGGAGAAGGTCTGCATGGACCTGCTGGACCAGGCGGGCGTGAGCGCCCGTGCCCATGCCGAGGGCCTGCCGCATGACGGCATCGAGCTGCTGTTCAAGGGCCAGCGCCACCGCATCGACCTGCACAAGCTGACCGGCGGCAGCCGCGTGACCGTCTACGGCCAGACCGAAGTGACCCGCGACCTGATGGACGCGCGTGCGGCAGCAGGGCTGACCACCGTGTACGACGCGCAAAACGTGCAAGTGCACGACTTTGATGGTCGAAGCCCGCGCGTGACCTACCAGAAGGACGGCCAGACCCACGAGCTGGCCTGTGACTTCATCGCGGGCTGCGATGGCTACCACGGCGTGTGCCGCGCCAGCGCACCGGCCAACCTGCTCAAGACCTACGAGCGCGTTTACCCCTTTGGCTGGCTGGGCGTGCTGGCCGATGTACCGCCCGTGTCGCACGAACTCATCTACGCCAACACCGAGCGCGGCTTTGCACTGTGCAGCATGCGCAGCGCCACGCGCAGCCGCTACTACGTGCAGGTGCCTACGACTGACAAGGTCGAGAACTGGACCATCGACCAGTTCTGGACCGAGCTGGGCAACCGCCTGGACCCCGAGGCCCGCGCCAACCTGGTGACCGGCCCGGCGCTGGAGATGAGCATCGCCCCGCTGCGCAGCTTTGTGGCCGAGCCCATGCGCTTTGGCCGCATGTTCCTGGCGGGTGATGCCGCCCACATCGTGCCCCCCACCGGTGCCAAGGGCCTGAACCTGGCCGCCAGCGACGTGGGCTATCTGTGGACCGCGCTGTCCGAGTTCTACAACGAGAAATCCTCCGTGGGCATCGACACCTACTCCGACCGCTGCCTGCGCCGCGTGTGGCGAGCCGAGCGTTTTTCGTGGTGGTTCACCTCGTTGATGCACCGCTTTCCCGAGACGGGCGAATTCGGCCAGAAGATCCAGGAGGCGGAGCTGGACTACCTGGTGCACTCCCGTGCGGCCTCGGTGTCGTTGGCGGAAAACTATGTGGGCCTGCCGATGAACTTTGGGGTCTGAGCCCCGGCCACCATCGCTTTCAGCGTGGCGCCGATGCGGCCTCTGAGGCCGACGCGCCGGGTGCCGCAGCAGCCGGCACCGGCAGCGACACCAGCCACTGCGCCATCTCACGCGCCTGGGCTTCCGTGACTTGCGGGTGGCGGGGCATCACGGTGCGCCCCCACGCGCCCACACTGCCGTTGCGGATCTTGCCGGCCAGGTAATCGACGGCGTCGGCGCGGTCGCGGTACCGCGCTGCAATCTGCTGGAACGAAGGGCCTACGTAGTGGCGCTCCATGCCATGGCAGCGCAGGCAATCGGATGCTTCCACCAGGCGAAGTCCGGCCGATGCGGAGGGCGGTGAAGCAGCGCTGCCTTGCCCGCCAGCACCCGACACGGGCTGCAACATGCGCCAGCCCAAGTTGAGCATGCCCAACACCACCAGCGCCATGAACCCCATCAGGGCCCACCCCAGCCAGCGGGGCCGGGGTGGCGGGGTCTCATCGTCGCGGTGCATCATGCACGCGCACCGCTGCAGGCCCCGTCGCCATCCCTATCATCTCAGTGGCGGAAGTGGCGCACGCCGCTAAAGACCATGGCCACGCCGCGCTCGTTGGCAGCATCGATCACTTCGTTGTCGCGCATCGAGCCACCGGGCTGGATCACGCAGGTCGCACCCGCATCCACCACCACGTCCAAGCCGTCGCGGAAGGGGAAGAACGCATCGCTCGCCACCACGGTGCCTTGCAAGGTCAGGCCAGCATGCCCGGCCTTGATGCTGGCGATGCGGGCCGAGTCCAGGCGGCCCATCTGGCCGGCGCCCACGCCCATGGTCATGCCGCCCTTGCAGAAGACGATGGCGCGGACCTTGGGGTCGATGAGAGACAGCTCGGGGTTGTCGGCCGTCTGCAGCAGCAGGCCCGAGCCGATGCGCTTGGCGTCCATGGCGTTGCGGCCACGTTCCCAGTCCGTCTTGCCGCCGTGCGCCGAAGATGTCGAGGGAAGGGCGATCTTGAGCAGGCGCACATTGGCCTTGGCCTTGAAGATTTCCAGCGCCTCGGCGGTGAAGTCGGGGGCCATCAGCACTTCGACAAACTGCTTGCTCACCTGCGCTGCAGCAGCGCCGTCCACCACGCGGTTGAACGCGATGATGCCGCCGAAAGCGCTGGTCGGGTCGGTCTGGAAGGCCTTGCTGTAGGCGCTCAGCGCGTCCAGGCCCACGGCCACGCCGCAGGGGTTGGCGTGCTTGACGATAACGCAGGCCGCGGCTTCAAAGCTCTTCACGCATTCCCACGCGGCATCAGCGTCGGCGATGTTGTTGTAGCTCAGCTCCTTGCCCTGCAGCTGCACGCCGGTGACCAGCGAGCCGGGTGCAGGGTGCAGGTCGCGGTACAGCGCAGGCTGCTGGTGGCTGTTTTCGCCGTAGCGCAGGTCCTGCACCTTGGTGAAGATGCCGTTGCTCTGGCCGGGGAACTGGGTGCGCGTGGGCACGTAGGTTTCCGACAGTTTTTCTTCTTCGAACGTGACGGACGAGAGGTAGTCGCTGATCGCGCCGTCGTACTGGGCGATGCGATTGAACGCGGCCACCGACAGTGCAAAGCGCAGCTTGTCGCTGAGCTTGCCACCGGCCTTCAGTTCAGCCAGCACGGCCTCGTACTGGTCGGCCGAGGTGATCACGCCCACGTCCTTCCAGTTCTTGGCGGCGCTGCGCACCATAGCGGGGCCGCCGATGTCGATGTTCTCGATGGCGTCGGCCAGCGTGCACCCGGCCTTGGCCACGGTGGCTTCAAAGGGATACAGGTTGACCACCAGCAGGTCGATGGTGTCGATGCCGTGTCCCTTCAGCGCGGCCATGTGTTCTGGCAGCTCGCGGCGGGCCAGCAGGCCGCCGTGCACCTTGGGGTGCAGCGTCTTCACGCGGCCGTCGAGCATTTCGGGAAACTGGGTGACCTCGGCCACTTCGGTCACGGGCAGGCCCTTGTCGGCCAGCAGCTTGGCGGTGCCGCCGGTGGACAGCAGCTTGATGCCCAGCGCGTGCAGCGCTTGCGCGAATTCGACGATGCCGGTCTTGTCAGAGACGGAGAGGAGTGCGTTCATGGTGGTGGTGCGGAGGTTTTGAATAAAAACGGGCTGTAGCGCTAGTGCATCATGCGCAAGAAGCTACAAAATAAATAGCAATCAGACGAACCTGGTCAGAGCAGCTTGTGCTCGACCAGCTTCTTGCGCAGGGTGTTGCGGTTCAGGCCCAGCCATTCGGCGGCGCGCGACTGGTTGTTGTCGGCCTGCTGCATCACGACTTCCAGCAGCGGCCTTTCGACCACACGCACCAGCATGTCGTACATGCCATCGGGCGTCTCGCCGCCCAGGTCGCGAAAGTAGCCTTGCAGGCTCTCGCGCACGCATTCTTCTATGTGTTTCTTGCTCATGCAGCCAATCCCTCTTGTTCTTCTGTGTCGGCATCCACGTCGGTGGCGGCAGGCAGCCGGTCCATCTGCTGGCCCAGGGCGTCCAGGTAGTCGGCCACGGCCTGCCACTGCGTGGTGCAGTCTTCGATCGTATTGATGTGTGCCCGCAGGGCCTCGCCGCCGGGCAGCGCGCGCAGGTACCAGGCAATGTGCTTGCGCGCACTGCGCACCCCGGTCAGCTCGCCGTACAGGCTGTAGTGGTCTTGCAGGTGGTCCAGCAGCAGGCGGCGCACCTCGGCCACCAGCGGCGGTGCCAGGTGTTCGCCCGTGGCCAGAAAGTGGCCGATCTCGCGGAAGATCCACGGCCGGCCCTGGGCAGCGCGGCCGATCATGATCGCGTCGGCGCCGGTGGCGGCCAGCACGTCGCGCGCCTTTTCGGGCGAGGTGATGTCGCCGTTGGCCACCACCGGCACCTTCACCGCCGCCTTGACGGCGGCAATGGTGTCGTACTCCGCATGGCCCTTGTAGCCCTGCTCGCGCGTGCGGCCGTGCACGGTGAGCATCTGGATGCCCACGGCCTCGAACTGTCGCGCAAGCTGGACGGCGTTCTTGTGCTCCTGGCACCAGCCGGTGCGCATCTTCAGCGTGACGGGCACGTTGTAGGGGGCGCAGGCCTCAACCACGGCTGCGGCAATCTCCACCGCCAGGGCTTCGTTCTGCATCAGCGCAGAGCCCGCCCATTTGTTGCAGACCTTCTTGGCCGGACAGCCCATGTTGATGTCAATGATCTGCGCGCCGCGTTCCACGTTGTAGACCGCCGCCTCGGCCATCATCGGTGCATCGGTGCCGGCGATCTGCACGGCAATGGGCCCCGGTTCCCCTTCATGGTTGGCCCGGCGCGAGGTCTTGAGGCTGTTCCACAAATCCTTGCGCGAGGTCACCATCTCGCTCACCGCATAGCCCGCCCCTAGCGCCTTGCACAGCTGGCGGAACGGCCGGTCGGTGACGCCCGCCATCGGGGCGACGAACAACCGGTTCGCCAAAGGAATGTGGCCGATTTGCATGGGCGGGGTAGGAAGCGGGGAGGCAGCAAAAGATGCTGAAAAAGGAGGCGGGATTGTACCTGCTCAAAATTTCAGCAACTGAAATGAGTTACACGCGCTTTCTATCTGCCGCCAGGGCTCCATTGATGGACCGCTATGGGCCTGCGCCCTCTCCTCTCCCCTGAGGTCAGGTGCCCCGGGGACAGAGCCTCACTTCACCGTGCGGCGAGATCGGTGTCTGCAGCCTGCGCCGGCGGCAGACCCCGCTGCGCGAAATGCCACCAGGCATCCGGCAGGTTGTCGAACTGGTGGCGCGCCATGAGCGCACGCAGCCACTGGCGGTTGTGCAACACATCGGGGGAAAAGCCCGTGGCTCCCGCTGCGGCCTCAGACCGCGCAGCGCCCGCCGGGGTGCCCATGTCCACCGCTTGCCCGTCGGCGAGCGGCCCGCGCACCACCTTGTGGGCCTTGGTGCCATCCACCACCTGCACCTGCACCACCCAGCCCCCGCTGGCAGCGTTGCAGGTGGCCTGCAATGCCATCCCTTGGGACTGCAGCTCACGGCCGATGCGCTCGAGCGCAGGCTTTGCGGTGGGCTCCTTGTCGCAGGGCGAGATGGCCGCCTGCTCCCACGGCATGACCCCGCTTTGCAGTCCCGGGGTGGGCACCGCAGCCTGAGGGCTGTGCACACACGCCGACAGCAGCAAGGCCACGGCCACGGACGACCAGCGGGTCGCTGGCGGCATGGCAGCGGTGGGATTCAAGCGGCGGGGAGTGGGCGTGGTGGGCAATGCCAGCATGGGCGACCTCCTGGGTGTGTCATTCAGGGCCAATGTGTTTTCACGATACAAAAGCCCCTCCAGCCCGGCCATGCGCCGAAGGCGCGCGCCACTGTAGGACAGATCCCCCAGGGGCCAACGGAGCCCCGGCAGCCCCCTACACTCAGCCGCTATGGAAATCTGGATGCACCAGCTGCTCGAATTGCTGGCCCTGCCGCAGTTCGGGCTGAGCACGGTCTTTGTGGTGTCGTTTGTTTCGGCCACGCTGCTGCCACTGGGCTCCGAGCCCGCCGTGTTTGGCCTGATCAAGCTCAACCCGGACCTCTTCTGGCCTGCCATCCTGGTCGCCACCGTGGGTAACACCCTGGGCGGCGGAGTTAGCTGGTGGATGGGCCTGGGGGCGCACAAGGCCGTGGACAAGGCGCGCGGCAATGCGACCGAGGTGCAGGCACTGAACTGGCTCAAGCGCTTTGGCGCGCGCGCATGCCTGCTGAGCTGGCTGCCGGTGGTGGGCGACCCGCTGTGCGCGGTGGCCGGCTGGCTCAAGCTGCCGTTCTGGCAATGCCTGGCCTATATGGCAGTGGGCAAGTTTCTGCGCTATCTGGCGATGACCAGCGTGCTGCTGTATTTCATGCCTGGTCATCTGGCGATTTAGGTTGCCGGTCAGAGCTCTGCTGCAATTGGCTTTGGAGATGGACTCATGATGGTCGGTGCCTCCGATGCGCAGGGCGCCCGGGAGCTTTTGTGCTCATGAGGCCAGTCCCTACAGGAACGCGTGGCTGCTGGGAATCGACAAGTCCGACATCTGCGAGTCGCCCTTGGCAATCGGCTCCTCGACCACCACCTGATTGCGCCCGCCCTCCTTGGCCATGTACATGGCGGTGTCTGCCCGCGAGAAGAACTCCAGCACCGATTCGCCCAGCACATACTGCGTCACGCCGATGGAGACCGTCACGCGGCCCTTGAGTAGGCCCGTCCAGGCATGCGACTCGACCTGGGCCCGGATGCGCTCGCAGGTGTTGAGCGAGGGCAGCAGCGAGGTGGCCGGGAAGATCAGCAAGAACTCTTCCCCCCCATACCGCCCAAACACATCACCGCCACGCACGCCCTGCTGCGCAATGCGGGCAAAGGTGCGCAACACCTCGTCGCCTCCGAGGTGGCCCAGCTCGTCGTTGATGCGTTTGAAGTGGTCGATGTCCAGCACGGCCAGGCACAGCGGAATCCCGCTTTCATCGGCGAGCTGCTTTTGTTCTTCGAGCGCCGCCAGGATGTAGCGGCGGTTGAAGCAGCCCAGCAAGGTGTCGCGCTGCGCGTCTTCCTGGATGTTCTTGATCTTGCGGCTGGCCTGGTACAGGCTGCGGTACAGCCGCTGCACGCGGCCCATGAGGACAATGAACGCCGGCACCGATACGGCCAGCGCCAGCAGGTGCATCAGCTCCAGCCGCAACAGGGCGTCGTTGCCCTGCTCTGCATAGTGCGCAGCAATCACCGCCGCATAGGCGCACAACACAGCGGCTGTCAGCACCAGCAGCGTGCGCCGGGGCACGGTGAAGATGCCGTAGGCCACTGCCACGAACATGAACGGTGCCAACAGAATCTGCGTGACTGGCTCCAGATAAAACACCACCAGCATGCCGCCGATGGCCGTGGTCACGATGCCCAGCTTGAGGTGGCGCAGCCTGAGCTTTCGTTGCAATCCCGACCGGAACACGGCACCGAACACGGCAAAGCCCGCCGCCGTGAGGCCAGCCAGCACCCACAGCACCTGAGCCCCCACCACGCCCAGGGCGTAAAACCCTGCCAGGGCCACCGCATACAAGCCAATCAGCCCTGCCACGGCCCACCACTTGGACGAAGCGCTGCGTTCGCCCCGGGGGCCAAAGCCGTCCAGCGCGCGCCGTCCAGGTCGGACGGCCACCGACGAAGAATCGTCGAACTCCAGCACGGCATCGGTCAACGGGAAGGCATCCGTCGCCGAAAACAGGTTTTTGCGTCCAAAAAGCATGTGGTGGCGGGCTCAGGCCTGGAAGAGGAAGGAAAGGTGGCGCAGCAACACACATGCGGCACCCGTCAGACAAATCGCAGGATCTTACGCGTGGCTGACAAAATCGATCTGCGCGTTTTCCAGTAGCCCAGGTGACAACCGCCCACCCGCAGGCGCGCTATGCGAGCACCGCCCGCTGGCGTGCCCACCAGCCCTCCACGCTGTACACCACCAAAGCCGCCCAGATCAGCACAAAGCCCACCAGACGCGCAGGCTGAAAGGCCTCGTTGTACACCCAGACGCCCAGTGCAAACTGCAGGCTGGGGGAGATGTATTGCAGGATACCCAGCGTGGACATGGGAATGCGCCGCGCGCCAGCGGCAAACAGCAGCAGAGGCACGGCGGTCATGGGCCCAGCCAAAAGCAACCAGCCCACGGTGGACGCATCCCCCTGCACCAGGGCCCCCTGCCCCTGCCAGCTCCACCACGCCAGCACCACGGCGGCCACCGGCGCCAGCATCAAGGTCTCCAGCGTGAGCCCCTCCAGAGCGCCCAGCACCGCCACCTTGCGCAACAGACCATAAAACCCGAAGGTCAGGGCCAGCACCAGCGCGATCCAGGGCAGGCGCCCTGCCTGCACGGCCAGCCACAGCACACCGGCCGCAGCCACTGCAACAGCCAGCCATTGGCCTGGCCGGGGGCGCTCGCGCAGGAACACGAAGCCCAGCGCCACATTCACCAGCGGCAAGATGAAATACCCCAGGCTCGCATCGACCACATGGTGGTTCTGCACGGCCCACACGTAAGTCAGCCAGTTGCCCGACAGCAGCACTGCCGACAGCGCAAAGGCCCCCAGCACACGCGGCTGGCGCACCACCGACGCCATCCACGCCCACTGCCTGCGCACCGCCAGCAGCCCCAGCACCACGGCCAGCGACCACAGCGTGCGGTGCATCACCACCTCCAGCGAGGGCACATCGGCCACCTGCTTGAAGTACAGCGGGAACAATCCCCAGGCGACATAGGCCAGGGCGGCGTAGAGGATTCCGGTATTCATGCGCAAAAACCCCAGAGCGGGTGAATGGGTGGACGGCTGCAGGATCGAACGCGGCATCGCCAGAAAAAATCCCTGCCAGCCCAAGGGCAGACAGGGATGGCGGGGAGCACAGCGCACGCAGACCCACACGGGTCTGCGGGGCGGTCACACGTTGAACAGGAAGTTCAACACATCACCGTCCTTGACCACGTACTCCTTGCCTTCGGCGCGCATCTTGCCGGCATCCTTGGCACCCTGCTCGCCCTTGTAGGCGATGAAGTCCTCAAAGGCGATGGTCTGCGCGCGGATGAAGCCGCGCTCGAAGTCGCCGTGGATCACGCCCGCCGCCTGGGGGGCGGTGTCACCGATGTGGATGGTCCATGCGCGCACTTCCTTCACGCCTGCCGTGAAGTAGGTCTGCAGGCCCAGCAGCTTGAAAGCGCCACGAATCAGGCGCGCGAGGCCCGGCTCGGTCTGGCCCATTTCGGCCAAGAACATGTCGCGGTCTTCGTCGCTCATCTCGGCCATCTCGGCTTCCATCTTGGCGCAGATGGCCACCACAGGGGCGTTCTGGCTGGCCGCGTAGTCCTTGAGGCGGTCCAGGAACGGGTTGTTCTCAAAACCGTCTTCGCTCACGTTACCCACGAACATCGCGGGCTTGGCGGTGATCAGGCACAGGGACTTGAGCAGGGGCTGCTCTTCCTTGGTGATCTCGACCGAGCGGGCGGGCTTGCCTTCGTTGAGGGCAGCCTGGATGCGCGTGAGCAGCGCCACCAGCTTGGCGGCATCCTTGTCGTTGCCCGACTTGGCAGCCTTGGTGTAGCGGTTCAGGGCTTTCTCGACCGTGCCCAGGTCGGCCAGGCACAGCTCGGTCTGGATCACTTCGATGTCGGAGATCGGGTCCACACGGCCTGCCACGTGGATCACGTTGTCGTCTTCAAAGCAGCGCACCACGTTGACGATGGCGTCGGTTTCGCGGATGTGGGCCAGGAACTGGTTGCCCAGGCCTTCACCCTGGCTGGCGCCCGCCACCAGGCCGGCAATGTCCACAAACTCGACGATGGCAGGGACGATGCGCTCGGGCGAGATGATCTCGGCCAGTTGCTGGAGGCGGGGGTCCGGTACTTCTACCACGCCGACATTGGGCTCGATGGTGCAGAAGGGATAGTTTTCGGCGGCAATACCAGCCTTGGTCAGCGCGTTGAAAAGGGTGGACTTGCCGACGTTGGGCAGGCCCACGATGCCGCATTGGAGGCTCATGGCATGGCTTTCTGGTGTTCTGGAGACAAACCACCGATTTTACGGGCCCGCCCAGCACCCGCTGCCGAGGGCCTGCATCAGGCCCTCATTCAAACCGCAAATCGGCGGCCATGCGTTGCCCCACGCGCAGCCACTGCCCCGCGCCGCTGCGCACGATGGCGTTCATGCCAAAGGTAATGGCGCCGTCCAGCCGCTTGTCCCGGCGGTAGGTGCGCAGGGTATCGCCCACCGACGGATGGCTCTCGGCTGTGGCCGGGTCGATGTCAGGAATAGGGCATCGTGCGCAGGGCTTTACCGGCTGCAGGTGGACGTCGGCGGTGCCATCGGCCTCCACGTGAATCGTGTCCACGCGGTCTTCGTCGTGGGCCTCCGCCCCGGCCAGGACCACATTGGGCCGGACCCGCTCCATGCCAACGGCGGCGTGCCCCTCGGCGGCAAGCCGCACATTGAGGTCCTGCAAGGAGGCCTCACTGGTCACCAGCAGCGGAAACCCGTCGGCAAACTGGTTGGGGACCTCCACGCCCCCCGTCCACTCCAGGCTGGACAGGCGCCGGTGCTCTGGGTCAAACCGCACCAGGCGGCAGGGCTGCCCCAGAAAATCGCTGAACCACTGCGCCGCCACAGGACCCATGTCCCACGCAGGCACCGTGTCGCGCCAGACGGTCACCGTGGCCGGCGCTTCCACCGCATCGATCGCCACATGCAATGCCAGCATGCCCGGAGCCCGCAGCACCATTTCGTCGCTCTTGAGCTGGGGCCGGATCAGCGCCATGCGGGGCAAGCTGCGCTGGGTGAGGAACATGCCCTGGGCATCCACCACCATCCAGGCGCGGTCCAGATCCAACCCAGTCTCGGTGAGCAGCGCCTGCTGCACATCGATGCCCGCACAG
>Ga0066256_1002517_pt1 | contig 19990 bp, 24 predicted proteins | sample ThiBio_1000_biof_FD_87107 | JGI IMG/M metagenome (GOLD analysis project Ga0066256, IMG submission 87107) | Wastewater bioreactor microbial communities from Cape Town, South Africa - Thiocy_expt_1000_biof (version 2) | ecosystem: Engineered > Bioreactor > Thiocyanate-remediating >... | reverse complement strand
GGGGGTTCGGAACACACCTTCAGCCTAGTTGAAACGCTTCAGTTCGACTGAAGGTTGCGCCCAGCCGCCCGCGAGCGGGACAACGCACACCTTCGTCGATCCGCTGTTCAGCAGCACCGTGTTCTGCGACACCTATCAACAGGTGCGCGATATTGTGACGGCCGACGATCCGGGCGGCGTGTTCGAGACCTATCTGCTGACTCCGAACGAGCGCAGCGAGCCGACCTGCGCGGCGATCATTCCCACCGGCCTCGTGGTGAACGTGCGGCCCGTCGGGCGGCTGGAGCAGGATGGGCAACACTTCACCGCCTATGCAGTGGAGACCCAAGTCGGCGAGATCACCGGCTTTGCGCTGTACCTCGAGCCGTTCGACATGGTGCGAGCCTAGCTTAGGCGGCAAGGCAGGGTGTCGAGAGATACCATCGCCCGATTGCAACCAATCACGGATTTGTGCATTCCGAATGTGAGCGTCATCTCACGGAGTGCCTCCTTGCACCGTCTCGTCCTTGCGATTGCCCTGCCGCTGTTTCTCGCGGCCTGCGATCAATCTCCCGCCCCGACCCCGTCCACTACCCAGCAGCCAGCCAGCCCCGCGCCGTCGACACCGGCGCCGCAGCCGTCATCGGGCTCGACCGGCGCCGCCGCGACCGATCCGCTGATCGGCTCATGGGCCGCAAGCCCGGCCAATTGCGCCGCGCCCATCGTCATTGCCGCGGACAGTTTCCAAGGTGCGGAAAACAGCTGCACGATCTCGGGCTGGACCGACAACGGCGACGGCAGCTCGACGGCCGCCATGAGCTGCCAGAGCGAAGGGCAGGCGACCAGCGAGCGCATCAAGATGGAGCCGCTGTTCGGGCCGCAGGGCGAAGGCATTCGCCTGAGCTATCTCGACCGCGGCGGCGATCCGGTGACGGTGTTCTCCTGCCCGACGCCGCGGACGCAGTAGCTCCGGCCGCAGCCGTGACAATCAGGGATCTGGGCGGATTGCGCGCCCATTTCGTCGCGCCGGAAGGTCCGCCGCTTGGCAGCAGCCAGAATGCGCTTGATCTCATCGGCGCGACCTATGGGCAGGACGTCGACCTCATCGTCGTGCCAGCGGCGCGGCTGCACCCGGACTTCCTGGTGCTCCGGACCGGGATGGCGGGCGAGTTCCTGCAGAAGATGACCAACTACGGCCTGCGCTTCGCGGTCGTGGGCGACATCGCTTCAGCCGTCGGCGAAAGCAGGCCGCTGCACGATTTCGTCACCGAATCGAACCGGCGTGGGCAGACCCTGTTCGCGGCCGACGAAGCGGAGCTGCGCCGGCTGCTCGGGCGCTAGAGCGCCCGATTGATGGCGATGCCGCGGGCCAACGGCGCGCGGTTCTGCGTCACCTCGCCCCCCGCACCATAGGTTTTGGCCTGCGAGCGCTCGCCCACAGCCTGCGCGACGTCGGTGAGGATTTCGTCGGTGACGGTGCGGGCGGTGGCGAGGACGCGCAGGTTCTCCGCCATCTGCGTCGCCAGCCGCTCGTGCCCTGCGCGCAGCAGACGGACGTCGTCGGGAGCCTCCTTGAGCAGCCGGCCGGTCTGGCGCTGGATCGAGCGCACGAGCCCCACATAATCCTGTGCCAGCGCCGTCTTTTCGGCGGTGACCGGCCCGGTCTCGCGGAAGCGGCCGGCGCGAAGCATCGTGGTTTGCTCGTTCATTACGGTGACGAGGGAGTCGAGGACGCTGAGGGCGCGGCGGCAGAGTTCGGTGGCGGGCAGATTGTCCAGGGCAGCGAGGCGTTCGGCGGCAGTTATCATCGATAGGCTCCGTGGAGCGGTGGGGAAGGCGTAAGGGGGGCGGCCTCCTGCATGGCGAGGAGGTCGGACATGATGGCGTCGGCAAGCCCGATGCCGCCGGCGCCAGCCATGGCGTCGGCCAGTTGCTCGGCCTGCATGCCGCGCCAGGTTTCTTCGGCGAAGCCGCCGCCGAAGCCGTTGTCGGTATCGAGCGACGAGAACATTTCGCGCATCAGCGTGTTGAGGAACACGCCCTCGAGCTCGGTCGCCTGCTGGCGGATACGGTCGAACGGCAGCTGGGAGGCGGGGGAGCCGATGGCGCCAGTGGATGTCATCACAGAACCTCGATCTCGGCCTGAAGGGCGCCGGATGCCTTGATCGCCTGAAGGATGGCGATGAGGTCGCGCGGACCGATGCCGAGCGCGTTGAGGCCATCCACCAGTTCCTGCAGGCTGACGGTCGACGGCACGATCCCGAGGTCGGTTTCCCGCGTCGTCACCTCGAGATCGGTGCGTGGCAGGGGTACGGTCTGGCCGAAGCTCAACGGCTCGGGTTGCGAGACGATGGGCGTTTCGGCGATGGTGACGGTGAGGTTGGACTGGGCAACGGCGACTGCCGACACCCGCACCTCCGAGCCCATGACGATGAGACCGGAATTCTCGTCGATGATGATCTTCGCCGCCTGATCGGTTTCGACCACCAACTGCTCGATGTCGGTGAGCAGGTCGACGATGTTGCCGTTGAAATTATAGGGCAGGTGGATGCGCACCGTGGCCGGGTCTTCCGGCGTGGCGCTGGGAATGCCGATGAAATCGTTGATCGAGAGCGCGATGCGGCGGGATGTGGTCAGGTCCGGATTGCGCAGGGCCAGCCGCAGCGTGCGCTGTGCCCCGAGCACGAACCCGATCTCGCGTTCGATCAGTCCGCCGCTGGAAATCCGGCCCGTCGTGGGGACGCCGGAGACGACGCTCGCCGCATTGCCGCCGGCCGAGAAGCCGTTGATCAGCACCGAGCCCTGGGCGATGGCGTAGACCTCGCCGTCGGCGCCGAGGAGGGGGGTGACGAGGAGCGTGCCGCCCTGCAGGCTTTTGGCATCGCCGAGTGCCGCCACGTTCACATCGATGCGGGAGCCCTGGGTGGAGAAGGCGGGCAGGTTCGCCGTCACCATGACCGCCGCCACGTTGGCGGTCCGCATGTTCTCGCCGCGGGTGTTGACGCCGAGGCGTTCCAGCATCGCCTGCAGGCTCTGACGCGTGAACGGCGAGTTGTTGAGGCTGTCGCCCGTGCCGTTGAGACCGACCACGAGGCCGTAGCCGACAAGCTGGTTGTCGCGCACGCCCTCGATATCGACGATGTCCTTGATCCTTGCGGTCGCCGCGTAGCTTTCGCTGAACGGCGCCAGCATCGTGACCACTGCGAAGAAACCAGCCCAGATGCGCTTCAGTGCCCGGTTGGCCATGTTGTTCCCCGAAACCTTCGGCCCATCCCCATGGACCAATTCGACAGGGGTGTTGCCAGAAGCGTGCCAGACTCCGAAGGGTGATTTAATAGTTTGAAAAATAACGAGAAACAGGCGCATGGCCGACCTTGTCTTCGGTCGTTGTGCGCAGCTTTTGCCGAGCGGTTAATGCGTTGTTAACGGGTAACGGCAGATTTTGCCGGGCAGGCAAGGAAGCGAGTCCGGTGAGGATCGATACCGTCAGGGCAGGGGCAATCGCGGCACGCAATGGTGCCCGCTCGTCTGCGTCCGGCGCGGCCTTTCAGATCAATGAGGGCAGCACGCCCCAGCGTCCGGCCGGCGCTGCCCCGGTGGCATCGGCAAACCCCATCGATGCCCTCATCGCTCTGCAGGCCGCTGACGACGCCACGCAGGGACGGAAGAAGTCGATCCGGCGCGGCCGCTCGCTGCTCGACATGCTCGATGCGATGAAGACGGATCTCCTCGCCGGGCAGGCCAGCGACGGGCGGCTCAGCCAGTTGATGACGCTGATCGGGCAGGCGCGCGAGCATAGCGAGCCGGGGCTGGACGCGCTGCTCGACGATATCGAACTCCGTGCCCGGGTCGAACTTGCCAAACGCGGCCTGTTCCCGCGCTTCTGACCGCCTGTCACGTTTCCATCAGGGACAGTTTGCCTGCTTGCCCGCAGAGGTATCGGCGCTTATAAGCCCGGTCCCATAAGGGGTGTTGGAGTCGAGTCAGGGATGGCATCTACTGATACGCTTGAATATCGGCCCTCCGAGAGTGAGCCGTTTATGAACCCGCGGCAGCGGGAATACTTCCGACAGAAGCTTGAACGCTGGAAGGAGGAGATACTTCGCGAAAGCCGCGAAACTCTCGAAAACCTCCAGGAAGAAAGCCAGAACCACCCGGACATGGCCGACCGGGCGTCCTCCGAAAGCGACCGTGCCCTCGAACTCAGGACCCGCGATCGTCAGCGCAAGCTGATCAGCAAGATCGATGCGGCCCTGAAGCGGATCGAGGACGGAACCTACGGCTACTGCGAAGAAACCGGTGATCCGATCGGGATTGCCCGTCTCGACGCCCGGCCGATCGCGACCCTGAGCCTCGAAGCCCAGGAATCGCACGAACGCCGCGAGAAGGTCTATCGCGACGAATAGTTCCGGCTCTTGCCGACGATGCTTCAAAAGCCCGCAGCGATGCGGGCTTTTGTTTTGCATCGGCGGGCCCGAGGAGTAAGGTCGCGCTGTGGAGGGCCTTCGACATGGGCCGCATCGTCATTGTCGCCTATCGACCGCGATCAGGACGCGAGAAGGCGCTCGACTCTCTGATGCGTCGCCATCATGGACGGCTGCGGTCCGACGGGCTGGTGATCGATCGCCCACCGATGCTGATGCGTGCGGCCGACGGCACTCTCGTTGAGATTTTCGAATGGAGCGCCGCTGATCCTGCCACGGCACCATCGACCGATGCGCGCGTGCAGCAGATGTGGTCCGAACTTGCCGAGATCGCGGATGCGGTCGCCCTGCGCGACCTGCCGGAAGCTGCGCAGTTCGGCGCTGGCTTCGACTCGCTGCTGGACGAGGCCCTGCATCCCGAACTGTCGCCCTAGCCGACAACAGCCCTGAAACACTCCGCGCGGCCTGCACAGAAACTGCACGCCGCGCCGACAGGTTCAGGGCATGCGCAATCCCATCCTGCCCACGATCGACCGTCCCTTTCCGCTGCCCGACCGCCTCCTGTCGGACGGCTGGTGGCTGACGGCGCGCGCTGAGCCGGTGGATCGGGATGCGCCCGGATCGGTCCACATCGAAGAGGTGCCGCGTGAGCGAGATGGCGCAGAGTATCCCACAACGGCGCTGGACGCCGTTTGAAACGCGGGCCTGGCTGGGAGGACTGGCGCTTGTCGTCCTCGCGGACGTGCTGATCTGGAAGCACACGCCCAACCTGGGGCTGTTCCTGTTCTTCGCCGCGGTCAGCGTGGCGATCCTGTTCGTGCGGGGGGCCGTACGGCCGGACCGGACACTCCTTGTCGCGCTCGGCGTGGCCCTTCTGGGCGCCCTGCCGCTGCTCGAGGCGCTCTCCTGGTGGGGCGTTTTCTCGGCCACGTTCGGTGCGGGAGTGGTGGCGCTGGGGGACGGCCGGCAGATGCCGGCTACGATGCTCGCCCTGCCACGCGCGGCGCTCCGCTTCGGACTGCTCGCTCCGTTCCGGCTCATTGCCGATGCCGGGAGCAGCCTGTTCCGGCTGACCGAGGCCGGGCTTGGCGGCAGGCTTTTCCGAGGCGCGGTGATGTGGATCGTGCCGCTCGTTCTGGCGGGCGTCTTCATCGGGCTGTTCTCGGCCGCCAACCCGCTGATCGAATCGGCGCTGCTTGCGGTGAACCTCGATTCCGTCCTCGGCTTCTTCGAGTTCGGGCGGGTGACGCTGTGGCTCTTCGCGATCTGCTTTGCCTGGCCGTTCCTGATGCCCCGCCTGCTGGAGGTTCGCGAGGTCGCCGAGATGCAGGGGCCGCACCGGCCAAGGCCCGAGAGCGTCCTGTTCGGGCAGGGCGCCATCCTGCGGGCGCTGATCCTGTTCAACGCGCTGTTCGCCGTGCAGACCCTGCTCGACATCGCCTATCTGTGGGGCGGAGTGGTGCTGCCGGAGGGGATGACCTATGCGAACTATGCGCCCCGGGGCGCCTATCCACTGATCGTTACCGCGCTGCTCGCCGCCGCCTTCGTGCTGGCGGCGATGCGGACCGGCAGTCCGGCCGCGAAGTCGCCACTGATCCGCGCACTTGTCTATGCGTTCATCGCGCAGAACGTCATGCTGGTGGTCTCCTCGATCCTGCGGCTCGATCTCTATGTCGAGGTATATTCGCTGACCGGCCTGCGCGTCGCTGCGGGCATCTGGATGGGGCTGGTCGCGATCGGGCTGCTGCTGATCCTCGCCCGGATCGTCCTCGGCAAATCCAACAAGTGGCTGGTGGCGACGAACCTCGCCATCCTCGGGATCACGCTCTACGGCTGCGCCTGGATCGATTTCGGTGCGCTCATCGCCCGTTACAATGTCGACCACAGCCTCGAAATGACAGGCAAAGGAACAGCGCTCGACAGCGGCTATTTCTGGCGGCTCGGCCCGTCCGCGATCCCGGCGCTCGATCATCTGCTTGGGCATTCCGACATGCAGCCGCAGATGCAGGAGGTGTACTGGGACATCCGGCATTCACTGGCGGCGAGCTTCGACGGCCGGGACCGGAGCTGGCAGGGATGGTCCTATCGCGCCCATCGGCTGGATCAGTATCTCGCCGCACCGTTGGCACAACCCGCCGACGCCGCTAGAAGCGACAGCACGTCCAACTGAGGGGCCGATGGCGCACCGCATCCTCGTCGTCGACGACGAACCGAACATCCGCGACGTGATCTGCTTCGCGCTGGAGCGCGCCGGCCTCGCCACGACGACGGCCCGCAACGGCGCTGAGGCGATGCAGATGTTCCGCCGGGGCGGCGTGGATCTGATCGTGCTCGATATCGGCATGCCGGAACTGGACGGCCTCGAGGTGTGCCGGCAGGTGCGCAAGAGCTCGGAGGTCCCGATCCTGTTCCTCTCTGCCCGTGACGACGAGATCGACCGCATCCTCGGGCTGGAGATCGGCGGCGACGACTACGTCACCAAGCCGTTCAGCGCGCGCGAACTGGTGGCGCGCGTCAATGTCATCCTGAAGCGCGCCCGCGGCACGGCGCCGAAGCAGGCGTCCGTCTCGCACGGCCGGATCAGCCTTGATGCGGCACGCCACGAGGTGCGCTACGACGCCCAGCCTATCGCGCTGACCGCGCTGGAATTCTCGATCCTGCAGGCGCTGCTGGCGCGTCCGGGGATCGTGTTCTCGCGCGAGCAACTGATGGGTGCGGCCTACGGCCACAACATCCACGTCGCCGACCGCACGATCGACAGCCACATCCGCAACATCCGGGCAAAGTTTGCCGATGCCGGATGTGCGCAGGTGATCGTAACCGTGCATGGTGTCGGCTTCCGGCTGGGTGAGGACGGCTGATGGCGGCGCAGCAGGTCAAGCGGAAGTGGCGGCCGCCGCTGAGCTGGGTCGTGTTCGCAACGCTGCTGGTGGTGCTGGCGCTGCCGGCGGCAGTAGTCATCGGCTTCCGCGCCCTCGACGGCACGACCAGCCAGATGGGGCCCGTGGAGATCGCGGCGATCCTCGTGGCGCTGGTGCTGACGCTAGTGATCGCAGCCGTGTTCGCGCGGACCATCACCGGGCCTGTCAACGCGCTGGTGCGCACCACCGAGGCGATCGGCCGCTCGGGTGCGGCGCCCGTGCCGCCGCCGGAGCAGCACGGCACCCGCGAACTCGCCACCCTGAGCCAGAGCTTTCTCGATCTCGCTGCCCGGCTGGTGGAGCGGACCGAGTATGTGCACTCGTTCGCCGCACATGTGTCGCACGAGCTGAAATCGCCGCTGACTGCCATTCGGGGCTCGGCCGAGATGCTGCTCGACGACGACATGTCGCCGGCCGACCGGAGGCGCTTTGCCGAGCACATCGTCGCCGACAGCGACCGGCTGGCCGCGCTGCTCGACCGGCTGCGGACGCTGGCCCGTGCCGAGGTTCCGCTCGGCGCGACGGGGGTGACGCTGCGGCGAGCCGTCGAACTGCTGCGTCCGAGATTTCCCGCGCTCGTCGCTACGGCGGATGGGGAACTCGACGTGCCGCTGGCGCTGTCGGAGGAGGCGGCGAGCATCGTGCTGGCGCAGCTTGCCGACAATGCCGTCCAGCATGGCGCCGGGCGCCTGACGCTGACTGCCGCCGCCGGGACATCGACGGTGCAACTGCTCGTCGCCGACGACGGCGCGGGGATCAGTGCCGGCAATCGCGATCGCGTGTTCGAGCCGTTCTTCACCACCCGCCGAGAGCAGGGCGGCACCGGCATGGGGCTCGAAATCGTACGCACCATGCTGCAGGCGCATGGGGGCACGATTTCGCTCAGGCCGGCGGCGACCGGAACCGTGTTCGAGATCACGGTTCCGCGGGGCTGAAAGCACGACGCTGTGTCGCAGGTTGCGCTTCGGCGCCCGGCGCACGATATTGGCCCTCATGACGAGGGGAAAACGCGTGCGCTTCAACATCTTGGCGGCAATTCTGGTGGCTGGTGCCAGTTCCGTGGCTCCGACGCTGGCACAGTCGACGCCGGAGGCCTGCGCGGCCGTCGCCGACAATTCGGCTCGCCTTGCCTGCTATGACGGCATTTTCGGCCACACCGGCGATATCGATGCCGATGCCAACGCGGTGCTGGTCTCGTCCGAGCAACTGATCCCGCAGCGCCCGACGGGCCGGGCGCCGGCAACCATGGCGATCGCCTGCATCGGCGGGCAGTCGCAGGTCACCTTCGGCTTCGCCGGCCAGCTGGTCTCGGCCACGGGCGATATTGCGCCTGTGACTTTCCAGGTCGACCAGGGCGGAACCAGCGTCAGGACGCTGGCAACTAACGCCGCCAATGATGAGCTGGCCTTCGCTGCCGGCCGCGACAGCAATGCCTTCCTCGACAGCCTCGTCGGCGGTGGCAACCTGAGGGTACGCATGACGCCCGTGCGCCAGCGTTCGCTGACCGTCGACTTCCGGCTCGCCACTATCGCCAGCGAGATCGAAGCCCTCCGCGCCGCCTGCCGCTAGAGGTAGCGGCGTTTCAGGTGGTCGGTGAAGTGGGCCGCATTGAGCGACTCGCCGGTGGCGCGCTTCAGCAGATCAGGGGTCGAGTGGAACGAGGCCTGTGACCAGATGTGGTCGCGGCGCCAGTCGTTGATGCCGACAAAGCGCCCATGGCGGATATCGTCCCGTGCACCCGGGTTCTCCCGTTCGATGGCATCCCACAGCTGTGCGGCGATCATTGCGCCCAGCGTGTAACTGGGGAAGTAGCCGATCGCGCCCGACGGCCAGTGCACGTCCTGCATCGGTCCGTCCTTGGGGTTGTCGATGGTCCGCAGGCCCAGATACTCGCTCATGCGTGCATCCCAGGCCTCGGGCACGTCACGCGGCGCCAGCGAGCCATCGATCAGCTCACGCTCGATCTCGAAGCGCAGGATCACGTGCAGCGGATAGGTCGCCTCGTCGGCATCGACGCGGATCAGGCCGCGCTCGATATGATGGACGTGGGCGAGTACATCTTCGAGATCCCAGCCCGCGATGGCCTCGTCGCCGAGGTGCTCGCGGACATGCGGCATTGCCCATTCCCAGAATTCGGCCGAGCGGGCGATCTGCTTTTCGACGAACAGGCTCTGGCTCTCGTGGATGGCCATGCCGCGCGCCTTGCCGACCGGCCAGTGCCCCCACTGCTTGGGCAGGTTCTGCTCGTAAAGACCGTGGCCGGTCTCATGCAGGATACCCATCAGCGATGACAGGAACTCGCCCGTGACGTAGCGGGTCGTCATCCGCACGTCGGTCGGCACGCCGCCGCAGAAGGGGTGGTGGGAGATGTCCAGCCGGCCATGCTCGAAATCGAAGCCGATGGCTTCCATCATCGCGAGGCCCAGCGCCTTCTGCCGCTCGATGGGGAAGGGGGCGTTGAACGGCTTGAGCGGTCGGCGCGCCAGCTTTTCTTCCTGACGTGCCATGGCCTCCGGGACAAAGCTCTTGAGGAAGGCCTTGAGCTCGCCGAAGACCGGCGCGATGTCCGCCGCCCGGTTGCCGGGGTCGTACTGGTCCATCATCGCGTCGTACGGCGCGAGGCCCAACGCGTCCGCCCGCAACTGGGCTTCCTCGCGGGCAGTGGCCACCACGCCCTCGAAGGCGGGTAGGAAGGTCGCCCAGTCACCGGTCGGCCGCAACTGCCGCCACAGCTGTTCCGAGCGGACCCGCGCCGCGACCTGCCGGCGAACGAAGTCGGCCGAAAGGCAGGTCATGTTGGTGTAGGCGCGCTGCCACTCGACGATGGCGGCCTGCTGGTCGCCATCGAGCGGCTCTTCGGCCGCCTGCGCCAGCCAGTCGCCAATGGCAGGGCCCGTTGCCATCTCGTGATACATGCCGGCCAGAACCGACATCGCCTCGGCCCGCTTCTCACCGCCGCCGACGGGCATCATCACCGCCTCATCCACACTCAGCATGGACTGGGCGTGCTCGATGGCTTCGAGCCGGCGCCCGAGGTCGTCGAGCTTGGCGAAGGCGGAATTGGCATCGGTCATCACGGAACTCCCTGCTGGTGGCGTCGTCCTAGCGACAAATCGCGTCGCTTGTCATCATCGCTCTCATGCGCTGAACTTCCGAAAGAAAAGGCGGGCGCGGACCGGACGGCATTCATTAACTCGGACCGCTTACTGTCAGGAGCTGAGTATTGAGTGAAATGGTTCTGAATGTCCGGCGGCGAGGAAGGTGTTGTGTCTGGGGCCGACGGTGACGGAAACTATTCGTCGCGCATCCAGGCCGAGTTGCTGGGTCTCGCCAGCCGGACCAATCGATCCAATGTCCTGATCAACCTGGGCGCGAGCATTGTTGTGCCCGCGGTATTCTGGGACGCCGTCGAGCACCGCTCCTTCCTCCTGTGGTGGGGACTGGCGGTGATCGTCTGGTCGATCTTCCGGATGACGACGTCCATCGTTTTCCGCCGGCGCCAGCGGCGCGACGAGATCGAGCCCGGCAGCCTGCCGTTCTGGACCTCTGTGTATGGCGTGGGCGTCATCGGCGCGGCGCTGCTGTGGTCGACGGCCACGGTCTACCTGCTTCCCAGCGCGCAGCTCGAACAGACCTTCATCATCCTGCTCATCGTCGCTTCGCTGGCGGGCGGCTCGTCCGGCACGGGCGCACCGGACCCCCGGGGCGGCCCGATCTACATCGCCGTGCTCCTGCTCCCCAGCATCGCCCTCCTGGCCCTTGCGGCGCAGCCACATCTTCTGCTGAGCGCCCTTGGCGTGGCCTTTATGCTCGCCATGCTGCTGACGCTGCGGAACAATCATTGGATCGTCCGTCGGGCGGTGTTGCTCAAGCTGCAGAACGACCGGCTGGTCGAGGACTTGCGCGGCATGAACCGCACGCTGGAGCGCCGGGTGCGCGAGCGTACCGCCGAGCTCGAGCGAATGGCGACCACCGACAGCGTCAGTGCCTTGCTCAACCGTGACGGGCTGCGGCTCTGGTTCGACCGGCACGTGCGTGGCGCAGCCAACGAGATGGATGTCATCTGCGTGCAGCTTCCCTCCCTGCCGCAGGTAAACCGGGCGCTTGGCGCCGGTGTGGCGGACCAGGTGATCGTCACGCAGGGCAGGCTGCTCCTCGATGCGAATGATGAGTGGGTGGTGTGCCGCTGGGGCGACGACGCCTTCATCGTGATCGCAGAGCGGGCGGCCGAGGACGAAGCCGGCAATGCCGCCCAGATCCTCGAACTGATGCAGCGCCCGGTCGAGGTCGGGGCCCGAACGATGAAACTGGAATGCGCCATCGGACTGGCCGCCTTCCCGATGGACTCCATCGTGCTGGACGAACTGGTGCAGGCGGCGAGCCTTGCGGCCGGTCGGTGCGAAGCGAGCGGATCGAACGTCACCCGCTACACCGCCGGGCTTCGGCACGCGCAGCAGCACAATCTCAACCTCACTCAGGCGCTGAAGACGGCGCTCACGGGTGACGAGCTGTCGATACACCTCCAGCCCATCGTGCGAAGCGCCGACAGAAGCGTCGCGTGCCACGAGGTGCTACTGCGCTGGCACAACCCGATCCTGGGGGCCGTGGGGCCGGACGAGTTCATTCCGATTGCCGAGGAAACGGGCGACATCGTCGAGATCGGCGAATGGGTGCTGCACCGTGCCTGCGACTACATCATGGCCGGTTCGCCGGACGCTCCGCGCCGCCTCGCGATCAACGTCTCGATGAAGCAACTGCTGCGGCCCGGCCATGCGGCACGTCTTGCCGGAATCGTTCACGACGCCGGCGTTCCGCCGGGAAGCCTGGCGCTGGAGATCACCGAGACGTCGTTCTCGCAGGGCGAAGCTCATATCAACGAGCTGCTCGACATCATGCGCGCCGCCAGGATCGAGGTGCATATCGACGATTTCGGCACCGGCTATTCGTCGCTGGCGGGGCTCAGCGTGCTGGCAGCCGATGCGATCAAGATCGATCGGCAGTTCGTGCACAAGCTGGACGCGCGCTCGATCGCCCTGATCGAGTCCACCGTCCTCATCGCCCGCAAGCTCGGCATGACAACCGTCGCCGAAGGCGTCGAGGACGAAGCCACCTGGCAGACGCTGACGCGGCTCGGCGTCGACTTCCAGCAGGGCTATTTCTTTGGTCGGCCGGAGCCGATTGCGGAGACAGATTCCGAAGGTCGCGGGTATCCGGCAATCGCCGCCCTCGCATAGCGCACAGAGCTGAAAGGGGAAGGGCCACGGCCGGGGAGGCTGTGGCCCTCTGCATTGGCAGGCTCCTTCTGGGGCCTGCCGTGCCGGTCGCGCCATGGGGGGAATGCGAGACCGGCGGGGGACTGAGGAAACGTCAGAACGGCAGGATGGCGTCGGCGATCTGCTGGCCGTAGCGGGGCTGCTGGACGTCGGTGATCTGGCCGCGCCCACCGTAGGAGATGCGCGCCTCGGCGATCTTGCTCGACGGGATGGTGTTGTCGGCGTGGATATCTTCCGGGCGGACGATGCCGGCGACGATGAGATCGCGGACCTCGAAATTCACCCGCACCTCCTGCCGACCCTCGATCACGAGGTTGCCGTTGGGCAGACGCTGGGTGACCACTGCCGCCACCTGGGTCTCGAGGGTCTCCTTGCGGTTGACCGATCCGTTGCCGCCATCGGTCAGACCCGAGCTGGTCGATATGGTCCCGTCGCCAGCGATATCGAGGCCTGGCACGCCGCCACCCACCTTGCCGAACAGCGAGCCGAGCACGCCACCGACCCCGGCCTCGTTCTCCGACTTGCGGTTGCGGGAGGTGGCATTGGACATTTGGGCGCTGTCGTCGATGGTGACGATGACGGTGAGAATGTCGCCGATCTTGTGGGCGCGCTGGTCCTTGAAGAAGCCGCGGGCTTCGTTGCTGAACAGCGAGTTCGGCTGGTAGGACGCGACCACCACTTCGGGCATCGGCATGATCACCGGCTTGTAGCCGGCCTGCGCCGTCGGATCGTCGATGGCGCTGAGGCGCGGGGCCTCACCGACCGACTTCAGGCGGTCGAAGGTGCTGCAGCCGGCCAGGCTGGTCACGACGGTCGCGAGGGCGATGTACTTGATGAGGTTCATTGGGTTCGCTCCCGAGGCTCAGAGGCCAGCGACGTTGATGGTATGTGCGGAGGTGATGGCGACGGTGCCGTTGGGCAGCGCCATCCCGAAGAGCATCTTGCGTGACACCGGATTGAGCACCTGCACCGGCTGGCCGGCGGCAGCGCCGTTGAGCGCCTGGCCCTTGATGGTGAGGGTCAGCGGGCCGTTGTTCATGATCACGGTGACGACGGCATTGCGCTCCACGACCCGCGGCTCGGTGACATCGGAGGCGCGCAGCAGCATGCCGCCGCGGCTCTGCCGGGTGAGCTGTTTGCCCACCAGCTGCTCGATGGACGCGGCCCCGCTGCCTTCGAACTGGCGAAGCGGGATGAGCCGCATCTCGACGTCATCGGAGGAGAGGATGCTGCCGGCAGCCTTCGTGGTGATGAGGTGCGGCGCTTCGACGAGGAAATCGACGCGGCCGGTGACATCCACCGGCTCGTCCTTTCCGGCGATCATGAAGCGCGCGGTGAAGGCGCCGTTGGCCGGGGTGTAGCGCAGGTTCATGAGGTGCACCGGCGCATCGACCGCCTCGGCATTGAACGAGACGTCGGGATTGTCGAAGCGGGCATCGATGGTGATGCCGTCGTGGACGATGCCGCGGGACTTGAGATCGTCGGCGATGAAGCCGGTCAGCAGCGACGCATCGACGAGCGTGGCGGCACGGGCGACGCGGACCCGCAGCACATTGCTGGCATCGTAGTCGCCGACGCCGGCAAGCGCAGCGGCCTGCTGCACGGCCTCGAGGCTCACGGTTCCGGTCGTGCCAGGGGCAGGGGAACGGAACAGCGCGGTTTCCGCGAACTGCCCGGCGTTGTCGAACATGTCGCCGACCGTGACGATGGGCGAATGCACGGTGACTTCGCTCTTGAGGACGGGCATTGCCTGCGCGGCCGTGGCGAGGATGGCGAGGAGCGCGGCGACGGTGGTGGACTTGAGGTTCATCTATCGGCTCCCGTCAGCGCAGCTGGCTCGTGGCCTGCATCATTTCGTCGGCCCCCGAGATCACGCGGGCATTCATCTCGTAGGCGCGCTGCGCGGCGATGAGATCGGCGATCTCGGTCACGGCGTTCACGTTGGCCATTTCGAGGTAGCCCTGGAGCAGGTTGCCGTTACCATCGGCATTGGGTGAACCCACCTGGGCCGGGCCGGACGAGGCGGTTTCAACGAAGTTGTTGTCGCCCACGGACTCGAGCCCGGCCTTGTTGACGAAGCGGGCGATCTGCAGCTGGCCGAGCTGGGTCGGCTGCGCGTCATTGGCGAGGTAGGCCTCGACCATGCCGTCGGCGCTGACGGAGATGCCGCGCGCGCCATCCGGGATCGTGATGCCGGGCTCGATCTGGTAGCCGTCGACGTTGACAAGGAGGCCCTCGGCACTGCGCTCGAAGGTGCCGTCGCGGGTGTAGCCGGTGCGGCCATCTGGCAGCTGCACCATGAAGAAGCCCTCGCCGCGAATGGCGACGTCGAGTTCCTTCTCGGTCGGCACGACATTGCCCTGGCTCATGATGCGCGGCGTTGCCGCCGTCTTCACGCCTGAGCCGATCTCGATACCGACCGGCACCGTGGTGCCCTGGCTCGACGTGGTTGATCCGGCCCGGCGATAGGCCTGGTAGAGCAGATCCTGGAACTCGGCACGTTGGCGCTTGAAGCCGGTGGTGCGCATGTTCGCGATGTTGTTGGAGATGACTTCGACGTTGCGCTCCTGCGCGCCCATGCCGGTCGATGCGATGTAGAGTGCTCTCATCCTGGTTCTCCTCAGGCCCGCAGGCTGCCGAGCTTCTCGATGGCAGAGCGGCGGATATCGTCCTGCCGCTGCATCATCGAGGTAAGGCTCTGGTAGGCGCGCTGGACGCGGATCATTTCGGTCATTTCGCTGACGCCGGAGACGTTCGATTTCTCGATCGCGCCCTGCATCCCGCGGGGGGCAACGGCGGCGGCAGGCGTGCCGCCGCGCCCGGTGGCGTCGCCGACGCGGGCCAGCTCCTGAACGTTGTCGAACTCGACGATGTTCAGCCGGCCCTTGGCGCCTGCCGAGGTGGAGACCGCGCCCGTCGCATCGATCATGACGTCGACTTCGCTGGGATCGAAGACGATGGGACCACCGTCGCCGAGGACGGGGTAGCCATCGAAGTTCACCAGCGTGCCGGTGGCATCGATCTGCAGCGCGCCCGACTTGGTCCAGCGCTCGCCATCGGGAGTTTGCACCGCGAGGAAGCCTTCGCCCTGCAGCGCGATGTCCAGCGGATTGCCGGTCTGCACGATGCTACCCGCCGACAGGTCGTGGATCGTCGCCCAGTCCTGCGTGAAGGACAGCGGCTGGTCGGGGCGGGGAAAATCACGATCCCGCGCCACCGGCATGACGAACTCCTCATAGAGCATCGTCTCGGCCTTGAAGCCAGTCGTGTTGATGTTGGCGATGTTGTTCGCCACCACATCCATCTGCCGCTGCAGCGCGATCTGCCGGCTGAGCGAAATGAGCTGCGCATTTTCCATGGCGCATATTCCCCGGTCGTTCCCCGGATCGGCGCCACGTCCCCACGCTGGCCGACCCGCCATTTACACAGCAGAAACCATGCCAGATGATGAAGTGATGAAAAATCAATGGCTTATGCCGACGCGACTGCTCGCGGACCGCGGCCGGTCACGCCCCTCGGCACAACCTGCCCGGCAATTTGTGCCGGTTTGGACGCAAGAAGTAACCAGTCGTTAACTATCGGGGCTTTAGCTCGAACAGGTCTCCGGAATCGTCCGGCAAACCGGGGGTTTGGGCATGGCCGCAGAAGCCGACATCGAAGACGGCGCAGCCGAAGGCGCGGCAAAAAAGGGCAGCGGCCGGAAGCTGATGATCATCGCCGGTGCGGCGGGGGGACTTCTGCTGGCCCTTGGCGCGGCGGGCTACTTCCTGTTCTTTTCGGCGCCGCCTGCCAGTGACGGCCATCTCGAGGACGTGCGCGAGACCTTCATCTTCAACCTGCCGGCCATGACGGTGAATCTCAATACCGACGGGCAGGGCGAGCAGTTCATGAAGCTGACCGTGGCGCTCGAAGTCGCCAACGAAGAGATGATGGTCGAGATCCAGCCGCGCATGGCAAAGGTTATCGACGCCTTCCAGGTCTATCTGCGCGAACTCCGCAAGAGCGATCTCGAAGGCTCGGCCGGCATCTATCGTCTTAAGGAAGAACTGCGGCGCCGGATCAACGTCGCCATCTTCCCGGCGCAGGTCGAAAACATCCTGTTCCGCGAAATCCTGGTGCAGTGATGCCCGGCCCCGGCGAACAGGACAAGCTCAGCGACGACTGGAACATCGACGAGGCGCTCGCCGCCGCCGATGGCGCCAGCGCGGGAAAGGCCGACGATCCCGCCGAATGGGCTGCGATGCTGGATTCCGACCGGGCGAATGCCGCCGACGACTCCGCCGACCGGGTGCTCAACCAGGACGAGATCGACAGTCTGCTGGGCTTCGATCCCAATGCAGGCAGCAGTGTCGAACTCACCGGCGTCCAGGCGCTCATCAATTCCGCGCTCGTTTCCTACGAACGCCTGCCGATGCTCGAGATCGTCTTCGATCGGCTGGTCCGGCTGGCGACGACATCGTTGCGCAATTTTACCTCCGACAATGTCGAGGTCTCGCTCGACTCCATCTCGTCGGTACGCTTCGGCGACTACCTGAACTCGATCCCTCTGCCGGCAATCCTTTCGGTCATCCGGGCGGAGGAGTGGGACAATTTCGGGCTGCTCACCGTCGACAGCAACCTCATCTACTCGATGATCGACGTGCTGCTGGGCGGCCGTCGCGTCGGCGGCCAGATTCGCGTCGAGGGGCGCCCCTATACGACGATCGAGATGGCGCTCGCGCGCCGCATGATCGAGGTCATCCTCGAGGATACCCGCAAGGCGTTCGAGCCGGTGACGCAGGTCAGTTTCCGGCTGGAGCGTATGGAGACCAATCCGCGCTTCGCCGCCATCTCCCGGCCTGCCAATGCCGCGATCCTGATCGAGCTGCGCATCGAGATGGATGACCGCGGCGGCAAGATCGAGATCCTCTTGCCCTACGCCACCATCGAACCCATCCGCGAGCAGCTGCTGCAGATGTTCATGGGTGAGAAGTTCGGCCGCGACCCGATCTGGGAAGGCCATCTGGCGACGGAAATTCATGCTGCCGACGTCGAAGTCGAGGCCGTGCTGCACGAGGCCGATCTGCCGCTGAGCCGGGTGCTCGCGCTGCAGCCCGGTGACACCGTGATGTTCGACCGGGCGCCCAGCGATCCGGTCCGGCTGCGCTGCGGCGGCGTCGAGCTGACGCAGGCAGTGATGGGCCACATTGGAAATCATGTTTCGGTCCGCGTATCGCGGCCGCTGAATCCGCCAAAAGTCACGATGGCGGCATTTGAAGCGATCGATGGATCCCAGGAGGTAAGGTGATGTTCGGGTTGTCTTTGGGGATCATCGTCGAGGGGGCGGTCGCCATCCTGCTGGCGACGACGATCGGGTACTGCATCATTCTGAACCAGAAGCTGCGCCGGCTGCATGCCGACCGCGATGCTCTGCGCAAGATGGTGACAGACCTGGTACAGGCCACCAGCCTCGCCAACAGCGCGGTGCAGGAGCTGAAGACGGCGGCGCAGGAAGCCGAGACGGTCCTGAACGGCCGCCTCGAGGAAGCGGAGCGGTTCGGTGTCGAACTGGCCAACCACGTCGCCGCCGGCCACCAGGTGATGGACAAGATCGCCAAGATCACCAGCCTCGCGCGCAACAGCCAGCCGATGGAAGAAAAGCTCGCCGAGCCCAACAAGGTTCAGTCGGCGCTGAGCCAGCTTGCCATGCGGCCGCGCATCAGGGGTAACGCTGCGTGAAGCAGGTCCGGCTTCTTCCCGTCGTCATCGCTGCTGCCCTGGCACTGCTGGTCCTCAAGGGGATCGGGCTGGTGACGGAGGGAGGATATGTCCTCACCGGCACGACGACGGTCTTTGCAGCCGGCGGCGGCAACGGGGGTGCGGCGACGACCGTCGGCAGCCAGCAGACGCTGCTGCTGGCTCAGGAGCCGACGCTGGAAGACACCAGTCCGACGCTCGAAGACCATGCCCGGACCCTGCCGCTCGGCGCTCAGGCTGATGCCGGCCATGGCGCCGCTGCTGCCGAAGCCGAAGGGGCAGGGGGCGAACACGGGGCGCCGGCGGATCACGGGACGGCCGAGGCGCCGGCACCGACCGAGGAAGTTGCGGGCCCTCTGGGGGTATGCCCGCCTGATCCGGGTGACGCAAAGCCCGAGGAGCCGACCACTCCTTCGCCGGTCGACCCGAACAACTGCGTACCGATCCCGCTGAATGCGGCCGGCGATGCGATCCCGCTCGTCAAGGACAGCACGGGCCACATGGTGCCGCTCGATGGCGCGGACGGCAGCCAGGCGCAGTTGCAGGAGCGACTGACGGAACGCCGCGAAGAACTGGACTCGCGTTCGTCCGAACTGGACATGCGCATGGCGCTGGTCGAGGCGGCCGAGAAGCGGATCGAGGAACGCACTGCCGCACTCGAAGTGCTGGAGGCACGCATCAATGCCATGGTCGACGAAAAGCGCACCCTCGAGGAAGCGCAGTTCAAGGCCGTGGTCACGATGTATGAGGCGATGAAGCCGAAGGACGCCGCCGCCATATTCGACCAACTCGAGATGTCGGTGCTGCTCCGCGTGGCGCGCGCCATCAATCCGCGCAAGATGGCGCCGATCATGGCGAAGATGGACCCGCTCAAGGCCAAGGATCTCACGGCGGGACTTGCCATCGATCAGGTCGAGCCGACAATCGAGATGGCCAGCGACAACCTTGCCTCGTTGCCCCAGATCGTGGGTCAGTAGCTCGGGTTTGGCGGCCTGCCGTAAGGCAGCGTTAAGCCCGGTGGGCTATGCTTAACGCTGCGTATAGTAGTAGCGAGCAGGCAGAAGCCGCCGATGACAGCGTACCGGGGTGGTTGGCAGGGGCGATATCGCGCCCTGGCGCGGATGGTGTTGTTCGCCATCGGCCTCGCGTTCGCCCTGCAGCCGGGCGCCGCTTCGGCGGACGACAAGGTGCAGTTGATCGCCACCGAGGAACAGGGCTTTGCGCGGCTCGTCCTGACCTTTCCCGACCGGCTCGATCTGCCCACCTACCGTGTGAAGTATGACAACGGCGTCGTCGCCGTCGAGTTCGACGAGCCGCTCGATGTCCTGCTGCCCGACGTCGCGGCGACGCTGCCTCGCTACATCGCGGTGGCGCGCATCGACCCCGATCGGCGGGGGATACGCTTCGGCCTGCGCAGTGCCTTTACGCTGAACCGCATGGATGCCGGCGAGCGCTTGTTCGTCGATCTGCTACCACCGAACTGGCAGGGCCTGCCGCCGGGACTGCCGCCTGAGATCGTTGCCGAGCTTGGCGAACGCGCCAAGCAGGCGGCAATCGTGGCCGAGCAGAAGCGCAAGGCCGAGGTGGCAAAGACGCTACATCCGGCCGCCACGCTCAGGGTCGGGATCTACCCCACCTTCGTCCGCGTCCAGTGCGA
>Ga0066256_1002516_pt1 | contig 20006 bp, 16 predicted proteins | sample ThiBio_1000_biof_FD_87107 | JGI IMG/M metagenome (GOLD analysis project Ga0066256, IMG submission 87107) | Wastewater bioreactor microbial communities from Cape Town, South Africa - Thiocy_expt_1000_biof (version 2) | ecosystem: Engineered > Bioreactor > Thiocyanate-remediating >... | reverse complement strand
GGAAAAGCCCCGCAGGCAGGTGGCGGCCCTGCGCGGTCCCGAGGCCAGCCATGTGGTCTTCACCAGTGGTGCGACGGAAGCCGCCAATCTCGTTCTTTCGCCGGTTTTCCGCATGGGGCGCACGCCGTTGTCGATCGGCCGGCTTTACGTGTCGGCCATTGAGCATCCGGCATTGCGGGAGGGTGGCCGTTTTCCAAAGGATCGTGTCACGGAAATTCCGGTGACCGGCGCCGGTGTGGTCGATCTCGATGCGTTGCGAGATCTGCTTGCCGGACATGATGCTGCCGACGGGCTGCCGATGGTTGCTGTGATGCTGGTCAACAATGAGACCGGCATCGTCCAACCGGTTGTTGAGGCGGCGAGACTGGTGCATGCCAGGGGCGGTCTGATGATCGTCGATGCGGTTCAGGCTGCCTCGCGCCTGCCGATCGACATCGCCGCGCTCGATGCCGACTTCCTGATCGTTTCCTCGCACAAGATCGGCGGCCCCAAGGGTGTCGGCGCGCTGGTTTCGCGCGGCGAGGTGCTGATGCCGAAACCCTTGATCCATGGCGGCGGACAGGAAAAAGGGCATCGTTCCGGCACGGAAAACCTGGCCGCTATTGTCGGGTTCGGCGCTGCTGCCGCGGCGGCGCTGGAAGATTTTTCCGGGCGCAATGCGGCGATCGGTCGTTTGCGCGCCCGCCTCGAAGATGGCATGCGGATTGCGGCTGGCGACGTGCTGATCCATGGCCTGGGCGAAACGCGGGTCGCCAACACGACATTCTTCACGCTGCCCGGCCTGAAGGCGGAAACCGGCCAGATCGCCTTCGATCTGGAGGGGATCGCGCTGTCGGCCGGCGCGGCCTGCTCGTCGGGCAAGGTGGGTGAAAGCCATGTGCTGACGGCCATGGGCAAGGATCCCAAGCTGGGTGCCCTGCGCATCTCGCTCGGCCCGACGACGACGGAAGACGACATAGACCGGGTGCTTGCCGCCTTTCAAAAGATTGCCGGCCGGCGCAGACCGGCCGGTGAGGCCGCCTGACGCGGCCGAATTTTGCGGAAAGACAAATTTCTGCTTGCCAAGAGGTGTGAAAACGCGCCTCTGGCGCCTACATGAAGGCGGAATTTTCCGCGCTAAGAACGAGAGCCGCTGGAACCTTGAATCCGGCGGGATTGGAGAAAGACATGCCTGCTGTCCAGGAAACGGTTGAGCAGGTCCGCCAGATCGATGTGGACCAGTATAAATACGGCTTCGAAACCGAGATCGAAGTCGACAAGGCCCCGAAAGGCCTTTCCGAGGATATCATCCGCTTCATTTCCGAAAAGAAGCAGGAGCCGGAATGGATGCTCGAATGGCGCCTGGAGGCCTATCGCCGCTGGCTGACGCTCGAAGAGCCCACCTGGGCGCGTGTTTCTTATCCGAAGATCGATTTCAACGACATCTATTACTACGCGGCGCCGAAGAGCACCGCCGGTCCGAAGTCGCTCGACGAGGTCGATCCGGAGCTTCTGAAGGTCTATGAGAAACTCGGCATTCCGCTGCGCGAGCAGGAAATCCTCGCCGGCGTCGAGAAGTCGAAGATCGCCGTCGATGCCGTCTTCGACAGCGTTTCGGTCGTCACCACCTTCAAGGAAGAGCTGAAAAAGGCCGGCGTGATCTTCATGTCGATCTCCGAGGCGATCCGCGAGCATCCCGATCTCGTCAAGCAGTATCTCGGCTCGGTCGTGCCGACCACCGACAATTATTATGCGACGCTGAATTCCGCGGTGTTCACCGACGGTTCCTTCGTCTATGTGCCGAAGGGCGTTCGCTGCCCGATGGAACTGTCCACCTACTTCCGCATCAACGAGAAGAACACCGGCCAGTTCGAGCGCACGCTGATCATCGCCGCCGAAGGTGCTTTCGTTTCCTATCTGGAAGGCTGCACCGCGCCGCAGCGCGACGAAAACCAGCTTCATGCTGCCGTGGTCGAACTCGTTGCCCTGGATGATGCCGAAATCAAATATTCGACGGTCCAGAACTGGTATCCGGGCGACAAGCAGGGCAAGGGCGGCATCTACAACTTCGTCACCAAGCGCGGCGATTGCCGTGGCGCCAACTCGAAGATTTCCTGGACGCAGGTGGAAACCGGCTCGGCGATCATCTGGAAATACCCGTCCTGTATCCTGCGCGGCGACAATTCGCGCGGCGAGTTCTATTCGATCGCCGTGTCGAACGGCCACCAGCAGATCGACTCGGGCACGAAAATGATCCACCTCGGCAAGAACACGTCGAGCCGCATCATCTCCAAGGGCATTTCCGCCGGCGTGTCGAACAACACCTATCGCGGCCAGGTGTCGATGCACCGCAAGGCGGAGAACGCCCGCAACTTCACCAACTGCGACTCGCTTTTGATCGGCGATACCTGCGGCGCCCACACCGTGCCCTATATCGAGGTCAAGAATTCCACGGCCAAGGTGGAGCACGAGGCGACCACCTCGAAGATCTCCGAGGACCAGAAATTCTACGCAATGCAGCGCGGCATTCCGGAAGAAGAGGCGATCGCGCTGATCGTCAACGGCTTCGTCCGCGAAGTCATCCAGGAACTGCCGATGGAATTTGCCGTCGAGGCGCAGAAGCTGATCAATATCTCGCTGGAAGGCAGCGTCGGATAAGGCTTTTCTCGCCGTCATCCTCGGGCTTGTCCCGAGGATCTGCGACGGTCGCTGGAGGAGGAGCATGAGCGGGTTTGTCTACATGATGTCCGACAAGCCACGTGACGTGATCTACACCGGCGTCACCAGTGATCTGCAGGGACGAGCTTGGGAACATCGCAACGAAATCCGAGAAGGATTTACAGAGCGATACAGGGCAACAAACCTCGTCTGGTTCGAAACCCACCCGAATATCGTTCTGGCGATAAAGCGGGAGAAGTCTTTGAAACGCTACCTGCGGGAATGGAAAATCAAGCTCATAGAGAGCCTCAATCCGACATGGATGGACCTCTATGAGCGTATTGATGAAATCGAGAATGCCTATCGTCCCCATTCGAATACGAGACAATGGGACGACTATAATTGAGTGCTTGGATCCTCGGGACAAGCCCGAGGATGACGAATTGAGACCGAGGTCAAAAGCGGTCAGCCGGGCGGAATTTGAACCGCTCTATGGATAGGAAGAAGAAATGCTTGAAATCAAGAACCTGCACGCCAAGATCGCCGATACCGACACCGAGATCATCCGTGGCCTCAACCTCACCGTGAAGCCGGGCGAGATTGCCGCGATCATGGGCCCGAACGGCTCCGGCAAGTCGACGCTCTCCTACATCCTCTCCGGCCGCGAAGACTACGAAGTCACCGAGGGTGACATCCTCTACAACGGCGAGAGCATCCTCGAACTCGATCCGGCCGAGCGCGCCTCCAAGGGCATCTTCCTGGCGTTCCAGTATCCGGTCGAAATTCCGGGCGTCGCCACCATGCAGTTCCTCAAGGTTGCCATGAACGAGCAGCGCAAGGCGCGTGGCGAAGAAGAACTGAAGACCCCGGATTTCATGCGCCTGGTCAAGGAAGCCTCCGCCAAGCTGCAGATCAACCCGGACATGCTGAAGCGCCCGCTCAACGTCGGCTTCTCCGGCGGCGAGAAGAAGCGTGCCGAAATCCTGCAGATGGCGCTGCTGGAGCCAAAACTGTGCATCCTCGACGAGACCGATTCCGGCCTCGATATCGACGCGCTGAAAATCGTTGCCGATGGCGTCAACGCGCTGAAATCGCCGGATCGCGCCGTGGTCGTCATCACCCACTACCAGCGCCTGCTCGACTACATCGTGCCGGATACCGTCCATGTGCTCTACAAGGGCCAGATCATCCGTTCGGGCGACAAGAGCCTGGCGCTTGAACTGGAAGCCAACGGCTACGCCGACATCATCGGAGAAGCAGCCTAAGCGGCGGGAAGGGGGACGCGGAGGAATCGTCAAGCTGCGGCCGGGCGCCCGTGGGGGGAGAGCGTTTTGCGGGGCGGTCACACCCCCGGGCGCGGTTGCCGGCGGGGCGGCGGCGGCGTTCTTTGGGGGCGAGGCCGGGGGGTGGACGAGCAAGGGGGGGGCGGCTGGCGCCCCCGCCGCATCGAATCCTGGCATTATACCGACCTGCGGGCGCTGCTGCGCGCCGTGCCGGCGGCGCAGCCGGCACCTTCGCTTTCGGCGGTCAGGCCGCTGGTGTCCGGCGCCTCCGTGCTGATGTTGCGGCAGGGCGCTGCCGATGCGGTAACCGCACCGGAAGGTGTCACGATCCGCCGTTACGCCGACAGCCTGGTGGACGGAACCGCTGCCGAAGGCCTGCGCGAAGCCAGTGCCGACGATGCCATCGGCCGTATCAACGGCAGCTTCGTGCGCGATGGCCTGGTGCTGGAGATCGCCGACGGTGCGGAGCTTGCCGCGCCCCTGGAAATCCAGTCGCTGCATGGCGCCGGTCAGGTGCACACCCGCTTTCCGGTGCGTTTCGGTGCCGATAGCAAGGCGACCGTCATCGAGCGCCATCGCGGTGAGGGTGACGAGGCGGCCCTGGTCTCCTCGATCAGCGCCTTGACGCTCGGCAACGGCGCCGAAGTCACCTGGATCGTCCTGCAGGAACAGGGCGCCGCCGATACCCATCTCGGCCAGATCCGCGTCGAACTCGGCGCGGACGCCAAGCTGCGCCTGTTCGTCGTCAACGCCGGCGGCAAGCTGGTGCGCCAGGAACTGCGCATCACCGTCAGCGGCGAGGGCTCCGAACTGACGCTGCGCGGTGTCAACCTCCTGGGCGGCGATACGCATACCGACGTGACGCTGGTGCTCGATCACAACGTGCCGCATACGAACTCGACCGAGATCATCCGCAACGTCATCTTCGATCGCGCCCGCGGCGTCTTCCAGGGCATGATCCGCGTTGCCCAGGCGGCGCAGAAGACCGATGCCAAGATGGCATGTAACACGCTGCTCCTGTCGGACGATGCCGATTTCTCGGTGAAGCCGGAACTGGAAATCTTCGCCGACGACGTGTTGTGCGGCCATGGCGCGACGGTTGCCGATATCGACCGCAATCACATGTACTACATGATGACGCGCGGCGTGCCGGAGAAGACGGCGCGGGCCATGCTCGTCTACGCTTTCGTGGCGCAGATCGTCGAGGAACTGGACGAGGAAAGCCTCGTCGAGGCGCTGGAAGGCATCATCTCGGCATGGCTCGAAATGCACGCCTGAGGTGTACGACCGCAGGCGCCGCAGCCTCTCCTCCGTCATGCTCGGGCTTGTGCCGGGCATCCAGGCACGGTTGATTTCGCTGCGACGTGGACAGATCCTCGGCACAAGGCCGGGGATGACGTGGAGCAAGTGGTGACGTTTGTCGGCATGCGGAGGCTCAAGAGAGCGCTGCGTTTCGAAAGCGAAAATCGAAGGGGTCTACGATGGACCAGATTAATCCGACCGCCTACGACATCGAAGCGATCCGGCGCGATTTCCCGATCCTGTCGCGCGAGGTCTACGGCAAGCCGCTCGTCTATCTCGACAACGGCGCTTCGGCTCAAAAACCGCAGGTGGTCATCGATGCGATCACGCATGCCTATTCCAACGAATATGCCAATGTGCATCGCGGCTTGCATTTCCTCTCCAACGCGGCGACGGAAGCCTACGAGGCGGCGCGCGAAAAGGTGCGTCGCTTCCTGAACGCCGGCTCGCTGGACGAGATCGTCTTCACCAAATCCTCCACCGAGGCGATCAACACGGTCGCCTACGGCTGGGGCATGCCGAACATCGGCGAAGACGACGAGATCGTCGTGACGATCATGGAGCACCACTCCAACATCGTGCCGTGGCACTTCATCCGCGAGCGGCAGGGTGCCAAGCTCGTCTGGGTGCCGGTCGATGAAGAGGGCGCTTTCCATATCGAGGATTTCGAAAAAAGCCTGACGGACAAGACCAAGCTCATCGCCATCACCCATATGTCGAATGCTCTCGGCACCATCGTGCCGGTCAAGGAGGTCTGCCGCATCGCCCGTGAACGCGGCATCCCGGTGCTCGTCGACGGTAGCCAGGGCGCCGTGCACATGCCGGTCGACGTCCGCGACATCGATTGCGACTGGTACGTGATGACCGGCCACAAGCTTTACGGCCCGTCGGGCATCGGCGTGCTCTATGGCAAGATGGATCGCTTGAAGCAGATGCGGCCCTTCCAGGGCGGCGGCGAGATGATCTTCGACGTGTCCGAGGATGCCGTCACCTACAACGACCCGCCGCACCGTTTCGAAGCCGGCACGCCGCCGATCGTGCAGGCGATCGGGCTCGGTTATGCGCTGGATTACATGGAGAGCATCGGCCGCGCCGCGATTGCCGCCCATGAGGCGGATCTGGCGGCCTACGCGCAGGAGCGTTTGAGCGCCATCAACTCGCTGCGGATCTTCGGCACGGCGCCGGACAAGGGCAGTATCTTCTCCTTCGAGCTTGCCGGCATCCACGCCCACGACGTCTCCATGGTCATCGACCGCCGGGGTGTCGCGGTGCGTGCCGGCACGCATTGCGCCCAGCCGCTCTTGAAACGCTTCGGCGTCACCTCCACATGCCGGGCATCCTTCGGCCTTTACAACACCCGGGCCGAAGTGGATGCATTGGCCGATGCGCTGGAATATGCGCGCAAATTTTTTGCCTGAGGAGTGTCCGCGATGAGCCTGGACGAAAGCGAACAGAAGATCGATGTCCGTGAGGGGATCGTCCATTCCACGATTCCTGCCGACGAACTGGCGCGCCTCAGCGACGACGTCATTTCGGCGTTGAAGACGGTCTACGATCCGGAAATTCCCGCCGACATCTTCGAACTCGGCCTGATCTACAAGATCGACATCGAAGACGACCGCATGGTGAAGATCGTCATGACGCTGACCGCGCCGGGCTGCCCGGTGGCTGGCGAAATGCCGGGCTGGGTGGAAAATGCCGTCGGCGCGGTCGAGGGCGTTTCGGGCGTGGAAGTGTCGATGACCTTCGATCCGCCGTGGACGCCGGACCGCATGTCCGAAGAAGCCCAGGTCGCCATCGGCTGGTATTGAACCCTTTACCAAGCGGAATTACATTCTGAATCATGAAGCGCCGGACCTTGACTCCGGTTGTGGAAGGAGATTGGGCCGATGGGCTTTGCAGTGATGAGCATGACGGATACGGCGGCGGCGCGGGTGAAGGCGATCGTCGAGAATTCCGGGCCGGAAGCGAAGGGCATTCGCGTCGGCATCAAGAAGGGCGGTTGCGCCGGGATGGAATATACCATCGATCTGGTGACGGAACCCAACGCCAAGGACGACCTGATCGAGCGCGACGGCGCAAAGGTCTGGGTCGAGCCCTCTGCCGTGCTGTATCTTCTCGGCACCCAGATGGGCTTCGAGACGACGACGTTGCGGTCCGGCTTCACCTTCACCAATCCGAACCAGACATCCGCCTGCGGCTGCGGCGAGTCGGTCGAACTGAAGCCTGCCGATCTTGCGGCACTCGCCGAACAGCGCCAGGCCGAGGCTGCCAGCGCCTGACCGTTTTCATCCCTTCGGGGAAGCATGACGTATAAAAAATGCCGGACGGGACCTGCCGCTCCGGCATTTACCGTTTCCGGGGCCGTAAAAATTCGCAACACTGCAGCTTTTTCGGAAAACGCCCAAACCGGCTCCAGCCTTTTGATTTTACGCAATTCCCGATGCCGGTTGGCTTGGCTCGTTTGCCGGAATATTGCGGGAAAACCTGGCTGTCTTGCCGGTTTTCGGTAAATGGCCGCGTCCGGTTCCGGGACGGTAAAGATTGGATTCAGTCTTTTTTGGTAAATTTCCATTAGTCATTGCCTTTCCAGGTTTCCCAGGGCCGGTGTCCGGCTGTTTGTTCTGCGTGCGGGTTCCTATGCGTATATCCACTGTGCCAGCCATCTTCCTCGCCTGCCTGTCGCTCTCGGCCTGCGCGTCGAGTTCCGGACCGGATGCGCTTTCCGCCGGCCTGACATCGCCGGAGACGACCAGTTCCGTGACCGGCATCGTTGCCCCGGTTCCCGTTGCCGATGTCGGCACCGGGGGCGTCAAGACGACGACTGCCGAAGCCAGGCCGGAACAGAATCGGGAGGCGCTTGCCTGGGCCGGGCAGGTTCCGAGCAGCGACGTGTTCGTGCCGGAACGGTCTCTGAGCATGCCGGTGCCGGGCGAAAAGCCGGTCGAGCAGGTCGCGATGATCACGCCGGCGATCGATCCGCTGCCCGGCAAGCGCTCACGGGTCTATGGCCACCGCTTCCGCGATGCCAAGCCGATCAATTTCGGCTCGCGCTCGCCGCGCAAGATGGCGGTGCACGGCGTCGACGTCTCGCGCTGGCAGGGCGACATCGACTGGGCGAAACTGCGCACGCAGGGCGCCAACTTCGCCTACATCAAATCCACCGACGGCGGCGATCACCTCGACCCAATGTTCCGCACCAATTGGCGCAAGGCGAAGGAGGCCGGGCTGAAGCGCGGCGCCTATCATTTCTTCTACTGGTGCCGCACCGGCGCCGAGCAGGCCGACTGGTTCATCCGCAACGTGCCGCGCGATCCCGATGCGCTGCCGCCGGTGATCGATGTCGAGTGGAACGGCGAGTCGCGCTGCAAGCGCCGTCCGTCTCCGGAGACCGTGCGTGAAAAAATGCAGGTCTTCATGGACAAACTCGAGCGCCATTACGGCAAGCGGCCGGTGATCTACACGGCGCCGGATTTCTACAAGGACAATCTGCGCGGCGCCTTCACCAACTATCCCTTCTGGCTGCGCGCCGTCGCCCAGCATCCGTCAAAGGTCTATCCGGGCCGCAAGTGGGTGTTCTGGCAATATTCCGGCTCCGGCCTGTCGCATGGTGTCGAGGGCAAGATCGACCTCAACGTCTTCCATGGCAGCGTCGAGGAATGGCACGCCTGGCTGGAAGGGCGGTCGAGCTAAAGCGGGCGGCCCGCTCGGCTGGCGATTTCGACGGGGTCAAAGAGCCATGCCGAAGAACCGGCCGGGCAAAACCCTCCGGATCGTCGGCCTGTTTCGGACGGGGCGCCGCAGCTGCCTCGTTGAAGATTTTTAAATTGGCACCTTGCGGCGCCCCGTTCGGCGGTCTGTCGCCGTTTCCTGGTCCTTTTGTACGGGGTTTCGGCATCTTTGTCAGAGATGCGCTCGCGGGCTTGTCGTTATTGGTTGCGCTTTCGCTGCCCGGGCGCCCCGAATGACCGTCTTTGCTCGACGCGGCGATGACCTCCGCGGACCTGTCGTCCGCGGCACCGCCGCGCCGTTTCGGCGGATTTCTCTGCCGGTCGGCCAGTCGCCGTCCCTTATGTGCTCAAGGCGCAGGGTATCGGTGAGACCGACCGTTGCGCCCGCACGCCGCCGATTTTACGCCGGCATGACCAGTCCACGACGCCTCCTGCTCCGCCCTGCGTTCCAGGCCTCACAAAAGCGCCGTCCCCGCCTCGCCGGCAACGCCAACTGGTGTATCCGAGGGCGGGACGGGAGGAGTATGGCATGATGTTTGGGGGCGGGGATGAGCGGGGATGTTTTGCGTTAGCCGTTGCCCTTACACGATAGGAGGAAGCCTGTCGGGCACTACGGCGTATAGCCTCCGATATAGTTCTTTCGCTTTTGAAAGACGATTTCCATCCGCTTTCTCTGGTTTACGTCTTGCGGTCTCCGCCCATGGATCCTTAAATTCATTTGAAAGAAAAAGTGCTGTTGCAGCAAGTTCTAATTCAACCGAGTCGGATTCGGCGGCCGTCTTTGCGAGGTTAAGACGTTCCAATGGACCATCCGGCGCCTCGGGAGTGGCCAACGAAAAATCTGAATAGAACCCACCCCATGAGGCCGGATAAACTTTCTCAGAAATATCTCTCAACGCGACTGCGTCTTCGGTCGCAGTGGCAAGTTCCTCGCTAAATGGGCCATAATGCTTGTATTTGAAATTGAAGCCATCGCCGAGTTTAGCCATTTCCAAAAAGAAAGACACTTTTTGAAGTTTTGTGCGCCCAACTATACGTCCGCCAGCATCTCGAATGATGCTTCTGACTTTTTCATTGTCTCGCATTGTTGATCTCCCCTTCAACTATCGCACCGATGACTCTCTGCGTTTCCATGTCACTCCGCTTGCAATAAACTCTAAACAGTTTGAACGGTTTCACCGCTGCAACGACGGCCGATCGTTGCTTAAGATCTACGAGCTTTCCACCGTTGGTATAAATGTTGATTCGGTCGAGAGGCCCCTGCGTCTCTTCGACTAACTTGTAAGGCGATCTTTGGGCCTCATCTATGTGAATTGGCGGTATATCTGAAGCCTGACTTGCCAGCCAATCGGTCAGCTTTTCCTTGATTTTCGCACAACATGCATCAACGGCGTCATCGGCCTTACCTGAGTCCTCCACAGCATGTGCGACCTTCTCTCGAATATCTATACATTTCCCCAATTCTCTATATCTAAGCGATTGAGCGAGACTGGCGATCGCATCATCGGCCGCTTCACACATAAGAGGTAGAGCTCCCCATACAGAGGTGTCATCGAGGCCAAGTGCAGATTCTACATCATCAGGTTTCCAGGCAAACCGGACTATGGGATGATTGCTCGGCAGCCCGGTTGCATTCAAGCTATCATTTTGAATGAGCATGATCGTGCGGTAGAGTAATTCACCAAAAATTTTCTCGGCGCCGCGGGTTGCCTTATGAAAATAAACCGTTGGGTATAACTGGAAGAGACCCAAAACATACGCTTCAGCGCCAAAAATTGCCTTGGGACCTAGGACGAAAGTTTCGATTTCACCAATCGAAGATTCATCGACACCAAAAGAGACGCTGGCGATCTGCAAGTTCGCAATCAGCCACTTGAAATCGATTCCTGCGTGCTGTGTTCCCGTCATCAAACGATCACGGCGCATATAGTCGAGACGATCGGCGTCGAACTGGCTCGAAACCACGGCGCTGTAGATGTTTTTCTTGCCACGACCGCGAATGATATCAGCTACGTCATTTGCGAAACCGCTGCCAAGTTCATTTAGAACTATGGCGACCTCGCTATCGCGGATAAGGACGTCGCTAACATGCTCATGATCGGCCATTTTTAGACCAAGGCGCCTGCCTACGTTTTCGAAGGCATGGCTAAATGGCCCATGGCCGAGGTCATGCACCAAAGCAGCAGCAAGTGCTTCTCGCATCTTAGAAACCTCTACCTTATGCACGTGCTTGCCAATGACGTCCATCAACATCCGCGCAGTGTGAAAGACTCCAATACTGTGAGCGAAACGAGAGTGCGTTGCTCCTGGATAAACCAGATCAGAAAATCCAAGCTGCTTTACACGTCTAAGTCGTTGAAAAGGCTTTGTCTGGATGGCCTTCCAGAGGATTCCTTCGAATTCGTCTCGTTCGGTATCGAATTCGATAAGATCGTGCAAGGGATCACGAATTCGCTGTCTCACCATCGAATGTTCCTATTTTGTTCCAAGTGTAACATCAAGTCAAATCATTCCTGATTCCCTCAAAAGATGCATTAGGAACGTTTAGCGAGAAGCATTTTCATCAGATCGTGGCTGAGCCAACGTTTCCTCGCCAGTTCGAGAAACGTATAATTGCTATAATTGCACGCGTCCTTCGGGCTGAAAACGGCCCCCTCACGGGAGCCGCCCTATTCTTTTTACTCCGCAGCCTCCGCATAACTCTCCACCGGCGGGCAGGTGCAGATGAGGTTCCGGTCCCCATAGACATTGTCCACCCGGTTGACCGGCGACCAGTATTTGTCCACCCGGAAGGCGCCCGGCGGGTAGCAGGCCTGTTCGCGGGAGTATGGACGGTCCCAGTCGCCGACGAGGTCTTCCACCGTGTGCGGGGCGTTTTTCAGCGGGTTGTTCGTCCGGTCCATGCGGCCGTCCTCGATGGCGCGGGCTTCCTCGCGGATCGCCAGCATCGCTTCGCAGAAACGGTCGATCTCGGCCTTGGTCTCGCTTTCGGTCGGCTCGATCATCAGCGTGCCGGCGACCGGCCAGCTCATGGTCGGCGCATGGAAACCGCAGTCGATCAGGCGCTTGGCGACGTCATCGACGGAAACGCCGGCGCTGTCGGAGAGCGGGCGGGTGTCGATGATGCATTCATGCGCGACGCGGCCGTTTTCGGCGGTGTAGAGCACGTCGTAGGCGCCGTTGAGGCGGGCGGCGATGTAGTTGGCGTTGAGGATCGCCACTTTCGTCGCTTGCGTCAGGCCTTCGCCGCCCATCATCAGGCAGTAGCTCCAGGAGATCGGCAGGATCGAGGCGGAGCCGTAGGGCGCGGCGGAGACTGCGCCTTCGCGGCGGTCGGGCTCGGGATGGCCGGGCAAAGGCGGGGGGAGGTGGGCCTTGCCGCGGATCGGGCCCATGCCGGGGCCGCCGCCGCCATGCGGGATGCAGAAGGTCTTGTGCGGGTTGAGGTGGGAGACGTCCGAGCCGATGTCGCCGGGGCGGGCGAGGCCGACCATGGCGATCATGTTGGCGCCGTCGAGATAGACCTGGCCGCCGTGGCTATGGGTGATCTCGCAGATTTCCCGCACCGTCTCCTCGAAGACGCCGTGGGTGGAGGGATAGGTGATCATGCAGCAGGAGAGGTTTGCCGCGTGTTCCTGCGCCTTGGCGCGGAAATCGGCCATGTCGATGTCGCCGGTCTCGGTGACCTTGACCACCACCACCTTCATGCCGACCATCTGCGCCGAGGCGGGGTTGGTGCCATGCGCCGAGGTGGGGATGAGGCAGACGTCGCGATGGGCGTTGCCGCTGGCGATGTGGTAGTTGCGGATCGTCAGGAGGCCGGCATATTCGCCCTGCGCGCCGGAATTCGGCTGCATCGAGAAGGCGTCGTAACCGGTGACGGCGCAGAGCTTTTGCGCCAGATCGTCCAGCATCTCCTTATAGCCGAGCGCCTGGTCGGCGGGCACGAAGGGGTGGATGTCGGAAAATTCCGGCCAGGTGATCGGCAGCATTTCGGCTGTGGCATTCAGCTTCATGGTGCAGGAGCCGAGCGGGATCATCGCCCGGTCGAGCGCCAGGTCGCGGTCCGAAAGGCGGCGGATGTAGCGGGTCATCTCGCTTTCGGCGCGGTTCATGTGGAAGATCGGGTGGGTGAGGTAGGGGCTCTTGCGCAAGAGCGGTTTCGGCAGGCGCCAGTCGGAGCCGGAGCTGGACTCGAAATCGGCGAGGCGGAAATGGCCGCCGAAGGCGCGCCAGACGGCTTCCAGCGCCGCCGGCCGCGTGCGTTCGTCGAGGCTGATGCCGATCTTCGTCGCGCCGATGCGGCGCAGGTTGACGCCTTCGGCGACGGCGGCGCGCAGGATGAGGCCCTGCATGTGGCCGACATCGACGGTGATCGTGTCGAAGAAGGTTTCGGGCTCGACTTTATAGCCAAGCTTTTCCAGGCCCTTGGCCATCAGCACGGCCTTGCGGTGCACCTGCTGGGCGATCGCCTTGATGCCTTCGGGGCCGTGGAAGACGGCGTACATCGAGGCCATGACGGCGAGCAGCACCTGGGCGGTGCAGATGTTCGACGTCGCCTTTTCGCGGCGGATATGCTGTTCGCGGGTCTGCAGCGACAGGCGGTAGGCGCGGTTGCCGCGGGCATCGACGGAGACGCCGACGAGGCGGCCGGGCATCGAGCGCTTATAGGCATCCTTGACCGCCATGTAGGCCGCATGCGGGCCGCCATAGCCGACCGGCACGCCAAAACGCTGGGTGGAGCCGATGGCGATGTCGGCGCCCATTTCACCTGGGGATTTCAGGAGCGCCAGCGCCAGGGGATCGGCGGCGACGGTGGCGATGGCGCCGTTTTCATGCAGCTTTGCGATCAGTGCGGTGAAATCGCGCACATGGCCGTAGGTGCCGGGATACTGGAAGAGGGCGCCGAAGACCTCGTTCGCCTTCAGGTGCTCGTCGGGATTGCCGACGATCACCTGCCAGCCGAGGGGCGCGGCGCGGGTCTTGATCAGGGCGATGGTCTGCGGGTGGCAGTTTTCGTCGACGAAGAAGGTATTTGCCTTCGACTTGGCGACGCGTTCGGCCATGGCCATGGCTTCGGCGGCGGCGGTCGCCTCGTCGAGCAGCGAGGCGTTGGCGACGTCGAGGCCGGTCAGGTCGCAGACCATGGTCTGGTAATTGATCAGCGCTTCCAGTCGGCCCTGGCTGATTTCCGGCTGGTAAGGCGTATAGGCGGTGTACCAGGCGGGGTTTTCGAGAATGTTGCGCTGGATCACCGGCGGGGTGATGGTGCCGTAATAGCCCTGGCCGATCAGCGAGACGAGGGTCCTGTTCTTGTTGGCGATCTCGCGCAGCCGGTCGAGCGCTTCACGCTCGGTCATCGGCGCGCCCCAGATCAGCGGAGCGTCCTGGCGGATGCCTTTCGGCACGGTGGCGTCGATCAGCGCGTCGAGGCTGTCGTAGCCGACGACCTTCAACATCTCCTGCATCTCGGCCGGCGACGGGCCGATGTGTCGGCGGTTGGCAAAATCGTAGGGCTGGTAGTCGGTGAAGGAAAATTCCGTGGGCGTCGACATCAGGCGATCAGCTCCTTGTAGGCGGATTCGTCAAGCAGGCCATCGACATCGGCGCGGTTTTTCAGCTTCAGCTTGAAGAACCAGCCGGCACCCTGGGGATCGGAATTGACCAGCGACGGATCGGTCACGATCGCCTCGTTGACTTCGGTGATTTCGCCGTCAAGCGGACAATAGACTTCCGAGGCCGCCTTGACGCTCTCGACGGTGGCGGCGTCGGCGCCCTTGTCGAAGCTTGAGCCGACATCGGGCAATTCGACGAAGACGAGATCGCCGAGCTGTTCGGCGGCGTGCGCCGTGATGCCGACGGTGGCGACGTCGCCGTCGATCTGCAGCCATTCGTGTTCAGCGGTGAATTTCAGCATGGGATGGGTTCCTCTCCGGAAGCTTTATGGGATGGCGGCGCGTCAGCGCTTATAGGTGGGCTTGATGAACGGCAGCGGGGTGACGGTAAGGGGTAAGAACTTGCCGCGGACTTCGGTGAAGATCCGGGTGCCGGGGGCGGCGTGGCTGGTGGTGACGTAACCCATGGCGACGGGGCTTTCGGCGGAGGGGCCGAAGCCGCCGGAGGTGACGTGGCCGATCTCCTGGCTGCCTTCGGCATCGGCGTAGAGCTTGGCCGGCGGGCGGACGGGGGCCTTGCCCTCCGGTTTCAGGCCGACGCGACGGCGGGCCGTGCCGTTTTCCAACTCGGCGAGAATGCGGGAGGCCCCCGGAAAGCCGCCTTCGCGGGCGCCGCCTGCACGACGGGCCTTCTGGATCGCCCATTCGAGGCCGGCCTCGATCGGCGAGGTGGTGGTGTCGATGTCGTTGCCGTAGAGGCAGAGGCCGGCTTCGAGGCGCAAAGAATCGCGGGCGCCAAGACCGATCGGCTGGACGTCCGGGTGTTCCAGCAGGCGCTGGGCGATGTCGACGGCGTAGCTGGCCGGGACGGAAATCTCGTAGCCGTCCTCGCCGGAATAGCCGGAGCGGGAGACCAGACAGGAGACGTCGTGCAGGCGGCAGTGGCGCACGTCCATGAATTTCATGGCAGCGACGTCGGCCCAGAGTTCGGCGAGCGCCTCGACGGCGCGGGGACCCTGGAGGGCGATGAGGGCGCGGTCTTCCAGCACCTCGATCTCGCAACGGTCGCCGATATGGCGCTCGATGTGGGCGATGTCGGCGGCCTTGCAGCCGGCGTTGACGACGACGAACAGATGGTCGTCGCGCCGCGTCAGCATCAGGTCGTCGAGGATGCCGCCGTTGGCATCGGTGAGAAAGCCGTAGCGCTGGCGGCCGTCGGCGAGGCCGAGGATATCGACCGGCACGAGGCTTTCCATGGCGAGTGCCGCGTCTTCATAACGCCCCGAACGGGCGCGGACGATCAGCTGGCCCATGTGCGAGACGTCGAACAGGCCGGCGGCGGCACGGGTGTGCAGGTGTTCCTTGAGCACGCCGAGGGGATATTGCACCGGCATGTCGTAACCGGCGAACGGCACCATGCGGGCGCCGAGCGACAGATGCAGCGCGTGCAGCGGGGTGGTCTTGAGTGCGGTCTGATCGTTCAAACGAACGCCTCCAGGTGTCGCGCTTTGAAAAAGCGGCGGCTCGATACGTTACGGCGCAACGCGCCGCGGTGACGAGCCCCCTCTGTCCGTTTGCCTGAGATTGTTATCCCTTCGGCGAACCTCCCTTCGCAGGGATGTTTCTCTCCAGAGTTCCTGTCGGCCTCGCTGGTCCTTTTGCCTGAGAGTTTCCGGGGCGGTTGCTCCTTCGGCACCGCATCGAAGCGGTTTCTCCCAACGAGGGTGAGGGCAATTATCGGTTTCGCGGCCGGCTTGGCAAGGGGCAAATGTCGTATGAGAACAAATTTTTGTCGCGCCGAACGTCGTTCTCAGGCCGGCCGCACGTCCCGTCTTTTTAGTCCGCCGGATCGTGGAAACGAAACCGCCGGAGAACCCTGTGGTTCTCCGGCGGTTTCGGCGGGAGGAATGCCTGTCGGCGTCAGCCGCCGGCGCGTCTGTAGGCGTCGATCGCTTCCTGGACGGAAGCCTGGGGCTGGTTGTCGCCGAAATTCATCATCGACAGTTCGGCGGAGGCGGTACGGATGACGTCGGGAATGGAATCGGTTTCGTCGACGCCTTCGTTTGCCGTGGCTTCGAAAGTGCGGACTGCTTCCTGCACATATTGCTTTCGCGCAACCCGCTGCGGCGGCTTGAGGGCTTCCATCGCATAGGCCGCGGTATTCGCGGAAACTGTGACCACCTGTGTCATCGTATCTACTACTCTCCTTTGAGGGCATGATACGCGCAATGCCTTCCCCGGCGATTAAACAAGAAGGTTAAATTTTAACGGAATATACGTTCTTTCGTGTCTCCCAGGGAAGGTTCAGTAACCCTGTCAAACGCCACTTGCGGGCCATGAGTAACAGCGTCGTTCGACCCGCTTCTGAGCAAGTGGTCATGGTGTTTCTGTTTTGAAGGCGGGGATGTGTTCTGCGTGTTTTTGCTGGATCTCTTTTGGCGGGGCGCTGGCGCCGGCGCGCGAATCCGTCAAAAATTCGAATTTCCGCAATTCCGGTTTTGCTTTCGCCGAAAATGCTCTAAAGCCAGCGTCAAAGCCGGTTTATCGGCACGAAAGTACGTTCAAGGGACCAGAATGGCAGGCATCGAGCATATCACCGTGGAAGCGGACGAAGCGGGCATGCGGCTCGACCGCTGGTTCAAGGTGCATTTTCCCGGGCTGGGTTTCGGCCATTTGCAAAAACTCCTGCGGTCCGGCCAAGTGCGCGTCGATGGCGGGCGGGTGAAGACCGATGCCAGGGTGCAGCCGGGGCAGGTGGTGCGCGTGCCGCCGCTCGACGTCGACCTGAAGAGCACCAAGAGCGGGCCGATCGCGTCCAAGGATCTGAAGCACTCCGACGACGGCGAACTTCTGGCCCGCATGCTGCTGCATGAGGACGACAAGGTGTTCGTGCTCAACAAGCCGGCGGGGCTGGCGGTTCAGGGAGGGTCCGGGGTCAACCGCAACATCGACAAGATGCTGGAGGCATGGACCAACAAGCGGGGCGAGAAGCCGCGGCTGGTGCACCGCCTCGACCGCGATACGTCCGGCGTGCTGGTCATCGCCCGCACCCGCGGCGCGGCGCAGAAGCTGACGGCGGCGTTTCGCGAGCGCGATACCAAGAAGACCTACTGGTCGCTGGTCAAGGGCGTGCCGCGCAAGCACGAGGACCGGATTTCCACCTGGCTGGTCAAGGAACAGACGCCCGACGGCGATCGGATGCGCATCGCCAAGCACGGCGAGGACGGCGCCGATCACGCCATCTCCTACTACCGCGTCATCGAGACGGCGGCGCAGAGCCTCGCCTGGCTGGAGATGGAGCCCTATACGGGCCGCACCCACCAGCTTCGCGTCCATGCCCTGCATATCGGCCATCCGATCATCGGCGATCCGAAATATTTCATCGACGATCCCAATTGGGATTTCCCCGGCGGCGTGCAGCGGCGCCTGCACCTGCATGCGCGCAAGATCGATATTCCGCATCCGAACGGTGGCCGGCTGAAGGTGACCGCGCCCTTGCCGCCGCACATGGTGCAGACCTGGAACCTGCTCGGGCTCGACCTCGACAGCGCCTCAGGGGATGACGACTGATGCAGCTGGTGCTTTTCGATTGCGACGGCACGCTGGTGGACAGCGCCGGCCTCATCCATGAGGTGATGGCGGGGACCTTTCGCCATGTCGGCCATGTGCCGCCGGCGCTTTCCGACACCAAGGGCGTCATCGGACTGACGCTCGACATCGCCATCGCCCGGCTGCAGGGCAAGGTCCATGCCGACGGCGAAGCGAATGCGATGATGGTCCATTACAAGTCCATCTTCGCCGGCGTGCGCGCCGAGGCGGGGTTCGAGGAACCGCTGTTCGACGGCATCCGGGCACTGATCGACGCAATTGGCGGACGCGACCACATCCTGATCGGCGCCGTCACCGGCAAATCGCGGCGCGGGCTGGACCAGATTCTCGACACGCATGATTTCCGCAAACATTTCGTGGTGTCGCGTACTGCCGACGACTGTCCCTCCAAGCCGCATCCGGCGATGGTGAACGAATGCTGCGATGAAACCGGCATGAATGCTGCCGATACCATTGTCATCGGCGATGCGGTGTACGATATGCTGATGGCAAAGGCGGCAGGCGCTCGGGCGATCGGCGTTTCCTGGGGTTATGCCGCCGTCGAGGAACTGCTGCAGGCCGGTGCGGACGTCATCGTCCACCATCCCCGCGAACTGCTGCAGCATATCCAGTGAGATAGAACGATGCGTGACCTGCTGAACGACCTGTCCGAAGGCCTGAGCCATCCTGATCCGATCCGCCGCGCGCAGGTGCAGATGAAGCGCCCGCTGCCGAAGCGTTTCTACACGGACGTCAGCGTGGCCGAGGTGGAGGGTGCCTATCACATCCATCTCGACGGGCGCGGCGTCAAGACACCGGCGAAGCGGCCACTTGCGGCCGGCAGCGCCGCATTGGCGGGGTTGCTGAAGGCGGAATGGGAAGCGCAGGCCGAGGTGATCGACCCGGCGACGATGCCGGTGACACGGCTTCTGAATACCGCCATCGACGGTATCGCCGACGATCCGCAGGCGGTGTTCGAGGATATTCTCCGCTACGGCTCCAACGATCTTCTCTGCTACCGGGCAAGCGAGCCGGTGGAGCTTGTGGCACGGCAGGCGGAGCGCTGGGATCCGCTGATCGACTGGGCGGCCAATGAGCTGGGCGCGCGGTTCATCCTCATCGAAGGGGTGATCCATCAGGAACAGCCGCGTGAGGCGATTGCCGCCTTTGCGGTGACGTTGCGGAAGTACGATAACGCCACGGACCTTGCCTGCCTGCACACGATGACGACGCTTTCGGGCTCGGCGATCCTGGCGCTGGCCTTTGCCGAGGGCCGGCTGTCGCTCGACGAGATGTGGGCTCTGGCCCATCTCGACGAGGACTGGACGATCGAGCATTGGGGCACCGACGAGGAGGCAGAGGCCCGCCGGGCGGCCCGTTTCCAGGAAATCGATGCGGCGGCGCGAACATTTTCCGCCCTGCACGGCTGAACCTTAGTCGTTCATTAACCATAAAAGCGAAATCTGGAGCCCATACCAATCGGCTTTCCGGATTCGCTCATGGCCCGCTCCTTCGTCCGCCTTTTCATCGTGCTGCTCGTCGGTTTTCTCATCACGGGGTGCGCCGCCGTGAAGCGATACCAGGATGAACGCCTGCCGCGCTACGACGTGCGGGAAGTGGCGGGGCCCGCCACACTCCGGGGTTCCGCCCGGCCGCTGCGGGTCGACGGCGGCTCGACCCGCCGCCGCCCGGGCCGCGCGGCGCGCCGGGGGACCCCGGACGACCCCCGGGCGGGCGCAGCGCATCCGGGCGTCGCGCGCGCGGGCGCCGGCCGGCTGCGGAACGGTTGGCTTGCCTCCGGCATCCGCGCGCCCCGCCTCTCCGGCGGGCGGGCTGGCGGGGACAGGGCG
>Ga0066256_1002513_pt1 | contig 20020 bp, 22 predicted proteins | sample ThiBio_1000_biof_FD_87107 | JGI IMG/M metagenome (GOLD analysis project Ga0066256, IMG submission 87107) | Wastewater bioreactor microbial communities from Cape Town, South Africa - Thiocy_expt_1000_biof (version 2) | ecosystem: Engineered > Bioreactor > Thiocyanate-remediating >... | reverse complement strand
GGCCGGGCGCGGGGGCGGGCTGCCGGCCCCGGCGACCCCGCCGGGGGGATGCGCCTTCCACCCCCGCTGCCCGCACGGGAGGGACATCTGCCGGCGCGGGCGGCCTGCCCTCGCCCGCCGCGCAGGGGACGGTGCGATCACGGCAGGCGAGGTCGCTTGTCACCTGTACACGGTTGCCGCATGAGCGACCCGGCGTCCCTTGCACATGCCGCCTTCGAGCCGGTGCGCGCTCATGTGGCCGCAGGTCGGATTCCCGGCGCCGTCCTCGGCGTGGTCACGGCGAGCGGCGAACGCGCCGTGCTCGTCGATGGCGCAGCGCAGCTCGTTCCCGAGCGCCGGACGCTGACGCGCGACACGTTCTTCGACCTCGCCTCGCTCACCAAGGTCATCTTCACCACGCCGCGTATCCTGGCGCTGGCCCGCGAAGGAAGGATCGACCTCGATGCGCCGCTGACCACGATCATCCCCGACTTCCGGCAGTACGACGCGGCGTGCTGGGAGCGGCAGGTGACATTCCGCCAGTGCCTCGGCCACCAGACGCCGTTCCCCGGCGTCGAGCCGATCTACACCTATGGCAGCGACCCCGAGACGCTGCGCGCCTTCGTCTTGCAGCGCGAGTGGCGCCGGCTCGAGACGCCCGTCTATTCCGACATCAACTTCATCCTGCTTGGCATCGTGCTGGAGCGGCTGGCCGGCCACCGCATCCGCGACTTCGCGCTGCCTGCGGGTTTCAGCTGGGCGCCCGATCCCGCTGCGACGGCAGCTACGGAGAACTGCACGTGGCGCGGCCGCGTGATGGTGGGCGAGGTGCACGACGAGAACTGCTTCGCGCTCCAGGGCAGCGGCCATGCCGGGCTGTTCGGCACCATCGATGCCGTGCTCGACCACGCGAAGGCGCTGCTGGATGGCAGCAATGCGGACACGGCACTGATGCGCACGAAGCTCAGCGAGCGGCGCACGCATGGCTGGGAGTACCCCTATGCCGGCTGGTCCGGTGGCGACCACTGCAACGGTTCGGTGATCGGCCACACCGGCTTTACCGGCACGGGGCTGTGGGTGGATTTCGAACGCGGGCTGGCCTGGAGCCTGCTCACCAACCGCGTGCACCCGAGCCGGCATTTCGACAGCGGCATTTTCGACCTGCGCCGGCAGGTCGGCGATCTCATCAACGGACACTGACCATGGAACCCATCTGGGCCGTCGGCCTCATGACCGGCACGGTGCTCGACGGCAACATCGATGTTGCGCTGCTGCGCACTGACGGCGAGAGCATCGCCGAATTCGGCCCATGGACGCTGTCGCCCTACCCGCCGGGCCTCAGCGCGCTGCTGCACGAAACGCTGCGGCAGGCCCGCAGCTGGAATTTCGGTCCCATCGATCCGCCGATCTTCGCGGAAGCGGAGGAGGCGCTGACCCGTGCGCAATCGGCCGCGGTCCGGCAGTTCGTCGAGGCCAGCGGCATGCGCATGAGCGACATCGGCATTGTCGGCTTCCACGGCCAGAGCGTGCTGCATCGCGCGCCGACGACGGAGCGCATCGGGGACACGCGGCAGCTCGGCAATGGCCCCCTGATGGCCGAATTGCTCGGCACCCGCGTCGCGTACGATTTCCGCTCTGCCGACGTGCGGGCCGGCGGCCAGGGCGCGCCGCTCGCGGCCAGCTATCATGCGACGCTGCTGCGCGACCTTGGGGCCGCCGGTGATGTCGCGGTGCTCAATCTGGGCGGCGTCGCCAATGTCACCTGGACGGATGGCGCGATGGTGATTGCCTTCGATACCGGCCCCGCCAATGCCCCGATCAACGACTGGGTTCGTACGCATACCGGTGGCGCGATGGATGCCGACGGCACGCTGGCCCGCGCGGGAACGGTGGATGAAGCGCGTCTCACGGCGCTGCTCGCACACCCCTACCTCGCGGCCGCCTATCCGAAATCGCTCGATCGCTTCGACTTCGAGGCGCGGATGGCCGACGGCCTGTCGCTCGAGGACGGCGCGGCGACGCTGACCGCTTTCACCGCGGCCGCGGTCGGCAGAGGCCTCGACCTCCTGCCCCGGCGGCCCAGGCGGCTCATCGTGTGCGGCGGCGGGCGGCGGAACCCGACCCTCATGCAGATGCTCGGCGAACGGGCCGGGGTCGAAGCCGTCCCGGCGGAGGCGGTCGGCTGGCGCGGCGACGCGATCGCGGCCGCACTCTTTGCCTTCCTCGCCGTCCGACGCCTTCGCGACCTGCCGATCAGCTTCCCCACCACGACCGGCGTGCCCACGCCGATGAACGGAGCGCGGCTCGCCGGATAGCCCGAACTAGGTCGCGACCGGCGTCGCCACCTTGGCGTTGGCCCGCATGCCGAGCACGCAGGCAGCGACGATCAGTGCGGCGCCGAACCAGAACGGCAGATCGGGCACTTCAGCGAAAAACACGAAGCCGTAGAACGCAGCCCACAACAGCGTCGTGTAGTCGACGATCGCGAAGGCCGACGCAGCCGTGGTCCTGAGGCCGGTGGTCAGCAGGATGAAGCCGCTGGCCCCGAGCAGCCCGACCAGCCCCATCAACGGCCATACGTCGGACGGCGGCAGGACGAAGGCCGGGATGGCGAGCGGGGCCATCACCAGGGTCGCGACGATGGCGGTGCCCAGCGTCAGCGCGGCGGCGCCCTCGTCATCGGTATGGTGCTTCAGCATGACAATGCCGGCCGCATAGCTGATGGGTGCCAGAAGGCCCGCGATCCAGCCGGTGATGTCGCTGCCGCCACCGAAATCGCCGCTCACCACCATCACCACTGAGCCGGCGACGCCGAGCAGGATGGCAACGCCGAGCATCCAGGTCGGCCGTTCCTTCAGGAAGACGATGCCGAACAGCGAGACATAGAGCGGCGCGCTCAGCCCCAACGCGGTGATGATGGCTAGGGGCAGATGCGCAACGCCGTAGAAGAACAGGCAGGCCGTGCACACCATGATCGCGCTGCGCAGCAGGTGCCGGCGCCAGTTCTGCGGCCGCGGCCAGCTCGAGCGCGTCACGAGGATATAGGGAACGAGCCACAGCGCCGCGCCGCTGAAACGGATGAGCGCGATCTGGAACGTCCCCAGATGCGCGCCGAGCGCCTTGACCACGGCATCCATGGCGCACAGCGTCGCCATGCCGGCCATGCAGAGCAGCAAGCCACTGACCTTCACGAACGCACCAATGTCTTGCTGAGAAAGAACCGCGAGCGGCCGCCGACAAACTGCGGAAGTTCGCCGAACACCGCATAGCCGGCGCGCTGATACACCTTTAGCGCAACCGGATTGAACGTATCGATCCAGGCCGAGTGGCAGCCGCGGTGCAGCGCCTCGGCCTCCGCCTGCGCCAGCATGCGCCGCGCCATGCCCTGCCCGCGCAGTTCCTCGCCCACCCAAAGCCACTGGGTGAACAGCCAGTCCCAGCCGGTGAAGCCATTGAGCCCGGCGTGCACCGCACCATCGTCGCCGCGCACGAAGACGGCGAGCGGGCGGCGGTTCATCGGGCCCACGTCGGCATCGTTGTAACCGCCCAGCCCCCGGCTGACCGCCTCGAGATCGGCAGCGGCCGGCGCATCCGTCAGATCGAAGTGCATCAGCCCAGCGCCGCCTTCAGGTTGCCATGCCCGGCCGCCAGCAGCGCTTCGGCCTCGGGACGCGGGAGTGATTTCAGCAGCATTACGGTGGCGAGCTTGATGCTCCCCCCGGCCTCCTCCAGCGCCTTCGCGGCCACGTCCAGCTCACAGCCGGCGAGATCGGCGACGATTCTGCCGGCGCGCAAGACCAGCTTGGCATTGGTCGGCTTCATCTCGACCATCTTGCCGCGATAGACGAACCCCAGCCGGATCATCACCGCCGTGGACAGGCAGTTGAGCGCCACCTTCTGCGCGGTTCCCGCTTTCATGCGGGTGGAGCCGGCGAGGAACTCCGGCCCGGTATCGACAACGATGGCGATATCGGCAGCGGCGCCCAGCTTGCCCTCGCGGTTGTTGTAGATGCCGATGGCCAGCGCCCCGACCTCGCGCGCATATTCGAGCGCGGCGATGGCGTAGGGCGTGCGTCCGCTGGCGGCGAGCGCGATGACGACGTCGTTCCGTTCGAGCTTCAGCCCGGCCAGCGCAGCGCGGGCTTCCTCGGTGCTGTCCTCGGCGCCCTCTGCCGCCTGCTGCAGCGCCTGGCCGCCGCCCGCCATCAGCGCGATGGCGCGGTCATAGGGCCACGCAAAGGTCGGCGGCAGTTCCGCAGCGTCCTGCGCGGCAATGCGCCCGGAGGTACCGGCGCCCGCATAGATGAGCCGTCCGCCCGCCGCGAGCCGCGCCACCGTGGCGTCCACGGCAGTCGCCAGGGCGCCGGCCGCCGGCAGCACCGCCGCAACGCCCGCCAGCTGGCTTTCGATGATCCCGACCGTCAGCTCGGGCGTCGACCAATCCTCGATGGCGGCGTATCGGCCGGATGCGTCTTCGGTGCCGGACACGGCTTGCTCCTGAATGAGGTGCCTAGGCTGTGCCAAAAGACGCGAGGGTTGTCACGCGCGATCCGCCTAAACACCCAGTTCATGCCGAGTTCAACGAGCCCCCGCTAGAGATGGGCACAAGGCAGTAACGCCTTGCTCCAACAGAAGGGACATTCCAGATGCTTACGCGCACGCTCAAGACTGTCGCCATGGCAAGCGTCATCCTGTTCGCCGGCATCAGCGCTTCGGTCGCGGCCCAGTATGCAACCGTCAAGCAGAACGCCAGCGTCTACGACGCCCACAAGCTCCAAGGCGACATCATCAACACGGTCTGGAAGGGCGATACCGTTTCGATCGCCGACAAGTGGAAGGACTGGTACTTCGTCGTCACCACCGGCAAGGACGGCTGGGTGCGGGCAAAGTACCTCGATCTGAAGCCGAAATACGGGAATGGCGGCAGCGGCGGTTCGTTCTGCGTCAACGGAACGAACGTCCAGTTCTGCATCTCCGGCGGCTATTGAGGCCGCCGCGACGAGGACAGGCGCTCCGGGACAGGCTTCCGGGGCGCTGATGGCGCAATGGGCGAGAACACTGGTGGGATGATGGTGCTGTGAGAGAGGATTGAACTCTCGACCTCTCCCTTACCAAGGGAGTGCTCTACCACTGAGCTACCACAGCGAGGCGGCGCCAGATCGGTCCGCAAATCCGGGTGCGTGATGCCATAGGCCCCTGCTCGACGCAAGGCGAAAAAGCGCCTAGCGTCCCCGCTTCTCGTTCGGGGGAATCGGTTAACGCCTCGATGTCAAAATCGGATCAAGCCAAGGCACGCGAGCAAAGATTGGCCGCAAAGCTTCGGGAAAACCTCAAGCGCCGCAAGGGGCAGGCGCGGGCGAGGCGCGACTCCGACGACCAGCCGGCGGCTGTCACCGCTCCGGCCACGGCTGACGGGGACACATCAGGGGACGACCGGCCCTAGCCCTCTGCGCGGCGCGCTCGCTGGCCGGCGACATCAAATCGGGCCCGATTCCGGGTCCACACAAAGGACTGAACATGGATCGTATTCGCATCGTCGGTGGCAACGAACTCAGGGGCGAGATCGCCATTTCCGGCGCCAAGAACGCCGCCCTGCCGCTGATGATCGCTTCGCTCCTCACGCGAGAGCCGCTGACGCTGGGCAATGTGCCGCGCCTCGCGGACGTGAAGCAGCTCGAAAAGATCCTCGAAAATCACGGCGTCGACATCTCCGTGCATGGCCGCCGCGCCGGCAGCCAGTGGGACGGCCAGCAGATGACGCTCGAGGCCGCCGAGATCGTCGACACCACCGCGCCCTATGAGCTGGTCTCGACCATGCGGGCGAGCTTCTGGGTGATCGGGCCGCTGCTGGCCCGGGCCCACGAGGCGCGCGTGTCGCTGCCGGGGGGCTGCGCCATCGGCACGCGGCCGGTCGATCTGTTCCTGCAGGGGCTGAAGGATCTCGGTGCCGAGATCGATATCGACGAGGGCTATGTCGTCGCCAAGGCGCCGAAGGGCGGCCTCCGGGGCAACCGCGTCGTGTTCCCCAAGGTCACCGTCGGCGCCACGCATGTCATCCTGATGGCCGCGACGCTGGCCAGGGGCGAGACGGTGATCGAGAACGCCGCGATGGAGCCCGAGATCACCGACGTGGCCGAGTGCCTCGTCAAGATGGGCGCCAAGATCGACGGCATCGGTACCCGCACCCTCACCATCCAGGGGGTCGACGAACTGCACGGTGCAACCCACGAGGTCGTGCCCGACCGGATCGAGGCCGGTACCTATGCCATGGCGGCGGCGATGACGGGTGGCGATGTGCTGCTGAAAGGCGCCCGCGCCGAGCATCTGCAGTCGGCGCTCGACGTGCTCGGCGCCGCCGGTGCGCATGTCAGCTCCGAGGCCGGCGGCATCCGCGTCCGACGCAGCGGCAACGGCATCATGGCCGTCGATGTCGAGACCGATCCCTTCCCCGGCTTCGCCACCGACCTGCAGGCGCAGTTCATGGCGCTGATGACGATGTCGAACGGCGTTTCGCGGATCAAGGAGACGATCTTCGAGAACCGCTTCATGCACGTGGCCGAACTGGCGCGCTTCGGCGCCGACATCAAGATCGACGGGCAGACGGCGACAGTGACGGGCGTCCCCACGCTCAAGGGCGCCCAAGTAATGGCGACCGATCTGCGGGCCTCGGTGTCGCTGGTGATCGCCGGCCTCGCGGCGCGGGGCGAAACCACCGTCAACCGCATCTATCACCTCGATCGCGGCTTCGAGCGGCTCGAAGAAAAGCTCGGGGCCTGCGGCGCCGATATCGCCCGCGTTTCCGGCTGACGCCTCCGTCGTCCCTTCTCCACGGAGAAGGGACGCCCCTGCTCCCGACCACCCATCCAATATCCTTCTGATCCGGCGTGCTTGCCCGCGCGGGGGCAAACTTGTAGATCGGCAACCCAGCGCCAATATCTGCGGCAATCCCCGCAACTCCCGGACCCGCGACATGCCTGACCTCAAGCTTCTTGCCCTCGACAGCGAAGACCTCGATGTCATTTCCGCCACCACGCAGGATGCCGTGGTGCGCGTTCCCGACATGGGCTTTGCCAAGGGCGACCAGCGCTTTGCGCTGCTGATGAACCGCTACGCCTGGGAAGAACCGGGCAAGCAGGGCCAGCGCAAGCGCGCGGCGCTGCATTTCGACCGCGTCAACGCCGTCAAGGTTGCGGGGATCGATACCAACGCCGTGGATGGCGTGCTGGAACTGCTGGCCATCACCTACGCGCCCGCCACCGCCGACGACCCAGCGGGCAGCGTCGAGCTGCGCTTCGCGGGCGGCGGGACGGTTCGGCTGGACGTCGAATGCCTCGAAGCCCGCATGCAGGACCTCGGCGCCGCCTGGGCCGCCAAGGCCAAACCCGAGCACGCCGCGTAATGGTCTATCGCCTCGACAGCCGGGATGCCGGCTTCGCCCGCTCGTTCGAGGCGCTGCTCAACTCCAAGCGCGAAGTCTCCGAGGAGGTCGGCACGGCGGTGTCGGCGATCCTCGCCGATGTCCGCGCACGCGGCGACGAGGCCCTGCTCGAACTGACGGCGCGGCTGGACCGCTTTCCGGTCACCCGCGACACGCTGACCTTCACGTCGGCCGAGATCGAGGAAGCGGCCGCCCGCACGCCAGCCGACGTTCGGAACGCGCTGCAGGTCGCGCACGACCGCATCCGCGCCCACCACGAGAAGCAGAAGCCGCTCGACCACGTCTATCAGGATGCGCTGGGGGTGACGCTCGGCACGCTGTGGACGGCGGTGGAGGCGGTCGGCATCTACGTGCCGGGCGGGCTCGCCGCCTACCCGTCCTCCGTGCTGATGAACGCCATACCGGCGCGGGTGGCCGGTGCGAGCCGTATCGCCATGACCGTTCCCACGCCCGATGGCACCGTCAACGACGCGGTGCTCTGCGCGGCGCGGATCGCCGGCGTCACCGAGATCCACCGCGTCGGCGGCGCGCAGGCGGTCGCCGCGCTGGCCTATGGCACCAGTTCCATCCTGCCGGTCAGCAAGATCGTCGGGCCGGGGAATGCCTATGTCGCGGCCGCCAAGCGGCAGGTCTTCGGCACCGTCGGCATCGACATGATCGCCGGCCCCTCCGAAGTGCTGGTGATCGCCGATCGTTCCGCCAATCCCTCCTGGGTGGCGGCGGACCTCTTGGCGCAGGCCGAGCACGGCGGTGGCGCGCAATCCATCCTCGTCACCGACGATGCGGCGCTCGCCGACAGCATCTTCATCGAGGTTGAGCGGCAGCTGGCGCTGCTGCCGCGCCAGCAGATCGCCCGCGAGGGCTGGGAAGAATTCGGCGCCATCATCCTGGTGCCGTCGCTGAGCGTCGCCGTCGAACTCGCCAACCGCATCGCATCCGAGCATGTGGAGATCGCGACCGACGATCCGCAGGCGCTCGTCGGCAAGATCCGCAATGCCGGCGCCATCTTCCTCGGCCACCACACGCCCGAGGCGATCGGCGACTATGTCGGCGGCTCCAATCACGTACTGCCGACGGCGCGCTCGGCGCGCTTCGCATCGGGGCTGGGCGTTCTCGACTTCATGAAGCGGACCTCCGTGCTCGGCTGCGATCCCGGCTCGCTCGCGGCACTCGCACCCTCGGCCGTCGCACTTGCCGCCGCCGAGGGGCTCGATGCCCATGGCCGTTCCGTCAGTATCCGGTTGAACCGCTGACGATGCTCGGTCCCCGCGACCTGAACCCCGCGTCTGACCGGATCGTCGCCGTGACGCTCGATCCCAACACGATCACCTCGATCAATCCCGACGAGGTGCACGGGTGGCGGCTCGCGTTCTACGACCTGGTGCAGGACAACCTGTTCCGTCCGGCACGGGTGAAGGCCAATGGCCCTTTCGCGCTGCACATGTCGATCGTGGGGAACTGGATCGTGCTCGATGTGCGGCATCCGGAATCCTATGAGCCGATCGCGGCGCATTATCTGTCGCTCACGCCGTTCCGGCGGCTGATCCGCGACTACTTCCGCATCCGCGACAGCTACTATGCCGCGATCAAGACCTCGACGCCGTTCCAGATCGAGGCGGTCGACATGGCGCGGCGCGGCATGCACAACGAGGCGGCCGAGCTGCTGCGCACGCGGCTCGACAACAAGATCATCCTCGACCTCAACACGGCGCGCCGGCTGTTCACGCTGATCTGCGCCGTGCAGCCCTTCGCCAGCCGCATCGACGAGCGCGACAGCGACCTGCCCACCGTGCTGTTCGTATGCTCGATGAACTCCGTGCGCTCGCCGATCGCCGCCGCACTGGCGCGCCGGCTGTATCCGGGCCGGCTGATCGTTCGCTCGGCCGGTGTGCGTTCGGGCAAGGCCGACGGCTTCGTGCACGAGGTGATGGAAGAGATCGGCGTCGACATGTCGGTGCATACACCGCACACCATGGACGAGCTGATGGCGAACAAGTTCGACCTCGTCGTCACGCTGTCCGGCGATGCGAAGGACGCGGTGGAGGCCCGCGAGCTCGAGGCCCGGCACCGCGAGCACTGGCCCATGCCCGATCCGACAACGGTCGAGGGCAATCGCGAGGCGGTGCTGTCGGCCTATCGGAGCCTGCGAGATGCCCTGCAGCAGCAGGTGCGCGAGCGGCTGGAGCCGGTCGTCGCAGGTGGTTCACAAACCGGGTGAGTTCCTCTATAGGTTCGGCCCAAATTCGGCCCCGGCTGCGGCAAATATCCGCCCCGGTGGCTCTCCCAGGAGAAAGTATGGCTAAGGAAGAGGTGCTCGAGTTTCCGGGCGTTGTGACGGAGTTGCTCCCCAACGCCACATTCCGCGTCAAGCTCGAGAACGACCACGAGATCATTGCGCACACGGCCGGGCGCATGCGCAAGAACCGCATCCGCGTGCTCGCCGGCGACAAGGTGCTGTGCGAGATGACCCCCTACGATCTGACCAAGGGCCGGATCACCTATCGCTTCCGCTAAGGGCGCCGCAGCATGGCAAGCAGGCCGGAACTCATCCTGGCATCCGCCTCGCCGCGGCGGCTTGCGCTGCTGAACCAGATCGGCGTCGAGCCGGAGCACCTGGTCCCCGCCAATATCGACGAAACGCCCGAGAAGCAGGAACTGCCGCGCAAACTGGCGCAGCGCCTCGCCGACCAGAAGGCGATCCATGCGCAGCACAAGGCGCGCACCTCGGGCATCGCCGACAATGCGATCGTCCTTTCCGCCGATACGGTGGTCGCGGTCGGCCGGCGCATCCTGCCCAAGGCCGAAATGATGGAAGAGGCCTCCGAGTGCCTCCGCCTGCTGTCGGGCCGGGCGCACCGGGTCTACACCGGCGTGTCGCTCCTCACCCCGTCGGGCAAGCTGCACCGCCGGCTGGTCGAAACCCGCATCCGCTTCAAGCGGCTGAGCGCGCGCGAGATGGAATCCTACCTCGCGAGCGCCGAGTGGCGCGACAAGGCCGGCGGCTACGCCATCCAGGGGATCGCCGGGGCGTTCGTCGTGAAACTGGTCGGCTCCTATACCGCGGTGCTCGGCCTGCCGCTCAACGAGACGGTCAGCCTGCTCGCCGGCCAGGGCTACCCGGTGCATTTCAACTGGCTCAACCAGTCGACGCTGACGGGCGTCTAGCGGCGGCATGGCCGACAACGTCATCAAGCTCAGGCCAACGCAGCCCTGCCCGATCTGCCGCAAGCCGTCGAGCCAGCCGCACCATCCGTTCTGCTCGGCGCGTTGCGCCGACATCGATCTCAACCGCTGGCTGAGCGGGGCCTATGTGATTCCGGCGGAACCGGCGGCCGACGACGAAGCCGACGATCTTCCCCTTGCCGAAGGCTTCGACGAGGACGACGCCTGACGCTGCCCAGCGTGTCGGCGCGCGCCTGATTCCGCTGCCCTGCATGGTCGGTGCCGACTCTCCGGTGGCCCTCGCGGGGCATCGCTCCCGCCCCCTCTCGTCACGCGCAGAAGCTCTTGCACGACGCCATTGTTGCGGCTTGCGCACCCCGCGGCTCTTGCCTATAAGGCGCGAGCCTTCGGCCTGTGGCCGCTGCGAGGCCCGGGTAGCTCAGTTGGTAGAGCAGCGGATTGAAAATCCGCGTGTCGCTGGTTCGATTCCGGCCCCGGGCACCACCAGCCTATTTCCAGACATTTCAGGATGCGTCAGGCGGGGTCACCGCTTGAGCAACAGGCTCTATTTCCTAGAGAATGTTGGTTCACGATGGCTCATGGCGTATCTCCAAAGCTCATGTGGTTGACGGTATTTTTGACGGTATCGACGGCAACGGCCTCATCCGATGCCGTCAATTGCTTGTCACGTCGGGCTGCAGGTGCGAGCTTTTCCATTCGCGTCTTGGGGGTGCAAATGTTTCGATGGTGGATGATGGTTGCCTGCGTCGTTGTGGGGACGCCGGCAGTTTATGCACAAGGGCCGGTCCGATCGGACATTCACGCGGGCACCTACAGTTGCACCGACGAACAGGTCGTTGGCTTCGTCCATCCGCCAGCCAAATCAGCGTGGGAGGCTGCGGCTTTCGCCCCGGCGTCGATCACGCTCAAGCTCGAACACGTCGAAGCCTTCGAGCGCGAGAGCGTTCTGGAGCCGGGCACCATGCTCGACCTCTCGAACTACAGCGCCTCGGTGACCAACGAACGCGGATTCGAGATGGCCTGCCGCGGCTCTCCGACATCAGAACTGATCGAAGTTGCAAACTATGGCTGGGTGGAGTGCACGACGGCAGGCGTCGACTACCGCTTCAACTTCATCACCGACAGATATCTAAAGGCGCAGCTATCGGGATACGCGACGCCGTCCGACAACGCGACGATCGACACGCCCAATATCGCGCTGGGGACCTGCCAGCGCATCGAATAGCCGGCGACGCCAGGATGGCTTCGGTGGCTACCTGAGACTCCCTCCAGCGTCAAACCACGCCGCAAGGTTCGATCGGGCGCAAAGCGAAAGCGCGAGGGGCGGCGGCCGCCTCGCGCTTTCGGAGTGCTTTTGGACTGAGGCTCAGGCTGTGGGGGCAGCGGCCTTGCGGGCCCGCTTCGCCGGGGCGGCGGCGGGCTTGCGGCCGAGGCCGCTGGTCTTGGCGAGGCTCGAACGGGTCTCGGAGTAGTTCGGGGCCACCATCGGGTAGTCGGACGGCAGCGCCCACTTCTCGCGGTATTCCTGCGGGCTCAGCTGGTGATGCGTCATCAGGTGACGCTTCAGCGACTTGAACTTCTTGCCGTCCTCGAGACAGACGAGGTGATCGGGCGTGATCGAGCGGCGGACCGGCACGGCCGGCTTCAGCTCCGCCGCGACTTCCACGGGTGCCGAACCGAGGCCCTTCAGCGCGCTGTAGATCTCACCGATCAGCCTGGGCAGTTCTGTCGCGGACAGCGAATTGTGTCCAACATAGGCGGCGACAATCTCGCTGCTCAGTTCAATCAGTTCGGCTTCCCGCGTGCCGTTGCCTTCGGCCATCTAGCTCTCCATGACATATATTACCGGTATGCAACCGGTTTACGGAGAGAAGCCACCTTTTCTCAAGTTTCGCAACGGCTACGTGCCGCTTCGGACAGGAATTTTACATAGAGACGGCCGATTTTTCGTTTGCCCGGCGCCCCAATCCGGGCGAGGCCGCGCCGTTGTCGGTAGCTACCCCTTCGAGAACGGCACCGTGATTGCGCGGCGGCCGAATCGCCTGCCGCAGCTTCGACGCGATGGCACCAAGCGGGCCGCGTTGCCCGCCCCCTGCCCAGCCGCTAGGTTCGCTGAACGCAAGATCGCGGGGCGGGGAATGACACAGAAGCTTCTGGTGCTGCAGACGCTGTGGGGAATGGCCGGGCTCAAGGGGCGCGAGGCCGAGCGCTCGCTCGAGGCCAATGTCGCGATGATCGGCGCGGCCGGCTTCGATGGCGTCGGCGGCGCCTATTTCAGCGAGGCGGATGCCCGCGCCCTCGCGGCGGCAACACGCTCCACCGGGCTCGTCGTCGAGGCCGTCTGCTTTCCCACCGACATCGACAGCCTCAAGCCGCTGCTCGAGTGGGGCACGAAGTACGGCGTGCACCATCTCAACCTGCAGGCCCAGTTCCGTCCGCGGCGGCTCGCCGATGGCATCCGCGTCCTCGAGGGCTGGCAGCGCCTTGCCGAACAGGTGAGCTTCGGCGTGCTGGTCGAAACCCATCGCGGCCGCCTCACCAACGATCTGCTGTTCACGCTCGACCTGCTGGATGCGCTGCCAAACCTCCGGCTGACGGGCGACCTGTCGCACTATGTGGTCGGCCGGGAGATCGAGCTGCCGGTATCGGCCGAAACGGAAGCGCAGATCGTTGCCATCCTCGAGCATGTCTGGGGTTTCCACGGGCGGGTCGCCAGCAGCGAGCAGGTGCAGGTGCCGCTCGGCTTCCCGCAGCATGCGCCCTATGTCGCGCAGTTCCGCCAATGGTGGTCGGCGGGCTTTGCAAGCTGGAAGCGCCGCGCCGGACCCGATGCCGAGCTGACGTTCCAGTGCGAGCTCGGACCGCAGCCCTACGCCATCTCGGGCGCGGACGGCGCCGACCTCACCGACCGCTGGGCGGAGTCGCTTGAACTGCGCGACATGGCCCGCGCGATCTGGGCCGCGTGCTGAGGATCAGGACGCCCGCGCGCGACGTCCGAGCAGCCACCACACGAGGCTCACCACCGCGATCGAGACATAGCCATCGATCAGGTAGTGCCAGCCCATGAACACCGAGCCGAACAGGATGATGCCGGCATAGGTCCAGCGATGGGCCCGGGCGATGGGAGCAGGCGGGGTCAGCATCCACGCTTTGAGCGTGACGATGGCCAGGTGCATGGAGGGCATCGCCGAAGTGCCCGAGCCGGCGTGATCACCGCCGTTCAGGTAGGCGTCGTAGAGGTAGCCGGAGGCGATCTGCATATATTCGCCCACCGCGCTGCTGCCGATAGTCGCCATCAGCTCCGGAAAGCGGTCGATGCCGTAGATGCGCTCATAGAGGATCGGCCCGACGGAAGAGAACGCCATGGCCGCAATGCTGCCGAGGCCGCACACGGCGATCGCCATGCTCCAGAAATAGCGGCGGCGGAGCTCGGCGTCGCGATGGGCGGCGACGAAGGCGATGAGACCGAACCAGTGCAGGAACCAGATCGGTCCGTAAAGGAACCCGACCGGATACTCGAGCCACGAGGGGAGGACGGCATGGGCGACCTCTCCCGGATTGCGCCCGAAGAACAGCGCGGCATCGAGATCAGCGAACAGCGGATCGGCGTAGAACGGCACGAGCTTGGGGATCGCCAGCTTGAAGGTGGTGAAAGCCGCAAGCCCGACGCAGACGGCAAGTCCGGTGAGCAGCAGGCGCAGCCAGCTCTCGCGCACCAGATTGACAAGGAACGGGCCCGGCGATTTCGGGCTGAGGATCAGCGCTGCCACCGGCAGACCGACGAGCAGCACGACGGGCAAGACGATCACCTGGCCAGCATAAGCCTCGACCATTGCGAGGTAGGTGCCGGGCCAGAACGCCGCCGCGATGGCGGCATAGAGCGCGATGGCGGCGGCCAGAAGCGGAATCCGCCGCGGCTTGGCGATGGCGAGTTGGGTGACGTCGGTCATGGCGGAGAGGCCCCGGAGGTTTCGCCACCTAGCGGGCACAAGCCTTACCGTCGCGTTAAGTATCGCCAGTCACGCCACAGTGTTGGCGGTTTGCCACACTCGTGGCAGCAAGCACACACCCGTGGAGCCCGAATGTGCTAGCCTGCGTTTCTTCAGGCGCCCGCGCTTGCGGGGTCAACCCAGGTTTCGCGCGATGTCCGATATCCTCTCCCGTCGTTCTTTCCTTGCCGGCGCGGCCGGCTTTGCCTCGCTGGCGCTGGCGGGGTGTTCCTCGGTCGGCGGCAGGCGTATCGATTTTCCCGATTTCGGCGCGGTCGTCCCCTCGCAGCTCAATCCGCAGGCAATGATGATGTATGCCGCCCTGCCGGAAGAGAAGTTTCCGGTGCCGGCGGTAAACCTCAGCCAGCTAGCTCCGGGCTATGCGCGGGCCACCGTGGTCGACCCCACCGGAGAGGCTCCCGGCACGATCGTGGTCGAGACCTCGAAGCGCTACCTCTACCTCGTTCAGGCAGATGGCAGCGCCATCCGCTACGGCATCGGCGTCGGCCGCGACGGCTTCCGCTGGTCCGGCCGGGCCAAGGTCGGCAGCAAGGCGCAATGGCCAACGTGGACGCCGACCAAGGCCATGATGGAGCGGCAACCGGAAAGCCGGCAGTGGGCCGGCGGGATGCCCGGCGGCCTGCAGAACCCGCTCGGCGCCCGGGCGCTCTACATCTACCAGGGAGGCAGAGACACGCTCTATCGCCTGCACGGGACGCCCGAGGTGCGCTCGATCGGCCAGGCGGTATCCAGCGGGTGCGTGCGGATGGTCAACCAGGACATCATCGACCTCTATTCCCGTGCGCCGATCGGCACCAGCATCGTGGTGCGGGCGTAGGGGAACTTTCGGCCGCGCCGCGGCTTCCTTTCCTGACGCGGAGCGATCCGCATTCAGAGGAGGCCACCATGGCAACGGCAAACCGGGTTGGTGCACGACCGGCCTCATCGGTCGATTACCTCGTGGACGAAAATGCCAGCCGGATCGAGCTCGAGGACAACTCGCGGATCACCCTCGCCGACGATTTCGAGGATACGGTGGGGGCAACGGGCCCCTCCAACTGGTGGATGACGGGACTTATTGCTCTCGGCATCGTGGCGGCCATCCTGCTCGGCCTGCAACTGCTTGGCGGGGGTGCGCCTGGCACCGACGTTCAGCCCGGCACGCCCGTGGCTCAACCAAGTGCTTCGGCGCCCGTCACCTGACAATCGACCCAAAGCAAAAGGCCCGGAGCGATCCGGGCCTTTTTCTTATGTCAATCGATAGCGTCAGCCCTGAATGGGCGACAGCTGAATTTCGACGCGCCGGTTCTGTGCCCGGCCCGACTCGCTGGCATTGGACGCGATCGGATCGGTCTCGCCGCGACCTTCGATGAAGAAGCGGCGCTGGTCGACACCCTGGTTGGCAAGGATGGTGGCCACCGAGACGGCGCGGCGCTGGCTCAGATCCTGATTGTGGCTGTCCGAACCGGTATTGTCGGTGTGGCCGTAGACGTCGATGATTGTCTTGTTGAACTTCTTCAGCACCAGCCCGACGGAGATGAGCGTCTCGTTGAAACGCGGCTGTACGGTCGAGGAATCGACGCCGAAGGTGATGTTGGAGGGCATGTTGAGGATGATCTGATTGCCCACGCGGGTGACCGAGACGCCGGTGCCCTGCAACTGCGCGCGCAGCTCCCGCTCCTGCTGGTCCATGTAGCTGCCGATCGCTGCGCCAGTAAGGCCGCCGATGCCGGCGCCGATCAATGCCGCGACGCGCGGATCCGCTCCCGTGGCCGAACCGATGATGGCGCCTGCCACCGCGCCGCCGCCCGCCCCGAGCAGCACGCCGCCCGTGGTGTTCGAGATCTGGCTGTTGCCCGTGTAGGGATTGACGGACGAGCAGGCGCTCAGCGAGAGCGCCGCGATGCCCGCGATCAGAATCCTGGATTTCATGACTTCCCCCTGAGGTGTGCTGGCCACCTTCTTGCCGCCGATTGCGGCGGCAGCGTGGAACCCGCGGCGGTCAAACCGCAGGTCGAGCGGCGCGATATTAGCCGTGCGCCCAGCCTCCGTCGACCACGAAGTCCTGCCCCGAGATCATCCGGCTGTCGTCGGCGGCCAGGAACAGGACCATGCGCGCGATATCCTCGGGGAGGACGCGCCCGGCCAGTGCCTGGCTGGCGTCGATGAGCTTTTCTTCTTCTGGGCCAACCCACAGCTCCTTCTGCCGCGCCGTCATGATCCAGCCGGGGACCAGGGTGTTGACGCGAATGCCGCTCTTGCCGAATTCCCTGGCCATCGAACGCGACATGCCGTGCATCGCGGCCTTGCTGGCCGTGTAGACAGTCAGATCCGGCGACATGATCATCCAGCTGATCGAGCCGAAGTTGATAATGGATCCCCTGCCCGCGGCGATCATGCCCGGCGCCACCGCCTGAACAGCGAAGAAGGAGTGCTTGAGGTTCACCGCGATGCGTTCGTCGAACGACTCGGGGGTAACGTCCGCAATCTTGTGGCGAAGATCGTGCGCCGCGTTGTTGACCAGCGCCAGCGCCGGACCGTGCTTCTGCTCGAACGTCCGGATGGCCGACTGGTAGCCCAGTACGTCGGTGATGTCGCATTCCGCAAAGGACGCGGTGTGGCCCGCCGACCGCAGCTCAGCCTCGAGCCGACGGCCGGCATCGCCGGCAATATCGACAAACCCCACCTTGCTGCCCTGGGCGGCGAACTCGCGCACGATCTGCTCGCCGATGCCCGACGCGCCGCCGGACACAATCACCGGCCTGTCCTTGAGACTGGGATACGAAGCAAAGGCGACGGTCGTCATGGGCTATCCTCCGGTTACTGCTGGCGCATTTAGCGCGACGCACAGCAGAGGGGGAAGTAGCGGCATCCCTGTCACCAATGAAAACGCCGCGCGTGGCTGACGCGCGGCGTACCTTGTTCAGCAGCGAGTGACCCGATCAGGCCGCCTCGTCCTCCACCACCTTGCGGTTGGTGGGCGGGATATCGCTGGCCTCGATCTTTTCGAGCAGCGCCATGACCTTGTCGACGTTGGCGATGTGGCGCTGCTCCATCGAGAAGCTCAGCGTCAGATATTCGCGACCGGGGCAGAAGGTGATGAGGTTGGCCGCCGGATGCCAGGCGCCGCAATAGATCGGCTCCATCATGCCATGGGTCATGTGGCCATAGGTGCGGTGCGGCGGCACCAGCGTAAGCACCACATGAGCGTCGTTGTTGAACCGCCAGAAGCGCTTGCCCGGCAGGCCTTTCCAGATGCGGTTGAGGCGGCGCAGGGTGCTGAACATCGACAGCGCCATCAGCTGGAACTTGGTGATGTCGGACTGCTCGATCTTGGCCACGGTGTCATCGATGGAGCGCACGAACTCCACGAAATCATCGTGCACCTTGAACTTGGCCATCAAGGCACGCACGCGGAAGAAATCGTCGTCCGCGGCCGTCCGCTTGCCATCGAGCATGGTGTAGGCGGCGCCGATGACCTTGCGGCTCATGTGCTTTTCCGCGCCTTCGCCATTGAGGGCATAGGTGACCAGCGCGAAATAGAGCGAGCGCTGGCGAACGCCGATGCGATTGGCGAGAAGGCGGAGCCGGTGGCGATTGATGGCGAGAGTGCGGAAGCCCCAGGGCTTCTCCTTCACCGCGAGGAGGTTCGCCAGCAGCATATAGGTCCACGTCATCGACTGGGCCTTCAGCGAGCTGCCCAGGCGCGACAGCAGGCTCACCTTGTTCTTTTTGTCGGACATCACGCCGTGGGCGGCCGACTGCGACCGGGTGAGCAGCGCCGAATCCGAGCCCTCCAGCAGCGCGTGGCTGGAGCGGACCTGGATCATCGAGCGCCGGCCCTGGGCATCGGGCCCATTGCGGAGCACGGCGGCGGAGACGCGGAAGAGCGGCAGATCTTTGTGGTCGAAGATATCCTCGGACTTGCTCAGCCAGCGATCCGGCAGACCATCGAGGCTGTCTACCACTTCAATATGAGTGATGGCGTCGAGAATGTGCTTGGGGAACGGCTCGCCCGGGCGGGCGCCCACGAAGCCATGGGTCAGCTGGGGTGCCAGCGCCACCATGTCGGCGACGAGGTTCTGAATGCTGTCCCCATCGAACGACATGGTCGAGGGGGCGGTGAAGAAAACCGTATCCTTGGCCTCGTAGAGGAACCACTGGAAATCGGTGAAAAGCGCGAGCGGATGCTTGTCTACGGCTTCACGGGCCAGCCGGAGCGACTCGGTATGGTCGTTGGCGAAGCTGGTCGATGAAAAACTCTTCACGAGATGCGTCCCCCTGATCGGTACTCTGCAATTTAGCCGGAATTTAGCGGCTCACGGGCGTCGGTCAACCGAAAGCCCCCTGCGCCGTTAATTTGGCGGTTGGTGAGGCAACGGAACAACGCAGGCAGCATGCTGGTTGCACGGCTGAGCATGAACATCAAATGAACAAATGAACAGACAGGGGCCGGAACCTCGGCCAAACTGGCCGCCAAATGCCGAGCGAACGCCGGAGATGCCCCGGGTTGGCACGTCCCTCCGCGCAGTTTAGGATATTTCCAGGCTGGAATCGCCAAGCCGTGGTCCGACAAGGGTTTACCGGGCTCGGGAACGCGGCGAATTGACCTATGTCAAGGCGGCGGCGCGAGGTTTAGGTATCGCTTGCGCCATCGGGCCGGCATCAGCCGGCTGCTCAGGGGCTGGACATACCACATGGACTACCGCGGCATTTTCGAAGACGCCGTCGACGCGCTGCGCCAGGAGCGCCGTTACCGGGTCTTTGCTGATCTCGAACGCATCGCCGGCCACTTTCCACGCGCCATCTACCGCGACAGTTCCGACAACCAGCGCGAAATCACCATCTGGTGCTCGAACGACTACCTGGGCATGGGGCAGCATCCGGTCACCATCGCCGCGATGCAGGATACAGCCGGGAAGCTCGGCGTCGGCGCCGGCGGCACCCGCAATATTTCGGGGACCAACCGCCCGCTGGTCGAGCTCGAGCGCTCGCTCGCCGACCTGCACCGGAAGGAAGCCTCGCTGGTTTTCACCTCGGGCTTCGTCTCCAACGAGGCGGCGATTTCGACCATTGCGCGGCTGATGCCGAATTGCGTGATCTTCTCGGACCAGCTCAACCACGCCTCGATGATCCAGGGCGTGAGGCAATCGGGCGTCGAGAAACGCATCTTCCGGCACAATGATGTCGAGCACCTGCGGTTCCTGCTCGGCGCTGCCGGCAAGCGGCCGAAGCTCATCGTGTTCGAGTCTGTGTACTCCATGGATGGCGATGTGGCGCCGATCAAGGAGATCTGCGACCTCGCCGAGGAGTTCGGCGCCCTCACCTATATCGACGAGGCGCACGCCGTCGGCATGTACGGCCCGCCCGGCGGTGGTATTGCCGAACGCGAAGGCCTGGTGGACCGGATCGGCATCATCGAAGGAACGCC
>Ga0066256_1002415_pt2 | contig 20020 bp, 18 predicted proteins | sample ThiBio_1000_biof_FD_87107 | JGI IMG/M metagenome (GOLD analysis project Ga0066256, IMG submission 87107) | Wastewater bioreactor microbial communities from Cape Town, South Africa - Thiocy_expt_1000_biof (version 2) | ecosystem: Engineered > Bioreactor > Thiocyanate-remediating >... | reverse complement strand
CGGCCTGCCCAGATTCGAGAACGACTAGCGGCTATCGGCTACCGCCGTCATCCCCGTGAAGGCGGGGATGCCGCGGCGCGCGCCCTAGGTCCGGTTGCAGAAGCCCGGGCGGCGATCGCCCATGTCCCAGCAGCCGTCGAGGATCATCGTCTTGAGCGTCTCGCAGCCCCGCTGCGGCCCGCATTGGCCGTCGGGATTGACCACCGTGCACTGGCGCGCGAGCAGCGCCGCCTTCTGCCAGCCGATCTTCGATGCGCAGCTCGGGCCGTTGTCGCGCCAGTTCCAGCGCTTCTCGCGGGGGCGATAGTGGATCGGCCGCGGCGATGGGGTGGGCCGCCATTCCGGCGGCTGGGTCCAGCGGGGCGGCGCCTTGAGATAGCGGCGATAGGCAGTGGCCACGCATTCCGCCGTCTGGCAGGCATCGCGCTCGCTGAGCAGCGCCTGGAGCTGCTGGCGCTGGACCCAGAGCCGCTGGCGGTCGGCACCCTGGCGTTCTTCCGCCCATTGGCCGGCCAGCGTGCGGTGCAGCCAGTTCAGGCCCTTGTTGTCGCAGACCAGCCATTCGCCGCGCCGCAGCGCGCCTTCGCAATAGGGGATCGGATCGAGCCAGTTCGGCCCGCGATCGACTGGGCGGACCACCGGCGGCGGGCGCCGCGGGGGCGGGGGAGGCTGCTGGCCCCAATCGCAACCGGCAAGCGGCGCGAGCAGCGCCAGGAACAACAGCTTCCCGTTCATCGTCTTCCCCAGAGAGCTAAGAATCGGTGGATGCGCGCGCCCGTTACTGTGGCGTCATGATCCCATGAAAGCCGATTCGAGGAAAGGGCTTGCGGCGGAAGGCGACGTCGGTGCGTTTTGCGCGATGCCCGTTGCAGTGCGGCACGGGAGCTTCTAGTCGCTCTGGCGACGGAAGGATCCGAAGACATGGCCGATATCCCCAACACCCAGCCCGACAGCCGGAGCACCACGATCCTCGACGCGCCCGACAAGATGGTGAAGGCGCGCGATCTGTTCGGGATCGACAGCGACCTCGAAGTGCCGGCGTTCAGCGAGGCGGACGAGCGCGTGCCCGATCTCGACCCCGCCTATGTCTTCGATCCGGATACGACGCTGGCGATCCTGGCGGGCTTCGCGCACAATCGCCGCGTGATGGTCCAGGGCTATCACGGCACCGGCAAGTCGACGCATATCGAGCAGGTGGCGGCGCGGCTGAACTGGCCCTGCATCCGCATCAACCTGGACGCGCATATCAGCCGCATCGACCTGATCGGCCGCGACGCGATCGTGCTCAAGGACGGCCAGCAGATCACCGAGTTCCGCGAGGGCCTGCTCCCCTGGGCGCTGCAGACTCCGACCGCGCTGGTGTTCGACGAATATGATGCGGGTCGCCCGGACGTGATGTTCGTGATCCAGCGCGTGCTGGAGACCGAGGGCAAGCTGACGCTGCTCGACCAGAACCGCGTGATTCGCCCCAATCCCTATTTCCGCCTGTTCGCCACCGCGAACACCGTGGGCCTGGGCGACACCAGCGGCCTCTATCACGGCACCCAGCAGATCAACCAGGGCCAGATGGACCGCTGGAACATCGTGGTGACGCTCAACTATCTGCCCGCCGCGGTCGAGGCGCAGATCGTGCTCGCCAAATCGGGCGATTTCGACAAGCCGGGCGGCAAGGAGCTGGTCGAGAACATGGTCCGCGTGGCCGACCTGACCCGCAAGGGCTTCGTCGCCGGGGACATCTCCACCGTGATGTCGCCGCGCACCGTGATCACCTGGGCGCAGAATGCCGAGATCTTCAAGGATGTCGGCTTCGCCTTCCGCCTGTCGTTCCTCAACAAGTGCGACGAGGCGGAGCGCGCGCAGGTGGCGGAATATTATCAGCGCGTGTTCGGCAAGGACCTGCCCGAAAGCGTGGTGAGCAAGGCCTGAGCGGCGCGCCGCCGCCAGGCTGAGACCTCCTCTTCGTTTCCGTCATCCCTGCCTGCGCGGGGATGACGGTCGACATGGGACAGTAGGAGGCCTCGCCTAGCCCTTCTTCTCCGTCTCGCGCGGGGCGAACTCGATCGCCACGGTCATCGCCAGCCATACCGCGAGCGTCGGCTGGAGCTGGACCGGCAGCTGCGCCCCCGGCGTGAGCAGGATCTTGAGCGCGAGCGGCATGAGCGCGACCCCCGCCGCGGCGAGCAGCGCATAGGCCAGCCGCTGCTTGCTCGACGAGACGTAGAGGATGGTGATCACCATCGACGCGGTGCCGACGAGGACCAGGGTATAGTCCCTGGTGCCCAGCGTCTCGGTGCTCGCCATCACGAAGCCGAGCACGGCGCCGAAGAAGATGCCCAGGCCGTTGAGGTTGGCGCGATATTCCCCGTGGCTCATCCGCCCGAGGCCGATACGGTCGAGAAGCTTCATGTGATCCCCCTTGCCCGGAACCATGAAGCGCAGGCGCAGCCAAGGCAATCGCGGATCGATCGGCGATTGTGCTGCCCTTCGCGCCCGGGCAAGCTCGGCGCGGGAAGGCGCGGGCAATCGCGCGGAAGAGGGGGGACGATGATCCGGAAATCGAAGGGGCTCGCCATGCTGGCGGGCGTGCCGATGCTCGTAGCCGCGGCGCCGGCGGGCGGGGGCAATATGGCAGTGTTTCCGCTGCCCGACACGATGTGGCCCGATCCGGCCGCGCCGGTCGGCAAGGCGTTCACGCTGAAGCCGGGCGAAGAGCTGATGCGCGCTTCGGTCAAGCAGACGCAGAAGCTCACGCTGCTCGCGCCGGTGAAGGTGTCGATCGACAGGTTCACCGACGAGATCGCCGCCGGCGAGGAGCTCACCGCAGTGGTCGCGCCCGAGGCGACGCAGGCCAAGATAGGCGGCAAGGGGCTCTATTTCTGCGGGCGGGACCAGCGCGGCCGTTCGGGGCTGGGCGCGGCGCTGCTCGGCGGCCTCGCCTCCAAGTTCATGCCGATCGTCCGCTTCTGCTTCATCGATGGCGACAAGGACGGCAAGCTCGACCAGGTCTTCCTCGCCGGCGCCAAGGACGAGGCGATGCAAAAGGCGATCCCGATCGATTCGGTGGCGTACAGGACCGAATATCTGGTGCCGCGCGATGCCGGCCAGTATCTGCGGTTGCGCTATCGGAAATACACGCCCGAGAGCAACAAGGTGCAGCTCGAGCTCGAAGTCTATGAAGACGGCAAGAAGCGGAGCTTCGACTATGTGCTCTACAACGGTTCCACCGGGCCGTTGCAGCGCCAGGTGCCCTATCTTCAGACCAATCCCAGGAAGATCCCCTATCCGGTGTTCTTCAACAACGTGATGGGCGCGGTCGTGCGCGTCGACGGCGTCGACGCCGAGGGCAATGCGCGCTTCACGATCGAGCGCAATTTCCGCCCGACCCTGTTCCGCCCGATCTCGATCGAGGTGCGCTACATCTACATCTATATCTAGCCGAGGCTTGCATCGCGCGGCCAAGCTTCCCAAAGCGGGGGCATGGCCGCCGACTCTCCCCTCGACAGGTTCCGCAATGTGCTGGGCGGCGCCGCGCGCGCGCTTTCGGGCGAGCGGGAGGCCGAGCTGAGCTTCACCGGCGAAGCGCCGCGGCAGGACGGGCGCCAGATCAAGGTGCCGGCGCCGTCGCGCACGCTGCCGGCCGAGGAAGTGGCCGAGGCGCGCGGCTTCGCCGACAGCTTCGCGCTGCGCATGCGCCACCATGACAATGGCCTGCACCTGAAGGGCGCGCCCAGGGAGCCGGTTGCACGGGCGGTGTTCGACGCGGTCGAGACGGCGCGGGTCGAGGCGCTGGGTTCGCGCGGCTATGCCGGCATCGCCGCCAATCTCGAACATGCGCTCGACCTGAAATTGCGCGCCGATCCGATCACGCGCGCGCGCAATCGCGAGGAAGTGCCGCTCTCCACCGCGCTGGGATTGATGGTCCGCGAGCGGCTGACCGGGCGCGAATCGCCCGGCGCGGCGGCGCTCGGCATGGCGCTGATCCGCGATTGGATCGAGGAGCGTGCCGGCGCCGACCTCGATGCGCTGGCGCTGGCGATCGACGACCAGCGCGCCTTCGCCTCGCTCGCGTCGAAGCTGCTCCAGGACCTGGAACTCACCGAAGGCGATGTGCTGCCCGACGAGGCGGACGAGGGCGGGGGCGAGGACGAGGGCACCGACGAAGAGGAGCAGCCCGGCGACGAGGAGGGCGAGAGCGAAACGAGCCAGGGCGAGGGGCAGGCCGAGGCGCGCGGCGAGCAGCGCGAATCTGATGCCGGAGAGGAAGGCGAGCAGCAGCAGTCCGACGCGATGGAGGATGGCGACGGCGAGCCGGGCGACGAAGGCGATGAGGGCATGATGCCCGTACGGCCCAATCGCCCGTGGAGCGACTTGCCGCCCCAGTTCGAATATCGCGCCTATACCACCCAGTTCGACGAAGTGATCGCGGCCACCGAGCTGTGCGACACCGAGGAGCTGGATCGCCTCCGCTCCTATCTCGATCAGCAGCTCGTCCATCTCCAGGGCGCGGTGACCAAGCTTGCCAACCGGCTCCAGCGCCGGCTGATGGCCCAGCAGAACCGCAGCTGGGACTTCGACCAGGAAGAGGGGCTGCTCGACGCGGCGCGGCTGGCGCGGGTGGTGATCAACCCCATGCAGTCGCTCTCCTACAAGGCGGAGAAGGACACCGAGTTCAAGGACACGGTGGTCACGCTGCTGATCGACAATTCGGGCTCGATGCGCGGGCGGCCGATCTCGATCGGGGCGACCAGCGCCGATATCCTGGCGGTCACGCTGGCGCGGGCCGGCGTGAAGCCCGAGAGCCTCGCCTTCCCCACGGGCGCTGGGGAGGGCGGGCAGAGCCGCGAGAAATGGCTGGCCGATGGCCGCCCGGCCCAGCCCGGCCGCCTCAACGACGTGCGCCACATCATCTACAAGCAGGCCGACGAGCCCTGGCGCCGCGCGAAGAAGGCGCTCGGGCTGATGATGCGCGAGGGGCTGCTCAAGGAGAATATCGACGGCGAGGCACTGCTCTGGGCGCACCAGCGGCTGATCGGCCGATCCGAGGACCGCAAGATCCTGATGGTGATATCGGACGGTGCGCCGGTCGACGATTCGACGCTCTCGGTGAATTCGGGTTCCTATCTGGAGCGCCATCTGCGCCAGGTGATCGGCTGGATCGAGGCGCGCTCTCCGGTCGAGCTGGTCGCGATCGGCATCGGCCATGACGTGACGCGCTATTACAGCCGGGCGGTGACGATCATGGACGCGGAGCAGCTTGCCGGCACGATGGTCGAGCAGCTGGCGGCGCTCTTCGATACGGAATGAACGTCGATCCGCCTCCGGGCGGCTTTCACGGGCCGGTCAAGCGCTCCGTCACCATTGCCGGACACCAGACCTCGATCAGCCTCGAGCCGCTTTTCTGGGAGGCGCTGGAGCGCGCGGCGGACGTGCGCGCCTTGCCGCTCAACGCACTGGTCGCGGCGATCGACCATGCGCGGATCGGCGGCGCGGATCCGCCCAACCTCGCCAGCGCGATCCGCACCTGGCTGCTGGGACAGGCGCCCGGCTGATTTGCAACAATTCTGCGACAAAGCTGCGAACAGCTCGCATTAGCATTGACTCTGAGAACGCCTCGCAATAGCTCGCCCCGAAATAACCTGTTCAGGGGGATCAATTCGTGAGTCGTGTTTCCACCGCGCGTTCGGGCGCATCGTTCCTCGCACTGGCCTGTGTCGGCTTCATCGCCACCGCGCCGGCCGCGCATGCCGCCGACGGCAATGCGCCGGCGCCCGCCGATGCGGACAAGGACGGCCAGGATCGCAGTGCCGAGGACCGCGAGCAGATCGTCGTCACCGGCGGCCGCGCCGAGCTGCAGGGGCCGAAGGCTACCGCCTCGGTCCAGAACACCCCGCGTTCGGTGGTGATCCTGCCGAAGGACGTGATCGACCAGACCGGCTCGACGACGCTGGCCGATGCGCTGCGTACCGTGCCGGGCATCACCTTCGGCGCCGCGGAGGGCGGCAATCCGATCGGCGATCGCCCCTTCATCCGCGGCTTCGACAGCCAGGGCTCGATCTTTGTCGACGGCGTGCGCGACACTGCCGCACAGGCACGCGACACCTTCGCGATCGAGCAGGTCCAGGTGATCCGCGGTTCGGATTCGACGCTGGGCGGCCGCGGCAGCGCCGGCGGCTCGATCAACATCATCACCAAGGTGCCGCAGCAGACCAGCTTCATCCGCGCGACCGGCAGCGTCGGCACCGCGGACTACAAGCACGCCGCGCTGGACGTGAACCAGTATCTGGGCGGCGGCATCGGCGTGCGCGTCGCGGCGATGTGGCACGATCAGGACGTTGCCGGTCGCGACGCGATCTGGCAGCGCCGCTGGGGCGTCGCGCCTTCGGTGACCATCGGCCTCAGCACACCGACGCGCCTCACGGCCTCCTATTATTATCTCGAGAGCCACGAGCTGCCGGACAGCGGCATTCCCTATCTCTACACGCTGGCCAATGCGCCGGGCACCGGCGAGGTCTATTCGGAGCCGGCCATCGGCACCGTGCGGACGATCGCCGGCACGACCGGCCATGTCGACCGCAGCACCTTCTACGGCCTGAAGAGCCGCGACTTCCGCGACACCTTCACCCACCAGGCCACGGTACGCGTCGAGCATGACTTCGGCACGGTGACCCTGCGCAACACCTCGCGCTACAACTATAACGAGCAGAATTATATCTACACCCAGCCCGACGATCAGCAGGGCAATGTCTATGGCACCAACGCCGCGGCGACGGCGACGGCGGGCGGCCTGGTCTGGCGGCGCGCGAACACCCGCTACGGCTATGCCGAGTCGCTGACCAACCAGACCGACCTGTTCGGCAGCTTCGAGACCGGGGCGATCAAGCACAGCTTCGCGACGGGCTTCGAGATCAGCTGGGAGAAGGCGCGCCGCGGCGCCTATGTCCTCGCCACCGGCTCGACCATCAGCCCGCGCTGCACGCCGGCCGCGATCGGCCGCTTCTATTGCACCAGCCTGTTCAGCCCGAACCCGAACGACGCCTGGGTGAACTATACCGGCGACGCCACCACGGCGACCACGCCGATCGTGAAGGGCGCCCCCACCGCGGAGACCCAGAACGACGCGCACACCCTCTCGGCCTATGCCTTCGATTCGATCACGCTGCTCCCGTCGCTGATCCTCAACCTGGGCGCGCGCGTCGACCGCTTCACGTCCAAGATCACGCCGGCGCTGGCCGCACGCGCCACCCAGACGACCCCGCTCGAGCGCACCGACACGCTGTTCAACTGTCAGGCCGGCCTGGTCTTCAAGCCGACGGCGAACCCCAGCCTCTATGCCAGCTAGGCGACTGCGGCGACCCCGCCGAACAGCCTGCTCGGCGAGGGGCAGGAGCCGAACGCGCTGCCGACCACCAACACCGCCGCCAACCTGGCGCTGCTCGACAGCCTGAAGGTCGAGAAGACCAGGAGCTATGAAGTCGGCGCCAAGGCCGGGCTGTTCGACAACCAGCTCTCGCTGACTCTGGCCGCCTTCCAGACCGACACCGACAATGCCCGCGCGACCGGTCCGGACAATACGGTGCAGTTCATCGGCAAGCGCCGCATCCGCGGCATCGAGTTCAGCTTCAACGGCAACCTGACCAAGTGGCTGAACGTGTTCGGCGGCTATACCCATCTCGATCCCAAGATCGTCGACGGCGGCTATACCGTGCTGACCGCGGCGGCGGTCACGGTGGGCGGCGTCGTCGTCCAGCAGCCCAAGACCCTGCTCGTTCCCTCGGTCAACACCGGCCGCCAGGCGACCCAGACCGCGCGGGACAGCTTCACCCTGTGGGCCAACGCCACGCCGATCAAGGGCCTCAGCATCGGCGGCGGCGCCTATTATATGAGCCGGGTGTTCGGCGGCTATTCCGACAATCGCAGCTTCACCCAGAATGCCGCGGGCGTCACCACCTACACGCCGGCCACCAAGGTCCGCATCGTGACGGTGCCCGAATATTGGCGCTTCGACGCGCGCATCGGCTACACGATCAACGAGCATTTCGATGTGAGCGTCAACGTGCAGAACCTGACCGACAAGGTCTATTTCCCCCAGGCCTATACGGCGCATTATGCGTCGATCGCGCCGGGCCGCTCGGCCTTTGCCACGCTGGGAGTGAAGTTCTGATCGAAGCGCTGGACAGCCTTTCCGCGGAAGAAATCGCCGCCCGCCTCTCCGGTTCGCCGGAGGCGCGGGCGGCGCTCGTTCGGGCGGGCGCCGAGCAGGGCGTGGCCGAGGCGCAGGCCGTGCTGGGCCAGATGCTGCTCGACGCCGGCGAACCGCGCCAGGGCTTTGCCTGGTTCAACAAGGCGGCGGCGCAGGGCCATCTGATGGCGCTCAACATGGTCGGGCGCTGCTATGATCTCGGCTGGGGCACCCCGGTCGACAAGGTGCGGGCCGCCGAATGCTTCCGCGTCGCCGCCGCGCGCGGGCTCGACTGGGGCATGTACAATTACGCGACGGCGCTGGCGCTGGGCGAGGGCCTGGCCGAGGACAAGGCCGCCGCGCTCGCCTGGTTCGAAAGGGCCGCGGCGATGGGCAATGCCAAGGCGATCAACTATGTCGGCAGCTTCCACGAGGATGGCTGGGTAGTGGCGCGCGACATGGCCAGGGCGGCGGATTTCTACCGGCAGGCGGCCGAGGGCGGCGATTTCCGCGGCGCGTTCAATCATGCCCGGATGCTGCTGGATGCGGGCCGGGTGGCGGAGGCGCGGAACTGGCTCGCCCGATGCCGCGAGACCGCCACGCCGGCCTTCGCGCAAAGGGCGCAGGACTGGCTGCGGGCCTCGCGCTGGCCCGAACTGGAGGAGCTGCTGTGCTGATCGCCATTCCCGAACTGCTCTCGCCGGAAGAGGTGGCGGCGATCCGCCAGGTGATCGACGCGGCCGAATGGGTGGACGGCAACGTGACCTCGGGTACGCAATCGGCGCTCGCCAAGCAGAACGAGCAACTGCCCGAAGGCGACGAGGCGCATCGCCGCGCGGGCGCGTTCCTCCTCGACGCGCTGGGCCGTTCGCCCCTGTTCGTGGCGGCGGCGCTGCCGCTCAAGGTCTTCCCCCCGCTGTTCAACCGCTATGGCGGGGGGCAGCGCTTCGGCACCCATGTCGACAATGCCGTGCGCATCCAGCGCGGCACCGATTTCCGCATCCGTTCCGATCTGTCGATGACTGTCTTCCTCGAGGACCCCGGCGAATATGACGGCGGCGAACTGCTGATCGAGGGGCAGTTCGGCGAGCAGGCGGTCAAGCTGCCGGCGGGGCCTGCGATCCTCTATCCCTCGTCGAGCCTGCACCGCGTGGAGCCGGGGACTCGCGGCACGCGGGTGGCGAGCTTCTTCTGGCTCCAGTCGATGGTCCGCGACGACGGCGCCCGGCGCATCCTGTTCGAGATGGACCAGGCCGTGCAGCGGCTCGTGGGGACGCTCGGCAACGACGATCGTGCGGTGATCGAGCTGACCGGCGTGTACCACAATCTCCTACGCCGCTGGGCCGACGCCTGAGCGGAAGTTTCGGAAGTTTGGACTATGGGCCCCGTTTCTCCCCTCCCGTCCTTCGCCGAACCGCGGCGGCCCGATTTCGCGAGCAACAGGACGATGGGGTTGTCGGCATGAGGGGAAGGTTGGTTCGCGTGCATGGAAAATCGAACCAATCAGGTTAGGTTCCCTATTGCGACGGGCTAGCCCAGCATCGCCTGCAACGCCGGGGAGAGGTGCTCGCTGAAGCCGGCGCCTTCGCGCACCACCATATGTACCGCGAGCCCTTCGCGTTCGGCCAGCGCCATGCCTTCCGGCCCAAGCACGGTGAGCGCGGTCGCCCAGGCGTCCGCCAGCATGCAGCTGGGATGGAGGATGCTTACCGAGGCGACGCCATTGGCCAGCGGCCGGCCGGTGCGCGGATCCAGCGTATGGGCATAGTCGCGGCCGCCATGGGCGAAGCTGCGGCGATAATCCCCCGAAGTGGCGATCGACAGGCCGTGGAGCGCGGCGCGCAGCGGGGCGAGGCGGCTGCCGGGCACGGGCTCCAGATCGACCCACCAGGGCTGGCCGTCGGGCCTGATCCCCCCGCCGCGCATGCGGCATTTCACCTCGATCAGGAAATCGGGCAGCGCCATGCTGCGCAGCATCTCGGCAACGCGGTCGACGCCGTACCCCTTGGCGATGCCGGAGAAGTCGAGCGCGGCGGGGGCGGTGCGGCGGGCGCGGCGGTCGTCCTGCTCGATCCGGGTGCGGCCGGAGATGGCGCGGGCCTGGACGATCTCCGCGTCGCCGGGCAGGTCCAGGCGCGGGCCGGGCGGGCCGAAGCCCCACAGGTCGGCCAGCGCGCCCATTGCCGGGTCGAAGGCGCCCCCGCTCTTCTCCGCCACCGCGAGCGCGGCGGCGAGCACATCGGCGAAGCCGGGGGGCAGCGGCTGCCAGCGGCCGGGCTCGCTGCGGTTGAAGCGGGAAAGGGCGGAGTCCGGCGCCCAATGGCTCATCTCGGCGACGACGCGGTCGAGCTCCGCCTGGATCTCGAGCGCGATGCCCTCGGGCGCGGCGACGATGCGGGCCGACCAGCCGGTGCCCATCGTCTCGCCCGAACAGGAAGCGACAGGGGCTCCCGTCCGGCGGCGATGGAATGCCGCGGGCGAGAGGGCCGGGGGGATGGCTATTCCGGGCTGGCTGCGCATTTTCTCATGGTCACGCTGCGACTTTCATCGCCATCCTGCGATCTCCATCGTCATCCCCGAGCGGGCGGGGATGACGAGAGATCAAGGCCTTGGTCGGGTCTGGTTCTAAGGCGCCAGCACCTCGAGCGTGGTGACATAGCTCACCCGGGCGCGCGGCGGGCCGGCGGGGCCGCTCGCAGCCGCGCCCGCGGGGCGCTGGGCGCCGGCGCCCGGGCCTTCGGGGCGCTCGCCGCCTTCGTTGACCATCACCCAATACATGCCCGGATCGCCCCATTTGATCGAGACCTTGCCCGCGGCATCGGTCTTGAGGACCTGTTCCTTCAGGTCGTTGCGATAGCGGATGCCGCCCGGAATGACGGTGACGGTGAGGCCGGCGCCGGGCTTGCCGTTCTTCAGGAACTGGAAGTTCGCCGGCTCATTGGTGACGAGATCGTTCGGATGGGTGATCGGTGCCAGCTCGATGCCCTTGCCGCTGGCCTTGAACACCGTGGCGGTCGGCGCGCCCTGGGTGATGAAGATCTCGTTGCGGCTGAGATTTTCCGCGGTCTGCACGTCGGTGGCGCCGGCCGGGATCGCGGCGGCGAGCGTCGCGGCGGTGGTGCCGCGCGGCAGCATCTTGCGTTCTCCGTTCAGCATGTAGCTGCCGAACACGCCCTCGTTGACCACGGCGACCTTGTAGGTGCCCTGCTGGGTCAGGTGCAGGTCGAACGTCGCGCGGAACTTGCCGACATTGTGGTTCTCGACCTTGCCTTCGGTGCCGTCGGGCTGGGTGACCAGGGGCACCGCGCGCAGCGGCTGGTGATCGAAGAAGAACAGGTCGTTCGACACGGCCGCGTCGACCGTCACCCAATTGTCGGTGCCCGAGACGGTGGTCGACGACGGCACCATCCACATGCGGTGCGCGATGGCGGCCGGGGCGGCGATCGCGGCGATCGCGGCGGCGGCGATAAGCGGCTTGCGGAAGTTCATGGCTCCATTCCCCCTGAAATCAGCGCTTGATCGAAACGGTGACGGCGCCGAGCTCGCTCGTGCCCTTGGCGGTGCCGCGCGCGGCGGTGCCGTTCCAGGTGAAGGGCACGGTGACGACTTCGCGGCCGCCGACTTCGCGCGCCGCCTCGACCATCAGCTTGTAATTGCCCGGCGTGAGCGCCGGCATGCCGCCGCGCCCGGCGACGAGCGTCACCTTGTGGCTGCCCGCCGGGCGGGTGGCGCCGGTGACGCCGTCGGCCGGGAAGGTCATGCCGCGCCCGACCACCCGCCACCATTGGCGCATGTCGCGCAGCCATTTGGTGCCGGCGCCTTCCTTGCTGTTCCCGTCGAAATCATACCAGACTTGGAGGGTGCGCGGGGCGGCGCCCTCCTTCTCCAGCCAGATCGCCACATAGGGACGGTGATATTCGGCGACCTTGAGCTGCGGAATGGCGATCGACAGATCGAGCGTCTGCGCGCCGGCGGCGGCGGGAAGGCTCGCCCCGCCGATCGCGGCGAGCGTGAGGCCGGTGATGCGATAGTGCATGGACATGGCTCCCTAGTGGATCAGGAAAATCGCGACGAGCGCGGGAATGACGAGGCCCGCGGCGACGAGCGGCCAGGTGCTCCGGCGATGCCTGGAATGCATCCAGAGCAGCACCAGGCCCGTGAGGGTGAAGACGATGCAGGCGAATACGAAGATGTCGATGAACCATTTCCACGCGGTGCCGGCGTTGCGGCCCTTGTGGAGGTCGTTGAGATAGGCGATCCAGCCGCGCGAGCTGGTTTCGCTGGTCACTGCGCCGGTGTCGCGGTCGATCGAGATCCAGGCGTCGCCGCCGGGCCGCGGCTTGGCGAGATAGATTTCGCCGGCCGACCATTCGGCGGTTCCGCTCGCATCGATCTTCACCTGGTCCTGCACCCATCTGGCGACGTCGGCGGGGATCGGCTTCTTGCTGTCGGGCTGGTCGTCGGCCTTTACCCGGGCGAGCAGGGCGGGAGGCAGCTGCGCGGCGCGATCGATCGATTTCGGCGCGGCTTCGATATCCGCGGCATGGTTGAGCGTGAAGCCGGTGATCGCGAAGAGCAACAGCCCGATCAGGCTGATCGCCGAGCTCATCCAGTGCCAGGTGTGCAATTGCTTCAGCCAGAAGCTCTTCCGGCTGCGTTTCGCTTTGGCCTTGGCCTGCTCTGCCTGGGCGGTGGGGGCGTGCATTTCGGGTGCGTGATTCCGGGGCGATTCGATGCCGGTCCGTAACGCGAACGATTCGCAATTGCAAACCTGGTGCGAGATGCCGGGTGGTTGGTTCCGGCTATGAAACCGGACGGGGATCCCCGCCTGCACGGGGACGACGAGAGCAGGATGGCAGGGGGATGAGAGGGGTGGAATAATCGTCAGGCAAGTTCAGCATGGCGGATTCGACCAATTTTCGCCCTTTCCTAGCCGATCCTCATCCATCGTCTCGCATGTGCAGCAAAGATACGCCGCGGTGCAGCGACGAATGTTTCTTGCCGGGTCTCAAGAAATTACGCAGCTTCCTTCCAGATAAGACTTGGGAGGACTGGATGTCGGCACTTTATATCGGTCTGGCGGTGGTGTGCGTAGTCGGGGTTTCGGCCTGCCTTGGCGGCATGTACCTCATTCTGCGGAGCACGCCATCGGCGGCGCGCGCCGACTCCGAAGCCTGATAGCGACTTGATCCTCGGGGCATGAGAGCCCGGCCGGTCCAAACGGGGCCGGCCGGGCTTTTCTCTAGCGGGCGAGGAGCACGCGCGCCTGGCCGGCGATCTGCGCCAGCATCGCGGCATTGGGCACTGCGGACTGGCGGGCGCGGCGGACCAGGGCCGTGAACTGCTCGACCCGCGCGGCATTGGCGGCCAGCCATGCATCCACCGCGGCCTGGGGTTCCGCGGCCTGGCCGCGGCTCAGGAAGTCGAGGCGGATCTGCTGGAAGTCGCGGGCGAGGCCGGCGATCAGCAGCCGTTCCCACACATCGCCGGTGGTGATGCGCGCGGCGGTCGACTGGGCCCAGTCGAGCCCGAGCGCCTGGCCGAGCGACGTGAAGGCGCGGGTGAGCGGAGTCACTTCCAGCCCCATGCTGACGCCGAGATCGGCAAGGCCGACCGCGCCGTCCAGCTCGAACAGCTTGACCACCCTGGCGACGAGTTCGCTCGGCGCGCCGGCGGCCTCGAGCCGTGCGGAGATGCGGTTCGACTGCGCCTTGACCTCGTCGAGCAGCAGGCCCTTGGCGGCCTTGTCCAGCGCGTCGATGCCGGGCTTGAGGCGCTCGATCACCTCGGCGGGGCTGGCGCCCGGCGGGGAAAAGCGGAGCAGGGCGGCGACCTGGCCGCGCGCCGCCCCTGCCATCTCGTCGAGCAGCGCGATGCGCGCGCCTTCGGAAATCGCGGCCGTTTCCACCGCTTCCCACAGCGCGGGCAGGCAGAAGAGCCGCTCGGCAACGACGAACATCGCGGCGATGTCGGCCATGGCCGCGCCTTCCTCCTCGGCGAGCTCGAAGGGGTGGAGCACGCCCAGCCGGTTGATCACGCGATTGGCCAGCTTGGTGGCGACGATCTCGCCGCGCAGGCGATGCTCGTCGATCGCCTTGCCGAACTTCGCCTGCATCGCCTTGGGGAAGGCATGGCGCAGATCGCCCTCCAGCGCCGGATCCTGGCCGAGCCCGGTATGCTCGATCGCATCCTGCAGCGCGAGCTTGGTCGAGGCGAGCAGCACGGCCAGCTCCGGCCGGGTGAGGCCGTTCTTGTCCTGCGCGCGGCGAAGCAGTTCCTCGTTGCTGCCAAGGCCCTCGACCGCGCGGTCGAGCCGGCCCGAGCCTTCGAGGATCTCGATCACCCGGACATAGCTGGGCAGCGCGACATAGCCGTCATTCTCCATGAAGGAGAGCGCGAGCGTCTGGAGGCGATTGTCCTCGAGCACCAGGTGCGCGACGTCGTCGGTCATCGCGGCGAGCAGCGTGTTGCGGTCCTCGAACGCCAGGCGGCCCTCGGTCATCTCGCGATTGAGCGCGATCTTGATGTTGACCTCGTTGTCCGAGCAGTCGACGCCGGCCGAATTGTCGATGAAGTCGGTGTTGATGCGGCCGCCTTGCGAGGCGAAGGCGATGCGTGCCGCCTGGGTGACGCCCAGGTTCGCGCCTTCGCCGACCGCCTTGCAGCGCAGCTGTTCGGCATTGACGCGCAGCCGGTCGTTCGCCGGATCGCCGACCTCGCCGTTACTTTCGGACGCGGCCTTGATGTAGGTGCCGATGCCGCCGAACCAGAGCAGCCCGACCTGGGCCTTGAGGATCGCCGAGATCAGCGAGACCGGGTCGATCTCGGTAGCCTGAAGGCCGAGCAGGGCCTGCACTTCGGGGCTGAGCGGGATCGATTTCTCGGTGCGCGGGAATACGCCGCCGCCCTTCGAGATCAGCGCGGGATTATAGTCGGCCCAGCTCGAGCGCGGCAGCGCGAACATGCGGGCGCGCTCGTCCCAGCTCCTGGCCGGATCGGGATCGGGGTCGAGGAAGATGTGGCGATGGTCGAACGCGGCGACCAGCTTGATCGCCTTGGACAGCAGCATGCCGTTGCCGAACACGTCGCCCGACATGTCTCCGCAGCCCGCCACGGTGACCGGCTCGGACTGGATGTCGGTGCCCATTTCCAGGAAGTGGCGGCGGACCGAGACCCAGGCGCCCTTGGCGGGGATGCCCATCGCCTTGTGGGCGTAACCGTGCGAGCCGCCGGGCGCGAAGGCGGCGCCCGGCCAGAAGCTGCGCTCGGTCGCGATCGGGTTGGCGACGTCGGAGAAGGTCGCGGTGCCCTTGTCGGCGGCGACGACGAAATAGGGGTCCTCGCCGTCCAGGATGCGCACGCCCTCCGGGTGGACGACTGCGCCCGACACGATGTTGTCGGTGATCGACAGCAGCGTGCGGATGAAGATGCGGTAGCTCTCGGTCCCTTCGGCGAACCAGGCGTCGCGATCGGTGGCGGGGGAGGGGAGCTGCTTGGGATAGAAGCCGCCCTTGGCGCCCGTCGGCACGATCACGGCATTCTTCACGCGCTGCGCCTTCATCAGGCCCAGGATCTCGGTGCGGAAATCGTCGCGGCGATCGGACCAGCGCAGGCCGCCGCGCGCGACCGGGCCGGCGCGCAGATGGATGCCCTCCACCCGCGGGCTGTAGACCCAGATCTCGCGCCAGGGGAGCGGCTGGGGCAGGCCCGGCACCTTGGCCGAATCGAGCTTGAACGCCAGCGCCTCCCTGGCGGCGGGCGCATAGGCGTTGGTGCGCAGCGTCGCGAGCACGACGCCGCGGATGGTGCGCAGGATGCGGTCGTCGTCGATCGCCTGGACCTGGGCCAGGCCGGCCTCGATCGCGGCGGCGGCGGCTTCGATCGCCGCATCGTCGCCGGCGCGGGCCGGGTTGTGCGCGGCATCGAAGCGCTCGATCAGCGCATTGGCGACGCCCGGCGCCCGGCGCAGCGCGTCGACGACCGTGGCCATGCCATAGTTCATGCCGGTCTGGCGGAGATAGCGGAACCAGGCGCGGAACAGCACCACCGATGCCGGCTTCATGCCGCTCTCGACGATCAGCCGGTTGAAGCTGTCATTCTCGGCATTGCCCTCGAGCACCGCCGCGAGCGCTTCCTCGATCACCGCGGCGTCGCCCTTCAGCCCCGTGGCCGAAACGGCGAAATCATGGACGAAGGCGCCGCCGGTCAGCGCGGTCGGCACTTCCTCGATCACGCGGAAGCCGAAATTCTCGAAGGCGGGCACCGCGTCGGACAGCGCCAGCGCGCCGCCCTGGGCATAGAGCTTCACGCGATATTCCCCGGCCTTGCCGTCGATCGGCGTGATCCGCACCGAGCGGTCGCCCGGATTGTCGAGCCGGGCCAGGTGCAGGATGTCGCGCGCCGCTTCCTCGGGCGTCGAGGTGGTGCGATAGGCGGGCGGGAAGGCATGGGCATAGCGCAGCGCGAGGCGCGTGGCGCCGGTCGGCCCGGTATCCTCCATCAGTGCCGCTTCCACCGCGGGGACCCAGCCGCGCATCATCCGCTCGAGCTGGTTATCGAGCGCCTCGGCATCCGGCATGGTGCCGCCCGCGCGCAGATCGAGCGTGTAGCGCAGCAGCGCGACCTCGCCATCCTCGAGCGCGATCGACCAGTTGATGATCTTGGCATTGGCGGCGTCGGCAAGGAGCTCGCCCACCGCTTCGCGCCGCGTGGTGGTGACTTCGTCGCGCGGCAGCCAGACGAATGCGAACAGGTGCCGGCCGAGCAGGCTCTTCACCAGCACCAGCTTGGAGCGCGGACGATCGGCGACCGACATGGTGGTGAGCACGAGATTCTCGAGCGAATCGGCGTCGAACGCGGTGGTCAGGTCGTGCGGCAGCGCCGTGAGCGCGTGCTGCATCGCCTTGCCGGTATGGCCCTTCGGGTCGAAGCCGAACTTGCGCTCCAGCCCTTCCAGGCGGGCCCGGAGCACCGGCACTTCGTCCGGATTGGCGAACAGCGCGGCGCTGGTCCACAGGCCGGCATGGATCGACAGGCCGGTCACTTCGCTGCCGGTGAGGATCGGCACCGCGACGATGTCGAGCGGCACGCGGCGATGGACCGGCGAGATCGAGTTGGACTTGAGCAGCAGCGGCGCTTCGCCGCCCTTGTTGAAATAGTCGACCGCCGCCTTGCGCGAGGCTTCGGCGAGGATCGGCGTGTCGAGTTCGTAGCGGGCGAGGCCGAGCTTGTCGGAAACGCTGCCGTCCGGACGCCCGGGCTCGTGCCCGAGCAGCGGCATCGCGCCCTCCTGGAACCAGCGGAGCAGCTTGGCGCCTTCGCGCGAAGCGACGGTGGCAGCGTCCGAGCCGATCGCGCTCTGCAGCGCGCGCCAGTCGTTCACGGCGTCGCGGACCTGGGCGAGCGTGCGTTCCAGCTCGGCGACCAGGCTGCGCCGGGTGCGCGCGTCGGCGCGTTCCATTTCGATGTAGATCATCGATTCGCGCTTGCCCGCGCCGATCGATTCGAGCTTGCCGGCCTTGTCGCGCTTCACGGCGATGACGGGGTGGATGATGCGGAAAACGGCAATGTCGTAGGTCGCGATCGCGCCCGAGATCGAATCGACGAGGAAGGGCATGTCGTCATTGACGACGGCAAGCCGCATCCGGCGGCTCTCCTCGCCCTGGAAGGTCTCCAGCGCGACCTTCGCGGTATCGGGGGGGCGGACGGCAGCGGCTTCCGCGACGAAATTCGCCGCCTCGGCCCGCTCGGCCTCTCCGAAATCTTCCAACTCTCCCGGCAGCGCCCCTTCGAGCAACCGCGCCTCGAACGCCTGCGTCAGCGACGTCATCATGCTTTTCATGGCAGTACCGCCTACGCTTCCGCGGTGACCGGCTCAAGACTCTCACGCAAGAAAATTGCGCATTTCCCGAGAAAGGTCGCATGGCGCGCGAAAGCGTGGCTTCGCGCGCCGCAAAGCTCGGACTATTGGATGCCGGTATCGCGCCGCGGCGGGCTGGTTCAGGCCGCCGCCTTGCGGACGGCGCGTTCGGTGAGCGGGCTGTCCTCGACCCTGGCGACGATGTCGAGGCCCTGCTTGCCGGCACGGGCGAGCAGCACGACGAATTCGCTGTCCGCCGGAATCTCGAACGCGATGTCGATATGGGCGAGCGGCGGGCGGCTGCGCAGTTCGGCGGCGATCTGGGCGAAGAGGTCGGGCTTGGGGGCCGGACGGCGATGGGCGCGCTCGGCCTTCACCACGCCCTTGATGCCGCCTTCGGCCGTATCGAGAAAGGCGTCGAGCCCGCCCTGCGGCACCGCGACGCGCCGGGCGTGGCTGAGCACGGCGGCGAATTCGGTGATGCGGGTCTTGTCGTAATCGGCGCCGAAGACGAGCTTGACGGCAGGCGTCATCGGCGCGCGCGCCTGGATGGTGAGCCCGGCATCGGCGAGCAGCGCGGCATAGCCCCGGGCGTCGTCGTCGGCGGCGAGCGCGAAATCATAGGCACGGGCGAGCGCGCGGTAGAGCGCCGAGCGGCTGCGCGTATCCGAAGCGCGCGCGGCGGCGGCCGATTCGCGGGCGAGCAGCAGCTTGTCGGCCAGGCTCGCATCGACGGCGACCGACGATTCGGCGGCCGGTACTTCCCCCGCCGGCGCGTCGAAGCTTGCGCTCGGGCCATCGGCCCAGACCGGCGTGGCGGCGAGGCTGCGCGGCGCGGTGCGGCGCGATTCCTCCACCTCGGCTTCGAGCCTGGCCTGGGTCTCGGCGTCGACCAGTTCCTTCCAGTTGATGACGCCGTAGATGAAATCGATCGTGTCGGCTTCCGAATCGGCGCCCGACGAGAAGGGCATCAGGATGCCGCGATAGAGCGTATTGTGGCCGCGCGTGCCGACGAACTCGGCCTCGAAGCCGATCGGCGCGCGGTTGGCGATGATCTGGAGATAGTGATCGGTCAGGCGCGACAGCAGGGAGCGGCTGGGCACCTGGGCGACATGGGTGATCGAAGTGTCGAGTCCGGTCTCCTCGCGCAGCGCGCGGCCGAGGAAGCGAATCGCGGGATCGTCGACGCCCTTGGGGTAGCGCTGGCAGCGCACATCCTTCGAATAGAGCCAGGAAGGCTTGGCCGGCGCCGCCTCCGGTTGTACTCATTTATGATACGTTGCTGTGCCATCAAGGGGCGGCGAACCTTTTTTTGAGGGTGAAGTGTGAGGGACGTTTGGGAGGGGCGAGCTCGGGAACTCGTCCGAGGGGCGATGATCGCCAAAGGGATCACGTACTCTGAACTGGCCCAGCTCATGACCAGTGGCGGCACGCCGGAAACAGATCAGAACCTCAGAAACAAGATTAGTCGGGGTTCATTTACCGCCGCCTTCCTGTTGCAGGTCTCAGAGGCGATGGGGCTGGATGTCGAGTTTGTCGAGCGAATCGCCCCAGATTAGCTGGATCGTTTCGGCGAACGCAGCCCGGTTTTCCTCGTGCTCCGCCTGAATGCGGGGCCACTCCTTTCGGATACGTCGCAGAAAGACTTCCGAAGCATCTTTCGTGAACCCTTCAATGACCTGCGGCATCTCGGCCGTAATTCGGGCGACAAGCCCGGCGATCTCAGCGTTATCTGCCTCCGTGAAGGTCAGTGTCGCCGACGTGAGGCCGGGTCTTTCTTCCAGCTCAAGCGGCGAAGTGTTTCCGGCGAGAAGGTGTTTCGCTAGGTCTTCGATTTCGGATACCTCCAATTCGATGCCTATCGCGCTCGATCGCTTTGCGATTAGTTTCTGAAGATGGAGTTGAGGCAACCGGCGAACGCTTGTGTCGAAGGCCGCCTGCATCGGTTCAAGTGGGCCTGTGGGAGTTCGTGATCTCGACGC
>Ga0066256_1002512_pt1 | contig 20023 bp, 20 predicted proteins | sample ThiBio_1000_biof_FD_87107 | JGI IMG/M metagenome (GOLD analysis project Ga0066256, IMG submission 87107) | Wastewater bioreactor microbial communities from Cape Town, South Africa - Thiocy_expt_1000_biof (version 2) | ecosystem: Engineered > Bioreactor > Thiocyanate-remediating >... | reverse complement strand
CAGCGGCGTACCGGCGAGCGACAATTCACGATTTCAATAGCCTGCCTTCCGCGTTGCTGAATCGCAGTGCAACAATTTTCGAGACGATTTGAGGCTGCCATGCATTTCGATTTGACCGACCTGCGCCTCTTCGTCCAGGTGGCGGAGAGCAAGAGCCTGACCAAGGGCGCGGAGCGCAGCCACCTGTCGCTGCCGGCGGTGAGCGCGCGCGTCAAGGAGATGGAAAAGCAGGCCGGCGTGCGCCTGCTCTACCGCGCGCCGCGCGGCGTGGCGCTGACGCCGGCCGGACAGAGCCTGCTCCAGCACGCGCGCATCCTGCTCGCACAGATCGAGAACCTGAAGGGCGACCTGCAGCGTTTCGGCGAAGGGGTGAAGGGACATATCCGCATCTTCGCCAACACGACGGCGGTCACCGAGTTCATGCCCGAGGTGCTGGCGACCTTTCTCGCCCGCCATCCGCAGGTCGACGTCGACCTGCAGGAGCGGCTGACCGGCGAGATCATCCGCGGCGTGCTCGACGGGACGACCGACCTCGGCATCGTTTCCGGGCCGATCGACGCCGACGGCCTCGAACTGCATCACTTCAGCACCGACCGCCTGGTCCTCGCGCTGGCGCCCGATCACCCGCTGGCCAAGGCGAAGCGCCCGGAAAAACTGCGCTTCGCCGACGCGCTGGCCTACGATTTCATCGGCCTGCACGAAGGCAGTACGCTGCAGACCTTCCTCAACCGCCTGCTGCGCGACGCCAATCGCCGTCTGCGCATCCGCATCCAGGTCAGCAACTTCGAGGCGCTCTGCCGCATGGTCGAGGCCGGGGTCGGCATCGGCGTCGTTCCCGAATCCGCCGCCCTGCGCCACAGCCGCACGATGCGCCTCGTCCTGCGCGAGTTCGACGAGCCGTGGGCGGTGCGCGAGCGCTACATCCTGACCCGCCACGGCGAAGCCCTGCCGGCCTTCACGCAGGCGCTGATCGACACCATCCTGCACTTCGGCGGCGGGGTCGGCGGAGGTCCTGTTTCACCCTTGCCGGAAGCAGGCCGCAGCGGCGTCGGCAAGCCCCGCGCCAAGCGGGCGAAAGCCGCTTCCTGAGGCCGCGTTGCGCACTCGGAATGCCGAGCGCTGCGGCCCCGGGCGTTTGATCGCGGCTTCCGCGCCATGCTATGATGCGGCCACGTTTTATGCTGGGTGCGGAGGGCTGGGCCGGCGCCGGATCAGCTCCTCAACCCCCTGGAAACCGGCCGTTCGCCGGTTTTTTTGTCCTGTCGTTTTTCCGCTTTCCGTTTCCGATTTTCCTGGATGAGTATGCGAATTCTGCTTAGCAACGACGACGGCTATTTCGCCCCGGGAATCGCTTGCCTCGCCGAGGCGCTGGCCCAGGTCGCGGACATCACGGTCGTCGCCCCCGAGCGCGACCGCAGCGGCGCCAGCAACTCGCTGACGCTCGACCGGCCGCTGTCGCTGCGGCGCGCGGCGAACGGCTTCTACTACGTCAACGGCACGCCGACCGACTGCGTCCATCTGGCCGTCACCGGCATGCTCGACGAATTGCCCGACATGGTCGTTTCCGGGATCAACCACGGCGCCAACATGGGCGACGACACGATCTACTCCGGCACCGTCGCGGCGGCCACCGAGGGCTTCCTGCTCGGCGTCCCGTCGATCGCCATTTCGCTGTGCAGCAAGGCCGGCGCGCACTTCGACACCGCCGCGCGGGTCGCCCGCGAGCTGGTCGAGCGGCTGCAGCGGCAGACGATCCGCGAGCCGCTGCTGCTCAACGTCAACGTCCCCGACGTGCCCTACGAACAGCTGCAGGGAACGCTCGTGACCCATCTCGGCAAGCGCCACAAGGCCGAGCCGGTAGTGCGCACGCTGACGCCGCGCAACGAGACCGTGTATTGGGTCGGCGCGGCCGGCGAAGCCCAGGACGCGGGCGAGGGCACCGACTTCCATGCGGTGAAGAACAACCGGGTGTCGATCACGCCGCTGCAGATCGACCTCACGCACGATGCGCAACTGCCCGTCGTGCGCAACTGGCTGAGCCTATGAGCAAGGTCGCCGGCATCGGGATGACTTCGCAGCGCACGCGCGCGCGGATGATCGAGCGCCTGCGCGACCAGGGAATCCGCGACGAGCAGGTGCTCGCCGCGATTGCCGCCGTGCCGCGCCATCTTTTCGTCGAGGAGGCGCTGGCCTCGCGCGCCTACGAAGACACGGCGCTGCCGCTCGGTTTCGCGCAGACCATTTCGCAGCCCTACGTCGTGGCGCGCATGATCGAAGTCCTGCGCGCCGGGCGCGAGCTTGGCAAGACCCTCGAGGTGGGCGCCGGCTGCGGCTATCAGGCGGCGGTCCTGGCGCAGCTGACCAAGGAAGTCTACGCGGTCGAGCGCATCGAGCCGCTGCTTGCCCGCGCCAAGCGGAATCTGAGCGCCATCCAGCAGTTCAACGTCCGTCTGAAGCACGCCGACGGCCATTTCGGGCTGCCGGAAGCGGCGCCCTTCGACACGATCATCGTCGCTGCCGCGGCATCGCGCGTGCCGCCCGCGCTTTTGCAGCAGCTGGCGCCCGGCGGCAGAATGATCTTGCCGCTCGGGGCGGGTGAACAGTATCTTTCGCTGATCGAACACCGGGCCGAAGGCTACGTCGAATCCCGACTCGACGGTGTGCGCTTCGTTCCACTGCTCTCGGGAACCGAATGAAGGAACAAGGTCTTATCGTCCGCTTGCAATCCGGCTGCGCGCTGCTCGCGCTGCTCGCCATCGCCGGTTGCGCGAGCAAGTCCCCGGCGCCGGTGATCGACCGGTCGACCCAGCCGACCGCCGCGGCGCCCGCAAGCCAGGATCTCTATACGGTCAAGAAGGGCGACACGATGTACAGCATCGCCCTCGATCACGGTCTCGACTACAAGGACCTGGTCGCCTGGAACAACATCGAGAATCCGAATCGCATCCTGGTCGGCCAGCAGCTGCGCGTGAAGCGTCCCGGCGGAGCGGCCGACGCCGCCGTCTCGGACGTCGCCGTCGCACAGCCTATCGTCGGTGCGCCGGCGATCGAGAAGCGCGCCCTCGACGGCAACACCGACACGGTGAAGCGCGAGCCGAAGGCCGGCAAGGAACCGTATTCCGAGCAGGCGCTGGCGCAGGCGCAGGGTCAGGCGAAAACGCCCGAACCTCCGGCGAATGCCGTTGTCAAATCCGACGTGAAGGCCGAGGCGAAGGCGGAAGCCGAACCCAAGCCGGCGGCACCGGCGCTCGTCGGCGACGAGTTGGCGTGGATTTGGCCGGCCAGCGGGAAGATCGTCGCGACCTACAGCGAAGGCGGCAACAAGGGCGTCGATATCGCCGGCAAGGCGGGCGATCCGGTGATCGCCGCGGGCGAAGGCAAGGTGGTGTATAGCGGGACGGGCTTGCGCGGCTACGGCAAGCTGGTGATCGTCAAGCACAACAACACCTACCTGTCGGCGTACGCCCACAATCAGAACATTCTGGTCAAGGAGGGGCAGAGCGTGAGCAAAGGTCAGAAGATCGCCGAGATGGGCAGTTCCGACGCCGATCAGGTCAAGCTGCACTTCGAGGTCCGGCGCCAGGGCAAGCCGGTCGATCCGCTCAAGTATCTGCCGCAGCGCTAGTCATGACAGACGATCCCGATCTCGCCGAAGAAGAAATTCCGGAGCCGGGGCCGGGTGAGGAAGGGGCGCTGTCTGCCGCCGAAGCCGAGGAAGCGGAAGCGCCGGTGGCAGCGGCCGAAGTCGAACTGCTCAACGACGTCACCCAGCTCTACCTCAACGAGATCGGGGCCAAGCCGCTGTTCACCCCGGCGGAAGAAGCCAGTTGGGCGCGCCGCGCACGGGCCGGCGAGTTCGCCGCCCGCCAGAAAATGATCGAGCACAATCTGCGGCTGGTCGTGAACATCGCCAAGCATTACCTCAATCGCGGTATCCCGCTGCTCGACCTGATCGAGGAGGGGAACCTCGGCCTGATCCACGCGCTCGAAAAGTTCGATCCGGAACGCGGCTTCCGCTTCTCGACCTACGCCACGTGGTGGATCCGCCAGAGCGTCGAGCGCGCGATCATGAACCAGTCGCGGACGATTCGCCTGCCGGTGCATGTGGTCAAGGAAATCAACGTCGTCCTGCGCGCCGTGCGCCATCTGGAGTCGGCCAACGGGCGTGAGATCAGCATCGAGCAGATCGCGCACCTGATCGACCGGCCGATCGGCGACGTGCGCCGCGTGCTGGCGCTCAACGAGCATATCGCCTCGCTCGACGCGCCGCTCGAGATCGACCCGAACCACACGATCGCCGACGCCATCGCCGACGACAATGCGCTCGATCCGGAGGAGTTGCTGCAGTCGAACGAAATCGGCGATCTGCTCGGGCAGTGGGTCGCCCAGCTTTCCGACAAGCAGCGGCAGGTGATCGAGCGCCGCTACGGCCTCGGCAATACCGACATGTGCACGCTCGAAGAAATTGCCGTCGATCTCCGGCTGACGCGCGAGCGCGTGCGCCAGATCCAGATCGAGGCGCTCGACCAGCTGCGGCGCATCATCAAGCGCGGCGGCGTGACGCGCGACAATCTGCTGTAGCGCCCCGGCGCCTTTCGCCGGAAGCAAAAGGCCGCTCCGCAGATAGCCGGAGCGGCCTTTTTTGCATCGCAGCCGTTGCCGCCCGGCTTGCCGAAATCAATCCGGTCGGTCCCGGGGCTTGGCTGCGCGGGATTGTCCTAACGCCCCGCCTGCACCTCCGTGCGCGCCGCGCGGAGCGCTTCCGCGAGCTGGAAGACAGACATCGCGTAGAAGCTCGAACGGTTGTAGCGCGTGATCGCGTAGAAATTTCCGAATCCCACCCAGTATTCGCTCGGTTCGCCCGGCGTCACCAGATCGATCAGCGCCGCCGGCCGCTCGCCGTCGCCGGCCTCGCCAGCCGCTCGAACGCCCTGCCGAAGCAGTTCGCGCAGCGGACTGACCGGCTTGATGCCGGCCGCGATCAGCGCCGCCGGGTCGCCGTCGAGGCTCGCCGGCGCGGCGACCGGGGCGCCGGCTTCCCAGCCGTGCTGTTGCAGGAAGCGCGCGACGCTGCCGATCGCGTCGGCCGGTTCGTTGCGCAGGGCGATGCGGTCGTCCCCGCCCTTGATGGCGAGCGGGCTGACGCCGTTTTCGCGGGCGAGCAGCAGGAACTGTTCGAGTTCGCCGCGGAAGAAGGCGGCGCGCGGCGGGTAGTGGAAGGCCAGCGAGGCGAGCGCTTCCATGACGCCGAACTTGCCCATGTTGCGGCCGTATTCGGTCTCGACGCCGATGATCGCGACGATGATCTCGGCCGGCACGCCGTAGATGGCCTCGGCGCGGACCAGCGTCGCGCCGTGCTCCTGCCAGAAGCGCAGGCCGCCGTCGATGCGGCGCGCGTTGACGAAGCGCTCGCGGTAACGCTGCCACGAGCGCTGCTGCTCGGGCACCGCGGCCGGGCGGATGGCGCGCAGCACGGTGGCGTTCGGCCGGATGGCGGCGAACTGGTGCAGCAGATGCGCCGTGTCGAAGCCGTATTGCGCGTGCATGTCGGCGACGAAGGCTTTGACGTCGGCCTCTTCGCTGAACGGCGGCGGCTTGGCCGCCTGGCTGCCCAGCGGCAGGAGCGCGGCGGCGACGGCGATGAGAATGGGGCGGATCAGGGACGGGCGGCGCGGCGCGAGCTTCAAGTCTGTTGTCTCCAGCGGAGCGGCAGGCGGGCGGCGCACGCCCGCGGCCGTTCCAGATTGTCGGGTGTGCCCTTGCGGTAGCGCAGGGCGGCGTAGTGTTGCGCCGCTTCGCTCGCCAGCGGACCCCACTCGGGGCGCTCGCGCGCAACGCGGTTCGCGAAGTCGGCCGGCCCCTCCCAGGCCGCCCGGCGCACGCCGAGCCGGCCGAGCCGCCGGCAGAAACGCTGCCAGGCGCGTTGCGCAGGGTCGCCGGGCGGGCGCCGGTAGAGCGTCCATGCCGTGACGAGCGCGAGGGCTGCGGCGCAGAGGATCGCCAGCAGCGTCGTCATGCTGCGCCAGTCGGGATTGGCCATCCCCAGTTGCGCGAGCACTTCCTTTTGGCGCTGCGGATTGTACCCGAGGACCCATTGGTTCCACGCATTGTCCACAGCCTCCCAGCGGTTGCGCATGGCGCGTAGCCAGTCGGCGTCGAGGCGCGCGAAAACCGGCAGCGCTTCGCCTTGCGGCAGGGCGGCGGCGATTCCGCGTTCGATACGCGAGGGCGCGACGGCAGCGGTCGGGTCGATGCGCAGCCAGCCGCGGCCGGCGATCCAGATCTCTGCCCAGGCATGCGCGTCGGACTGGCGGACGGTGAGAAAGCCGTCGATCGGGTTCAGCTCGCCGCCCTGGTAGCCGGCGACGACGCGGGCCGGAACGCCGGCCGCGCGCATCAGGAAGACGAAGGCCGAGGCGTAGTGTTCGCAGAAGCCGTGCCGGGTGTCGAAGAGGAATTCGTCCATCGCGTGCGGCCCGAGCAGCGGCGGACGCAACGTGTAGAAGAAGGCTTCCCGGCGAAACAGGGCGAGTGCGCTGTCGGCGATCTTTTCCGGCGGCAGCACGCGCCACTCGGCGGCCAGCGTACGGGCGCGCGGATTGACGTCCGGCGGCAGGCGCAGGGCGTTCTCCAGCAGGGCCTGCGTTTCGACGACGTTGGCGCGGAAGTCCGGCGCCGAGGTGAAGGCGAGGCGGACGCGCTTTTGCACCGGCTCCCGCGTCAGCGATTCGAAGGTGGCCGAGAGACGGGCGTCCGGCGGCAGCGTCAGCGGCAGGTCCAGCGCCAGCAGCCAGCGCTGGTTGTGCGCTTCGAGCGTGCTCACGTAATCGAAGCGGCGGCCGCTCGCCTCGATCTGCGGCCGGCTGCCGGCGCGCGCTGCACGGTTCCCTGCGCGCCAGGTGAGGCCGTCGTAGTCGTCGAAAACCGGACCGCGCCAGTAGAGTTCGGACTTTTCCGGGATGGCGCCGGCGAACTGGACGCGGAAGGCGATGTTGCCCGACTGGATCAGCTCGCTCAGCGTGCCCGGCGCCATCCGGTCGGACAGGCCGCTTTGTCCGGCGTGGGCGTCCTGCGGCAAGCCCCACAGGGGGCCAGCGATGCGCGGAAAGAGCAGGAAGAGGATCAGCATGAAGGGCAGCGCCTGGGCGAGCAGCAGGCCGCCCAGGCGGGCGCTGCGGGCGAGCGGCTGCGGGCCGCCGTGCAGGCGGACCAGCGTCGCCGTGAGCAGGGTAGCGGCGGCCAGCAGCCAGAGGCCGGTCGGGATGCTCTCCGAGTAGAAGTAGTGGGTGAGCAGCAGGAAATAGCCGAGCATCAGGATCACCAGCGCGTCGCGTTGCGTGCGCAGTTCCATCGGCTTGAGTGCCATGAAGAGGACCAGCAGGGCGACGCCGGCGTCGCGTCCGAACAGGGTGCGGTACTCGGCGGCGATGCCGGCGCTGCCGCCGACGACGAGCAGCACGAGCAGCCAGCGCGCCGGCAGCCGGCGCTGGCCGTGCCACAGCCAGAGGCGGCCGGCGAGCAGGCCGGCGGCCAGCAGCGAGAGCCAGGGCGGCAGATGGTCGGCGTGCGGCGCGATCGTCGCCAGCGCGACGAGCAGCAGCCAGGGCAGCGCGCCGCGCGCTAGCGGCGGGCCGGGGTCAGGCGTCTTCTTGCCCATGGAGCGCCAGCGCCTCGAGGCAGGCGTTGCGGTGGGCGTGACCCTGCGCCGGCGCGATGCGGCGCGCCGGCAGCGCGAGGCCGTAGCGGGCGCCGCGGGCCTCGGCGGCGAGCACCCAGCCGGCAAGGATCGAGAGGCGCGTTTCGCCGTCGGCGTCGGCCGGCGTCAGCGCCCAGTCGAGCCACAGCTCCTCGTCGGCGCCGCCGGCGAACTGCTTGACCAGCAGCGGGCGGTGCGGGAGGTCGCGCGCTGCCGCCTTCCACGCGATGTGGCGCGGCGGGTCGCTCGGCTGGCGTTCGCGCAGTCCGCTGAAATCCTCCTGCCCGCTCGCGCCCTGCCGGTAGCCCTTGTCGGCGACCGCCGCGACGGGCGGCAGCGGCGTATCGAGCGCCTGCGGATAGACGATGCAGACGAGCGGCGGATGCGGGTAGCTCCAGGCGCGGAAGAACCCGAGCGGGTAGCGCGAGGAGAGTGTGACGCGGCCCGGGTCGAGGCGCCCGCGCCGCGCCGCGGGGCAGGGCAAAAACACGGTTGCGCTGCCGTCGGAGGGAATGTCGGCGCGCACGCCGGTGGCCTTGGCGAAAGCGAAAGCGAATTCGAGCGCGATGCGCGCTTCGCGGCGCGGATTTTCGACGTGCAGGGGGAACTGCGCGATCTCGCCGGCGAATACCGGTTCCGCGCGTCCCGGGCGCAGGCGCAGGCCGACCAGATTGCGGAAGGTATGCACCATGCCGACGATGCCGACGCCGGCCAGCAGAAAGACCAGGGCGTGGCCGAGACTCAGGTTGTAGTTGATCGCGCCGATCAGCATGACGGTGAGGACCGTGGCGAACAGGACACCGGCGCGGGTCGGCAGGATGAAGATGCGGCGCTGCGTGAGGACGATCGGCAATCGCTCGTCGCGGCCGAGGCGGAACAGCCACTGCCTGAGCTGCGCGCTCGCCCGCATCAGGGAATGGCGACGCCGTGGGCGAGCGCCGCGATGTCCGCCGGGCGGGCGAGGGCGCCGCTGTGCGCGTGGCGCAGGCGGTGGCAGGCGACGCCGGGCAGGACAGCCTGCACGTCTTCCGGCAGGACCATGTCGCGACCGTCGATGAAAGCCCAGGCGCGAGCCGCCGCGAGCAGGGCCAGCGCGGCGCGCGGGCTGAGTCCGTGGGTGAAGTCGGGGCTGTTGCGCGTCGCTTCGACCAGGGCCTGCACGTAGTCGAGCAGGGCCGGGGCGACATGGACCGCTGCCGCACGTTCCTGCAGGGCGGGAATCTGCTCGGGCGCCAGGCGGGCGGCGAGCGCCGGCAGCTGCTGGCGGCGGCCGCCGCCCTCGAGCAGCGCACGCTCGGCGGCGCGGTCGGGATAGCCGAGTTCGATGCGCAGCAAGAAGCGGTCGAGCTGCGATTCCGGCAGCGGGAAGGTGCCGATCTGGTAGGACGGATTCTGCGTCGCGATCACGAAGAAGGGCTCGGGTAGCGGACGCGTCTGGCCGTCGCTGCTCACCTGCCGCTCTTCCATCGCTTCGAGCAGGGCGCTCTGCGTCTTCGGCGTCGCGCGGTTGATCTCGTCGGCGAGGACGAGCTGCGAGAAGATCGGACCGGGCAGGAAATTGAAGGCGCTGTTCGTACGGTCGAAGATCGAAATGCCGACGATGTCGGCCGGCAGCATGTCGCTGGTGAACTGGATGCGGGAAAACTGCAGGCCGAGCAGGCGGGCCAGGGTGTGCGCCAGCGTCGTCTTGCCGACGCCGGGCAGATCCTCGATCAGGAGGTGCCCGCGGGCGAGCAGGCAGGCCATCGCCTGCCGGATCTGCGTCTCCTTGCCGAGAATGACCTCGTTGGCCGCCGCCAGGACATCGGCGATCGGAGAAGGTTCGCGGGAAAGAGGCATGGCTTGTCGGGGCGGAGTGAATGGGATGATAATTAAGTATAAGCAGATAATGTGATTCCACGCCGATTTTAGCGCTCGCCACCGTCCCGGAATACGGTAGAAAGGCAATAGTGACCAGTACTGCATTCATCACGCACCGCGACTGTCATCTGCATGACATGGGCTCCTTCCATCCGGAATCGCCGGCACGGCTTTCTGCGATCAGCGACCAAATGATCGCGCAGGGGCTGGACCCTTATTTCGTTTATCACGATGCGCCGCTGGCGACCTTCGAGCAGTTGCTGCGCGTGCATCCGGCAGCGCATCTGGAGCGCCTGAAGCGCGCCTCGCCCGAACTGGGTATCGTGCATCTCGACCCCGATACGGCGATGTGTCCGCATACTTGGCAGGCGGCCCTGCGCTCGGCCGGGGCGGGGGTGATGGCGGTCGATCTGGTGATGGGCGGTGAAGTGCAGAATGCCTTTTGCGCGGTGCGTCCTCCCGGTCACCACGCCGAGCGCGCCAATGCGATGGGTTTCTGTTTTTTCAACAATGTCGCCGTCGCCGCCGCGCATGCCTTGTCCGCGCACAAGCTGTCGCGCGTCGCGATCGTCGATTTCGACGTGCATCACGGCAACGGCACCGAGGATTGCTTCAAGGGCAACGATCAGGTGCTGATGGTCAGCATCTTCCAGCACCCCTTCTATCCGTACAGCGGCGCCGAGAATCCCGCGTCGAACATGCTCAACGTCCCGCTGGCGGCCGGTGCCGACGGCGAGGAATTCCGCATGGTGGTGAGCGACATCTGGATGCCGCGCCTGCGCGAATTTAAGCCGGAGATGATCTTCATCTCGGCCGGTTTCGACGCCCATTACGAAGACGACATGGGCAACCTCAAGCTGCTCGAAAAGGATTACGTCTGGGTGACCGAACAGCTCAAACGCCTGGCCGAGGAAACGGCGCACGGGCGTATCGTGTCCATTCTCGAAGGCGGTTACTCGCTGTCCGCGCTGGCGCGTAGCGTGACCGCCCATCTGCGCTCGCTGGCCGATCTCTGAGGCATTTCGTCCCATATTGCGCCGCCCGTTGCCGCCATGCGGAAGGGCGGCGTTTTTATAGGCATGCAGCGCGCCTTCGGTTAGAATTCTTCGCTTAATTTACTTGCGCATACCCAAAAATGATTACTGGATCGATCGTTGCGATTGTCACCCCGATGCATGAGGATGGAAGTCTGGACCTCGGCGGCCTGCGCCGTCTGGTCGATTTTCATGTGCAGGAGGGTACCGATGCCATCGTGATTGTCGGGACCACCGGCGAATCCCCGACCGTCAATGTCGACGAGCACTGCGAACTGATTCGCGTGACCGTCGAGCAGGCCGCCGGACGCATCCCGGTGATCGCCGGGACCGGCGCCAATTCGACGGCTGAAGCCATCGAGTTGACGCATTTCGCGAAGAAGGCCGGCGCCGACGCCGCCCTGTCCGTCGTCCCCTACTACAACAAGCCGACGCAGGAAGGTCTCTATCGTCACTTCAAGGCGATCGCCGAAGCGGTCGATATCCCGGTCATCCTGTACAACGTGCCGGGGCGCACGGTCGCGGACATGAGCAACGATACCGCGCTGCGTCTGGCCGATATTCCAAACGTCGTCGGCATCAAGGACGCGACCGGCAATATCGAACGCGGCACCGACCTGATCGCCCGGGCGCCCGAGGGCTTCGCCGTGTATAGCGGCGACGACGCCAGCGCCTGCGCGCTGATGCTGCTCGGCGCCCAGGGCGACATTTCGGTGGTCGCCAACGTTGCGCCGCGTCTGATGCACGAAATGTGCGCCGCCGCGCTGGCCGGCGACGTCGCCAAGGCGCGCGTCCTGAACGAGCGCCTGCTCGGCCTGCACCGCCAGCTGTTCTGCGAAGCCAACCCGATTCCCGTCAAGTGGGCCTGCCAGCAACTCGGCCTGATCGCCGGCGGCATGCGCTTGCCGCTGACCCCGCTGTCGGCGGATTGTCATGAGCGCGTGCGTGGCGCGATGCGTCAAGCCGGTCTGACCGCCTAAATCCAGGGATATCCATGAAATTTGCTGTCTCGCGTTTGTTTTTGGGCTTGCTGCCGCTTGCGCTGGCAGGGTGCAGCGGATCGCTGATCGAGTCGAAGAAGATCGACTACAAGTCGGCCGGCAAGGCGCCGTCGCTGGAGATACCGCCCGACCTGACCGCGCCGTCGCGCGACGACCGCTTCGCGGTGCCAGATACGGTCGGCAAGGGTTCGGCGACCTTCTCCTCCTACAGCGCGGAGCGCTCGCCGCAGGCGCAGAGCCAGCAACAGAGCGAAGTCCTACCGCAGGTCGACAAGACCCGCATCGAGCGTTCGGGCAATCAGCGCTGGCTCGTCGTCGCCGGCGGGCCGGACAAGGTCTGGGATACGGTCAAGGATTTCTGGCAGGAAACCGGTTTCCTGATCAAGCTCGAACTGCCCGAAGCCGGCGTCATGGAAACCGACTGGGCCGAAAACCGGGCGAAGATTCCGCAGGACATGCTGCGCAACGTGCTCGGCAAGGTTCTCGATTCGCTCTATTCGACGGCCGAACGCGACAAATTCCGTACCCGCCTCGAACCGGGCGCCGAGCCGGGGACGACCGATATCTTCATCAGCCACCGCGGCATGTACGAAACCTTCATCACGGAAGGCAAGGATCAGACGCGCTGGCAGCCCCGTCCGGCCGACCCGGATCTGGAAGCCGAAATGCTGCGTCGTTTGATGGTGCGTTTCGGTACCGACGAGAAGCGCGCCTCGGCGGCGCTCGTTGCGGCCAAGGACAAGCCTCTGGAAAAAGCGCGCCTTTCGCGCGGCGCCGACGGTACGGGGGCGCTGGAAGTGCAGGAGAGCTTCGATCGCGCCTGGCGTCGCGTCGGGCTGGCGCTTGATCGCGTCGGTTTCACCGTCGAGGATCGGGATCGCTCCAAGGGTCTGTATTTCGTTCGCTACGTCGACCCCGAGGCCGACAACAAGAAGAAGGACGACGGTTTCCTCTCCAAGCTGGCGTTCTGGAAGAGCAGCAGCCCCGTTGATGCGCAGACGCAGTATCGCGTCTTCGTCAAGGACGCAGGCAATCTGTCGACCGTTCAGGTCCTGTCGCGTGAGGGCGGTGCGGATCAGTCTGAAACGTCCAAGAAGATCCTGGCCCTGCTTTACGACCAGTTGAAATAATGCGCTTCGCCTCGCTCGGCAGCGGCAGCCGGGGCAATGCCCTGGTTGTCGATGCCGGCGATACGAAGCTGCTGCTAGACTGCGGATTTTCGACGCGGGCGGTGCTCGAACGGTTGGAGCGACTCGCGTTGTGCCCCGAGCAGTTGTCGGGGATTCTGGTGACGCACGAGCACAGCGACCACATCAACGGCGTCTTTGGGCTGGCGAGACGCTATGCGCTGCCGGTCTACCTCACGCACGGTACTTTTGCCGCTGCGCCGCAGGGCAAAGCCTCGTTACCCGACATCCGCATCATCGACAGCCATGCCGCATTTCCCGTCGGCGGAATCGAAGTGCAGCCTTTTCCCGTGCCGCACGATGCACGCGAGCCGGTCCAGTACGTCTTTTTCGATGGCCGGCACCATCTCGGTGTGTTGACCGACACCGGTTCCCTGACTCCTCATATCGCCAGCGTGCTGCGGGCTTGCGATGCATTGGTCCTCGAGTGCAACCACGACCGCGAAATGCTCGCGAAGTCTTCCTATCCGCTGCCGCTCAAGCGGAGAATTTCCGGTCGCCTCGGGCATCTCGACAACGAAACTGCCGCATCGCTCCTTCTCGAGCTTGACCTCGGGCGGCTGCAGCATGTCATCGCCGCACACCTGAGCGAGCAGAACAATCGCCCCGGATTGGCCGTGCACGCTCTGGCGTCCGCGCTCGGTTGTGCGGAGCGCTGGATTGGCGTCGCAGGGCAGGAGAGCGGCTTTTCCTGGCGTGAGCTTTTGTAGGGGGCTTGTCTCACGCAGTCCTTGTCACCTCGTCTGAAATAAAAAAAGCCAGCCCGAAGGCTGGCTTTTCATTGCAGCTGAGCGCTATTACTTGGCGGCTTCGGCGGGCTTGGCAGCGTCGGCAGCGGCCGGAGCGGCGGCTTCAGCGGGCTTGGCAGCGTCGCCAGCGGCCGGAGCAGCGGCTTCGGCGGGAGCGGCCGGGGCCGGGGCGGCTTCAGCAGGAGCCGGAGCAGCAACGGGGGCCGGAGCCGGGGCGGCAGCCGGAGCTTCTTCTTTCTTGCCGCAAGCGGAAACGGCGAGAGCGATCAGAGCAGCAACGAGGAGAGAGTTTTTCATTTGGAGATCCCTTATCGATAGAGAATTATGTCTGGCAGTCGGTGTTCGCCGACCTGACTGGCGTGCACGTCAGTCAGCTTGCAATGGTACCCCGTTTCGCCGATTTTCGGTAGTGCCGCCAGATGAACTTTAGCCTAGTGCCTCTTTTTGATGTTTGGTGAGGTTTGCGCGGGCGTTTTCTTTTCCTTCCTCCTTTGTGGCAGCCGTCGCCGAACATCAAGAGTGGGTTTTGCGTGGACTCCTCGCGGCTGCGGGCTGGGGCAAGCTCGTGCGGAAGCGGGTTCGACTCCTGCGTATTGACCGTAATGGGCGGGTCTGGCTATAATTGATAGGTTTTTCACGGGGCTCACAAGTGCGTCGTCAACTCGTGGTCGGAAACTGGAAAATGCACGGCGGGTTGTCGTTTAACCAGCAGCTTCTCCAGGGAGTGGTGAATGGTGCGGGAACTTGTCTCAGTTCGGTCGAGGCGGCGGTTTGTGTTCCGTATCCCTATCTGGAGCAGGTTCGGGTCGCGTTGGCCGGAACGCTTTTGGGCTGGGGGGCGCAGAACGTCAGCGAGCATGCCGAAGGTGCCTATACCGGCGAGGTCAGCGCCGCAATGCTCGGTGATTTTGGCTGTCGCTATGTGATCGTCGGGCATTCCGAGCGGCGTGCAATGTACGGCGAGACGGACTCCGTGGTTGCCGAGAAGTTCGCTTCCGCGCTGGCGTCGGGTTTGGGTCCCATCTTGTGTGTCGGCGAGACCTTGGCGCAGCGGGATGCGGGCGAAACTCTGCAGGTTGTTGCGGCGCAGTTGGATGTGGTCGAGCGGCGCGTGAGGGTGGCGGCGTTTGCTGGTGCGGTGGTGGCTTACGAGCCGGTTTGGGCCATCGGGACCGGGCGCGCAGCGTCGCCCGGGCAGGCGCAGGAGGTGCATGCGGCGATTCGTGCGAAATTTGCTTCCTTGGACGAAAAAGTGGCGGCCGGCTTGCGGGTGATTTACGGCGGGAGCGTTAAGCCTCGCGGAGCCGCGGAGTTGTTTGCGATGCCCGATATCGACGGTGCTTTGGTCGGAGGGGCGTCCTTGGTGGTTGATGATTTTCTAGAGATTTGCCGGATGGCAGGTCGATAAAGAGGCGATATGGGCTATTTGTTTTCGGTGGTGTTGGCGGTTCATATTCTGGCCGCGCTTGGCGTGATCGGTCTGGTGCTCGTTCAGCACGGTAAAGGTGCGGATATGGGGGCTGCTTTCGGTAGTGGCGCTTCCGGTAGTTTGTTTGGAGCCACTGGCTCGGCGAACTTTCTGAGTCGCAGTACGGCTGTCTTGGCGGCGGTGTTTTTCGCAACTAGCCTCGCACTTGCATTTATTGCTTCAAATAAACCAAAAACTACTGGCGGCGTGATGCAGGATGCAGTACAATCGCAGACTGTTCCGGTGCCGGTAACGGCGGGGTCTGAAGCAGGTGCAAATTCTGCGGATCCGGGATCTCAGGCTAAGAATATTCCTAGGTAACTAGGTATAAGCAAGGGTGGGAAAGCTTTATTCCTCATTTTTCTCGCTTTTGTCTGTAGTAGTGCCGACGTGGTGAAATTGGTAGACACGCTATCTTGAGGGGGTAGTGACTTCGGTCGTATGAGTTCGAGTCTCATCGTCGGCACCAAGTGGAGTTGTCCTGAGGGGTGGCTCTGATCTGAAATACAGCGATAGCGCGGCGGATCATGCTGGAAAATTATTTCCCGGTATTTGTCTTCGTTCTGGTTGGCATCGCATTTGGTGTTCTTCCGGTTCTCCTTGGTTGGGTTCTTGCCCCCAGCCGTCCCGACAGCGAAAAGCTCTCCCCTTACGAATGCGGCTTCGAGGCTTTTGAAGATGCCCGCATGAAGTTCGATGTGCGGTATTACCTGATCGCCATCATCTTCATTCTTTTCGATCTCGAAATTGCGTTTCTCGTCCCGTGGGCGACGATTTTCAAGGAAATTGTCGGCACCGAATCGATTCGGTGGTTCGGGTTCATCGAAATGCTGATTTTCATCGCGATTCTGGTCATTGGGTACGTCTATGCCTGGGCCAAGGGCGCGCTCGAGTGGGAGTGAGCGATGGGTATTGAGGGCGTTCTCCAAGAAGGCTTCGTTACGACGACGGCCGACAAGCTGATCAATTACGTGCGGACCGGTTCGATGTGGCCGATGACCTTCGGTCTGGCCTGTTGTGCGGTCGAAATGATCCATGCCGGCTGTTCGCGCTACGACCTGGACCGTTTCGGCATCGTTTTTCGTCCGAGTCCGCGTCAGTCGGACGTGATGATCGTCGCCGGCACATTGACCAACAAGATGGCGCCGGCCTTGCGCAAGGTTTACGACCAGATGGCCGAGCCGCGCTGGGTCATCTCGATGGGCTCCTGCGCCAACGGTGGCGGTTATTACCACTATTCCTATGCGGTGGTTCGCGGCTGCGATCGCATCGTTCCCGTCGATATCTATGTTCCCGGTTGTCCGCCGACGGCGGAGGCTCTGATTTACGGGCTGATCCAGCTGCAGAACAAGATTCGTCGTACCAGCACCATCGCCCGCTAAACCAACCGAGAGTTCGTCATGTCCGCCAAGCTGGAAACGCTTAGCCAGAACCTGCAAAAACATCTCGGCGAGCGAATCAAGTCCCTGAAGACCGCGCTCGGCGAGGTCACCATCGAAGTCGATGCAGCCGACTACCTCGCCGCGATGAAGACTCTCCGGGATGAGCCGGAGTTGCAGTTCGAAGAGTTGATCGATCTTTGTGGTATCGACTACTCGACCTATGGAAATTCCGAGCGGCAGGGCAAGCGTTTTGCCGCCGTGAGTCATCTGCTTTCGATCGCCAACAACTGGCGGATTCGCGTTCGTTGCTTCGCGCCGGAAGACGATTTCCCCGCCGTTCCCTCGGTGACCGAGATCTGGAATTCCGCAAACTGGTTCGAGCGCGAGGCGTTCGATCTGTTCGGTATCGTCTTCCCCGGTCACAACGACCTGCGTCGCATCCTCACCGACTACGGTTTCATCGGGCATCCGTTCCGTAAGGATTTCCCGATTTCCGGTTACGTCGAGATGCGCTACGACCCCGATCAGCAGCGTGTGATTTATCAACCCGTGACCATCGAGCCGCGCGAAGTGACGCCGCGGATCGTTCGCGAAGAGACCTACGGGGACGTCGAGAATGGCTGAAATTCGTAATTTCACCCTCAACTTCGGCCCGCAGCACCCGGCCGCGCACGGTGTGTTGCGCATGGTGCTCGAGCTGGACGGCGAGGTCGTGATGCGTGCCGATCCGCACATCGGCCTGCTGCACCGCGGTACCGAAAAACTTGCCGAACAGAAGACCTGGGTCCAGTCGGTTCCTTACATGGACCGTCTCGACTACGTCTCGATGATGTGCAACGAGCACGCCTACTGTCTGGCCATCGAGAAGCTGCTCGGCATCGAGGTGCCGGTCCGCGCGCAATACATCCGCGTCATGTTCGACGAGATCACCCGCATCCTGAACCACCTGTTGTGGATCGGTTGCCACGGTCTCGACGTCGGCGCCATGACCATGGTGCTGTACACCTTCCGCGAGCGCGAGGATCTGGTCGACGCCTACGAGGCGGTCTCCGGCGCGCGCATGCACGCCGCCTACTATCGCCCGGGCGGCGTCTATCGCGACCTGCCCGATCACATGCCGCAGTTCCAGGGCTCCAAGTGGAAGAGCGCGGCCGAGGTCAAGGCGATCAACGAGGCGCGCGGCGGTTCGCTGCTCGACTTCCTTGACGATTTCGTCGCGCGTTTCCCGAAGCTGCTCGACGAATACGAGACCCTGCTTACCGACAACCGTATCTGGAAGCAGCGTCTGGTCGACGTCGGCATCGTTTCGCCTGAGCGTGCGCTGCAGCTCGGCTTCTCCGGCGCCATGCTGCGCGGATCGGGTATCGCCTGGGATCTGCGCAAGAAGCAGCCCTACGAAGTGTACGACCGCCTCGATTTCGACATTCCAGTCGGCGTGACCGGCGATTCCTATGACCGCTATCTCGTCCGCATGGAAGAGATGCGTCAGTCCAATCGTCTGATCAAGCAGTGCATCGATTGGCTGCGCAAGAACCCCGGGCCGGTCATCACCGACAACCACAAGGTGGCGCCGCCCGCCCGTGAGGACATGAAGTCCAACATGGAAGAGCTGATCCACCACTTCAAGCTGTGTACCGAAGGCATTCACGTGCCGGAAGGCGAGGCTTACGCGGCGATCGAGCACCCGAAGGGCGAGTTCGGCCTCTATCTCGTTTCCGACGGCGCGAACAAGCCGTACCGCATGAAGATTCGTGCCCCCGGGTACGTGCACCTTTCCGCGATGGACGAAATGGCGCGCGGCCACATGCTGGCCGACGTGGTGACGATCATTGGTTCGCAGGACATTGTTTTTGGCGAGATTGACCGCTGATGCTGACTCCAGAATCCCTCAAGAGACTCGACCGCGAGATCGCCAAGTATCCCGCCGACCAGAAGCAGTCGGCGGTGATGGCTTGTCTGGCGATCGCCCAGGAAGAAAAAGGCTGGCTTCCCAGCGAAGCCATCGAATTCGTCGCCGACTATCTCGGCATGCCGCCGATCGCCGCCTACGAGGTGGCTAGCTTCTACAACATGTACGATCTGAAACCGGTCGGCAAGTACAAGCTGACGGTGTGCACCAACCTGCCGTGCATGCTGACCGGCGGCGTCAATGCCGGCGAATACCTCCAGGAAAAGCTCGGCATCGGTTACAACGAGACGACGCCGGACGGCAAGATCACGCTCAAGGAAGGCGAGTGCATGGGCGCCTGCGGCGACGCGCCGGTGATGCTGGTGAATAACCGCCGCATGTGCAGCTGGATGAATCCCGAGCAAATCGACAAACTGCTGGCGGAGCTCGAATAATGGCGATTCTCGGAGCGATCAATCCGCTGCTCTCGGCGGGGCTGGACGGCGACAACGCCTGGCGTTTGCAGGATTACGTCAATCGCGGCGGCTATTCCGCCCTGAAGCGCATCATCAGCGAGCAGATGACCCAGGAACAGGTCATCAACGAGGTCAAGAAATCCGTCCTGCGCGGCCGCGGCGGCGCCGGCTTTCCGACCGGCCTCAAATGGTCCTTCATGCCGCGCTCCTTTCCCGGCGACAAGTACATCGTCTGCAACTCGGACGAAGGCGAGCCGGGTACCTTCAAGGACCGCGACATCCTTCGCTACAACCCGCATTCGGTGATCGAGGGCATGGCCATCGCTGCCTTCGCGATGGGGGCGACGCGCGGCTACAACTACATTCACGGCGAAGTCTGGGAAATCTATACGCGCTTCGAGGAAGCGCTGGACGAGGCCCGCGCCGCGGGTTTCATCGGCCAGAAGATTCTCGGCAGCGATTTCAGTTTCGAGCTCTTCGCGCACCACGGCTACGGCGCATACATCTGCGGCGAGGAAACCGCGCTGCTCGAGTCGATCGAAGGCAAGAAGGGGCAGCCGCGCTTCAAGCCGCCGTTCCCCGCAAGCTTCGGCCTTTACGGCAAGCCGACGACGATCAACAACACCGAGACCTTCGGCGCCATTCCGTTCATTATGAACATGGGCGGCGAAGCCTTCCTCGAAGCCGGCAAGGCGAACAACGGCGGCACCAAGCTGTTCTCGATCTCGGGCCACGTCAATCGCCCCGGCAACTACGAAATTCCGCTTGGCACGCCGTTCTCGACCCTGCTCGAAATGGCCGGCGGCATGCGCGGCGGGCGCAAGCTCAAGGGGTGCATCCCTGGCGGCTCGTCGTCGCCGGTGATTCCTGGCGACGTCATGATGGATTGCACGATGGACTACGATGCCATCAGCAAGGCCGGCTCGATGCTCGGTTCCGGCGCCGTCATCGTGATGGACGAAACGACCTGCATGGTCAAGGCGCTCGAACGTCTGTCCTTTTTCTACTACGAAGAGTCCTGCGGTCAATGCACGCCGTGCCGCGAAGGGACGAACTGGCTGTATAAGGTGGTACACCGCATCGAGAACGGTCTCGGACGTCCCGACGATCTGGACCTGCTCGGCAGCGTCACGACCAACATTATGGGGCGCACCATCTGCGCCCTCGGCGACGCCGCATCGATGCCGGTGCAGAGCTTCATCAAGCATTTCCGCGACGAATTCGCGTACCACATCGAACACAAGAAGTGCCTCGTTCCGGTCGACGTGCAACGCGCCGGTAG
>Ga0066256_1001154_pt1 | contig 20034 bp, 18 predicted proteins | sample ThiBio_1000_biof_FD_87107 | JGI IMG/M metagenome (GOLD analysis project Ga0066256, IMG submission 87107) | Wastewater bioreactor microbial communities from Cape Town, South Africa - Thiocy_expt_1000_biof (version 2) | ecosystem: Engineered > Bioreactor > Thiocyanate-remediating >... | reverse complement strand
GCGGGCCTCGTGCTCGGCGGCCGGCCTGTTCGGCCGACAGACATCGATCTGCGCTGGGCCGGCGCCATCTTCTATCGCAACTCGGAAATCGAAGAGACCGGCCTTGCCGCCGGCGTGCTCGGCCATCCGGCCATGGCGGTCGCCTGGCTCGCCAACAAGCTCGCCCCCTTCGGCGTCACGCTGGAGCCCGGCCACATGCTGCTCTCCGGCAGCTTCACCCGGCCCGTCTGGGCGAGAAAGGGCGATACGCTGCATGCCGATTTCGGCCCGCTCGGCGCGGTCGCCGTCCAGTTCGTGTGAGGCGGCGATGCAGGCGCCCCGCAACAGCTTCAAGCGCCGGCTGCTGGCCGGCGAAACCCAGAACGGCCTCTGGCTGACGCTCGGCAGCCCGATCTCCTCGGAAGCCCTGTCCCTCGTCGGCTTCGACTGGCTGCTGTTCGACACGGAACATTCCCCGGTCGATCTCGCCGCCGTCCAGCCCCTGCTGCAGGCTGCCGCGATCGGCACGGCGCAGGCGGTCGTCCGCCCGGCCTGGAACGACAAGGTGTTGATCAAGCGCGTCCTCGACATGGGCGCCCAGACGCTGCTGGTGCCCTTCGTCGAGAGCCCGGAGGAAGCGACGGCCGCCGTCGCGGCAACCCGCTATCCGCCGAGGGGGCTGCGGGGTGTCGCCGGTGCGACGCGGGCGAGCCGCTTCGGGCTGACGTCGGATTATTTCACGGTCGCGGACGAGGAGGTCGCCGTCCTCGTGCAGATCGAGACGGTGGGCGCGCTCGCGCGGCTGGAGGAGATCGCTGCCGTGCCGGGTGTCGACGGCATCTTCATCGGCCCCTCCGATCTTTCAGCCTCGATGGGCTTTCTCGGTCGGTCGGGCGCCGCGGAGGTGCAGGCCGTGCTCGAGGAGGCCGCCGCGCGCATACGTGCTGCGGGCAAGGCGCCTGGTATCCTCGCCACCAATGCTGCCGACGCATTGCGCTACCGCGGCTGGGGCTACCGCTTCATTGCCGGGGCTGTCGATCTCGGCCTGCTGCTTGCCGGGGCACGGGCCGTTCTCACGGAAATGAAAGGCAGCGCGCTGCAGCATGCCTAGATGGCGTGGTTGTCGTTCGATTGTTCCACGGTGGCGCGCCGGCTGAACCCGTCTGGAAAGCGGATCGCTATTTTGCCTTCGGGCAGGGGTTCAATCCCGCGCTCTCGGCGCTCGGCTCCATCATGGCCCTGCCTTCGGCATCGCAACTGATATAAGTCTCTTCCCAAACCGGTCGGGTATGGGCCGTTGAAGTCTTCACCGGGACGGGCCTGACGACTCAAGCCGGAACGGCACGGAAATCGGCCGCCCGAAGTGCGGCGGGGCAACTTTGCCCTGCCGGTTCAGGCCCCCCGGCGTCATATGCATACCAGGTGCATGATGGTTTCGATGTTGAACTGGATTCTGTCCTCGAGAGCATCCTTGGCCATCAGATCCCGCTCGTAGATGATCGAGCCGGTAAAGCGGTTCGTCAGGTAATAATAGCCGACGGCGGCGATCGTGATGTTGAGCTGCACCGGGTCGATGCCGCTGCGGAACACGCCTGCCTCCACGCCACGTTCAAGGATCTCCGAGACCATGCCGACAAGCTTGCGGCTGGAGGACTTGACGATGTCCGATTTTTTCAAATGCTTTGCGCGGTGCAGGTTCTCGCTATTGACGAGAGTCAGGAATTCCGGGTTCTTCAGATAATATTCCCAGGTAAAGCGAACGAGCTGTTCCAGCGCGGCCTTCGGATCGAGATCCTCGAGATGGAGTTTCTGTTCTGCGCTGCGGATGTCGAGATACGCTTCTTCGAGAACGGTCTGGAACAACCCCTCCTTGCTCTCGAAATAGTGGTAGATCATGCGTTTGTTGGCCTTGGCCTTCTCGGCGATGTCATCCACGCGCGCGCCGCCTAAGCCATTCTTCGCAAATTCCTTTTTCGCAGCCTCAAGGATGCGGGTCTTGGTGGCCTCCGCGTCGCGGATACGTGGCTTGCGGCCGGGTTTTTCCTGCTGGTCGCTGGTCGCGTTCAAAATTGCTCTCCGCCGCGGTCGGGGGTTTCTACTGTTCCGGTCATATATGCACGAATCGGCCATCGTCAAAAACATCCGAACCGCACGACATGCTCAAGGCCAGTGTAGCCCACTTGACGACTATGGCAATAGTGCAGTAACTAGTTAGTGCGTTAACGGAGTGGCGCGCATTGCCGGGAGTGGGTTTCCGATTGTCGCGGGAGCCGGATTTGCAGCAATGCAGCAATGTTTTTTTCAAACGGGAACCGGAGGAGCCAATGTCGACCTTTATCAAGGATTTCATCGAGCGGGAAACGATCAGCCGCCGCAACTTTCTCTTCGCCACGGCAGCCGGCCTCGGTGTAGCCGCAGTGCCGGGTATTTTCGGACGGGGTACGGCTGCGGCTGCGCTGACGGATCCGGCGATCGCCTGGAGCTATCGTGACCGCGCATCGGCCTACTGGAACTCGGTCGTTTCCGGTGGCGAGGCCTTCGTGGAATCGCTCGGCAAGCCGAAAGGCGCGCTGGTCAGCCTGATCAACGAGGGTTCGACGGAAAAGTCGCTCGCCGACATCAAGGCTTTCCTCGCCAAGAACAACGGCAATTGCGCCATTGCCTGCGACCCGAACGACAGCCCCAATGCCCGGCCCGTCGTCGAGGCGGTGCAGGCGGCCGGCGCCTATATTTCGACGATCTGGAACAAGACCGACGATCTCCATCCCTGGGATTTCGGCGACAACTACGTCTCGCACATGACCTGGTCGGACGAGAAGCCGGCGGAAGAGACCGCCCGCATCCTCTTCGAAGCCATGGGCGGCGAAGGCGGTGTCGTGCATCTCGGCGGCATCGCGGCCAACAACCCTGCCGTCGAGCGTCTTGCCGGCCTCAAGAACGCGCTGAAGGACTTCCCGAAGATCGAGCTGCTCGACGCCCAGCCGGCGGACTGGGACACCCAGAAGGGCGCCGCGCTGATGTCCTCGTTCCTGACCCGCTACGGCGATAAGATCAAGGGCGTGCATTGCGCCAACGACAACATCGCCTACGGTGTCATCGAGGCGCTGCGCGCCGAGGGCATCGAAAATATGCCGATCGTCGCCTATGACGGCAATCCGGAAGCCGTACAGATGGTTATGGACGGCCAGCTTCTCGCCACTGTCTTCACCAATCCGCATTGGGGCGGCGGCATCAGCGCGGCGCTCGCCTACCACGCGGCCATCGGCACCTTCAAGCCGTGGGAAGGGCGGAGGGAGCCCCGCGATTTGTATGGTCCGACGATCCTCGCCACGCCAAGGGCCGCCGCCGAGTTAAGGGCAAAATATCTCGCCTCGGTCCGGGCCTAGGCCGGGAAGGTTTTGGGGGGGCCGGCGACCGGCCAGATCCAGTACAGGTCCGGGGCGGGCGGGGGGGCGGCGCCCGCCGCTGCCGCCAGTTCCCCCTATGTTTTCCTGGAAGAGGGGTGTCTGACGTGACACGTCGTCTATCGCGCGAAACCTTGATCAAATGGGCGCCGCTGCTGGTGCTGATCGCGCTGGTGATCTTTTTCACCGCGCTCAACCCGACGTTCTTCTCGCTGCGGAATTTCGCCCGCATCGCGATCGCGGCGGCTCCGGCGCTTATGGTTGCGGTCGGCGTCACGTTCATCATCGTCATGGGGTCGATCGACCTTTCCATGGAAGGAACGGTTTCGCTTGCCGCGGTTTCCTTCGCCTTCATCTTCGCCCAGCTCGGCGGCTCGCTCGCCGGTCTGGGCTGGATCGCCATTCCGATTGTGCTCGTCCTCGGCGGATTGATCGGGCTTCTCAACGGGCTGGTGCATGTGAAGCTGAAGATTCCATCCTTCATGGCGAGCCTTGCCATGGGCTTCGTCGGCACGGGCGCCGCGGTCCTGCTGACCGGCGGCGATATCGTGAAGGTTGGCGATGCCGCGTTTCGCGGACTGCTCACGGTGCGCTGGCTCGGTTTCCCGCTGATGGTCTATGTCGCCGGCTTCTTCCTGTTCGTCGGCTGGTTCATCCAGACGCATACGACGCTCGGCCGTAATTTCTACGCGGTCGGCGGCGGCGAGGATCTGGCCCATGCCTCGGGCCTCAACGTCACCCGCGTCCGTATGGCGGGCTTTGCACTTGCCGGTGTCTTCTACGCTATCGCCGCGATCCTCGTCGTCGCTCGCATCGGACAGGCGGAATCCGTCACCGGCGCCAACTTCATGTTCGTGTCGATCACCTCGGTGGTCGTGGGCGGGGTGGCCCTCTGGGGCGGCATCGGCGGCGTGTGGAACGCGCTGGTTGGCGTGCTGATCGTCGGCGTCATCGACAACGGCATGGTCGTCATCGGCCTGCCCGATTTCCTCCAGGCCGGCGTGCTCGGCTTGCTCGTCATTCTTGCCGTCGTGCTTTCGACCGACCGCAAGATGGTTTCCTTCGTGAAGTGAGGCGCGCCATGTACGAGCTCAAAGCCGTCGACAAGAAATTTCCCGGCGTCCATGCGCTGAAAGCCATCGACTTTCATATCAAGCGCGGCGAGATCGTCGGCCTCGTCGGCGAGAACGGCGCCGGCAAGTCGACCCTGATGAAGGTCATCTACGGCGCGTACCAGCCGGACGGCGGCCAGATCCTGATCAATGGATCGACCGTGCGTTTCGCCAATCCACGGCAGGCGATGGAAAAGGGCATCGGGATGGTGTTCCAGGAACAGTCCCTGATCCCGAACCTGACCGTCATGGAGAACATCTTCCTCGGCTACGAGCGCCAGTTCGTCCGCTTCGGCGTGGTCGACTGGAAGGCCATGGCCAGGGCGGCGAAGGCCCAGCTCGCCAAGGTGAAGCTCGATATCGATCCGGCGACGGTGACGTCGAAGCTCTCCTTCGCCCAGCGCCAACTCGTGGAGCTTGCCAAGGTGCTGACGCTCGAGGAGCGGGTGAAGGGCGATCTCGTCATCCTGCTCGACGAGCCGACCTCGGTCCTGTCGAAGGAAGAGGTCGAGCTTCTCTTCAAGCTTGTCCGCGAACTGACGACCCGTGCCTCCTTCATCTTCGTCTCGCACCGCATGGACGAGGTGCTGGCGCTTTCGGATCGCATCTATGTGATGAAGGACGGCGAAGTGGTCGACGTCGTCGAGCGCGGCGGGGCAACGGCGGAGGCCATCCAGCACAAGATGGTCGGCCGTAACGTCGACAAGCAATATTACCGCGAGCACCTGCAAAAGCCGTTCGATCCGTCCAAGGTGCTGGTCGAGATGGCGGGCGTCGGTCTCCCGGGGCGTATCCAGGACATCTCCCTGAAACTGCATGCCGGGGAGGTCCTGTGCCTCGTCGGCACGGAGGGGGCAGGTCGCGAGGCGATCCTGCGCACCATCTACGGCATGCTGACGCCGGCGACGGGGCGCCTCGTCATCAAGGGCGCGGATGCCAACGGCTATTCTCCCCGCGACACGGTGGCCCACGGTGTCGGCTATGTGCCGCGCGAGCGCAAGATCGAGGGTATCGTCGCCGGCATGAACGTCTATGAGAACATGACGCTCTCGCAGATGAAGAACCATTCGCGCGGCGGCGTTCTGCGTGTTGCCGAGGAGCGGGCGCTGGCGCGCGACTGGATCAGGAAGCTGTCGATCAAGGCGCATTCTGAATTCGCCGATTGCGGCAATCTTTCCGGCGGCAACCAGCAGAAGGTCGTGCTTGCCAAGTGGCGCTCCGCCGGCTCGGACATCATGCTGCTCGATCACCCGACGCGCGGTCTCGACATCGGCGCCAAGGAAGACGTCTACGACATGGTCCGGGCGATGAGCGAGGCGGGCGTCGGCATCGTTCTGGTCGCCGATACCCTGGAAGAGGCCATCGGCCTTTCGCATACCATCATCGTCGTCAAGGACGGTCGCATCCAGAAGCAATTCACCTGCGAGCCGGGCGCCAAGCCGACGCCCTACGACCTGCTGCACTACATGATCTGAGGGACAAGATGGACATTCAACGCTTCAAGCCGCACCTGCCCTGGATCACGCTTGTCGTGCTCGTCGCAATTGTCGGCATCAACGATCCGGGCTTCCTGCGCCCTTCGAACCTGCTGGGCATTGCCGGAGACATCGTGCCGCTGTTCATCATGGCGCTCGGGCTCACCTTCGCCATCTATATCGGCGGCATCGACCTTTCGGCGCAGTCCATGGCCAATATGGTGACGGTCATCGCCTCCGTCTACCTGGCGTCGATGGGGGCGTGGGTGGCGGTGGTCTGCGTGCTTGCGGGCTTCCTGCTCGGCGGTCTTTCCGGCTTCGTGACGACGCGGCTCTATGTGCCGTCGTTCATCTCGACGCTTGCCGTCGGCGGCATCGCCTTCTCGATAGCGCAATGGCTGTCCGGCCAGCGTGCGCTCAATATGGATGCGACGCAGCGCAACGAGACCTTCGGCTGGATGATCGGCCGTATCTGGGGCGTGCCGAACGAGTTGCTCATTGCTGCCGTTCTTGTTCTGGCCTGCCTCTTCATCGAGCGCCGCACGACGCTCGGCCGCGCCCTCAAGGCGGTCGGCGCGGGGGAGCTTGCCGCCGCCGCGTCTGGACTGAATGTCGCGCGTTACAAGATTCTCGCCTTCGCGATATCCGGTGCACTCGCCGCCATAGCCGGCCTGCTGTTCGCCGTCAAACTCTCCGGCGGCGCGCCGACGATCGCCAACGGCTTCCTGCTGCCGGCCATCGTCGCGGTGCTGGTCGGCGGCACGCCGCTGACGGGCGGGGTCGGAGGCGTCGTCAATACGGTGGTCGGCACGCTCATCGTCGCCGTCATCCGCGCCTCGATGCTCTATTTCGAGATCGATGCGACACGCCAGCAGATCGTCTTCGGCGTCGTGTTGATCGTCGCTATCGCTCTGACGATCGACCGCGCCAAGTTGCGCACCGTGAAGTGAGGGCGGGATCATGAACACCATGCGCGCCGCCGTCCTGACTGCACCGAAACGCTTCGAGATCCGTCAGGTCCCCGTGCCGGACATCGGTCCGGAAGACGTTCTGGTGCAGGTGGCGCGCACGGGCATTTGCGGTACGGACATTCATATCTTCAACGGCCATTACGCCGCCGACCGGCTGCCGCTGGTCCCCGGCCATGAGTTCTGCGGGACGATTGCAGAATGCGGGTCCAACATACGGCATCTGGCAGTCGGCGCCCGCGTCGTCGTCGACATCAATATCGGCTGCGGCACGTGTTTCTGGTGCCGGCGCAACGAAGTGCTGAATTGCGCCGAAGTCACCCAGGTCGGTATCGGCCGCGACGGCGCCTTCGCCGAATTCGTCGCAGTTCCCGCCCGCTTGGCGATCCCCGTCGTCGCCGATATCGCCGACGACGTGCTTGCACTCACCGAGCCGGTCGCCTGCGTGGTTCGCGCGGCGCGCAAGGCGCAGGTCGGGTTTGGCCAATCGGTGGTTATCTTCGGCGCCGGCCCGATCGGCAACCTGCATGTGCAGATGATGCGGCTTGTCGGCGCCGCGCCGATCATTGTCGCCGATCTTTCCGCCGATCGTTGCCGGATGGCCATCGAAGCAGGAGCGGACGCGGCGGTGTCTATCCCCGCCGAACTCGAACCGACCGTGCGGAGAATGACCGGCGGGCGCGGGGCCGATCTCGTCATCGAGAGCGTCGGCAATCGAAAGCTCTACGAGCAGGCGTTCGGGCTGGCGCGTCGCGGCGGCCATGTCGCCTTCTTCGGCATCACGCCGCCGGGCGAGACCGTGCCTGTCGATATCCTCAAGACGGTGCTGGAGGAAGGAAGCCTCAAGGGGTCCGTCGCCGGCATGGGCGAGGACATGCACGACGCCCTGACCCTGCTTTCGCACGGCCGTTTCCGCACGGCCGATTTCACCAAGGCAAGCTATTGCCTGGAAAATATCCAGGACGCTTTCGAAACCCTCGGCGACCGGCCGCGGGACCTGAAGACACAAATCGCCATCGCGGCGTAAATTCTCGAAGTGGAGGTATCAGATGGACCAGAACAACCCGTTCCTTTCGCCCCCGACCGCGGCGCGCACCTTCGGCTTCTTCGTCGACGGGCAATGGCGGCAGGGAGGCGAGCACTTCGAGCGCGCTTCGCCCGGTCACGGCACGCCCGTCACGCGCACGGTGCGATGCTCCGTCGATGATCTCAACGCCGCCGTCCGCGCCGCGCGGAATGCTTTCGAGGATCGCCGCTGGTCCGGTCTCTCCGGCGCGGGGCGTGGAAGCGTCCTGCTGCGTGCAGCCGAGATCCTGCGCCGCCGCCGCGACGAGATCGCCTATTGGGAGGCGCTGGAAAACGGCAAGCCGATCGCCCAGGCACGCGGCGAGATCGATCATTGCATCGCCTGCTTCGAGGTCGGCGCCGGTGCGGCGCGCATGCTGCACGGCGACAGCTTCAACTCGCTCGGCGACGATCTCTTCGGCATGGTGCTGCGCGAGCCGATCGGCGTCGTCGGTCTCATCACGCCCTGGAACTTCCCGTTCCTGATCCTGTGCGAGCGCGTGCCCTTCATTCTGGCGTCCGGCTGCACGATGGTGGTGAAGCCGTCGGAAGTGACCTCCGCCACGACGCTGCTTCTCGCCGAGGTGCTGGCGGAGGCGGGGCTTCCGGCCGGCGTCTATAACGTCATCACCGGCTCCGGCCGCGTGATCGGCCAGGCGCTTTCGGAACATTCCGACGTCGACATGCTCTCCTTCACCGGCTCGACGGCGGTCGGCCGCTCCTGCGTCCACGCCGCCGCCGACAGCAATTTCAAGAAACTCGGACTGGAGCTCGGCGGCAAGAACCCGATCATCGTGTTTGCCGATTCCGACCTGGAGGACGCGGCCGACGGCGCGGCCTTCGGTATCAGCTTCAATACAGGCCAGTGCTGCGTCTCGTCCTCGCGCCTGATCGTCGAGCGCTCCGTCGCCGCGGAATTCGAAAAGCTGCTGGTCGAGAAGATGAAGAAGATCCGCGTCGGCGACCCGCTCGATGGGGCAACGCAGGTCGGGGCAATCACCACCGAGGCGCAGAACGCCACGATCCTTGACTACATTGCCAGAGGCAAGGCGGACGGCGCGACGTTGCTGACCGGCGGCGGGGCGGTCGATCTCGGCCGTGGCCAGTATATCGCGCCGACGCTGTTTTCCGGGGTTTCCCGCGATATGGCGATCGCCCGCGACGAGATTTTCGGCCCCGTCCTGTGCTCGATGCATTTCGATACGGTGGAAGACGCCATCCAACTGGCCAATGACACCGTCTACGGTCTTGCGGCGAGCGTCTGGACGAAGAATATCGACAAGGCGTTGACGGTGAGTCGCCGGGTTCGGGCCGGGCGCTTCTGGGTCAACACGATCATGGCGGGCGGCCCCGAAATGCCGCTCGGCGGCTTCAAGCAGTCCGGCTGGGGGCGTGAGGCGGGCATCTACGGCGTGGGGGGATAAACGCAGGGGGAATCCCGTTACCGCGGGATCTGGAAACGCACGCCTTTGGTCGCATGATGTCGGCGAGCTATGATTATGTGATTGTCCGCGGGCGCTCCCCCCGGTGCGTGCCCGCGGCGCGGCCGTCCGGAAACACGGCCGTGCCCGTCGGCTTCGCCAAGATGACGACAGGGCCGCTGACCTGGGGCCTGAAGACCGTACCCCAGAAGCATGCGAACAATCGCGAGATCCTCTATGCGCAGGCCAAGGTGCTTGGTGGCGGGTCGTCGATCAATGCGGAGATTTTCACGCGCGGTGTTCCGGGCGATTATGACCGATGGGTCGAGGAAGGCGCGGAAGGCTGGGGCTTCAACGACGTCCGGAAATATTTCCTGCGCTCGGAGGGAAACTCGATCCTTTCCGGTGACTGGCACGGGACGGATGGGCCGCTTGGTGTCTCGAACATCCCGGAGCCCCAGCGCACCACGCGGGCCTTCGTGCAGAGCTGCCAGGAGGCCGGAATCCCCTATAATCCCGACTTCAACGGGTCCGTGCAGGAGGGGGCAGGCGTCTACCAGACGACGACACGCGACAACCGGCGTTGCTCGGCTTCCGTCGGTTATCTGCGTCCGGCTCTGAAGCGGTCGAACCTGACGGTCGTCACCGGCGCGCTTGTGCTCCGCGTCGTCTTTCAGGGGCGGCGGGCGGTGGGCGTCGACTATCAGGTCGGCGGGCAGCGCAAGACAGCGCGGGCCGAAAGCGAGGTGCTTCTGACCTCCGGCGCGATCGGGACGCCGAAGCTGATGATGCTCTCCGGCGTCGGGCCGGCTGACGTACTGCGGAGCCACGGCATCGAGGTGGTGCAGGACATGGCCGGCGTCGGCCGGAACCTCCAGGACCATTTCGGCGTCGACATCGTCGCCGAACTGAAGCACCACGACAGCCTCGACAAATACAACCGGCTGCACTGGTCCGTCTGGGCGGGCATCCAGTATGCGCTTTTCCGATCCGGTCCGATCACCTCCAACGTCGTGGAGGGCGGAGCGTTCTGGTACGGCGACAGGACGAGCCCGACGCCCGACCTGCAATTCCATTTCCTGGCGGGTGCGGGAGCGGAGGCGGGCGTGCCGAGCGTGCCGAAGGGGGCGTCCGGCATCACGCTCAACTCCTACACCCTCCGGCCGAAGTCGCGCGGGACCGTGACCTTGCGCTCGGCCGATCCGCGCGACCTGCCGGTCATCGACCCGAACTTCCTCGCAGACCCCGAGGATGTGCGGATATCCGCCGAAGGCGTGAAGATCAGCCAGGAAATCTTCAGCCAGCCGTCCCTGCAGAAATACATCAAGACGCTGCGCTTTCCCGATCGCGACGTGCGCACGCACGAAGACTACGTCGCTTATACGCGCCAGTACGGCCGCACGTCCTATCATCCGACCTGCACCTGCAAGATAGGCCGGGACGAGATGTCGGTGGTCGATCCGCAACTGCGCGTCCACGGCCTGGATGGCATCCGGATCTGCGACAGTTCCACGATGCCGAGCCTCGTCGGATCCAACACCAATGCGGCGACGATCATGATCGGGGAGAAGGCTTCGGATATGATCCGCGGCAATGCCTGATCGTCGCGGATGCGAATATGACAAGGGCGGCTCTCGGGCCGCCCTTTTGCGTCAATCCCATTCGGGAGCCCAGGGCAGTTGGCCCGCCTTGATGATGCGATAGCCGGTGGCGTTCAGGGCGTCGATCCTCTCCATGTCGATGGAGGACAGCGTGAAATCCATGATGTCGAAATTCGCGCGGATATTCTCCGGTTTCGTCGACATCGTGTTGAGCGGCACGCCTTTCTGCAGGATCCAGCGCAGCACCACCTGCGCGGCGGACTTGCCGTAGGTTCGGCCGATTTCGGCGAACAGGCCATGTTTGAACACTTCGCCGCGGGCGATGGATGCGTAGGAGGAGAGCGGGATTCCCGTCTCCGACGCCGCGACGAGGAGTTTGCGCTGGTCCACCAAAGGGTGGAACTCCACCTGGTTGGTAACGAGCGGTCCATCGATCACGGCGCGCGCCACATGCATCATGCGCGCGGTATAGTTGGAGACGCCGATGGCGTCCGCAAGGCCTTTTTCCCTGGCCGATTGCAGCAGGCGAAGGGAGGGCGCGACATCCCCGTCCGCCGGTGGCCAGTGCAGCAGAAGCGCATCGACACGATCGACCTGGAGTGCCTTCAGGCTGGCTTCGACGGAGGGCAGGAATTTTTCCTCGCAATAATTGTCCGGATGCACCTTGGTGGTGATGCAGAGATCGTTGCGTGCGATGCCGCTCGACGCGAGCGCAGCACCCGTCTCCGCTTCGTTGCCATACATCTGCGCCGTGTCGAAGGCCCGATAGCCCGCCTCGATCGCTGTGAGGGCAGCCGTGCGGAGCGCGTCACCCTTTAGCGGGTAGGTGCCGAAGCCACGCTGGAAACTCCCTTGGAAATAGATGGTCATGCGCCCTCCTGGGTGGGTGGTGCGAGCGTTGTACGAGCGATGAAGATCGCACTTGCCTGATCGCCCCGTTCGTGTTTAATGTATAACTATTTAGTTACTTAATGCAATGGGAAACGGAGATTGAGATGCGCAAGGTGAAGACTGCGGAGGAAGCGGCCGAGCTCGTCAGAGATGGGGCGGTCGTGGCGGTCAATTCGTCGTCCGGGCTCTGCTGCCCCGACGCGGTGCTGAAGGCGCTCGGCGAGCGCTTCGATCGCGAGGGCCATCCGCGCGGCCTCACATCCGTCCATCCCATTGCGGCGGGCGATTTCTTCGGCACGCGCGGGGTCGATCATATTGCCAAGCCCGGAATGCTGGTGAAGATCATCGGTGGCTCCTATCCCTCCGGGCCGAGCAATGCCGAGCCGCCGCTCGTCTGGCAGATGATTCTGAAGGAGGAGCTTGCCGCCTGGAACGTGCCTTCCGGCATCGTCTTCGACATGCTGCGGGAAGGGGCGGCAAAACGCCCCGGCGTGCTGACCAAGGTAGGCATGGAAACCTTTGTCGATCCGGACCAGGACGGCTGCGCCATGAACGCCAGCGCCCGGGCCGTGCCGCTCGTCAAGCGCGTGGAGTTCGAAGGCGAGGACTGGCTGCACTTCCCGGCCATCCGCCCCGATGTCGCGATCATCCGGGCGACCACCGCAGACCAGAACGGCAACCTGACCTTCGAACACGAGGGCGCGACGCTGGGCGCGATGGAGATGGCTCTTGCCGCGCGCAATTCCGGCGGGCTGGTGATCGCACAGGTCAAGCGGGTGGCGGCCAACGGCACCTTCCGGCCGCATGACGTGCGCGTTCCCGGCATTCTCGTCGATGTCATTGTCGAGGCGCCCGACCAGTTGCAGACGACGGCGACGCAATACGATCCGGCGATTTCGGGAGAGTTGTTCCGGCCGCTCGAAACCTTCCGCCTGCCGGCGCTCGACATCGGCAAGGTGATCGCACGCCGGGTTGCGCGGGAACTGAAGGCGGACTGGGCCGTCAATATCGGCTTCGGCATCTCGGCCAACGTGCCGCGCATCCTGATCGAGGAAGGGCTGCACGGCAAGATCACCTGGGTCATAGAGCAGGGCGCCGTCGGCGGTGTGCCGCTGCTCGATTTCAAGTTCGGCTGCGCCTCCAATGCCGAGGCATTCGTCGCCTCGCCGCACCAGTTCTGTTATTTCCAGGCCGGCGCGTTCGATTGCTCCCTGCTGTCCTTCCTCGAGATCGATGCCGAGGGCTCGGTCAATGTCAGCCGGCTGGCGGCGACGCCACACCGTACCGCCGGCGCCGGCGGCTTCGTGGATATCACCTCGCGCGCCAAGAAGATCGTCTTCTCCGGCAATTTTAATGCCGGTGCGAAAATGCGCATCGAGGACGGCCGGCTGGTGATCGACAAGGAAGGCCGCATCGCCAAGTTCGTGCCGAAGGTGGATCAGGTCAGCTTTTCCGGCAAGCGCGCCCGCGCGCAGGGGCAGGACATCACCTATGTCACCGAGCGCTGCGTCATCCGGCTGGAGGAAGACGGGCTGGTCATCACCGAAATCGCCCCCGGCCTGGATCTCCAGCGCGACGTTCTCGATCAGGCGGCAACGCCGCTGCGGGTTTCCGGTTCGTTGAAGACGATGGACGAAGCGCTTTTCCGCGCCGAGCCGATGGGGCTCGCGCTTTGAGCGATGCGCGCATCGAGCTTCGCGTCGAGGAGCGGATCGCGCATCTCACTCTTCGCCGCACGGAAAAGCTGAACGCGCTCGACGACGCCATGGTGGACGCGGTGTCGGCGGCGGGCCGCGCCCGGGGGCGTGGGGGGGCGGGGGGGGCCGTCGGGAGGGGGGGGGGCGGCGGGCCTTTCTGTGCGGGCGGCGACGCGGGGGCGGGGGGCGGGCTGGCCCGGGGGGCCTTCTCCCGCCGCTGGCTGCGGGACGGCCATGACGCCTTCGATGCCCTGGCGCGGCTATCCGTGCCGCTGATCGCGGTGTTGAACGGCCATGCGCTTGGCGGCGGGCTGGAACTTGCGGCGTGCGCCGATCTCCGCATCGCCGAGGCGCATGTGAAGATCGGCCAGCCGGAACCCGGTCTCGGCATCATTCCCGGCTGGTCGGGCACGCAACGGGCTTCGCGGCGTTTTGGCACGCAGCTTGTCCGGCGCATGGCACTGTTCGGCGAGGTGTTTTCCGCCGACGAGGCGCTCGCGCTCGGGCTGGTGGATCGGATCGTCGCGACAGGCGAAGGCGCGGCGGCGGCGCAAGTTGCCGCGGCGCGCGTGTTGCAGCGGTCTCCCCGTGCGACGGAGCTCACCAAGATGCTGGTCAACGCCGCCGAAGGCGAGGAAAGGGAGCGGGTGGTCGAAGCTCTTGCAGGCGCCGCAGCGGCCTCTTCCGAGGATCTGGCGGAGGGGCTTGCGGCCTATCGGCAAAAGCGCCCGGCGCATTTCGGGCAATGATTGAGCCCGTCGGACGTAGGGTACAAAACCAGGCGACAAAGAATTCGTAGCCGATCTTTTCGACGCGGCAGTCGAGGTTGCGGGGCCGGGGGCGGCGCTCCGCGCCTGTCTTGCGACCCGACCGCGCGGGTGGACCGTCGTTATCGGTGCAGGCAAGGGGCCGCGCCATTCGCGGCGGCCTTCGTCGACGGCGCGAGCATGCAGCGTTTGCGGGAATTGGGCCCGGACCATCCGCCTTGCTGGCCGCCTCCGATGCCTGGACGGCTTTCCAGCGTCTGGGAGCCCCTGTTGTAGCCGGTCCGACGGGAACCAATGCCAACGACTTCCGGGCCATTCTGATCCGATAGAGCATGTCCGGAAAATGTGCGCGACGGCTTTGCTGGAAATGCGTAGGACAGGAATCTCCACCCGCGCCGCTTCCGGCGGCGCGGGTGGACGGAGTTTTAGGCCGGGACGGGGGCGTCCTCGCGCAGCAGGCCCTTCTTCTGGAGACCCGCCAAGAAACCGGCGGGGATGGGCGGGGAGACCCATGCAAGGTTCGGGTCGAGCTGTCCCATCGTGCGCGTCCCCGCCATGAAGGAGGGGACGGCGGGGTGGGCGACGACGAACTGCAGGGCCGCGGCGGCAAGCGGCACGCCATGGTCCGCGCAGACGGCCTCGATCTTCGCCACCTTTTCCATGATTTCGCGCGGGGCCGGCGCATAGTTGTATTTCGCGCCCTCCCTTGCTCCGGTGGCGAGGATGCCCGAATTGAAGCCGCCGCCCACGACGACGGCAGCGCCCCGCGCCTCGCAGAGCGGGAGAAAGCTGTCAAGCGCCTCCTGTTCCAGCAGGGTGTAGCGGCCAGCCAGCAGGAAGCAGTCGAAGTCACGCCGCGTCAGAGCCTCATGGCAGACTTCCCATTCATTGACCCCGACGCCGATCGCCTTCACCACCTTTTCCGACCGCAGCCGCTCCAGCGCCCGCCATGCGCCGTCCATCGCCTGCTCGAACACCTCCGGCTGCTCGCTTCCGCGCGTGAAGACGTCGATGTCGTGAATGAAGCACATGTCCATGCGCTCCAGCCCCAGTCGCTGCAGGCTATCCTCGAAAGCGCGCATGGTGCCGTCGTAGCTGTAGTCGAAATGCGTGGTGAAGGGGGCCGCGTTCGTCCATGGCGAGAAGTCGATGGTCTCGCGCTTTGCCGGGCGCAGCAGCCTGCCCACCTTGGAGGCGAGAACGAAATCGTCCCGCCTCTTCCAGCGAAGCGCATGGCCGGTGCGCAACTCGGCAAGGCCATGGCCGTACATCGGCGCGCTGTCGAAGAAACGGACGCCCGCCTCCCAGGCGCGCGTAAACATCGCTTCCGACGTCGCCTCGTCTATCTCGCGGAAGATATTGCCGAGGGGCGCGGTTCCGAAACCGAAGGCGGTCACCTCCAGATCCGTCCGCCCGAATTTTCGCTTTTGCCCTGGCTGCATGTTTTTCCTCCATAAGTAACCATTTGGTGCATAATATGCATGCGGGAAGCCCCTGCGCAAGCGCCTCCGCATCTCCTCGATATTTTTCCATCTTGACGGCCGCATAATTCGGGATGTATGTAACTAGATAGTTACTATATTGGAGGATTGCCGGTGTATCTCACACAAACCCAAGAACAGGTGCGCGATATGGCGCGTACCTTTGCCGATGAAATGATCCGTCCGATTGCCGAAGAACTGGACCGTGAAGAAAGCTTCCCGGCCGATCTCTATGCGGAGATGGGCAAGCTCGGGCTTTTCGGGATCGGGGTGCCGGAAGCGCTCGGCGGCCCCGGCTTCGATACGCTGACCTATGCCGTCGTCATGGAGGAGGTGAGCCGCGGTTATGCGTCCGTTGCCGACCAGTGCGGCCTGATCGAACTCATCTCGTCGCTGCTGGTGCGGCACGGCACGGAACGTCAGCAGGCCATGCTGCCCGACATCCTCTCCACGCGATCGAAAGTGGCCTATTGCATCACGGAACCGGAGGCAGGAACTGACGTTTCCGGCATCCGCACCACGGCGGAGCGCGACGGAGACGGTTGGCGTCTGAACGGCGGCAAGATCTGGATCCATAATGCACCGGTGGCCGATTTCGGCTTCGTGCTGGCGCGCACCGACAGGGAAGCCGGAAACCGCGGCATGTCGATTTTCATCGTCGACCTGCATGCGACAGGCATCGAGCGCGGCCCCAAGGAGCACAAGATGGGTCAGCGGGCCAGCCAGGTCGGCGCGCTGAACTTCACGGAAGGGCGCGGCTTCCATATGATGATGTCGGTGCTCGACAAGGGCCGTGTGGGGATGGCCTCGCTGGCCGTCGGTATCGCACAGGCTGGCCTCGAAGCCGCACTTGAATATGCCGGCACGCGAAAACAGTTCGGCAAGGCCATCGCCGATTTCCAGGGCGTGCAATGGCTGCTCGCCGACATGGCGAAGGATATCGAGGCCGCCCGCTTGCTGGTCCACTCCGCCGCCTCCAAGATCGACAGCGGTGCGGATGCGACGAAAGCCTGCTCCATCGCAAAATGCTTCGCCGGCGACATGGCGGTGCAGCGCACGGCCGATGCCGTGCAGGTCTTCGGCGGTTCCGGTTATATCCGCGGCTTCGAGGTCGAACGGCTCTATCGCGACGCCAAGATCACGCAGATCTACGAGGGTACGAACCAGATCCAGCGCATGATCATCGCCCGCGAACTTCTGAAGAAGGGCGCACGGGCATGAGCGCCACGCCCGTCCGCCCGGTCGCGCTCGTCACCGGCTCCTCGCGCGGCATCGGTCTTGCCGCCGCCGAGGCTCTGGCACGGCAGGGTTTCGCCGTCGCGATCAACGGACCGGCGGAGGACGCGGAACTGTCGGCGGCCGTCGCGCGCATCGCGGCCCCCGGCGTTCCGGCCGCGGCCGCGCCCTTCGACGTGGCCCCGATCGACGGGCATGACGCCGCCCTTGCCGGCATCGACGCAAGGCTGGGGCCGCTGACGACGCTCGTCAACAATGCCGGCGTCGGCGTTCTCAGGCGCGGCGACATGTTGGACGTCTCGGAAGAAAGCTGGGATCGCTGCTTCGATGTCAACGCGAAAGCCGTGTTCTTCCTCAGCCAGGCCTTTGCCCGTCGCCTGCTGTCACGGCAGCGCGCGCCGCTGTTCCATTCCATCGTCAACGTCACCTCGTCGAACGCCGTTGCGGTCGCCGAGCAGCGTACGGAATATTGCGCCTCGAAAGCCGCCGCCGCTATGGTTTCCAAGGCGCTCGCCGTCCGCCTCGGGCGCGAGGAGATCGCGGTCTACGACGTCCAGCCCGGTCTCATCGCGACAGAGATGACCGCGCCGGTCATCGATACCTATCGCGAACGGGCGGAGCAGGGCCTGACCCTTTTCCCGCGTGTCGGATCGGCAGACGATGTGGGCACGCTGATCGCCTCCCTCGCTTCGGGGCGGCTTCCCTACACAACCGGACTGTCGATCCCGGCCGATGCCGGCATGCTCGTCCCGCGCTTCTGAGGTTTTCCCATGAAAATTGCCCTGCCCGATACCGTAGGCCGCCTTGCCGATTATACGCTGACCGGAACGCCGATCGCGGCGGCGACGCTTGGCGCCAACCCGGCGCGGGTCGTCTATTCCGCCGCCCATGTCGTCGCCGATCCTTTCACGGCCAGCGATCCCTCCGGCCGTGCCGCGGTCGACTGGGGGAAAACGATGGAATTCCGCCGCTATCTCGCCGGCCTCGGCCTCGGCACCGCCGAAGCCATGGATCCGGCGCAGCGCGGCGGGGGGCTCGACTGGCCGGGCGCGCGGGGGCTGATCCGCCGTACCCGCGAGGAACTGCCCGATGCGCTGGTTGCCAATGGCTGCGGCACGGATCATCTCGATCCCGCGACCGTCACGAGCCTGGACGATGTGCGCCGTGCCTATCTGGAGCAGGCAGCGGCCATCCAGAAGCTTGGCGGCCGCATCATCCTCATGGCCTCGCGCGCGCTGGTGCGGGTCGCCAAGCGGCCTGAAGATTACATCGGCATCTACTCCGACGTGCTTGCCGCCTGCGACGAGCCGGTGATCCTGCACTGGCTGGGGGATATGTTCGATCCGCAGCTTGCCGGCTATTGGGGCAATACCGATTTCGACCCGGCCATGCAGACGGCGCTTGCGGTCATCGAGGCGAATGCGGCCAAGGTGGACGGGATCAAGATCTCCCTTCTCGACAAGGACAAGGAAATCGTCATGCGTCGCCGCCTGCCGGCGGGCGTGAAAATGTATACGGGTGACGACTTCAACTACCCCGAACTCATCGAGGGCGACAGCGAAGGGTTTTCGCACGCGCTGCTCGGCATCTTCGATCCGCTCGCGCCGGCTGCGGCCTATGCGGTCGAACGGCTGGGTGAGGGCGACGAGGCCGGCTTCCGCGCCACGCTCGATCCGACCGTGCCGCTTGCCCGGCTGATTTTCCGCGCGCCGACCCAGTATTACAAGACCGGTGTCGTGTTCCTCGCCTGGCTGAACGGTTTCCAGGATCATTTCGTCATGCTAAACGGCGCGCAGGCCATGCGCCCGCTGCCCTATTTCGTCGAGATCTTCCGCCTGGCCGACCAGTGCGGCCTGCTGCGTGATCCCGAACGGGCGGTCGAGCGCATGAAGAGGCTGCTCGCCCTCCATGGGGCATAGGCGATGCGCGACTTATCGACGGACCATTCTTCGCTCGCACTCAACACCGCGAGCCTCGGACACAATCTGGACGGCCACGGCGCAGGCTGGTCGCCGGAGCGGATCATCGACGCCTGCGCGGCGCGGGGCTTCGGCTCCATCGTCTTCTGGCGGCGGGAGATCGGTTCGCGGGCGATGGAAATCGGCGAGCGGGTGCGGGCGGCGGGCCTTTCCGTCGCGGGCCTGTGCCGGACGCCGTTCCTCGTCGGGACCGAGGCAACGAACAGGCAAACTGTCATCGATGGTGCGAAAGCCTCCATCGACATGGCGGCAGGTCTCGGCGCCGCCGTGCTGACCATCGTCGTCGGCGGCGTGCACCCCGATACGAAGGGCACGTCCGAAAGCCTGAAGATCGTCGCCGACCGCGCCGCCGAGATCGCGCCTTATGCGGCCGAACGCAATGTCAGGCTGGCGCTCGAGCCGCTGAACCCCGTCTATGCCGGGAACCGCTCATGCCTGACGACGCTGCGGGACGCCGTCGATATCTGCGAGACGATCGGGGCAACGAACCTCGGCGTCGCTGTCGATGTCTACCATGTCTGGTGGGACAGCGACCTCGATGCCCAGTTGCAGCGCGCCGGAAACCGGATCTTCGGCTACCACCTCTGCGACTGGCTTGCCGACACGCGCGACGTGCTGCTCGACCGTGGCATGATGGGGGACGGCGTCGCCGATCTCAAGGCGATCCGCGCCGGCGTCGAAGGTGCGGGTTATGCCGGCCCCTGCGAGGTCGAGATATTCTCGGCAAACAACTGGTGGAAGCGCGATCCCGGCGAGGTTCTCGACGTGATGGTCGAGCGTTTCCGCACACTCTGTTGATCATTCGAGGAGAAGGCGATGAAACTACTGGTCCCCGTCAAGCGCGTTGTCGATTACAACGTCAAGATCCGCGTCAAGGCGGATGGCTCCGGCGTCGAGCTTGCGAACGTGAAGATGTCGATGAATCCGTTCGACGAAATCTCGGTCGAGGAAGCGCTGC